>Ga0134128_10004152_pt1 | contig 17786 bp, 17 predicted proteins | sample KB31754_FD_96462 | JGI IMG/M metagenome (GOLD analysis project Ga0134128, IMG submission 96462) | Terrestrial soil microbial communities with excess Nitrogen fertilizer from Kellogg Biological Station, Michigan, USA - KB3-175-4 | ecosystem: Environmental > Terrestrial > Soil > Unclassified ... | reverse complement strand
GCATTACAGGCGGGAATCCGGCACGGGAACATTTCAACCAGTTGGTTAGCCATCAATCTGTCTTCGGGAATTCCTACGGTCGCATCGATTCTTATCTATCATGAGGCCGTTAATGCGCGGAAGGCGGTTGCTCTCGTATTGATTGTGCTTTCAATGGTCCTTCTATGGATCGATAGAAGCAAGCAGGAGCGTCGCCGCTCTTCGGCCGAGTCCATCACCGATGCGGCGTGTTATGAAAAGGAGCCGCAGTGAAGCGTAATGCCCAGGTTTGGATGAGGCTTATGTTGATCGCTTTCGTCGCGAACGGACTGGGCCCGTTCGGATTGAAAGTGCTGACCGAGCGTAACTTGTCGGCTTATCAGCCGCAATACCTGTTTTATTGGTACCTCGGGGGATTGTTCTTCGCTCTTCTGGCGCTTCTCGGCAGCTCGTTGCGGGTGAATCGGAAAGAAGTCGCGCTCGGCGCCTTCATGGGCCTCGCCAGCTTTTGCGGCCAGGCGTTTACAGGGCTTGCGCTCTCTCACAATATGCCCGGCTACATCGCCTTTCCACTGACAACAGGAGGATCTCTGTTCCTGGTAGCAACGGCCGGCATTCTGCTCTTCAAAGAAAAGGTCGGTCCCTATGGGATCGCAGGTTTAACGCTGGGCATCATTGCCCTGGTAACGCTGAGCGCCGCATAAAAAGGCGCGGGAGGTAAATGGATTTGTCTTTAAACGCTGGAGGGTCCAGTCAGAGAGTGAATGGCAGACCGATGGCGGCTGCCGACGTGGAGTTGTTCTCTCACATCGAGCGGACGCTGTACACGGCGGTGCTCTCCGACGCTCTCGATGAAATGGGCATACGGGACCGCGCCATGCGCGAACACCTTCGCCCCTTATCGCCGGACCTGGTCTTTGCCGGCTGGGCGCGAACGGTGAGCTGCATGGATTTGCACTACGTCCATGAAGATTCGTACAGCTTGGAAATAGAGGCCTTGGACAGCGTGCTGCCGGGCGAAGTGTTGGTGGTCTCCACCGGGGAATCAAAACGAAATGCGCCGTGGGGTGAACTTCTTTCCACGGCGGCGATGGCGCGAGGTGGACGCGGAGCTGTAATCGATGGGCTTGTCCGCGATGTTAGGAAGATCGTCAAGCTCGGCTTTCCCGTGTTCGCGGCGGGCATTAAGCCTGTCGATTCGCGGGGGCGCGGCATTGTTGTAGATTACAACGTTCCGGTGGAGTGCGGCGGCGTTATCGTGTCGCCGGGCGACCTGATTGTCGCCGATTTTGACGGTGTCCTCGCAATTCAGGCCCGGGTGGTCGACGACGTGGTCCGTCTGGCGACAGATAAGGTGTCGCGGGAAAACAGCACTCGCGAGGAGTTGATGAAAGGCGCATACCTGCGCGACGTATACAACAAATATGGGGTGCTCTAAAGCGCGATGATTGTCGACGTACACACGCACGTGTGGGAGTGCCCGTGTCACATCGGTGAAAAGTTTATCGCGGACGCGCGAAGAACCGCGGGCGAAAGTTACAAGGACATCAGCGTCGATCTCGACAAGCACTGGGAAGCGATGCAGGCTGTGGACCGTGCCGTCGTGCTGGGATTTCGCGCCCGGCACGTCGGCGTGCTTGTCCCGAACGAGTATGTCGCCGGGTATGTCGCGCTTCATCCCGAACGGTTGATCGGCTTCTGCTCTGTCGATCCGCAGGACCCCGATGCTATCGAGCAACTGGACGACGCCGTCCAGCGATTGAAGCTGCGCGGGCTGAAAATGGGACCGATTTACCAGAATGTTGCTCCTACGGATTCGCGATTCCGGCGGATTATGGGCCGAGCGGAGGAACTCGGAATTCCGGTTCTCATTCACCAGGGCGCAACGTTTTGCGAGAACGTATCGCTTGAAATTGCGAATCCGCTGCAGCTACAGCCGCTCGCCTTGGAATTCCCACGCTTGCGAATGGTGATCGCGCATCTCGGCCATCCCTGGATCGATGAGACGTTGGTGCTCATCCGCAAAAACCCGAACGTATATAGCGATATCTCGGCGCTGTATTACCGTCCCTGGCAGTTTTACAACGCGCTTGTATCCGCGATGGAGTACGGGGTCCTCGACCGCTTGCTTCTCGGTTCCGATTATCCGTTTACAACGCCGGAGGCGACCATGGCGGCGTTACGGCAGGTGAACTCAATCACCGAGGGCACGAAACTGCCACGCATTTCGGAAGCAAAAATTGAAGCGATGATTCATCGCGACACGTTAGACTTACTCGGAATCGGATGAAATACCTATCTGTCCTCCTCTCGGCTGCGCTGGTCACAGCGGCGGCTGCGCAAACACGCACGGCTAACGTCCAAGTGTCGTTCACGGAAAAAGCCGGTACGCTCGACATGCGGCGAATTTCGCTCGGACAGGGCGGCTTGTCCGAAGAGACCATCTGGGGTGACCGCATGGTTGAGATTCGTGCGTTGCGGCCTCGCCTGGTGCGCCTGTTTTTGCAGGAATACTTCGATCTGCTTCCGGCTCCCGGCCAGTATCACTTCGATTCGCTCGACCGCTCGGTGGATCTCATCCTGAAAACCGGCGCCACGCCGCTGATGACCATCGCATTCAAACCGCGCGGCCTGTTCCCGAAAGTAGATCAGGATATCGTCGAACCCAACGACTGGAACGCCTGGGAAGACCTGATTTACAACATGGTTCGCCATTATAAGGAGCGCGGCGCCGGCATCCGCTATTGGGAAGTCGGCAATGAGCCCGATATCGGCGAAGACGGCGGATGCCCCTATCGCTTCACGCCCGAAAATTACTTGCCCTATTACCAGCACACTGTGGCGGCAATCCTGCGCGCCGATCCCGATGCAAAAGTCGGAGGCCCCGCCGTTGCGAATTATCGCTCGCCTATCTTGCCGGCTCTCATTGAGTTTGGCGCCGCGGGCAAGGCGCCGTTGAACTTCATATCCTGGCACATCTATAGCGGCAAACCTGCTCAAGTGCGCGAGACTATCGATTACGCCCATGGGCTGCTGGCGAAGCATCCTGCTTTATCTGTCGAAACCTTTCTCGACGAATGGAACATGTCGCTGTCGAATCCGGTCCGGGATCCGCGATTTCAACCGGCTTACGTGACCGAAACGGCGTGGCAGATGATTGACGCCAAGCTTGACTATTCGTGCTACTACCACATCCGCGACTATTACGTGGACGTCAACCGTTTCTCGCAATTCATGTCTCCGAAAGGCGCGGCGGCCATGGGGCGTTGGTGGAATCGCATGCCGCAATATGACGGCCTGTTCGATTACCAAAATACGATCCGTCCCGCTTACTTTGCATTTAAGCTGTTATCTCGTTTGTCGGGAGACCGCCTGAATTTCGAATCGTCCGATGCAGCGGTCCACGGCTTCTTTACATACGATCCTCTTTATCTGACCAACAATTTGTTGATCTGGAATTTCTCATCGCAGCCGGTCAAAGTGACGATTAATGCAAAGGATGCTCCGGGCAAGCTATTGATGCGGCCGGAACTGCTGGATGCGATGGCGGCATCATACGATGAGAATGCGCGCTTGCGTCCTCTCGATCCCGTTACGATCAAGCCCGGACCCTTCCACACGGAAGTGGAACTGGGACCCTATGGCATCGCGTTCTGGTCGTTCGAGCCAGCCCGGTAGGCTCAATCTGAGCCGGGAAGCGTCAGCGACCCTTTGCGAAGCCCTCTTCAACTTCCTGGCTCTGATAACACGTTATTCGACATCAATCCCCTAATCCGGATACGCTGCGCCCGCTTTCACGATACGAATCCGATGATCGGTAAATTTGTAGTGTGCTCCCGGCAACTCCAGCTTAGGCATGTGGCAGGAAACGCAATCCTGCGTAGCAACCGGACAGTTGCGTGCCAGGGGTTTAGCGGCCGGTTGCGTGCCACTGGCATGACATGCCAAACACTTGCGATCGTAGGATGCATCGGCGGTCACCACATCCTCATGAACGTTGTGGCAGGCGGTGCAAGCGATTCGCTTGTCTGAAGGATCGTAGCACTTGCTGTTGGCCAAGCGATAGGGTTGGAAACGGACGTTGTTGATGTCGTGCGGCCCGCCCGCGGCAATCTGCGCCCAGGTCCGATGGCATTGCCCGCAGAAATCTGAGAGATCTTCCGTACTGAGTCCAGAGAGGCTCTTCATGAGGACCGGCTTGCCGCTGCGGAACCCTTCGACGTGTGCCAGAGCCGAACCATGGCAGCGCTCGCAGGCAACACCCGCAGTCAATTCTTCCGGCTTGCGGAATCCATCAAGATTCGAACTGGTCGTATGGCAGCCGAAACAGTCGCCCGCGCTGTGCCGGTCCATCACCCGGCCGGCGGCCTCCTCCAGGTTCTCCGGCTTGAGGTTCCGGGCGCCCATCGTCAGATCGAGACCATTCACCGCTTCATAGAAGCTGACGCGGCTCTCGTACATCTTTCCGCGGCTTTCAAAAATATATGTCTGCCCCGCTTTGCCGAGTCCAAAGGCATATTCGATCGGTACGGTAATCGTGTCTTTTCCGTCGGTGACGGTATACAGACTCCGTTCGTTCTTACGCTCAATCCGGTAAGCATAGACGCCTTGTCGAAAGGAAAGCGATGGGTGCTTTTGCAGAATGTCACAATCGGCCACACGTTCCATCGCACGGCCCATCGGCGTCTTGATTTGCGATAGGTACTCCCGCTTATGACACGCGGCGCAAGCATTGGACCCGGCCAGCGCCTGCCCGGCCGGAGCGGTCCATGCGAGGCTGCACGCCAGATTAAGGCAGAGCAAGACACAAGCGCTCCACCGGCCAAACATTATTTCGGAGTTACCCCCGGTTGCTTCGCCTGCGCTTTGGCTGTCAGCTCTTGCACGATGCTTCGTTCTCTATTTCCGTCGCTGATCCGTTTGAGCCGGAAGTAAGCGGTGGCCAAAGAAACGTGCGCCTGTGTGAATTGAGGCGCTTCCTTCACAATGGATTCCAGTTCACCCCGCGCTTCGTCTACGTTCCCCATCAGAAGCGCGAGCGTAGCAATCTGATATCGAGTTCGCAGATCGCCGGGCCGTACATTAAGGGCTCGGCTAAAGTATTGCCGCGCGGCTTCATATTTTTGGTCCTCGCGCAGCAGGACTCCCATTTCAAGATTCGAATCGTAGTTATAGGGATCGACTTCCAGTTCTGCCTTGAATTGCTTCTGTGCTCCATCGGGATCTCCCGTCGCCTGTAGCGCTTGCGCATAGAGGACGTGAACATCCGGAAGTTTCGGATTCAAAGCCACGGCCTTGGCAAACTCGTCTCTCGCTCCAGCCAAATCTCTGATATTCATTTTGGCGCTGCCGAGCATCAAATGCGCTTCCGCCGAATCGCCGTTGCGCAGAATTTTATCGACCAGCACCTGTCCCTGTTGCGCCTGGTTATCGCGGATCAAGGCCGTTCCCAGCAGATAAGCAATCGCGAGATCGTCGGGCCGCTGCAATTCTACGGGCTGTAAGACGCGGATCACATCTTTGTTCTTACCCATCCTGAGATAGCAGTCGGCAAGCAGTAGTGTCGCCTGGTCGCGGTGCGAAGCATCGGTATGCATTCTGGCCAGCTCGTTGGCGGCATCGCCGATACGGCCCATCTTGTAGTACGCCAACGCCAGATTGAGAGAAACGCCGGGCAGGGAAGGTGATTCCCGTAAAGCCTTCTTATATTCGGCCGCGGCTTCTTCCAGGCGGCCCAATCCGGCCAGCGCGGCTCCCAGATTCGAGCGGATAGTCGCCGCGTCCGGTTGGATCTTCAGAAATTCGCGATATTCGTTCACCGCCCCGTTGAGATCGCCCGCGCGTTGCTTTGCGATGGCGTCCTGCACCAATTCCTGGGGTGTCTGCGCCAGAACGGCAGGCGCGAAGCTTGCAGCAACAACCAGGCCGTAAATCCATTTGCTCATTGCGAGGCGCCTCGCCGGGATAGTGAGGCGTTTGCCGGCGCGCTCTCTTTACGGATGGCCGCTTCGAGCCGGCGGGGTTTGAAATCCAGTTCGCTGAGCCCCGAACTGAATACGACGCGTCCCTGCCTGTCCACGAGATAAGCTTTGCTAGGCCACGCGGCATACGCCCTCTCCGCCGATCCGCTCATGCCGTCGAGCAGCGTTGGGAATTCGATGTGAAGCTTTCGAAGGCACAGCGCCGCATGGTTGTGCCTCTCGTCCATCGTAGCGGCGGCTGGAAGAGCGATACCTTCGCGCTCGTTTTGCGTGCTCTGCCATTTGTCCGTTGAGTGCGCCTCGCGAATGTAGATCAGATAGAAAGGCATGCGGCCTTTGTACTCGGCGTATAACCGGTTCAAACTGTCCGCCGCTCCGCGAAAGTTAGGACAGGTATAGCTTCCGAACACCAGCAGCACCGGTCCCCGGTTGCGTAATCGAGCGAGCGTTGTCGCTTGTCCCGATCGCATTTGGATTGCCGAGAATTCCGGCGCCTGCTCTCCCACTTGCGGCCCCTGGTTCTGCTCCGGTTGCTTCGCTTCAAGAGCAGCCGCGAGTTGGTTCTCTCTCGCCGCGTCGCTCTTCAACGATAGTTTCGCGTACACTTGCGATAACAAGCGATGCACACTTGCCGACTGCGGCGACGCCTTCTCCGCAAGTTGCAATTGCCGCCGCGCCTCCGGCAGGTTGCCTTTCGCTACGTCAATTTCCGCCATCTGCCGCAGGGCGTCTACGGAATTTGGCCGCACTCTTAATGCGCGCGTAACCAGCGGCTCGGCGCCGGTCCATTCTTGACGTGCCGTCAGAATTTCGGAGAGCTTCAGATTCGCTTCAAAATCGTTCGGGTCGGCCGCGAGCTCTTTTTGAAAAGCAGCCGCCGCGCCGTCCGGATCGCCCGTATAGAGCAGTGCCTGGCCATAAAACGATTGAAGACCGGGCAGATTCGGATTGAGATCGATTGCCGCGGCAAATTGTTTGACGGAGGCCGGAAAATCGCCGGCGGCAAACATCTGGCTGCCTAACAGGAATCGCGCTTCCGCCGAATCGCCGTTGCGGAGAATGCGATCGACACGTTTCTGCCCTTCTTCAATTTGGTTGTCTCGAATCAGGGCCGTTCCCAGTAGGTAAGCGATGGCCAGATTATTTGGATTCTGCTTCTCCACGGGATGCAACAGCGCGATTACGTTCGCATTCTGCCCCATTCTGAGCTCGCAGTCCGCCAGAAGCAGAGTGATCTGCAGGTTGTCGGGAGCCATTGCTTTCGCTTGGGAAAATTCGCCGGCGGCTTCGGGAATGCGGCCCGCCTTGTAATAGGCCAGACCAAGATTGAGAACGATGCCGGCGTTGTCCGGGTCAAGGTCGTGAGCCTTCTTGTATTCCGCAACGGCTTCGTCGAACCGTCCCAGGCGTGAAAGTAGCACCCCCAGATTCGACCGCACGGCCGCCTCGTTCGGGCGCAGAGAAAGAAAATCGTCGTATGCTTTAACAGCCTGCTCGAGATCGCCGCGCTGTTGCATCTCCACGGCTTGCTGTAACAAAGCTTCGGGCGAGGGCGTCTGGGCCTTCAGCAAACCAGCGAGAAGTAAACCGGTCGCCAGCAGTCGGTACATGGAGAAGACAATTGTAATACCTAACGGTTCAGGCGCACTTCGGTCGGCTCAGGAATGCAAAACTTCCGTTTACTGCGATCACAATCGCGGAGTACCTGAGTCGAAGGGAACCACGCCGGCGTTCTATAACTTCCGGCCGCAAACGAAAGCGTTATGCAGCGGCTACGAGTGGGGTTCTATCGAAGGATTTGGTGGACCTGGAGAGATTCGAACTCTCGACCTCTTCCATGCCATGGAAGCGCGCTCCCAACTGCGCCACAGGCCCGTCCTATGGGTACGCACTCAGAATAACATAGCGAGGGCTTTCCGCCATTTCGTGCTTTCGACGCGCTTTCGAATCTTCTTTGACGATTTAATGTAAAACCTATTGACTCCATCCGCTGCGCGAGACAAAATCGGACGTTGCGTTAATGGTCCGCGGTTCTGCCGGCCATCTCCAGTGACTCCTAATGATGCAGAATTTCTCTTCACCGATATCGCGCTCTGTTCAGAGCATCGCCCACTCCGACAAACAGGATGTTTGCGCACTCAATGGCAGTATCGTAGATCTGGAGGATCTGATACACGAGTTGCGGCAGCCCTTAAGCACAATCGAAACGCTTGCATATCATCTTGAGATGACATGTGCCGACTTGACGAGGGGCGCTCGCTTGCGCCAGATTCGCGAGATGATCGCTCAGGCGAGTGTCATTCTCGATCGCGCTCGCGTTCCCGGCGCTAACTGAGTACAGCGTTTCGTAAATGCAGTAGCGAATCGAACCGCCGCGCTCAAAACCGCTTGCTGGCGGGCGCGCGGCTCAGTTCGAGCCACCACCGCCAGGGAGTAGCTCTGCTGCGATACGCCTTCGTGTTTACGAACTGGCTGTATTAGGCCTTTTCCAGTTCTTCTATACGGCGCCGCAATTCTTTCACTTGCTCCAGTACGGCCGGCAACTTTGCAAGCGCCGCAAGCTGTTGCAAATGCTGTTGAAGCGGTCGCGCGGGCGTGCCCCACACGGGCTCTCCCGCGCGCACAATCTTCGACGTCAGTATTCCCGCGCCGGAACCCACCACCGCTTGCGACTCGATCCTGGCCTTATCGCCCACACCTACCTGGCCTCCTACTACCGCATAATCGCCGACGGCTACCGCGCCTGAGAAACCTGTTTGCGCCGCAATCACAACGTGTCTGCCGATCTGACAATTGTGCGCGACGTGCACCATGTTGTCGAGTTTCGTTCCTTCACCTATCCGCGTCACGCCTAAGGCTGCCCGATCGATGCATGCGTTTGCCCCAACTTCGACATCGTCGCCGATTTCAACAGTTCCAATTTGTGGGAATTTCTCGTACCGCTCACCGGTGAATGCGAACCCGAACCCATCGGCGCCAATCACCGAACCAGCATGTAGGATTACGCGCGATCCTATTCGCACGTGATCGTACACCGTTACGTTCGCATGCAGTACGCAATGTTCGCCGATCGCCACATCATTGCCGATGACACAGCCTGGCGCAATCACCGAGTTTGCTGCGACGATTGTTCGCTCACCGATCGTCACGTTCGCCGCAATCGAACATCCATCGCCGATCTGTGTGTCTTTCCCAATCGCCGCCGTGCTATGAATTCCCGGAGCGGATTTGGACTTTGGACATAGAACCGAAATCATACGCGCGAACGCTGCTCGTGGATCTTGTACCCGCACGACAGTACGCCGCGAAGAGTTGTCGAAATCGGCCGCCACTAGGAGGCATCCAGCGCGCGATGACTTTGCGTGTACAGCCGCGCGCCGGTTCGCAACAAACGATAGTTCCCCGTCCGACGCATCTTCAAGCGAATTGACGCCCGTGATGGCGCGCGCTCCATCGCCCTCAACCTCGCCTCCGCATAGACTGGCGATTGCTTCAACCGTGACTGGAAACATTCCTCATAGTTAACATGGTGGTTCGCCTCATCGCCTCGTATGTCCGTCGACTCTTCCGCCCAGATTGCCTCCACGGCTCGCGTTCATCCGGACGCCGTTGTCGGTCCCGGCACGTTCATCGGAGAATTTTGCGTCATCGAATCCGATGTCGTTATCGGCGCGCGCTGCCTGCTCGAACCGTATGTCTATGTAAAGCGTTGGACCACCCTAGGCGATGGCAACGAAATCTCCTCGGGAACCGTGCTTGGAACCGATCCGCTCGACAAAGCATTCTCCGGCGGGCGCAGTTATCTCATCTTGGGGAACCGCAACAAGATTCGCGAGCACTACACCATTTCGCGCGGCACGAAACCCGAGTCCGTCACACGCATCGGCGATGAAAATTACATCATGACTTCGGGCCACATTGCGCACAACTGCACGATTGGGGACAACACGGTGATTGCCAGTTGCGCTCTTGTCGCCGGGTATGTCGAGATCGAAGATCAAGCCTTCATTTCCGGCGGTGTCGTCATCCACCAGTATTCGAAAATTGGACGCCTTGCCATGATCGGCGGCAACACTCGCGTGAACAGCGATGTACCGCCATATTTCCTCTACTCCGATTTCAATATCGCGGCCAAGGGGCTGAACATGGTTGGCTTGAAACGGGCGGGCTTCACCCACCAGGAAATCCATCACCTGAAGGCGGCATATAAACTGCTCTATCGCTCAGGGCTGAAACTCGACGATGCCCTTGTCCGTATCGAGCGGGAGATTCCCTCCGAGCACGCACAGAGCATTGTCAATTTCGTCCGTGGCAGCAAACGTGGCATTTGTCGGGAGTGATAGTTCGGAAAACGCTGCAATGGTTTAGGTCCGGGCCGACCGAATTGCGAATTCGCGCGCGCTTCGCAGTTCCTCGACCGCATCGCCAACCGGCAGAAATTCCATCGCGGCAATGCGGTTGTACTTGAGCTCGGCGAGTTTCCGGAATATGTTCTTGTAGTTGATTTCTCCCGTTCCCGGCGCGTGGCGGCCGGGAACATCGGCGATGTGTACTAAGCCCACGTAGTCGATGTTGGTTTCGAGCTTCTCAATCAAATTTCCTTCCGCGATCTGCTCGTGATAGAAGTCGTACAACATTCGCACCTGCGGATGATTTACTTGCCGCATCACCTCGAATCCCTCCGCGACGGACGTCAGGTAATAACGAGGATTTTCCTCGGGATCAATGTTTTCAAGCAGCAGGCGCACCGGCTCGCCGTTGATCTTCTTGCCTTCAACAAGCGCTGAAGCGGCTTTCAACCCCTCAATGCAGCTATCGTGCTGGACGTCGCGAGGCATGCCGGGAACAACATTGCCCGACATGATAATGACGGCCGGACATTCGATCTTTTCCATAATGGGGAGTACGTCGCGCAGGTCGGACAAAAGCGCCTCGCGCTCTTTGGGATTGCCCACTGCATGTTTCAGGCCGGCCGTGGTGTCAAAGGTAATGCCGAGTTCTTTTCGCTTGGCATTGGCGCGTTTGAAATCGTCGGCCGACCAGTCCTTGTACTCGCCGACGAGTTCAACCTTCTTGTAACCGGCTTCGGCGATCTTTTCGAGACGCTGTTCAAACGGCAGCTTACGAAACACGGTCCACAGCATGACAGAAAGATCGAACGGAACGCCCTGCGCCGCTCCCTGCGTTTCCTGGGCGGCTGCCGCGGTGTTGGCGCGATCAAGGCTAGCCGCGCCGAATGCCAGCGCCGCGATGCTTTTTGAAAAAGTACGTCGATCCATATGAACCTTTCTTGAGCGGACGCGCTCTACTCCGGAAAGCATATCCTAAATGGCGTTCTTTCCAGGATTCCTGTCTGGCACTGGGAGCAAGGTAGTCTATGGTCCTATGTTTCCTGGAACTTTTCGTAAATGGGTTAGTCTATTCATCGAAAGGCGGTTGGTTCGGATACAAAAGCATCTCTTTATTGGACGAAAGACGGGGTGCATGGTCTACTTTAAGGAGGTTACCAGTGATTTCTCTAGCAAAAATAACTCTCGCACTAGCGGTAAATTTTGGCCTTCTTGCGACCTTGAACGCGCAAACGACCGAATATTCGTTCAAAGTGTTAGCCCGCACGGGCGAAAGCATTGACGGGAATACCCTGTTCGATTTGCTAGATGCCCCGGTTCTAAATGAGAGGGGCAAAGTTGTTTTTACCGCCAGCTTTTCAAGCGGGGAGGGCATCTTTACGCCTGATAGGCTTCTTGTCAAAAGTGGTGACACGGTTGACGGAAAGGCTCTCGCGTATGTCCGTTATCCCTCGCTCAACGATCGCGGGGTGGTTGCATTTCTTGCTGGCTTTCCAAATGGAAGCGGAATCTTTACACAATCTAGGTTGCTCGTGAAGACCGGCGATGCGATCGGCGGGCAGGCAATCAACACGTTTTACGCTGGAACCAGCCTAAACGATGCGGGCGAGGTTGCGTTCGAAGCGCTAGTAGGGGCGCCGTACCCGACGGGAACGGCTATTTTCACCACGTCACCCAATAGGCGAGGACGTGTCATTGCCACGGCCGGCGACACTATCGCCGGAGGAGTTGTGAATGATTTGGGTGTTCCGATAATAAACGACCAGGGCACGGTTTCATTCCGCGTCGGATTTCAGAATTATGCGGACCCGAACGATACCGGCATTATCACGGCGGAGTCGCATGGCCGGGAGGCCACAACGTTGCTGAAAAAAACCGGCGACACTATCGATGGAAAGCTGATTACCGTTTTCGGCTATCCGTCTGGAATTACGCGCCAGGGTGGGGTGATTGCTCTCGCAAACTATAACGGCGGCTCCGGAATCTTCGCTCTGGCGCCGCCCGTTCCCGACCACCCGCTCGAAATAGCCCAAAACGTGATCAACCCGCTAAAGCGTTCTCGCGCGCTCGCGAGGACGGGCGATACGATTGGCGGCGCCACTATTACGCAGTTCGGGCAAGCCGGCGTAAGCAAACGTGGAGATACTGCGTTCTACGCGACGTATGCCGGAGGGCAGGGCATTTTCACGCCGGTCGCTCCGGTCATACGGACGGGCGATTCCATCGGTCTCGATAGGCTTAAATCGATCCTGTTTAACTCAGCGTCGATCAACTCTCGTGGCGTAGTTGTCTTTGCGGGCCAACTCGACGATAACTCCAAGGTAATCGTCGTCGCTGAACCACGCTAGCGTTTTGGCTCCCGGCGATCTTCTAATGCCGTGGCGCACGATTCATCGTGCTGGCGGGCAGTTCACTGCCCCGCTCGCCGTCTCCGCCAACGATTGTGTAGGGGCGACGCATGTCTCGCCCGCGGGGGACTACCGTGTCCGTTGCGCGACCAATTACACTGATATTGAATGACACTGGAAGAGTTAGAAAGAGAGTACGTTGCGCTCCGGCAGCAGGCTGAGGCTGTTCGGAGTTATCTTTGACGGTCCAGCCAAGCAAAAACAACTGACCGATCTCGAATCTGAGATCGGCGACCCCGAATTCTGGAACAACCCTGAAAAGAGCCAGCGCCTGATGCAGCAACGCAAGCGTCTGGAACAGGCCATCGCCAATTCGAGGCAGGTTGCGGACGCTATGTCCGATATCGATACGCTCTTTGAACTATCGAAAGAGGGTGAAGATGTCACTACGGAAATTGGGCGCGAGTTCAGTTCGCTTCAGGGTCGGTTGGAGGCCCTGGAAACCGGCATGTTGCTATCGGGCGAGAACGATGCGCGCGACGCAATCATCACCATTCATCCAGGCGCGGGCGGGACCGAGAGCCAGGACTGGGCGGAAATGCTCCTGCGCATGTATTTGCGATGGGCAGAGAGAAACGGCTTTCAGGCGGTTATTACGGACCGGCTGGAGGGAGAGGGCGCCGGTATAAAATCCGCGACGTTCGAGATCAACGGAGAGAACATCTACGGCCGCTTGCAGTCCGAGGTTGGGGTCCATCGTCTGGTTCGAATCTCGCCGTTCGACGCCAATGCTCGCCGGCACACATCGTTTGCCTCGGTGTTTGTCTACCCGCAGATCGATGACGAGATCAAAATCGATATCCGGCCCGAAGATCTGCGCGTCGATACCTTTCGTGCGAGCGGCGCGGGCGGCCAGCACGTAAACCGGACGGACTCAGCCATTCGCATGACGCACCTGCCAACCGGTCTCGTTGTGCAGTGCCAAAATGAGCGCTCTCAGCATAAAAATCGTGCGAGCGCGATTAAACAACTTCGCGCTAAGCTCTACGAGTTTGAGATGGACAAGAAGAAGGCTGAGGAACGGAAGGTCGAGGATTCCAAATTAGAGATCAACTTCGGCAGCCAGATCCGAAGCTACGTTCTGGCGCCCTACAGGTTGATAAAGGACCATCGCACAAAACTGGCGATTGGCGATGTGGATCGCGTACTTGACGGTGACCTCGACCCGCTGATCCATGCTTTTCTTGTCTGGAAGAAGACTGGTAAAACAGCGGGTGACAACAAGGGCGAACTGGAAGAATAGGCGAGCTCTTATCTCACGATTGAAGACGATCCCGAAGCGCGGGTTGTACGTTACCCGAACCCGCTCGCTAATGCGAGGCGGCTCTGAGCCAAGGCAACCTTAAAACGGAGCCGCCGCACTTCAGTGCGCGGGTCGTTCAGTCGGGGCCCGCTTCGTTGAAGAGACCGTGGAGCGGGTCGCGGTTTCCTTTAACCGAGCTATTTTTACCAACAAATGACATACCCCAGCAAAGCTGAACTCGCTCGTGCAGCCGGAATCCTGCGTGCGGGTGGTCTTGTCGCCTTTCCCACGGAAACCGTCTACGGGCTCGGAGCAAACGCGCTGGACGAGGCTGCGGTGCGCCGTATCTACGAGGCTAAAGGGCGCCCTTCCACGAGTCCGCTGATTGTCCATATCGCCGATTTGGAAATGGCGCCACAAGTCGCTGCCGAGTGGCCGAAGGCTGCACAAAAGCTAGCCGCGCGATTCTGGCCCGGACCGCTGACGCTGATTCTCAGGAAGCGGCTGGAAGTACCGGCGCTGGTGACTGCGGGGTTGGATACTGTGGGCGTCCGGATGCCGGCGCACCCGGTGGCGCTCGAACTGATTCGCCTGGTCGGTGTTCCCGTTGCGGCGCCAAGCGCCAATCGATTCATGGAGATTTCCCCCACCACGGCGGAGCATGTCCGCGTTGCCCTAGGCGGCCGTGTGGATTGCATTCTCGACGCGGGACCATGCGAGGTCGGAATTGAGTCCACGGTTCTGTCGTTGGTGGGCGGGCGCCGCATCCTGCTGAGGCCAGGTATGATTTCGCAGCGGCAAATCGAGGAGATAATCGGCCCGGTCGATCTGGGGTCGCAACCTGCGGATGGCGCTGGCCACGTGGCGCCGGGGCTCCATCAGCGGCACTATGCGCCAAAAACTCCCTTGTATTTGCTGGATGCCAGAGAAGCGCTGCCGGAAGGCCGTGGAAGGCTGCTGAATTTTCCCGGTGAGCCCGAGTCCTTTGCTGCGTCCCTTTATTCGGAGTTGCACGCCGCGGATGGGGAAGGCTGGGAATGGATTGCCATTCGGAAGCCGCCGGCAACGGTCGAGTGGGCTGGCATTCTGGACCGGCTCACTCGCGCGAGCCGGCATGAGGAATAAACAGCGTTCAACGTTCCGCGTTTCTCAGTCCCGACCACTGCTCGCAAAGCACGACTGAGTTGGCCGGATTGTTGGTTATGTATTTCAGCGTGATCGGGCCAATCAGCGTGTGCATCTCTCCCGGAACTCTATCCAATAACCTGGATAAATCCTGTGCTGCCTGGTATTCGACACCGCGCACTGAATACGTGAAATAAACCGTATTCTCGTGTACGTCGGTCACCATCCCTTCGAGCAAACGTCCGTGGGCGCCGACATTCAACCGTCGAAGCCGCTCAGCCTCGTCCGGAGAAACGCGTCTGCGGAGGAGAAAAAACGCAATTGCCGCCAATCCGATCACGGTTGCAGCCGACCCGATCGGAACGCTCCAATTGATAAGTATTTCGTATAGCCCGAAGGGCATCTCGATCAGGATTTAACCAGCTCGAAAGCCTTGTTGTAGTCGGAGAGAAACTGATTCAGTCCCCTTTCCGTCAAAGGATGATCGAACAACTGGTCCAGTACTTTGAAGGGCATCGTCGCGATGTGGGCTCCCGCCTTGGCCGCCTCAACGACATGCAAGGCCCCGCGAATTGAAGCCGCAAGCACTTGCGTCCGATAGCCGTGCTTTGAGTAGATGGCAGCGATATCTTCAATCAGGTCCATGCCTGGCCAGCCGGTATCCTCGATACGGCCGATGAACGGGCTGATGATGTATGCCCCGGCCTTGGCCGCGAGCAGCGCTTGCGCCGCGGAGAAGCACAGCGTGACGTTCACGCGAATTCCTTCGCTCGACAAAGCCTTGGCTGCCTGGATTCCGTCGCGGATCAGCGGCAGTTTCACGACAACGTTCTTATGAATCGTGGCGAGTCTCCGGCCATCCGCTATCATCTCTCTCGATTCGGTCGAAACGACCTCAGCGCTAATATCGCCGTCGACAATATCGCAGATCTTTCGGATCTGTTCTTCCATCGGAACGCCTTCTCTGGCGATAAGGGACGGATTCGTCGTAACACCGTCGACGATGCCCCATGCCGCGCCTTTCCGCAGCTCTTGTAGATTTGCGCTATCGAGAAAAATCTTCATTGGATGTGCCGCTCATGGATACTGTGGCTCCACCGTTAGCTGTACCAGTTGCCTGCCGGGACGCCAGCCTTGAATCCGATGTTAACAGAGGCAGGTACTATCCGATTGTGTCAAAAGGTCACTTCTACCGCCGCCGAACGATCGCTCTTGTTGTTGTGTTCATCGATCGCGCTCACTTCGTAGCGGTACTTCTTGCCCTGTTGAACGTCCTTATCGCTGTATGTTGGAAGAGCTAAAAGGCCGGCCACGCGTTGAAATGGTCCACCGTCAACCGAACGATATATCGCGTAACCCTTGGTGTCCGGCTCGGGACTGCGGCTCCAGGACAGTTCAATGCTATTGGGCGTCGCCAGAGCAGTGAGGCCGGACGGAACGGACGGTGCGAATTTATCTTCAGGAGTGATCGACACAGCTTCTGACGGCTCACTCTGTGCGTTCGCGTCATCGTCGGTGTCTAATGCGATCACAGTGTAGTGGTAGAGTGTCCCATACGCCGCACCGGCATCGACGAATTCCGGCTTGTCGACCACGGCCACTTCCACGGCCCGCGACTCCTTCGGACCTTGCCGTAGTACACGGTATTTCAGCCCGGAACGCTGGGCCGGCCATGTTAGTCTCACGCCTTTCGGATCGCTGTCGGGTTTCACAACCGGCGGGAGCAGCGGCTCCACTACCTTGATCCGCACAATGTTCGACCATTGCGAAAATCGTTCGCCGCGTACGGCGGTGCGAACTGCGACAACGACACGTTTGCCGGCCAGGCTGGAGGCTGCAATCGACGACGCGATTTGTTGATCGGGTTCCTCGGAATCGCCCTTTTTCTTCTTTCGCGGCTCGGGAAGCGGAATCTGCTGCCGTGTCGCGCCGGCTGCCCAGGTATCCAGATCGAAGGGCTTCACATCAGGGCCGATTCGCAGATCGATCGAATCGAACCTGCGGATAAAAACGCCGTCGCTTGTTTCACCCGGCAGCGTGAACTGATAAGTGAGCTTCGTTCCAACCTCTTGCACGGTTAGATTCTTGATTGCCACCGGAATGTGGAGAGAAGGCGGCAACACGGGGCCGATGTAGCCACAGCTTGACAGGAACAGGAACACGACTACTACAGCGGTCCCAAGAGAAACAGGTCGCCGCATCAAAGAATGTACTTGCTGAGGTCCTGGTCTTTTACAATATCGGCGAGTTGCTTCCGAACATATTCGGAATCGATTCTGATGTTCTTCTTTTTCAGATCCGGACCGTTAAACGAAATCTCTTCGAGAAGCTTTTCCATGATCGTATGCAGACGGCGTGCCCCAATGTTCTCCATGCTTTGGTTGACTTGCGCCGCAAATCGAGCCACTTCCTGAATTGCATCGTCGCTGAAGGCCAGCTTGATCCCCTCGGTTTCGAGCAATGCCATGTATTGCTTGACCAATGCCGATTTCGGCTCCTTCAGAATCCGGATGAAATCCTCTTCCGTTAAGGAGCGCAACTCGACTCGGATCGGAAAACGGCCTTGCAATTCGGGAATCAGATCGCTCGGCTTGGAGACGTGAAAGGCGCCTGCTGCGATAAAAAGTATGTGGTCGGTGCGAACAAAGCCGTGCCGCGTGTTCACTGTCGTGCCCTCGACAATCGGCAGAATGTCCCGCTG
>Ga0134128_10004151_pt1 | contig 17788 bp, 15 predicted proteins | sample KB31754_FD_96462 | JGI IMG/M metagenome (GOLD analysis project Ga0134128, IMG submission 96462) | Terrestrial soil microbial communities with excess Nitrogen fertilizer from Kellogg Biological Station, Michigan, USA - KB3-175-4 | ecosystem: Environmental > Terrestrial > Soil > Unclassified ... | reverse complement strand
CCTGCTCACCCGGCTGGCCGACAAGGCCGGACTGATCGGCAGTGTCGTCTCGGCAGCGGCCTGCGTGAATTGCTTTCCCGCCCTGGCCAGCCTCGGTGCGGCGATCGGGCTGGGCGTACTGAGTCCGTATGAAGGCCTGTTCATTCGCATCCTGTTGCCGGCGTTTGCCGCCATCGCGCTACTCGCCAATGCGTTGGGCTGGCTCAGTCACCGGCAGTGGCCGCGTGCCGTGCTCGGTATGCTCGGTCCGCTGCTGGTGCTGGTGGCGGTATGGGTGATGCGGGTCAGTGGCCATCGCACCGGATGGCTTCTCTATCCGGGCCTGCTGCTGATGGTGGCGGTCTCAGTCCGCGATCTGCTAGCGCCGCCTCGCAGCGCGTCCTGCCGCACGGCCAGCGATGCGATGGATGCCCAGTGAATCGACACGATAGACATGGGCGCAGCGAAAACCCTGCCGACACTTTCCATTCATTTCTCCGGCGAAACGCATGACGGCCGAACTCATCCTGCAGAGCACGCTGACCTGTCCGCATTGCGGCCATCAGGCCACCGAGACCATGCCGACTGACGCGTGCCAGTTCTTTTACGACTGTGCGGGTTGCGGCGAGCTGCTCCGGCCGAAAGCGGGCGACTGCTGCGTGTTCTGCTCGTACGGCAACGTGCCGTGCCCCCCGATCCAACAGCAGAAATCCTGCTGCGGTTAAGTGGTGCGGGAATGCAGGCGGAGTGCTATGGGCTTGGACACGAGGTCGTCCTAAGTGTTGCTGACTTGCCGGCCGCGTCGGATCGACTGGGGCATCAGGCTGTGCCTTGCACGACATGGCTAGCCCGACGCAGAACGCCGATCCCCGAGTGCAACAACAGCAGCGCCAAGCCGAGTGCCACCAGTCGGTCAGGCCACGCGGCATCGAACATCCACACCCCGACGGCCGCAAGCAGCACGGAAAGATTGGCAGCGATGTCATTACGGGAACAGATCCACACCGAGGCCATGTTGAGGTCATCATCCCGGTGCCGACGCAAGAGCAGCAGACACAGACCATTGGCACCGAGCCCCAGCAAACTGAAGCCACCCATCCAGGTGAACAGCGGTTCGGCGGGATGCCAGAAACGCCAGCCCAACTGGGCGAGCACCAACAACCCAGCTGCCACGATCAATCCACCCTTGATGCGCGCAACGTGAGCCTTGGCCAGGGCGCTGCGTCCGACCGCCCAGAGACTGACGAGATAGGTCAGTGCATCGCCGAAGTAGTCGAAACTATCCGACAAGAGCGCCGACGAGTGGGATGCCATGGCGGCACCCACCATGACCACAAACGCGATGGCATTGATGACCAGCACTGTCTTCAGCACGCCCCGTTGACGGGATGCCAGTTGCGCCGCCGCTTCGCCACAACAGTCCGCACAATTGGTCACTCGATCACTTCTCCGTATTGGTGGGTGTACGTTGGAACAGCGCCCACCAGCCACGGGACATCGCGCCCGGCCAAGGGCGCTTCGGTCGGCGTCTGGCGGCGTACTTTGCGGAGCAGTATCCACAATGACAGCCCAATGCCTGAACCGGCATACATCAGTCCCGCCAGCGACAAAGGCGCAATGGTGCCGACAAGCAACCTGGCCAATGGCGTGCTCAGTCCGAAGAGAGCGGCGCCAGCCAGTGCCTGCGCGATGCTGTGTCTTTGATCGTAGCTGGGATGTTTCATGCCCACCTCATAGGAACGACGAACGATGGATTGGGGAACTTTCTAGGTGCCTTGATGACGGCTGCAGCGTGGCACTTCCGAAGTGAAATTGTCTAACAGCGCGACTGTCGTTTAGGATCGAAGTATGTATCGGTCTGCGCCATCACTGCTGACTCGCCTGCGCCGCCACCGCGGTCTGTGGGTGTTGGCCGTGGCCGTGCTGCTGATCAAGCTGGTCAGCGGGTCGATCTGCGTGGCCGATGGGCCGGGAGCCCGATTCGCTTCGACGACGGCTGTCGCTGTCCCTCTGCTGGCAGATACCGCCGTCAGCCCGACAACGGCTGACGATGCGAGCAGCTGTCTCTTGGGTGAAGGCAGCAGCTGTCATTGTGCCTGTGCGCATTCGGTGACGTTGCCGACCAGTGCACCGCTTCCCATCGCAAGGATGGAGGCGCACTTCGCACCGCTCACCCTCCATTCGGGATTCATGCCGGCCACGACCGGCTCGCTGCTGCGTCCTCCCATCGCCTGAAAACCGCTCCGTTCTGCGATGAAACCGCCTATGCGGTGCGTCGCTTCGCGACCGTTTTCAGGAGATCGCTTCATGTCTGTTTTTCGTTCGGCGCCGATCGGCGCCGTGTGTCTGTTGTACGCGGCGATGCTCGGTGCCGCCCCCGTATCCCATCCTTCCCCACCGATAGCTCCTCTGCCGACTGCGTTGGCATCGTCGCCCTTGCAGGAGGCGGTACACCGTATCTGGCAAGCCAGCCCCGAGGTGCAGGCCGCGCGGGCGGACCTTGACGCGGCCCAGGCCCGTGCGCGCGCCGCAGCCCAGCCGCTGTACAACCCCTCGCTGTCGCTCGATGCGGAGAACGCGGACGTCAATCGGCGCACGGCCGGCATCAGCCTGCCGCTGGATCTGTCCGGCAAACGTCGTGCCCAAGCCAGCCAGGGCGAGGCCGACCTGCGCGCCGCCGAGGCGACCTATAACCTCTTGCGTCGCGACGTCGCGGCCCGTTGGTTGAAGGCGTGGTCGACGGCTGCACTCGCAGCCCGACAGAGCGAGCTGGGCCAACGTCGCCTGGCGCTGATGCAACGCTTCGATGATCTGGCCGCGCAACGGCTGAAGGTAGGCGACATCAGCAGTCCGGAGCGCGATTTGGCCGGTCTGGCCTTGGGCGAGGCGCAGGTGCAGCAAGCTACCCTCGCCGGCAATGAAGCGGCGGCCCGTGCGGCATTGCTGGCCATCAGCGGCGATCAGCTGACCACGCTGCCACCGCTACCTATTGGCCTGTCGCCTGCGGCGGGCAGTGTCACGCCGTTGCCGGTCGATGAGCTGCCCGAACTGCGGCAGTCCCGTGCCCAGCAAGCGAGCGCCGAAGCAGGCGTGCAAGTCGCCCGCCGGGCACGCATCCCCGACCCCACGCTCAGCCTGACCGGCGGACAGGTGCGCAGCGGGCCGCGCACCGATCAGGTGATCGGCTTGAGTGTTTCCATTCCTTTACCGGTGCTCAACACCGGCCGTGCCGAAGTGGATGCCGCCCGCGCGGAAGCCGATGCAGCCGCGGCTTCCGCGCGTTCACGTCAGTTTGTGCTGCGTGCCAGCCTGCAGGAAACGCAGACCCGCTATGCCGCCTTGCGGCATGCCGCCGAGGCGTTCCGCGGTGGCCGAGCCGCCGCGTTCGAGGATCGCACCGCGTTGCTGGAAAAGCTCTGGCGCGCCGGTGAAATCAGCACCTCCGATTACCTCGTACAGCTCAAACAGAGCCTGGACACCGCGTTGTCCGGCCAAGAACTGGAAAGCCAGACCTGGCAGACCTGGTTCGATTACCTCACCGCTGCGGGCCGTCTCATTGACTGGCTCGATGGCCGCACTCAGGACGGCCTTAATCAGGATATCCCCCGATGAAATTCTCTCTGTTGAAACGCAGCCTGCTGGGCCTGATGCTGCTGGCGGCGCTGGCCGGCCCCGTCATCGCGCAGGAACCCGCACCGGCCAATCTGCTGGCACTCGATGCCAAGGCGATCAAGGACGCCGGCATTGTCCTCGACAAGGCCGCCCCGCGCGCCTTGACCGACGAACTCAAAGCGCCCGGTGAAGTGAAAGCCGATGCGTATTCCACCGTGCTGGTATCGCCACGCGTGGAATCGCAGGTACTGGCCCGCAAGGCCAAGCTCGGCGACGTGGTGAAAGCCGGCGCACCGCTGGTGGTGCTCTCCAGCGTGCAGGTCGCCGAAACCCAAGGCGCGCTGATCGTGGCCGAACAGGATTGGCAACGCATCGCCTCGCTCGGGCCGCAAGCCGTGTCGGCACGGCGCTACAACGAAGCGAAGGTGCAGCGCGATCAGGCGCGCGCCAAGCTGCGGGCCTACGGCTTGTCCGACGGCCAGATCGGCGGTTTGCTGCGCAAGGGTTCGGCCGGTGCCGATGGCAGCTTCGAGTTGCTCGCGCCGGCCGCCGGTCGCGTCACCACCGACGAGTTCCTGATCTGTGAGCGGGTGGAACCGGGCCGAACGCTGTTCACCCTGGTCAAGGAGGATTCGGTCTGGGTCGTGGCCCAAATGGCACCGGCCGATGCCGAACGCGTCAAGCCCGATGCCGACGCTCGCATCCTCGTGCACGACACGGCGATCTCCGGCAAGGTCGTGCAGCGCTCGCATCAGACCGATGAGCGCACGCGCACGGTGCCGGTGCGCATCGAGGTCGACAACCGCAAGGATCTGTTGCATCCGGGTGAGCTGGTCGAGGCGCGTATCGCCGCCGGCAGCGCGGTGCAAAAGCTGGCGGTGCCCGCCGAAGCGATCGTGTTGCTGCAGAACCAGCCGACCGTGTTTGTCGCCAAGGACAAGGGCGGGTTCGAGCCGGCGCCCGTGATGGTCGGCGACACACGTGATGGCTGGACCCTGATCACCCAGGGCCTGAAGGCCGGCGATACCTATGTGCACAAGGGCGCCTTCGCCCTGAAGGCCCGCTTGTTGCGCTCGCAGCTGGGAGAAGAATGATGCTGGAACGTCTGGTTGAATTCTCCCTGCGTTACAAGGTGCTGGTGCTGATCCTCTTCGTGGTGATCGGGTTTCTCGGTTTCCAGGCGGTGCGTCAGCTGCCCATCGACGCATTCCCCGATGTCACGCCGGTGCAGGTCAATGTCTACACCGAGGCCTCGGGGCTCGCGGCAGAGGACGTGGAACAACTGCTGACCACGCCGGTGGAATCGGCATTGGCCGGTCTGCCCAAGGTGGAACAGATCCGCTCGGTGAGCCTGTTTGGTCTGTCCTATGTGTCGGTCTACTTCGACGACAGCATGGACATCTACTTCGCCCGCCAGCTGGTCAACGAACGCCTGCAACAGGTGGGTGACCGCCTGCCGGCCGGTTACGGCAAACCGGAAATGGGACCGAACACCTCCGGCCTCGGCCAGGTGTTCTGGTACACCGTCGAGCGCGCTGACGACACGCTCAAGGGTGCCGCCACCGGCACGGCGCCGAGCGACATGGGTCTGCGCACACTGCAGGACTGGACCATCCGCCTGATCCTGCGCACCGCCCCAGGCGTCGATGACGTCACCTCGTGGGGCGGACAGGAAAAGCAGCTCCAGGTGCGCATCGACCCGATGAAGCTGATCGCGCACAAGCTTGGCTTCAAAGAGGTGATCGAGGCGCTGCAGGCCAACAACGCGCAAGTCGGCGGCAACTTCGTCGATGTCGGCCGCGAGCAGTACCTGGTACGTGGACTCGGCCTGATCCAGAACGCGAAGGATCTGGGCAACATCGTCCTCAAGACCGAAGACGGCACGCCGGTCTATGTGCGTGATGTGGCTACGATCACTGAAGCGGGCGCACCACGCACCGGTGCAGTAACCCGCGATGGCAAGGAAGTAGTGATGGGCCAGGCGCTGGCCCGCATAGGCGAGAACGCCAAGAGCGTAGTCGATGCGGTCAAGGCCAAGCTCGACACGGTGAAGCAGGCGCTGCCGCCCGGCGTCGTGGTCAAGCCGTTGTACGAGCGTACCGAGCTGGTCAACGCCGCCGTGCAAACCGCGGCGCGGGCATTGATCGAGGGCTCGATCCTGGTGGCGCTGGTGCTGTTCCTGTTTCTGGGTGAGTTCCGCAGCGCACTGGTGGTGGTCGTGGCGTTGCCGTTGGCGATGTTGATCGCCTTCATCTGCATGAATCAGGTCGGCCTGTCGGCCAACCTGATGTCGCTGGCGGGCCTGGCGATCGGTATCGGCATGATGGTGGACGGCGCCGTGGTGATGGTGGAAAACGCCTACCGCATCATGGCCGAGCGCAAGGCGCATGGCGGCCCAGTGGATCGCACGTCGGCAGTGCTGGCCGCCGCCCGCGAGGTGGCCAACCCGATGGCGTTCGCGATCGGGATCATCATCGTGGTGTTCCTTCCGCTGTTCAGCCTGCAAGGGCTGGAAGGCAAGATGTTCAAGCCGATGGCGTTCAATATCAGCTTCGCGATGGCCGGCTCGCTGATTCTCGCCTTGACGTTGATACCGGTGCTCGCCGCGCTGGTGTTGAAGCCGAAGGCAGAGAAGGACACCTGGCTGGTGGCATTCCTGAAACGCCACTACGCCACGGTGCTCGCCTGGGCGCTGGCGCGCCGCAAGCTGGTGCTGGGCATCGCCGCCGGAGCCTTGGTCGGCAGCCTCGCGCTGTTCCCGTTCCTCGGCAAGGAGTTCATGCCTAACCTGAAGGAAGGCGCCATCATGTGGCGCATTACCTCGATTCCGTCGGCATCGCTGGACGAATCGATCGCCATCTCCAAGCAAGTGTCGACACTGGTCAAACAAAAGTTTCCGGAAGTGGAAACCACGCTGGCGATGATCGGTCGCGCCGAAAAAGGCGAAACGGCGGATGTGAACTACATGGAGGTGTACACGCCGCTGAAACCGAAGGATCAATGGCGCAAGGGCGAGACGCTGGAAAGCATCGAGGAAGCGATGCAGAAGGAACTGTCGGCGGCGCTGACCACCGCGGTGGTGAGCTACACGCAGCCGATCCAGATGCGCATCGAGGAACTGATCTCGGGTGTGCGCGCCACGCTGGCACTGAAGATCTATGGCAATGCCCTGGGCGAACTTGATCGCTTGAGCAGTCGCATCAAGAACGTGTTGGCCGGGGTGCCTGGCGTCGCCGATCTCGCGCTGGAGGCGAACATCGGCAAACCGCAGATCCGCATCAAGGTGGACCGCGATGCGCTGGCACGTTATGGCTTGAACGCCGACGACGTGCTCACGGTGGTGAAGAATGGCATCGGTGGCGAGCCGGTGACGACGCTGCTCGATGGCGTGAAGCGTTTCGACATCGCGGTGCGGCTGGATGATGCGGACAAAGCATCGCTGCCGGCGATCCAGCGCATTCCGATCCGCACGCCGAGCGGCGCGCTGGTGCAGCTGTCGCAGGTGGCCGAGGTCAGCGATGCGGAGGGTTATTCGTTCATCCGCCGCGAGCAGTTGCAGCGCTATGCAGTGATCCAGATGGATGTACGCGGCCGTGACATCGATGGCTTCGTCAAGGACGCCAATGCCGCCATCGCGAAGCAGGTGAAGTTGCCGACCGGCTATTACAGCGAATGGGGCGGTGCGTTCGAGAACCAGCAACGGGCGTTGAAGCGGCTGTCGTTGATTGTGCCGGCCACGATCTTCTTCATCTTCGTGCTGCTCTACACCGCCTTCAACTCGGTGAAGTACGCCGCGCTGATCCTGGCCAACGTGCCGTTCGCCACCATCGGCGGCATCGTTGGTCTGGCAATCACCGGGCAGTACCTGTCGGTACCCTCGGCGATCGGCTTTATCGCGGTGTTCGGCGTGGCGATGTTGAACGGCATCGTGCTGGTGAGCTTCTTGAACGAGCAGCGCGAGAAAGGCTTGCCCGTGCGGGACGCGGTGATCCGCGGCACCGCGCTGCGCATGCGCCCAGTGATGATGACCGCCAGTGTGGCGATCCTCGGTCTGGTACCGATGCTGCTTTCCAGCGGCGTCGGTGCGGAAACCCAGCGTCCGCTCGCCACCGTGGTAATCGGCGGTCTGATCACCTCGACCTTGCTGACGCTGGTGCTGCTGCCGGTGCTCTACGACTGGATCGAAGAACGCGCCGCCCGGCGCCTCGCCAAGGAGAACACCCCATGAAAGAAGTGAAGGCAATCATCCACCGTGGCCGCGTGGTCGACGTCATCCATGCGCTGGAAGATGCGGGGTTTCGTTACCTGTCGGTGAGCGACGTCAAAGGCCTGTTGGCAGTGCGCACGTCATCGTGCGGCACATGCGAGATTTATCCGGGCTGTGGGCTTCCCTAGAGGCAAGGTCGAGGGACTTTCGGTAGGGACTATGCGCTCACTATCTGCCCTGACCGACGACCTCTTCACACCATCCATGGTGCAACTGTTAGCGGATGCCGAAGGTGGCATCCGCTATTGGCCGTGTTTCGTCGACACGGAGACGGCAACGCTGTGGTTCGAGCGCCTGCGTTCGAATGCCGAATGGTCGTCGATGCAGCGCCCTATGTACGACCGCGTCGTCGACGTGCCGCGGCTGCTTGCCAGCTACCCGCTCGATGCGCCGCCAGACACGCTGCCGCTGGCCGACATGTTGGCGCGTGTAAAGGCCTTAGTGCCAGCGCCGTACAGTCATGTCGGTATGAACTTCTATCGCGACGGCCGCGACAGTGTGGCTATGCATCATGACAAGTTGCCATCGCTGGCCGCTGGCCATCCGATAACATTGGTATCGCTGGGTTCGACCCGTCGCATGTTGATCCGCGCCTTCGGCGGCCGTCGCGAGACGGTCGCAATCGATCTCGCGCCAGGCAGCCTGCTGTGTATGAGCTATGCCTCGCAGCTCACCCATGAGCACGGCATTCCGAAAACACGGCGTGATCAGCCGGCGCGGATCAGTGCAGCTTTTCGCGTAAGAACTGCACCGGCAACCTACGACACATTGGCCAAAGTTACGGACCGCATAAAGCCGTAATGTTCCGCTTCTGCCACGTGTTGCCCCGCCGTCAGGCATCGAGTGGCATGCCATCCGCACTACCACGCATGTTCGCCCAATGACATCGGCGCTGGGGCGTGCGGCAACGATAGTTGATATCGAGGTACGAGCAGCACGTCAGCGGCGACCTTGGGTTCTAGTCAACCCGGCTACTCAAGGCGGGCAACTTCGGTGTGGCCAAATATGATGCGATAGAGAGAGTGAAACCGTTTTGGTTCCGTATTGCCGGCAGCGTCGAACGCAATTGCGACTTCCAAGAGCTCGCGATTCTTAGCGAGGGCCACGCGCAATTCGCCCATCGCCTTGCTGCCGAACGCTGGCTCGATTGAATGACAGTAGAGAATCTTGCCAACCAGGTGGTTCAGGTATCCAAGCGGTCGTTTAGATTTACGCCGCTCCATGTGACTCAAGAGCCCATGCTTTCCAATATGGTAGATCGCGGTTTCGATCTCACGCTTAACAAGCTTCGGCAGGCGCGCTTTCAAGTCATTTACAACCAGCCCAGTGACTACCTTGCGCCCGCCTGGGCCGATGACTCGAGACTTCCGACGATTGACGCGGAAGCCGTGCCGCCTGACTATCGCCGCCACCTTTACGAACGCCGACGCACAAGTCTCTTTTGAGCCTTCGGTGAAACTAAGCACCATGTCGTCGGCATACCGCGTATAGGTCGCACCGTATTCCTTTGCGACAGCCTCAATGCACACATCGAGGTCGCGTGCTACAAGGTTAGCAAGCATTGCGCTGGTCGGCGCGCCCTGTGGTAGATGGCCGACCTGAGCCTCGAATCCATACGGTCCTGCCTCACGTTCCTCAACCCAGTTTACCCATCTCGCAAGATGCTCGCGGGCGCGCGGAAGGCCATCGCGACGTGGCGGAATGCATCGGGTGCACAAACGCGCTAGCTCAAAACTGAGCAGGGCGGGATAAGCGAGCTGACGAAACGCATAGTAGACTTGGCGTTCCGAAATGGACTCGAAGAAATCCTTGATATCGAGCTTCACCATCCAAGCCGCACCGACGTGGGCGTTTGCATTTTTCAGGATGGACGCTTCAGGCTTGTATGCGCTTGCTGCAGGGTGTAGGAGAGCTTGAGCCCCGGGGGAGCAAAGAATGTTCTTGTGGATCCACGACTGCACCCTTCGAAGGTTCGAATGGGGTGCACAGATCAGGCGGCTTCCCCCAGAACGTTTCGCGATGGTGAAGGTGCTGTAGAACTCGCGCTTGCGCTGCACGACATCACGAAGGTCCGACCAGCGGGTTCGACTCAGCCTTGCAAGGTGCATGAGGCTGAAGACGGTGGGAACCCCTTTTGCATGGAGGGCGCGCGCGATTTCTAGAACGCGCGCAGCGTATTCAGCGCTGTAGCCGCGCTGTGCGAGTTGCCTTTCGAAAGAGTGGAGGGGCGGTCCGAGCATTACTTTGATGCCGCGAACCCGCGGCAGCGAGGTTCCTTCGCTTCTCAGAGATGCAGGCGCTTCATCGAGGCTCTGAGAAGCGAAGCAACTTCGATGAAGACCCACAGGCTTCCAGGTACGGGCACTACCCGAACCCTGTCACTTGCGTGACTGGTACGAGCCGTAACTCAGCTCGATCCGACTAAAAGACTCGGGCCGTCCCTCCACTAGTTTCAGGGTAGTACAGGTCTTCAAGCTGGGGAAGCGCCGCGCGTTGAGCAAGCTTGGAGTGCCGGCGCACTGAGGGCTTTCGCCGCATGCGGTCAAGCAGGGCTTGGCCGAAGGGCGTAAGGCGATGACTGGAAGTGTCGAGGAGGTCCAGCCGGTACGCGTCGGTGCGTAGCGCCAAAATGTCATCGATCGGAATCATCATCTGAGTCTGCAAACGATCGTCATCCCATCGGCCGTACGAACTTGCTAAGCCAAGAGCGATCGCCAATTGGATCTGATTTGGAGTCATCTTTCGGTCGCCCCGGCGATCAAGGAGCGCTAAGGCCAATTGGTATTGCCGGTACGTCCAGAGATCTTCCGCGGCTGCGTTCGCGTTGTACTGGCCAAACGTTTTTTGCAGATCCGGTGGTACGCCCCGGTCGGGAAACAGCGCTTTGAACCTGCCGTTGGTGCACCAAAGAATGGCGGGCGTGTTGTTGGGACATCCATGCTGGAAGACTGTCAGTGCGCCTCCGCCGCCATACCCCCGCCACATGCGACCGGCAAGTGGTACACCGTATTTCATGGCTACGTACGTCATCGCGTCGGTCATCTGTGACTTTTCGTGCCGCCTCGGTATCACGGTGACAATGCGAGCATCGGTGATCGGCAGCACTCGGCGCATGGCGAGGCGGCCGTCTTCCATCACTGCATAGGATGCGACCCAGAGCTGAGTCCACCCATAGGAGATCCAGCTCTTGAGCGATTTCGGCGCCCGCTCGCGCCAAAATCCCGTGATTCGATCTCCGCTCCCGACTAGGTCCTCGACAAGAATTACATTTTTGACACGTTCGGCCCTCATGCTCTCCACCGTTGGGTTAGCCCTAACGCGAGGTCCGTACACACGCTCAAGGTTTTCGATGATGTGCTTGATGCGGTCTGTGCTGCTCCCTGGAACGCGTCGCGCTCGATCGTCGTTGAATACCGTCGGCGGAGGCTCGGACACGGTGAGGAGCGCGAAGTTCTCGCGCGGGGCCTTTGCAAAGACGGCTTCCAATAAAGCCTGTATTCGCTGTTCGAAGTCCGATTGGGAGACAAGGTCCAGCCGGCGGAGTAGCTGGCGCGCGACCTGCTGGTCCACGATGGCGAACTGCCGGAGCCAAGCAAGGGCTTGAGGGGTATCTTCGAGCAGCATGGGGCGCGGCTCTCATCGTGCGGTTCCTAGAGTCTCCACGATGCCGTGCGTATTTTCCAGCACCGAACTCACTCGTCGTCTCCCCTGCTAATCAAGAAGGGTAGACAGCGCAGATCCTTGTGGGTTTGGCAGGCGTGCACAACAGGCTCGAAACCTCCCTCGTAGCTCGACACGTACTTCATTCGAGAGCGAGGGCCGTTGCAGATAAATGCGCTGCCTATCTTGCCAAAGACGACTTAGATCGAGAATTTATTCGAACCCGCTTGCCGCCTTCCTAGTGGAAGACAAGCCTAGCAACTGCGGTCAGCGCCTGAGGCGGATATGTTCACAGGCCAAGCTCGGACCTCTGAAGCGCGAGCCAGCACTAGCAGAAGGCCACCTTCACTGGCGCAGCGACGAAGGGAACCTAGCCACTCTTATCCATCGATCGCAGAACTGCTACGTTCTCTCTCTGCCCCTTAAGCGAATGCAACGCCGCTTCAAGTCTCAATACCTTGCGACGTTCGTCGGAAGTTATTCTGTTTGCCCTAACTAGTGCGCGCTCGAATTCCGCAAGCCGATCAAGCAGCAATGCGCGTTGCAATTTTAGGTCCTCGATTTCTCCGTTCTTGGTTCTCTCGACTTTATGGACCAATTCCCGAAGTTCTTTGAGTTGGTCTTCGATACTTTGACCCCGCCCCTGTCTTCGAGATGCGATTGCGGTCTTCCATTTCTCACATACATCCGGGTATCCATAGACGCGCGAGGGACTCAGTCCGGCCTCTTTGGCAAGGTTCCGCAAACTAAGGCGTCCGTCGCAACCAATCGCACTGCCGTCGAGCAAACGCTCCATGGCGCCAACCAGGCGCGCCCGAGTTGAGTCTCGCTTTCGAGCTACCCTTTTCGCTTGAACTGCCTCAAGCGCTCTTGGTCTGGCCATGCTCATTTCTCCGGCTTAGATATTTTGCGGATGATCGCTTCCACTTTAGCAAGGCCGTCCTCGACAATTTTTCCCGCAGGTGAGCCCTTTGGCGCGCTCTTTTGCGCCCAAAGCATATCGTCTCGAACAGCGGTCCAAGCTTCTCGGTGCCTCGACGTGATGCACGAATTTCGACAGTGATTTTCGTCGCACAAACTAATGATTGGACGATCCCTTTCGGCTTCACCAGCAAGTTGAAGGCACAACGCGTGTTCGGCTCGAAATCGGCAGAAATTGAGCTTCCCGATGTGGATAGTTGTCAGTGCCGACCGCATCAAGCGACGCGCCTCCTCTTCGCCTTTGTCTACCACAAGACCTCTGAATTGCAGAGACAGCTCGCGACAGCCTGGCCCCGCGGCGGTACCTTGCTCTACTTCACCCACAAGCTCATCTCGCCAGTCGGCCACCGCAAGCAAATGTTCCTCTCCGATCTCCGCTTCGAAGTCGTCGAGGTGCTCGGACATCTCCCCTTCATGGTTCGCATATGCTTCAAAAATTGCGACATGCAGTTGCTGAAACTGTCTGGCCCCTGCAATTACTCCGAAGGGCTCACGGGCTATGTAGCGGGCACAGGTTCTTCTCAGCTGCCTTGGGCAGAACGCCCAAGGCGCTCCGTTTAGATCGGGAATAGGAGCATTGAACTGTTTGATGAGGTACAGGCGATGCTTATTCATCTGATACCTGTAGTCGCTGTCGGTATAGGGCGTTCCGTTGGCGGTGACGAATAGGATCTTGGTGTTTCCTTTCATCCGTCGAAACTTTGTCGCTCTGGCGAGCGTTTCTAGAGCAAGACGTCCTTCTTCAATTGTTCCCCACACGGCGGGACGGGGAACGCCCCTACCGTGACCCTTGTACACCTTCCCGACCACTTTGTGCCTTACGACTAGCCCGTCGCGACTCAGCTCCTCTCTCAGGCATCCCTCCTCCAAGCATGCTGCCTCTCCCGGCCGCATTCCCGTTAGAAAATTTGAGGCGACCTCGCACGAGACGATCAAAGCAATCAAGTCTCGACGCAATTCATGGTGGCTTCGCCAAGGTCTTCTCCAAGGAAGGTTTGTCTCGGAATCGAGAGAAAATGGGTGCGTCGCCAGCTCTTTGATGACACGACAGGTGTAAGCACTTGCAGTCTCTACTCTGACGCCCCTGCTAAGCGTAGCCTGCCGCATTTCGTGGACGAATTCGACGCCGGCAAGGATGTCGGCGCTGTATTCGACGATGTATTTCCAGCAATAACGGAAATATGGTCCGAAGATCTCAGGGGGGATCGGTTGCGTGCGGTTTGAGTAGCGCTTGGAGCGGATCAGCCCCAGTGCCTCTGCGATTGGCAAGCCGTTCCACGGGTTGAACTGAAAGCACCACGTGAGATGCCCTCGCATTGTCCAAAATTGAGTGCAGGCAGTCACAATCGAGATAACACGATCGTCACCACGGGGCCTTACCGCTACGTTCGGAATCGCTCTACCTTCCCAGGTGCGGTCGCTCGAAAGCAGATCGCCGAAATCATCCAGATCGTCTTGCGTCATATCCGCCGGAGAGACGATTTTGTGAATCTGCCCGTAGCGAGCAAGAAGCCACAAGCTGCGTGTCAGCTGCTCAACTGTGCATCCAGCCTTCGGAACTTCGCCAGCTTTTCCTTCCCAGTTGAGGAGAGCTAGCTCGCGTATTCCTAGCTCCCACGCTTCGGGCAGAGCGGCATCGAAAACTACCTCACAAAACTTTGGTGAACGATTGGGTTGCTGATCAGCAACGGAGAGGTCCCATGAGCCTTCGCCGAATCGGGCGAGCGGACGTCCATTTGAATCCCTATTGATGACGTAGTCATTGGCGTAACGTCGGCCTTCCGCGCGCTTGAGTGGCTCCGGCCTGTTCATCTCAATTCCACGGGGATGTAGAAGCGACGTTTTGTTGCTTCTCGCTCCGCCCAAGCAATTGTCTCAGCGGAGTACTGCGGCAAGATCTGATTGCAGAGGACGTGATAGATCCCCCCGAATTTGTGGTTCCAAACAATCTCTTCTTCAGACTCGCGCTTACGCTTTAAGTGCTCCCGCAAAGCAATCAGGAGCGGTGCGTGACGCTTCAAGTAGATTGAGTTGGTGCAAAGTAGGCAGGCAAACGGCCTATCACATGGAGTGTCCTTTTCGCCCCCCGGGGCGTTGTAGAAGTCGGCGCAGCCGTTGAAGAACACATCCTCCCTGCCATCGGACAATCGTTCGGCCGCGGTCGTCGCCAAATGATGAACCTCCGATAGCTCAGTCCTTGTTGCTTTGGGTGGCTTATCTACAACGATCGGTATCGCCGAGAGCTCCGTAAACGCCCTCCGTTGGGCGTTCTCTATGGCTGAGGCGTGCAGCTCAACCGTCGCTGGGTTGTTTACGTAGCCAACCGTGGTATCCACTAGGGAGTGCTTCGCCACATCCTGCACAGAAGCCAAGTTTCCTCGCGTCGAATACCTCCGGGACAATTCAGTTGGTCGAAACCGCGATACCTGAAAATTCGGTATACCGTTTCGCTCCGCCCACTCCTTCGCTCTGATTGCTAGCCGCGCCCCAGTCAGTACGTTAACACCCCCTGCGAGTCCTCCTCGTGGAGCAACCTCGTAGAAGATCCACAGGCGATCGCGTACCGATTCATCGGCGATTTCACGCAATGGGGCAGTTATCTCCAGTATCGTTTCGATCAGTCCGGCCACTGATTTCCACCTTGCCACATACGACTTGGCCTTCGGCCGGTTTTTTGTTAGTCGCGCAAGGTAGCTATCGCCGAGCTTGCTGAGGTCGTTGATCTTGAGGTCCAGAATCGGCTGTATGTTGTCTGCCACGCCGGTGAACGAGAACAGGCTTATGGCGAAGATCGCCATGTCCATCGAAGTGGGGTATAGCAGTGTGTACGCCTCGGAAGGATTTCTTATGCTGCTTTCGAGCCGCGGGCGATGCGTCGCTCTCGCGAACATTGATCGGACACGATTGTGATTCGGGATATTTGTTGCGCGCTGCGGGTAGATGCGTCCGCCCAGACGGTGAACGATCCACCACAATACGTTTTCGCCTTTCAGCCAGTGGCTCTTCGGTGCGCGCTCGCCTTCCCCTAAAGGTGTGCCTTTCGCTACGAGCTCCTTCCCTCGATTCAGACGTCTGACTATGCCCCTGATGCCCCTTTCGGCGGCTTCTCGTATTTTTGCGAGCACGCCTTCGTCGTATGGATCTCGCTTGTTGCCTCGGGGTCCTGGTCCAAAGGTTGCCGGAAACTTAGGGATCCGAAACTCTGCTGCGAAGGAATCCGGATGTTGTCGCCGATGCACTGCGAGGCAGTGGTTGACAGTTTGGTAGTACTGCTCCTTAGTTGCAGCGCTTAGCGATGCGGATATCACCCACTGCCTCCACTCCAGCATGGCGTCCTCGTCGAGTTCGCTGGTGGACGCGATCGCTGGCCGCTTTTCCTCTAGAAAGGCGTTGAAGTAGTACAAGGCCTTTGAAAGCTTCCGCACACCACCAATTTTCCACGCCGCCCTTAATTCTGCCTTACGCCATGCGACTTCGCAGAATGCTGCCATCAGCTGCTCGCGACGCGGGTACATCGTTAAATCAAGCGTGTAACCGATTTGTCGAAGATGCACTTTTGTTGATTGCAGGAACGCGATTTCTCGTAGCGAATCTTCGCCAGGAGCAACAACTGGCCGTCGATTCCTTGGGTTTGTCAGCGTTGCCTTCTTCATCTTCTTAAGTGCTCAGAAGAACAGCTGTCCAGTCCTCCAGAGACGTCTCCGCCAAGGTGTCGATGTCCGGTAGCATGTCGAGATAAATCATGGTCGTATGCAGCCAGCGATGCCCTAGCTGCTTTTGAAGTCTCCTTAGCGGATCGTGCATCGCCATACGAAACTGCTCGGCATCACGGTGTCCAACTGCTTGTTGTATGTAGCGCCTTGCGGAAGCCTGCAGCTGGTGGACTGCGAAGGTGTGACGAAGGGTGTGCGCTGATCCGTCAACTTGGGCGCTCTTGAAGATCTCAGTTATGACACGCCCCATCGCACCGCTCGTCAGCGGTGCACCACCTTCAGTTAGCCAGAGATTCGGTGACCCTCTCTCGATTTTTGCTCTACTGATTCCATAGTGGAGCGCTTCCTCCCTGTCCCCAATGATGTAGTGGTGTACGTTGCGTACCACACTCTTAACGAGCGGAATTTTCACCTCACGTGGCCGGCCACCTTTGCAGCCTCGAGTGAGCAGAAAGGGAATAGCCTTTCTCTCCCTGAATTCCTTGCAATCTGGATGCGGCCATTCATCCGCTAGCTGGCTGCATCCTTCGTTCAGGCGCCAACCGGTGGTGACCAGCAGATCGAGGAAGGACCGATTTCGATGAGCTTGGCGGGTCGCGAGCGCTGCAGGACGAATTTTGTTCCTGTATTGCTCAACCGTGATCCACTTCGGAATGCTGTTCGGCGCCGCTTCCTTAAGACTGTTCGTTTCGTAGCTGGAAAGCTGTGCTTCCAGAAATCGGGTCGATATCGTTTCCGCGTCGAAAGGCAGCTCTCCCACCCAGCCCATGAGAAGCGCATACCTGTAAAAGCTGCAGATTGCTGCGGCATGGCGATTCCAGCTTTGGGAGGTGAGGCGCTCCCCTACATCCGGAACAAGCCGGCGAGAACGCCAATAGCTTTGAAGGAACGCTTGGTCCGAGTCGCTCCACTCACGACCAGCTGCCTCGCAGTAGTCGAGGTATTGGCGTACATCGTAGGCGTACGCGCGCCAAGTATTAGAGCAGGTGGACTTCGGCGACATGATGTGTCGCAGCCAGTCGTTGCCTTGCGTAAACGGAAGGCCGTTCTCGTAGAAGAAGTACGGCGCTCCTGCAACCAGTCCTAGCTCAGGCAGCTCAGCAGCCTCCACAGGATGAGATTTCATTCCCAACCCCGCAAGGACAAGTTCCGCCCTTGACACCTCGGGGCGAAGGTTCCCCGAAAACCCCTTCCAAATATGTAGGTACACGGCGGCAGACTCGCTGCAGAGCACGGATTTTCGCTACACACGGAATGGGAATTATGGCCAGGATAAGTAACGATACCGTTAGTTTTGGGTTCCGAAATGTTGTCGGTCTAATACAAACGGGTCAGTATAGCGACGCCAGATAAGGATCGGTGTTGCTGCCGATGTTGATCGGGCTGACCTTGTAGCCGGGTTTCGCCAGTTCGGCGCGCAGTACTTCGGCGAGGTTGGTCTTGGCGCGGATCCTCGTTTCGAAGTCCAACCCCGGCGAGAGGTTGAGGTAGCTGTGGCTGGGCCGGGCAAAGCAATAAACACATCCATGCTCGCACCCGCGATACGGGTTCATCGCCTGGTCGAAGGCGATGTCGG
>Ga0134128_10004150_pt1 | contig 17789 bp, 16 predicted proteins | sample KB31754_FD_96462 | JGI IMG/M metagenome (GOLD analysis project Ga0134128, IMG submission 96462) | Terrestrial soil microbial communities with excess Nitrogen fertilizer from Kellogg Biological Station, Michigan, USA - KB3-175-4 | ecosystem: Environmental > Terrestrial > Soil > Unclassified ... | reverse complement strand
TTGCCGCGCTGTGACCATGAGCGGTGCCGTGCGCCTGGGTGGCGGCGTGCGAGGCATGTCCGCTGTGACCGTGCGTCTGACCGGCGTGACCGTGGCGCCCCATGCCGGTGAGCGACATGCCTAACAGGCCGAGGGCGCCTAACAGCAGACAGAAAGTGTAAGGGTCCATTCTCGAATGTCGGAACACATGCTCCGACACGCCGTGCGCTGGTTCGAGTCGGGCTCGGACTCGGCGAGATGCAGTCGATTGGCCGGCGCTCAGCCGCGCGTCGTCTCGAATTACACCTTCTTGCCAATCAACAGCACATTCTTGCCGATTGGCGGAGGCACCAGACCTTCGAGCCGACGAATCGTTGGCACGGCCAACTTATCGTACAGCGAGACGCTGTTCTTGCCAAGAGTGTTCTCGAGCAGTACGTAGTTGATGTACCATGGAATCATGCCGACGAAATCGAAGTATCGAACCTTGACGATGCTCAGGCCGACCTCGCGCACGAGGTTGCTGAGCCCTTTGGCCGCGTAGCGCCGATAGTGGCCTAACTGCTTATCGAGCTTCGAGTAGAGCCACGCGTGTGCCGGGACGAACAGCAGCGCGTGCCCGTTAGGCTTTAATGACGCAAGTGCGTTTCTGAGCTCGGCGCGGTCGTCTTCGATGTGCTCCAGGACGTTGATGTAAACCACGGCATCGACGCCGATGTGGGCATAGCGCGGTCCGAAGAAATCGTTGATTGTCAGCGCGCGCTCGTCGTCTTTGAGTTCCTGTTCGAGAAACGGATACATATTCTGGGACGGCTCGAAGGCGTACAAGCGCTTCAACCCTTTTGCGAGAAGCATCTTCGAGACGCTTCCCATCCCCGCGCCGACCTCCGCGAGCGTTTCGCCCAGGTACGGTTCGAATTCGTCGACGATCCACTGGTGATAGTTGACCGCATACGACATGGCCTCCAGCTCTTTGCCCGGATAGGACGGGAGAGTGTCGTTTGTCATGTCTCGAGAGATTGGGTAGTCGGGTGGGCGTTACAAAAAACGGATAGGATTGCGCTGCTATTGGCGAACGCGTGTCGCTTTGGCGAGCAACAGCGAGAGGTCAGAATCCGAAAGCGAGCGCCAGTTCGCGGGGAACGTCGAGAGCTGGCGTGTCTGCGCATCGTTGTTGAACAGCAGAACCACTTTGTCGTCCGGCAGTGGGAGCTCGCGGTGGGCTACCGCCGACTCGACGAACGACTCCTCATATACCTCCCACGGGAGACCATCCGAGTCGTGAAAGATCCGGCGTCCTCCGTAGGGATAGGGTGCGACAGCTCGCACAGGGGGCGTCCGATTGACTGCCGGGCTTGGCAAGCCTAACTCTCCCGGACTTTCGGCCACGATGGGGCTCGCCTCCGGCATCGCATTGCTTTGGTCGAGCACAATGTCGCCCATGCCGGGAGCGATCTTCACGGGCAGGTTCCATTTAAAGTCGCGACCGCCGGTTCCAACCCAATCGAGTGTGATGAGGCGGTAGGGCCCGCGTGGCACAAATGCCGTGCTCGCCCCAGCTCCGTCGGTGAGCAGTCGCACCGTGTCGCCGGTAGGCGAGACGAGGAGTACATGGACGTCTTGGATGGGGTAGGGCGGCAACGTGGCATCGCCGACGAACACGAAGACCTTGGTGTAGATCTTTTTGTCCGGGCCGACCAGTCCGGCGGGCAACGCTTGCTGCGCGTATGCGGCTCCCGGGATGGTCGCAAACATGGCAGCGCCGAGAAGCGCCAATAGCGATCTTGTCATGAACATGCAGTGCGGTCGGCCGTAGGCGAGTCGGGGACGAAGCGGCGCGTGTCGCAACGGGCGTGCGCGAGCCGCAGGCTCATTTCGTACGAGACAAGGCAAGATTTTGCAGGCTTCCTGCTACACTTTGTGGCGTGATGCCGTAAGCAAGCGGGTGTCTTGGGGCTGCTTGGGTCCCCTGGTCGGCCGACGGGTTCCTTCCTTAGACATCGGCACTGGATAGCGTGTCGAACGGGCAGTGACTGTTCCTAATTAATCCTCTCATACAGGTCGCGAGCTGTCATGGCCGCTAGCTTGCGCGCAGGGCCGGCATGGTGCCTAACGCCTTCGCATCGTCTGTAACACAAGACATCACAGAAGACCGGCGAGTCCGCTTACCAAGCCCTGATTCGACCGGCGATTGGTGGCCATTGGAGGTCGGCGTCCGCTGGCCGGTTTGGATTGGCCTCGGCGCTCTGCTCGTGCTCGCGTACGGATTTGCCGCGCCGCTAGTCGATCCAGATCTCCCGATGCATCTCGCCACCGGCGCGTGGATCCTGAAGCACCATGCTGTTCCGTGGGTTGAGCCGTTTGCGTGGACGCGGTCGGGCGCACCTTACTACGCCTACTCATGGCTACCCGAGGTCGTGTATCAGTTGATCTACGCGCACGCCGGGGCAACCGGTCTGCGGGCGCTGAATGCGCTGACGCAACTCGCAGGTGCAGCCGCGCTCTTCTGGCTGGCGTCGGTAAATCGTTGGAAGTCCTGGACGGCACTCCTTCTTCTTTTCTTGACGGTCGTGACGTCCACAATCGTTGCAGGCTTTCTGCGCCCGCAGGCGTTTCTGATTCCGCTCGTTCTGCTTTCATGGGCGTGTGGCATACGAGTCCTTGACAGCGCGCATCCGCGGCGGTGGGCCGCAGCGCTCGCCGTCGTCGTCTGCATTTCCGCAAACACGCATCTGCTTTTCCCCTTGACGGGGCTTCCGTTAGCCATCGCTATCTCGCGGACTCCGTTTCCACGGCGGCGCGCGGCAATGGTGGCAGCATCCCTCATCGTTGGTTGGCTGGTAACACCTTATGGTCTGGTCTGGCCGAAGGTGTTCTCGCTCTACTTCGGACATAATGCGCTGTTCGATTATCCGTCCCCGATCAAAGAATTCACACCGGGGTTTCGCGCCGTCGCGACATATCCCCTGTGGCTCTTCATCGCCGGCGTCCTGGCTCTAACGCCGTGGGCGTTCGGCGAGGCCAAGACCACTTCGCGCGAACGAATGGTCTTTGGAGGCATCTGGTTCGTCGGGTTGACCGGATTCGGGATGGCCGCTCGTGGCATCGTCGTGTGGTGGTTCGCGACACTCCCGATGCTGGCGGTGGTGCTCGAGCAGTTGCCGCGGCTAAGACGTGGCTGGCACCGGCGCGTTCTTATTGGCACCATCGCCGCACTGCCTATCGTGCTTGCCGTGCGCCTGGCCCAGGCAGGCGCGAAGTCCGGGTGGGATGTTGCGCCGGCTGTTAGGCCGAGCGTCGACGGGCTGGCCACTTGGCTCGAACAACATGTTCAGCCGCCAGCCGGAACGCGGCCGCGAATGCTAACGGACTTCGACTTCGGTTCCTATCTTACATGGCGGCTTCCGGCCTATAGCATGTCGATCGACGGCCGCACGATCTTCCCGGATTCGGTCGCACTCGCCGACGCCTATCGAGATGCCTACCAGACTCCGGCTCCGTTAGGCCCATGGCGATCGGCCGATCTAGCCATCCTGCCGCTGGCCGTGCCCGTTGCAGGCATCCTCGACACGGCTCGAGGTTGGGTTCGCTTGGCTACCGTTCCCGCTGGTGCGCGCGTGCACTTGCCTGCAGGACTGTGGGCGCGTGAGGGCTGGCTTCGATCAGCGCTTCGATCTTCCTCTCGTCACGACCGCTACCTCGTGAGCATGTTGGGGCTCTCACATCGTGCGGCCGGAAGGCAATGAGCGAGACGCACGATCGAAACAGCGGTCGGCCAACGCTCGCGCTCCCATTCGTATTGGCCGTCGCGATTGCCTTCGCGGTCGTCTGTTGTTGGGCAGCCTCGCATCGGCCGAATGAGGTACGGACGGACTTCGCGCAGATATGGCATGCTGCGAGCGCCTTGGTAGCCGGGCATGATCCATACGCCGCGGTTGGGCCAGGAACGAGCTTCCCGCAGCCATATCCGCTGTTCTACCCTCTGCCGGCCGTCCTGATTGGAACGCCATTTACAGCGCTGTCCGTCAAGATGGCGGATGCGGCCTTCGCCGCGTTAGGCGCCGGCTTACTGCTCTTCGCCGTGCTTCGTGCCGAGCGGCACCGCGTGCTCGTGATAATTAGTGCGCCGTTCGTGTACGCGACGTGGATCTCTCAGTGGTCTCCGATGCTCACTGCGGCAGCTCTGCTCCCGGCTTTCGGATTCCTGCTCGCGGCAAAGCCAACGATCGGAGCCGCGCTCTTCGCCTATCGCCCTAATGTACGGGCCACAATAGGCATCGGCGTGTTGGTTGCCCTCTCGTTCGTGGTCCAACCGCACTGGGTGAGCGAGTGGCGCGTGTCGCTGAAGAGTGCCGGTCACATGGTGATCCCGATCTCTCACGGTGCGGGACCGCTCGTCGCGCTCGCGATTCTGCGGTGGCGGCGTCCGGAAGCGCGCCTCTTGCTCGCGATGGCGTGCGTGCCCCAGACCGCAATCCTCTATGAAGCTCTCCCGCTCGCGCTGATCCCGGGCGGATTTGGGGAAATGGCCGTCTTCGTCGTGATGTCGTGGATCGCTTGTGAGTGGTGGGTTCATACGGGTCTAACCCTGCCGATGTCGGCAGAAACGCTACTCTCCGTGCACATCGTGGTGCTGCTGCTCTATCTGCCGTGCCTTGTTATGGTGCTTCGGAAGCCTAACGAGGGAAGCGTGCCTGTTTGGATGAACCGGACCGCGGCTCGAGTCCACACGCTTTTTCGCTTGGCCGACGAAGGCGAATAGATATCGCTCGAATTGCGTCCGCGACGGTTGGATGCACTGTGGAGCTCTCGGTGGACAGGGTGTCGAGAGGAGTGGTCGGCCGGACTACTCTGGTTTTCTGGGCCAGATCTCGAGAGCTAGCGCGATGCCGGCAACGGCTCCTACCAGCGCCTCACGAGACGGGCTGTGACTCTGGGACCTACGATCAGTATGTGGCGGTTGGCGGCACAATCTGTTGCGGACGGGCGACGACATGTGTCGGGGGCCGGTGCCGTAGGCGAGCTCGGCCTTGCGTAGCTAGCTCATCGATGCCCTACTGCCGCACAGCCATTTGCCGGCTCAAGTCATCGCGCGAACGACCGCACCAACGCTCGATCAAAGCCAAGCCAGTCAGTGTGTTGACACTCAGAGGCGGCTAACGAGTTTGGGTCCTGGCAACATCTGTTTGCATCCTGTTGGGCAGTGACCGACATCGCCCACAAGCCCCGCTCTTCAACGTGAAAACCGCTTGTCAGGCACGTGACCAAGTCTTGCAAGGCAGTGAGTCCGCACTAATCTGGCGACCGCCCGTTGCGCGTCGCTCGATCATGGGCGGACTAGCGCTACGGCCTTGTCCTCTCCTGCCGTCGTTTCACTCACCAGTTGTTCTACGTCTCACCCCACCTTTCTTGGAGGAAGCAATGGTACACATCACCGCGCTGGTCCGCCACTTCGTCAAGAATGACGAAGCCGCGACGATGGTCGAGTACGCGCTCATGCTCTCGCTCATCGCCGTTGTTTGCATCGTTGCCGTGAAGCTCATCGGCACGAATGCCAATACCATCTTCAACAATATCGCGGGTAGTCTGCCTGGTTGAGGAATCGGGGCATCCCGGGTCGCATACGACGTTGACAGCCGCATGCGACTCGGGACGCCGAGCAGAGATTCGGTAATTGCATGTTGACGTCTGTGCGTCTCGATGCCGGCCTAACGGGGCTCTTCACCGTCCTTGTCGGCCTGGCGGCCGGTTGGGATATCAAACGTCGCCGGATTCCGAACCAACTGGTGATCGGGATCGTGCTGTTAGGCGTAATGTTCGCGCTCGTGAGTCGGGGACTACCGAGAGGCGCATGGTCCGCTTTCGGCGGCATTGGGGTCGGCTTGGCCGTTTGGCTGCCTTGGTGGTGGCTTGGAATGATGGGCGCTGGTGACGTGAAGTTCTTCGCGGCAGCCGCGGCGTGGCTTGGACCGCGCGGCGCGCTGAGCGCGGCACTCGTCACCGCACTCCTCGGCGGCCTGCTTGCGATCGGCTGGGTGGTGGCCCGCATGCTGGTGCGCAGGATCGCGGGCGGAGCGGGCACGGTCTCGGGCGCTGAGATCTTCGATGAACGGCGCTCGACGGTCACGCTACCGTACGGCGTTGCAATGGCGTTGGGCTTGGGCGTGGCGGCGTGGATTCCACTCATTCGTTAGGCAGAGGCTACGACATGCACCGCATCCGGAGTTTTCAATCCAGTGACGCTGCTGCACTGGTGGAATTCGCCATCGTGCTGCCGATCATCCTGCTCATGGTTTTTGCTATCATCGATTTCGGCCGCGTCTTGTACACAGTGAACAACCTGACTGCGGCCGTTCGTGAGGGAGCACGTCTCGCGTCCACGCAGATCAATCCTGATCCGACGACCGCCGGATCCGAGAGCGCCGTTAGCACGGCTGTGACGAACTATGTGGTCGCCTTTGGCGGTAACGCCGGCGCTCCAACGGTGACGGAAACATTCACCGGTGCATTGCCCAACCTGCAGTCGATCACAGTACAGATCACGAACTACCCGTTCACGCCCATCACGCCGTTGGCGAACCTCATCGGGTTAGGAACGATTCAGCTTTCACCATCAGCGACGTTTCGTTGGGAAGGCGCGCCTTGATGCGCGCCTGCGGTGCAACACGGTCACGAATCTCTTCTCACAACCTGTAGTCACGAGACACTGGCGGTCACATGGCGGAGCGACGTTACACCACGGTCTTCTACGCGGCGATCCTCACGGGACTCATCGCGACATACGGCGTGTACCGGTACCTGCAGCAGGCGAAGGCCGCGAGCCAGGTGGCGATGCAGTCCGTGGTCGTTGCGGCGCGCGACGTACCCGAAGGCGAAAAGCTGGATCGTTTGGCGCTCTCACTGGCGCAATGGCCGACGGGCACAGCGCCCGAGAGCGCGTTCACGAACATTGACTCGGTCGTGGGGCGCGTGGTGCGTATCCCTGTATTCAAGGGCGAGGCCGTAGTCCCTGGCCGACTGGCTCCAGCTGGAACCGGACCGGGCCTCGAGGTGAAGATCGCGCCTGGCATGCGCGCAATGGCCGTGAAGATCAACGATGTCGCGGGATTAAGCGGACTGATTCAGCCTAACAACCGAGTGGACGTGTTGGTCACGCTCAAAGCCAACCCGCAGCAGAACACGAAGGAGGAAGCGAAGCTCTTCATGAGCAACATGCGAGTGCTATCCGTCGGCACCCAGGTGGCGCGAGGGGACGACGGCAAACCGATTGAGGCGACGACCGCGACGCTCGAGGTCACGCCGCAACAGGCGGAGCAGCTCGCGGTCGCCATGAACGAGGGCACGATCCAGCTCGTGCTTCGCGGCTTCGGCGATCCGGATTCGATCAAGACGACGGGTGCGACAGCGGCGGATGTCCTTGCCCAACTCCGCACCGCCGGGCCGGCGCGGCTGGCGGAGCAAGACGTGCCGAAGCACACGCGCGCGCGTCCGCGGCCGGCGCCTGTGGCGCCTCCGGTGCGCATGGCGGCAGACCCGCCGCCGCGACCGGATTCGGTTGTGGTGCGCGTGTATCGCGGCGACAAACTCACGCAGCAGAAGTTCGATCAGAAGGACAGTGTGCACTAACGAATTGAAGGACGGTGATGGCTGTCGCGAGTGACATGAACTTTCAGCGGAGGATCGGACGTTGAGCGGTCAGAAACTGGCCCGGCGCGCTGTTGCGCTGAGCGCAATGTGTACGGGCCTTTTCGTGGGCGTGCCGCTAACCGCCCAACAGATGCTGGCGAATGCGGCGGACACGGCGATCATCAATGTCGATCTTCCGTTAGGCAGGTCGTATCCGATCACTACGTCGTCCACCATCACGCAGGCATCCGTGGCTAACCCGGATGTCGCCGATGTGGTGGTCATTGGCACGCGCGACGTGGTGATCAACGGCCATGGACCCGGTGTCACTGACGTAATCCTGTGGCAATCAGACGCGCCGCTGCAACACTACCGCATCTCGGTCCACACGGCTGCGGACGAGAAGCAGGTCCTGCTCGCGGTGAAGTTCGCCGAAGTGCGACGTGATTTCGTCCGGTCACTGGGGTTGTCGGGATTGTACCGCGACAAGAACAATCGCGTAGGGACGGGGCGTTTCAACACCGACAACGTCTTCGATCCTAACGGGAACATTCTCCTGCCCTCGACCGGAGTCGGCTTCGGAACGGTTCTCAGCGACTTCGGCACGAGCACCTTGCTCGGCCTCCTCGAGGCCGACGAGCAGACGGGCACGGCGCGCATTCTCGCTGAGCCGAGCGTCATGACGTCCAACAAAGACTCGGCGAGTTTCCTGGAAGGCGGAGAAATACCGATTCCAGTCGTACAGAACACCGGAACAGGCGGAATCCCTGCAATTACGATCGTCTGGCGGGAATTTGGAATCCGGCTCAACTTCGCCGCTGAAGTCGTGAGCGACAGTCTCGTTAGGCTCCACATCCGCCCCGAGGTCTCGAGTCTTGATTTCACCAATGCCATTGAAATATCAGGCTTCAAGATTCCGGCCCTGCGCACGCGGCATGTGGAAACGACGGTTGAGGTTAGGCGTGACCAGAGTCTGATCATCTCGGGGCTGTTGGACGACGAGCGCCAGAAGACCAAGGATGGGCTTCCGTTCCTCAAGGACATACCAGTACTCGGCGCGTTATTCTCGAGCACGAACTGGCAGCGCGACCAAACCGAGCTGCTCGTTGTGGTCACACCGGTGGTTACGGACCCGATGCACCCGCGGCCGCAGGACCTGATGCACTTCGCGCCCGACACCATCCTGCCGGCACGCGGCGCGATCCAGCCGCGACTTCCGGCGACGCCCAAACCGTAGGGAGATCTGGAAATGCCTCGCAGTGCGCTCATCGTTTCTGGAGCCGCCGGGCCGCAAGACATTGCCAATGGTGTCTTGGCCCGCTTCGGCTTCGCGCCGGCACAATCGGCCTTGAGCCTGTCCGACGCGACGGCCCGGCTTCGCACCGAGCATTTCGATCTCGTCGTAGTCCCGCTTCACGGCATCGGCCAGGTGGACTTGGCGGCGCTCGACCGGGAGGCGAGGCGTCGCGGAACCTGCGTAATTGGTACGGCAGCGCAGTCCGATCCGGAGCTCATTCTCCGCGCGATGCGTTCGGGAATCAGCGAGTTTCTCGTGTACCCTCCTGATCCCAAAGACTTGGCGGCGGCGGTCGACCGACTGATGCGCCGTGTGCATTCCGACGCGAAGGCGGGCAGCACGATCGCAGTGTACAGCGCCAAAGGCGGCGTCGGCACGACGAGCGTCGCCGTAAACCTAGCGTTCGCGCTGGCCAAGGCGCATCCGGAAGGACACGTCGCACTGATGGATCTGATGCCTGGCGGCGGCGACTTGCGCGCGATGCTCGATCTCAGGCCTTCCTACGACATCAGCGACGTGTTAGGCAAGATCGACCGACTCGACGGCGAGTTGTTGAGATCGTTGCTGACGCCCGCGTCGGGGGCTAGCGGTGTGTGGGTGCTCCCGTCGTCGGAAAATCCGGAGAGCATAGAAACGATGGACGCAACGGCCGTGTCGACGTTGCTCGAGCAGCTCCGCCATTATCACACGTTCACGGTGGTCGATTGCGAGCACGCAATGAGCGACCGGACGTTGGCGGCGCTGGACGCGGCCGACCGGATCGTGCTTGTGACGCAGCTGAGCGTCCCCGCGCTGCGGGCCACGCAGAGGACGCTGGGTCTCTGCCAGAGATTGGGATATGCCGACGACAAGGTGCACGTGGTGGTGAACCGATACCAATCGTCGGACGCAGTCTCGACGGGTGACGCGGCATCGGTATTGGGTCGCGACATCTTCTTCAAGATTCCCAACGACTATCGGACATCGTCTGCGGCACTCATGAAGGGCGTGCCGGTGCGCGAACTCGATGCGTCGTCGCACCTGGCATACGCCTACGACGGTCTGGCCAGCCGCGTGAACGGAGGCCCGACGCAAAAGTCGGGCGGTCGTCGCGGGCTACGGCTGGGTAAACTCTTCGGCCGCGGGAGCAAATGATGGCGGGGTCACTTCGCGACAGGTTACTGGGCCGGGCGTCACCCGGCATTACGACGGTTCGTCCAACGCCTAACGACAACGGCAAGGCGCCGCAGTTTCCAGAGGCCGATGCGCCGCTCGATGGCGTCTCATCCGGAATGTTTACCCCGGCCCGCCCCGAAGCAGCGACGCTGACGCCCGTGGAGCAGCTCAAGCTCGAGCTGCATCGGCGACTGATCGAGAGGCTCGATCTGGAGGCGTTAGAGCACATCTCCGACGAAAGCGTCATCGTGCAACAGATCCGCCAAGCAGTTGGCGAGCTGTTGCGCGGCGAGTCTACGCCCTTGAGCCACGCCGAGCGGGACGATGTGGTCGATCAGATCGTATACGAGGTCATCGGTCTCGGTCCAATCGAGCCGCTGTTCCGCGACCGAGCGGTGACGGATATTCTGGTGAACGGCCCCAAAGAGATATACGTCGAAAAGCAAGGTCGCTTGTCGCGGGCGCTCACATCGTTCCGGGATGATGCGCACTTGCTGGCGATCATCGACCGCATCGTGAGCCGCGTTGGGCGGCGCGTCGACGAATCGTCGCCAATGGTTGATGCCCGCTTGCCTGATGGATCTCGTGTAAACGCGATCATCCCGCCGCTAGCCATCGACGGTCCCGTGTTGTCGATCCGTCGGTTCGGCGCCGAGATCACCGTGCAGAAGCTGGTCGAATACGGCTCGCTCACCGAAGACATGGTGAATCTGATGGCGGGTTGTGTACGTGCGCGACTCAACATCTTGATCTCGGGCGGTACCGGCGCTGGGAAGACGACGCTGCTCAACGCGCTCAGCTCGTTCATTCCGAGCGCCGAGCGCGTGATCACTATCGAAGATGCGGCCGAACTTCGGCTGCAGCAGGAACACGTCGTCCGCCTTGAAACCCGCCCGCCTAACTCGGAGGGCAGAGGCGAGGTGGTGGCGCGCGACCTCGTCAAGAACGCGCTGCGTATGCGTCCTGACCGCATCATCGTCGGCGAAGTGCGATCGTCCGAAGCCCTGGACATGCTGCAGGCGATGAACACCGGTCACGAGGGCTCGCTCACGACCATCCACGCCAATACGCCGCGCGACGCCTTGGCACGCCTCGAGACGATGATTCTGTTCGCGGGCACCAACCTGCCTAACCGGGCGATGCGAGAGCAGATTTCGTCGGCGCTCGATCTTGTCATCCAGGTGTCGCGCCTAACGGATGGCACACGGCGCGTGACGAGCGTGACCGAAGTGACGAGTATGGAAGGCGAGATCATCACGATGCAGGAGATCTATCGCTTTAGGCGGCGCGGCATCTCGTCCGAGGGGAAAGTTGTTGGCCAGTATGAAGCGACCGGCGTCCGCCCGCAGTTTGTGGAGCGCCTGCAGATTGCCGGCGTCGAACTTCCACCGCACCTGTTCGCGGAGCGGTGAGCATGATGGTTCTCGTGTTGCTCGCGGTGTTCGCCGGCACCATGCTGCTGATCGTGGCGGCGTACGTGCTGGTGAACCGGCGCCGCCTTGCGGCTGGTGACGCGCTGCGCGATCGGCTGGCGCCGGCGCTTGCAGGCGGCGCCTCCGCGACGATTCTCAAAGATGACAAATCGAGCGACATTGCGGCGCTCGATCGCCTGCTCGCCGGCAAGGGATTGACGGCCGCGCTCTCGCAACAGCTCCAGCGAGCAGGCTCGCGGATGAGCGTCGGTGAATTCGTGCTGCTGAGTGCGTTGTGCGGCAGTCTAGGCTTGCTCTTCGGCCGGCGCGTCGGCGTCCTGGGCATGCTGTTCTTCACCATCGTACTTGGCGCGCTGCCTTACTTTAACCTCAAGCGCAAGCAGGCATCGCGTCTCAAGGCGTTCCAGACGCAGTTGCCCGAAGCGATCGACATGCTCGTGAATGCGTTGAAGTCGGGCTACTCGCTCCAGGCGGCAATCAAGTTTGCCGGTGATGAGATGCCAACTCCGTTAGGCCTGGAGTTTACGCGCGTGTACGACGAGCAGCGGCTCGGCATGGAAATGCGGAACGCGCTGGTTGGGTTACAGGAGCGCATGGACACGCTCGACTGCAAGATGTTCGTCACGGCGTTGTTGCTGCAGCGCGAAACCGGCGGCAATCTGGCTGAGGTGCTCGGCACCCTCGCCGTGCTGATGCGTGAGCGGGTCGGATTGCGCGGGCACATCGAAACGCTGACTGCCGAGCCGAAGCTATCGGCCATCGTGCTGTCGCTCCTACCGGCGCTGCTCTTTTTAGGCGTGTTAATGCTCAACCGCGACTATCTATCGCCGCTCTGGACGACGCCAATCGGCAGGCTGCTGCTGTTGTACGCCGTGATGTCGATGATGTTTGGATACATCGTGCTACGCAAAATCGGCAATATCAATATCTAGGGACCCGGGATGCCGTTTCCACTGATTGGACTCATCGCACTCCTTGTCGTCGCCGTCGGTACCGCGGTGTTCGCCGTCCTTCGCGACCGGGAGCGGCGGTCGATCCTCGAGCGGGCAGGCGCTTCGTCCGGGAATTCGCAACTCCTGCTCAAGGACTCGCAGCCGTCGTTTGGGGGCCGCATGGCTGCGTGGCTTCTCGAACGAGCGCCTGAATCGTGGCGATCCAAGAAGGAGCGGGCAGACAAGCTCGTGCACGCCGGTTACGACCACCCCGCCGCACCGGTAATCCTCATTGTCGCGCGTTTGGCCTTTGTGGTGGGGCTGCCGCTCATTGCGCTGCTCTTTGTACCGCGCCGCAACGTACTGTTGTTCGTTGCCATCATGGCGCTGTCGGCCGTCATCGGCTTGGTTTTGCCCCAGGCGTTCGTGGATCGGCGGGCGGCGATCAGGCAAGAAAAGCTGCGCCGCGCCATTCCAGACTCGCTCGATTTGCTCGTTGTCTGCGTGGAGGCAGGTGTGAGCTTGGATGCCGCCATTGTTCGAGTTGCCAAGGAGATGCAACTGCTGCACAGCGACTTGGCGAACGAGCTGCTTATCGTGCATCGGCGTGTGAACGCGGGGGTGCCGCGCGAGCATGCATTGCACGGTTTATGGGAAAGAACTGGTGTGGAAGATCTGCGCGGACTTGCCGCGAACATGATCCAGAGCGAACGCTGGGGAACATCGATTGCCACTGTGCTACGAGTTTACGCTGAAGCGCTCCGGCGCAAGCGAAAACAGTTGGCGGAAAAGCGTGCGGCCACCGCACCACTCAAGATGACCATCCCGCTGGCGGCGTTCATTTTTCCAGCCATCTTCGTTGTGTTGCTCGGGCCGGCCATGATCAAAATCGCGGCAATGTTCAAGACCATCGCGCACTGAGCGCGACAGCTCGGAGGACCGTATGCTGGATCGGACAAGCAGGCGCGGAGCCACGATAGTCCTTGTAGCAATCTTGATGACCGTCATCATTGGTTTCGCCGGCATTTCGATCGACATGTCGCGCCTCTACGTGATGCGCGCGCAACTGCAATCCACCGCCGACGCAACTGCGATCGCCGGCATCGTGGAAGTGAAGGACAAACGTCCAACCAATGCGCCGACGGCGGCCTTGGTGTACGCGCCGTTGAACCAGGTCGAGCGGCAGACGCCGACCATGAATTCAGGAAACGTGGAAGGCGGGTCGTGGGATTTCACGACGAATACCTTTACGCCACTGGCTTCGTGGACCGATCCGGCACTCAACGCAGTGCGGACGACCGCGAGTTACCAGGCCAGCTACACGCTGGCGCGTGTCTTCGGCGTCACCACGAAGACTGTTCAGGCTCGTGCCGTTGCTGCGTTAGGCTTTGTCGCCAACACGTCCTGCCTTCGTCCTTGGGCCGTAAGCTACCAGACGCTTCTCGACCTGTTGTATCCACCGGCCGGCAGCAAGGATCCGAGCTACGATCTCACGGCACAGGACATCCAGACGTTGACCAGCATGTCGTATCCGAGCGACTCTATCACGATGCTGCAGGGAAACCAGAACACGCTGACTAACGGGAATATCGCGCAAGTGCAGGTCAACAACCCGTGGAACGGTAACAATGCGTACACAAATGCGATCACCGGTTGCTCCAACATGCCGATCGGTCCCGGCACGATTCTCAACGGCGACCCCGGGAACGGCGGTGGACAAACGGCCAATGCGCTGAAGTCCTTCTGCGATGCAAACGGCGGTACGTCCAAACAAGGCGCTCAAGATTTCGTCTGCTTGGGTCAGCCGAAAGTGAAGCTCGCAATGTGGGATCAGAACAATGGCGCATCCGGTGCGAACCTGACGGTGCGCGTGAAATATGTCGGGGTATTCGCGATCACTGGGTTCAGCGGCGGAGCCGGTACGACGCAGATCACCGGCTATTTCACGTCGATGGCGTCGAGCGGGGGATTCAGCGCCGACCCGACTCCTATTACAGGCTCGATCGCGCTGGTGCAGTAACGCATGAAAACCACACGAGAAACGGCGACAAGAGAGGGCTTGGGTGAAAGGTTCTAGAGTTAGGCAGACGCGCTCGGCATCGGACTGGATCGGCTGCGCGTTCTTCGTCGGGTTCGCGCTGACGCTGCCGCTGACTTCAGGCACGTCGGGGCTGCTGCTCCTGCCGCCGATGATCTACGAGTCGGTGGTCGGGGTCACATTCTTGATCCGCGGCCGCGCCCGGCGCTCGCTCGAGGGCATGGGGCCGCGCGTCGCGGCGTACGGAGCGACGTTCCTCCTGCCCATCTTCTTATGGTCTGCGCAGCGTTGGGCGCCCAGCCTCGTGGCCGAGTCGTCGGTGCCGGTTTTCATTCGCGTGGGCGCGGGCATATGGTTGTTCGGCACGCTGCTCTCGTTCTGGCCGATCTGGTATATGCGCCACTCGTTCGGAATCGAGCCTGCGGCGCGCGCGCTAGCGACTGACGGGCCCTATCGTCTGGCTCGGCACCCGATTTACGCCGCGCAGATTCTCATGTACTTCGGCATGTTCCTGCTGCATGCGACGTTGGTATTTGCCGTGGCGATGGTCGCGTGGTTCGTGCTCCTGCACGCTCGCGTGGAATACGAGGAGCGGGTGCTGTCAGCCGAGTACCCCGAGTACGAGCGTTATCGATCCCACGTAGGTGCCTTGTGGCCCCGGCTTCACGCGCGACCGGCGCCGCAAGCCAGCTAACGATCGGTTAGGCGGCACTATACGGTCGGCCGTATGGCGGCGTGGCTGGGTTCGCCCAGTCGGAGATCACCATGAGCGATCACGCGACTACTGCTCCGGGACCCACCACAGGCCTAACGGCCCCCAGTGCGTCCGCGCCTCGCGACGTCGGCGCCGAAGAAGACCGCGAGCGACTCCAGACGGCGGTCGGCGACACCTACCGCGTCGGTCGGCGCATCGGCCAAGGACAGGTCAGCGCCACCTTCCGCGCGATCCGCGCCGGAAAGCGCACAGAAGTTGCGCTCAAGCTGCTCGACATCGACGGAACGGCGCGCCCCGACCTGGTACAGCGGCTGGCGGATCTCGCGCAGGGCACCATGGGACTCATCTGGGACACGGCTCTTGTTCCGGTCACCCTCGAGCAATACGGCTCGACAGTGCTGCTCGTGATGCCGTTCATCGAAACCGGCAGCGTGGCGACAGTGCTCGCAGCCGGTGAGCAGCTGCCTGTGAGCCGGGTTCTCGATCTCGTCTCGCAGGTCGCGGAGTCGCTCGACGTGCTGCAGGATCGCGGTCTGAGCCATCGCGGTCTGACGCCGGCAAACATCCTCCTCGGCCGTGAGGACAAGGCTTGCCTAACGGATGTCGGCATCACCGATCTTGTCCTCGCCGAGAACGGCTCGTACGGCGCGCGGCTGTCCAAGGCGCGCGCGTACGCAGCGCCCGAACAACGCCGCGGCAAACACGTTGACGGACGCGCAGACCAGTACTCGCTCGCCGTCATTGCGTACGAGCTGCTAACCGGACGACCTCGCGTTGGATTCGATTCCGTGCAAGGCATCGATACCGTTGCGCCGATCGAGGTGATGGCCGACGCGCCGCTGAGAAAGGACTTGCCGCTCTATGCCAACCTCGCGTTGCGCCGAGCGCTGAGCGCGAGCCCGGCCAATCGGTTCCCAACCTCAACGGCGTTTGCCGAAGCGCTCGCGGGCAACGCGTCGAGCACGGTCGCGGGGCTTCCGACCAAACGCGCGAGACTCGAGCTCACACCCCGCCGCCGGGTGTTCGCCGTGTTCGGCACGGTAATGCTCGCGTTTGGTCTGGTCGTAATCGCTGACCCACCGTTTCGGGCCGCGACACGGGATGCATGGCAGAGTGCGGTTAGGCGCGTCTCGGTTCCCTCGGCGCGCGTAGACTTGAACGTAACGCCGACCAGCGGCGCACCGACATCGACTCTTGCGTCGGCGCCCCCTAACCGTTCGGGCGCAAATCAGCCGCCATCCAGCACAGCGCCTGGATCCGCCGCGCCGTTATCGCGAGCCGGTGCGCGACAGCCAGGTAATGGCGGAACGCCCACCGCATCGATTCAGCCGACGACATCGAAGTCTCCAGTCACGGTTCGGCTCGGTCCCTCCTCAACGGTGGCGCCATCTACCGATCCGACACGCGCCAAAGATGATGCGCTGGCACCGAGCAAAGGCGCTCTCAAGGGCGCACAGTCATGGCTAAGCGGTCTCATGTCGCGCATTCTCCCCGGCAACGCGGCGCCGGGCTCCTATGTCCGCGTGACCGCCGACGGTGGCACCGCGATCGTCGCTATCGACGGCGTCCCCCGCGGCGCCGCACCGCTCGTGGCCTCCGTCGGCGCCGGCCACCACACGGTGACGATCGTTGGCGCCGGATCGTACGCCGCTACGTCGTTAGGCGTGTCCGCATCGCCTGGCGATACGGTCCTCGCGGCGTTCCACACTGTCGCCAAGCGTTAGGCAGAATCCGGCTACGGCGACGACGCCTCTATCGCCGTCACCGTGAAGCTCGCCGTCGCATCCCCGCCCGAAGTCACCGTCACCGCCGCCGGCACGACCGGATTCGTCGTGAACGTCACCCCCGACGGCGCCGAGAAGGTCAGCGAATAGGAACCCGGCGCCAGGAACGGGAACTTCGCCTCGAACGTGCCGCTGCCCGCGTCGGTGAGTGCCACCTGCGTCGTCGAGTTGTCGCTCGCCGTGAGCACAGCGTCGAAATCGCCCAGCGTCAGCGCCGCACCGTTCACCGTCGGCATCGTCACCGAGGGATCGAGCGTCACATCCACCGTTAGGCCGCCCGTGACCTCGAAGTCGGTGGCCTTCACCACCGGATGCATCACCCACGACCCGGACGCGCCCGCGGCATGACCGAAGCTCTGCGACACGTCGAAATCCACCAGTACCACCTTCTCGCCACTCGTCAACGTCGCATCCGACGCCGGCAGATTCACCTTGAGGCCGCTCTGGCCGAAACTCGGCATCTCGAGCGTGCCGGCGACGTGCGCGCCTGACGGAAGGCCGGCGTAGTCCGGCGACGACGCGTAGATGCTCGACGTGCCGTCGCCGTTGTCGACTTCGATATAGGCGCCGGTGATCACGAAGCGCAGCTGCGCGTACGTGCCGGCAGGCACCACCATCTTCGAGACCAGCGAAGCCGTGGTGCCGGCCAACGTCAACAAATCGGTCGTCACCGGCGTGTTCATGAGCACCGTGCTGCCGTGGCTCCCCTGCAGGTCGATCTCCGAAATCGTGACCACGGCGGTCTTCACGTCGCCCGGCGCATCCGTCAGCAGCACCGAGAGGCGCGCCGGTCCGGCCGACGACATCGAGTCGCCGCCGCAGGACGCGAT
>Ga0134128_10004147_pt1 | contig 17795 bp, 13 predicted proteins | sample KB31754_FD_96462 | JGI IMG/M metagenome (GOLD analysis project Ga0134128, IMG submission 96462) | Terrestrial soil microbial communities with excess Nitrogen fertilizer from Kellogg Biological Station, Michigan, USA - KB3-175-4 | ecosystem: Environmental > Terrestrial > Soil > Unclassified ... | reverse complement strand
CTTCTGCACCGATGCCGACGTCGAATTGCAGGTTGGGATCGTCCAGCAGCTTCTCATACTCTTCCTCGGAAAGCAGCTGATACTTGTGCAGATCGGGCGCATTGCCGGGGTTGGTGACGATGTAAGCGTTGAAATAAACGACTTGTTCAAGATCACGCAGCGGCAGATCGAGCAGCAATCCTATATAGCTGGGAATGCCCTTGAGGAACCAGATGTGCGTTACCGGTGAGGCGAGACGAATGTGTCCCATGCGGTGACGGCGAACTTTGCTGTCGGTAACTTCGACGCCGCAACGTTCGCAGGTGATGCCTCTGTGGCGAACACGCTTGTATTTGCCGCAATAGCATTCCCAATCTTTGGATGGTCCAAAGATACGCTCGCAGAATAGTCCATCTTTCTCCGGCTTCAATGTCCGGTAGTTGATGGTTTCAGGTTTGGTGACTTCTCCGTGCGACCAGCTCAAAATCCGATCGGCGGACGCGATTCCGATCTTGATGTAGTCAAAACGGTCGATACTTGTTGGCATTGCCGGGAATCTCCAATTTCCTAATCGTAAATGTACGAGTTAAGTAAAAAATCTATGCTGTCTGTATAGGTCGAGTACGAACAGATTCGGAAACCTGTCTGTAACGGGCGGCTGGCGCCGCCCGTCACAGACAACGAGTTTTAGAACTCTTCGTCTGCGGCATCTTCCTCATCCGCATCGACTTCGGCAGGTGTTTCTTCCGTCGTCTCTGCAGCTGGGGCAGCTGGTGTTTCAGCCGGCAGCGCTTCCTCTTCATAGTCATCGCCTTCTTCGCCTTCGCGCTCGGTGAGAGCGGCAGGCGCGCCGGCGGGCACAAGCGATCCAGGCACACCGCCTGCCAGCTCATGCAACTCGGCTTCCAGGCCGATTTCGCCGAATGGGCTCATGCGGCGCGGTCCGCGCGGCTTCTGTTCTTCAACCTCAGCCATGAGATCGACTTCCTGTTCGCCACCTTCTTTGGTGCGTTTGGCGACGGAAACATCAAGACCGATCGATTGCAATTCGCGGACGAGCACTTTGAACGATTCCGGAATGCCCGGACGTCTCAAGTTTTCGCCTTTGACGATTGCTTCGTAGGCCTTGGAGCGACCGTTCACATCGTCTGATTTGATGGTGAGCATCTCTTGCAGCGTGTAGGCGGCGCCGAACGCTTCCAATGCCCAGCATTCCATTTCTCCCAGACGCTGTCCGCCGAACTGAGCTTTACCACCCAACGGTTGTTGTGTGACCAAGCTGTACGGTCCAGTTGATCGAGCGTGGATCTTGTCGTCGACCAGGTGGACCAGCTTCATCATATAGATTTGGCCGACCGTTACCGGTTGGTCGAAGGCGTCGCCTGTGCGGCCATCAGCGATGACCACTTTGCCGTCGTCGCCGACCCATTTGGTTTCTGCCTTGGTCTTACCGGTCTTGATCTCCTTATGCACCAAGTTGGACGACGCTTCTTTCTCGAAGCTCTCATCGAATGGTGGCACTTCGTAACGGTGTCCGGTGAGCATGGCTGCCAGTCCGAGCAACGTTTCGTAAGTTTGTCCGACGTTCATACGTGAAGGCACGCCCAGTGGGTTGAGCACGATGTCTACCGGTGTGCCATCCGGAAGGAACGGCATATCTTCAATAGGCAGAATCTTAGCGACGATGCCCTTGTTGCCGTGGCGTCCGGCGACTTTGTCACCGACAGAAATCTTGCGTTTTTGCGCGATATAGACGCGCACCACTTTGTTGGCGACAGGCGGAAGCTCATCACCTTTTTCGCGGTCGAACACTTTCACATCGACGACGCGGCCGCCTTCACCGTGCGGAACGCGCAGTGAGTTGTCGCGCACATCGCGTGCTTTTTCACCGAAGATTGCTCGCAAGAGTTTTTCTTCCGGTGGGTGTTCGCTCTCGCCTTTAGGCGTAATCTTGCCGACCAGAATGTCGTCAGGATAAACGCGCGATCCTATGCGAACGATGCCGTTCTCATCGAGGTGACGCAGCGATTCTTCCGAGACGTTCGGAACTTCGCGCGTAATCTCTTCAGGACCCAGTTTGGTCGAGCGCGCGTCGATTTCCAGTTTTTCAATGTGAATCGAGGTCATCACATCGTCATAAACCATACGCTGGCTGATCAAAATCGCGTCTTCGAAGTTGTAGCCTTCCCAGGGCATGAACGCCACCAGAATGTTGCGGCCCACGGCCAATTCGCCTTGATCGGTGGCGGCGCCGTCGGCGATGATTACGCCTTTCTTCACCGTATCACCGGGTCTGACGATCGGCTTCTGGTTCAAGCAGGTGTCCTGGTTGGAACGCTGGAACTTGGCCAGTTTGTACTTGAGCAATCGATCTTTTGTACGGATGCGGATTTCATTGGCCGCGACGTACTCAACCTTGCCTTCCTGCTCATGCTCATAGACGACCACCATGCCTGAGTCGCGCGCGGAGTGCTTCTCAATGCCTGTGGTTACCAGCGCGCGCTCCGTTGTAATAAGAGGTACGGCCTGGCGCTGCATGTTCGAGCCCATCAGTGCGCGGTTAGCGTCGTCGTGCTCGATGAAGGGGATGAGCGCTGTCCCGACCGAAATAATTTGAATCGGAGAAACGCCCACGAAGTCGACTTGCTCAGGCGGGGTCTCAAGGAACTCAGCCTTATAGCGAACCGGCACCGTTTCCGTAAGGAAGTTGCCCCTGTCGTCGACGGAGACGTCGCCCGGGGCTACCCGGTATCTGTCTTCTTCGTCGGCAGTGAGATATCGAATCTCGTCGCTGAGCTTGCCGCCCACCACACGTTTATAAGGAGTCTCGATAAAACCGTACTCATTTACGCGGGCGTGGGTAGCCAACGATCCGATAAGACCGGCGTTGGGACCTTCAGGCGTTTCCACCGGGCAGATGCGTCCGTAGTGCGATGGGTGAATGTCGCGTACGGCAAAACCTGCCCGCTCGCGGGACAAGCCGCCAGGACCCAAGGCTGAGATTCTGCGCTTGTGCGTAAGTTCAGCCAGCGGGTTGGTTTGGTCCATAAACTGCGACAACTGGGAGCTGCCGAAGAATTCCCGGATGGCTGCCACCAATGGTTTGGTGTTGAGCAAGTTGGCCGGTGTCAGTGAATCTGCATCTTGCAGAGTCATTCTCTCTTTGACAATACGCTCGAGTCGCGATAGTCCGATGCGGAACTGGTTTTGCAGCAGTTCACCGACTGAGCGGATGCGGCGGTTGCCGAGGTGGTCGATGTCATCGACTTGACCTTCGTCGAAGTGCAGCGCGATCAAATAATCGACCGCCGAGACGATGTCTTCGCGGCTGAGCGTGCGCTGGGATTCGGGAATAGTCAAGTTGAGCTTCTTGTTCAGCTTGTAGCGACCGACCTTACCGAGGTCGTAGCGCTTGTCGTCGAAGAAGCGGCTTTCAAGGATGCTCTGACCGCCGGCTACCGAGGGCGGGTCGCCCGGGCGCAATTTGCGGTAGACCTCGATGAGAGCGTCTTCACGAGTCTTCGTGTTGTCCTTGTCGAGTGTCTTCTTCAAGAAATCGCGATGACGGAAGAGTCCTTCCATCTCGGAATCGGAATAACCAAGCGCACGGATGAGCGTGGTGGCAAGCAGCTTTCGGTTCTTGTCGATCTTGACGTATATAACGTCATTGGTATCGGTCTCGAACTTGAGCCAGGCGCCGCGGTTGGGGATAAGCGTCGCCGAGAAGGTACGCTTACCGTTGGTGTCCACTTCGCGCTTGTAATAAATGCCTGGGCTGCGGACAATCTGCGAAACGATGACCCGCTCGGCGCCGTTAATAATGAACGTGCCGCGGTCGGTCATCATCGGGATGTCGCCGACATAAATTTCTTGCTCTTTGATTTCGCCGAGTTCACGGTTGACTAAACGCATCTGAATACGCAACTTCTTAGTGAAGCTGGCATCCATAGAACGCGCTTCTTCAGGCGTTTTCGGTTTGTTGGGCTCAGTATGATCGTCGAACGTGTAAGTCGACAAGAAGTGAAGTTCGAGCCTGCCCGTATAGTCTTTGATTGGACTAAACGCGCGAAGCTCTTCACCTAGACCTTCATCGACGAACCATTTGAACGAGCTCTTCTGAATCTCTGCGAGATCAGGAAGATTAGCGAAACGGGAACTACCGACCCCGAACATACGGACGCGGTCAGGAATTTGTAAAGCCATTGACTACCTCGAAGACTGGTTATGGCTGTGCAAAGCAGCTATTTTCCGGAAAAAATGGACAGATGACGAAATATCGTATCATCTAATAATATGGATTGGGGCTTATCGCCTACCGTAAACCGGCGAATTCGTCAAGCCTTAATATTGATTTCACAATTGGCATCTCGAAAAGCCCATGGCACGGGCTTCTCGGGCTCTTAATTCGTATTCATAAACGTATAGCATCTTAACGAATTGGATGCAAATTGTCTTGGACCGGTGGTGGCAAACACATCCGTTGTCCGGCGTTAACGGCGATTTAACTGTGGTGCCGATTAGTATTTTAGCCTTGAATCGCCTTTTCCGAGGGAGTGTTGTTTATGACGGAGTCCTTTTTTGAGGCGCAGCCTGAGCGTAAGGAACACAGCAGCCTATCAGCCGAACCTCAGACGGCATTCCAGCGAGCAGCACAGATTGCGCGGCAGGGTGGTCCGCGCAGTCAGCCCGAGGGCGGAGTCTTTCCCGGAACGCCCGACGTTGACAAACACTTGGGTGCTGCCAAGGTTGATGAGGCAAACGGGCACATCCAGTTTGTAAGAGCCGAGCAGCTGTGCCAAATAAGCAATAACTGCGACCGATCCGCGCCCCAGTCGCCGGCTGAGTTGGCGGACGGAATCGATAAAGCGGTTGAGACCAACAATTTTCACGAAAGCGACAAACAGATTGAAAAGGCTATACAAGGAGCATTCGCCGGCGGCGGTCTTCAGGCGGTGCGAGAGTTGGAAAAGCAAATCAACAGCGCCGACAAAACGCACGGCGTGATGTTCGACTATCCGCATGAGGCAGGATTTTTCCTCGCCGAGAAGCGCGATTTCAACACGTTTTATCTGAACAAGCTTTCAGCGGACGACCTGGACGGTCTGGCCAAAATACGCATTTTTCCACAACAGTTGCTCAAGGATTCCCAGTCCAGACCGGTGATCGTTCTTGGTTCGGGGCACCAGATGCAGCTCTACAAGGGCCCGCCGCCGGGCGTACATGAATACATCAGGGGAACGAAATAAACTTGTCTGCGATTTCTGTTTAGACAGGCCCGCCAAGCAGGTAATATTACTGCGGGGATGGATCATCGCTGGTGTGGTGCGCGGTCTTCAAAACCGTCGTGGGGCAGATTAAGGCTGACCTGGGTGGGTTCGATTCCTACGCATCCCCGCCATATTTCAACTAAGCGTGCAACATCTTGGGCAGCGCCGGCATCTTCGGCAACTTGGGCTTGACGCCTGTCGTGGGAGTGTGCCCTGAGCCTAGTAGTTCCGCCACTTCGCCGCCGACGGCATTTCCAGGCGCGATCGACGCCACATTCGGCACGAATGGATGTTCCAAACCGGCGCGCAAGGCGTTCACCGCCAGTGGTGGCAACATTATTCTCGACTGAACGTATTGCGATGTCGCTCCCAGCGTCCGACCAAGATAGGGAAACGCAATCCCCATGGCGGCGAAAGCGGCTGGGTCCTTGATCATGTTCACCAATTTTTGGTGAGCGAAGCTGCCGCCCTGCGGATCGTCTGCCGGGTGAAACAGGGTGCTGTACGGCACGCCAACCAGGGCGCCCATGGTTGCCTCCCGCTCGGCTGCATTCAAGGTTGAAGTCGCCTTGCCCAGGCTGAGGAATTCGCGCACGGCATTGCCTTCGCTGAGCAGCAAGCGAGCTCCGGATACAAGACCAAGAGATAGTGTGTAGGGCAGGGCGCATCCGATGCCGCGTCCAATTTTCTGTGCCCATTGCACGGCTGTGCTTGCGCCCTTTGGATCCGGTCGTTCAACCTTGAAGCTTTTAAACCAATCTACCACCGGCTTTTCGAGCTGGGTGCCCACCAGGTGATCGAGGTCCTGACAGACGGCGCGAGTGGGTGCTTCCACCGCCCCGTAAGCCAGAGCCGACAAAGCCTCGCTCACCACCGTGCCGTGCGGCGGCGCTGGTTTTGCATCGGCTGCATAGACTCGGACTGGGAAATCCAATGGAAAGCTGACTTATTGTGGGGGACTGCGTAGATATTAAGTTACGTGAAATGCACCGGCTTGTCAGGGCGGAAATTACGTATCCGTCGCTATTTCACGTATTTGCGTGACTGAAAAACCCCGCCGTTTTCGGCCGCCGGCTCGTCGTTGCCCACCGGCGTCGACCCGCGAACCATGGACATTGAGGTGATCTCGCAACCGCAATCCACGCAGACAGGGTACGGGCCGCTCCAGCCCTGGCGCAGCATGTGTCCGTACAGGTCGCACTGGACGACTTTTTTGGTTTTACCGGCGAACATGCCTTTGAATGAAGAGCTGACTATGCTCACCAGTTGTTCAAACTGGCGCCTGGCAACCACGCCCGGCTTTTCCTGTTCCTGCTCCTGCGATTTGAGCGTCGAAAGCTGCTGGTGCGTAACGCGCGGCTCTTCTTTAGCGCGTTTAAGTGTGTGCATCCCTCTATGAGTTATCCGCGCAAGCTCGTCTGCGTCAAATTGTGAATCCCATCTTGCCATCGGAGCATCCTCCCCTTATCCCGCGTCCGGCCCGCCATTTGTAGGCGATTTCCAAGCCTGGCCGGCTTTCTATGTTCCACAATAAATCCAGGTTGTGAAGTTGCTGTAGAGCGGTTGTTATCTCTGCAGCATATCTCTTGGATATCTACTACAGAAGATATTTGACAAATTGTATGAGCGTCCTATAATGAACTCGACTTTTGTCCGCAGAAGCGGCCTAGAAAGAAGACCCGAATTGGACACCCAAATTCCACAGGAGTGGCTCGACCAGTTTGCGAATTACCTCGAACTGGAGCGCAATTACTCTTCTCATACAATCCGAGCTTACGTAAACGACCTCAAGCAGTTTATTCATGCCGACACGGTCACTCCTGGAGTGGCTGGTCTTGAATTAGACTTCTCCCCGGCGCGTAACACCACCGGTGGTGCCCTGGAAGCCGAGAGTCTCCGCGAATATGTTCGCACCATACAGGAGCGCTACAGCCGCCAAACGGTTGTGCGCAAGGTGTCGGCGATTCGCACGTTCTGCCGCTATCTGCGGCGTGAACAATTAATCGAGGAAGATCCCTCGAAGTTGGTGCGCGGACCAAAGCTTTCCAGAAGGCTGCCGCCGTGCCTCGACAAAGAGGAAATCGCTCGCCTGTTTGCCGCCACCGAAGTCAACGATGGCACCGAAGAGACGAGCAACAACAGCGTGCGCGATCGCGCTATTCTGGAGCTTCTCTATGCCAGCGGCATGCGCGTCAGTGAGCTTTGCAGCGCGCGTGTTCAAGATATAGATGTTGCCGCCCGCGAAATGCGCGTGTTCGGCAAAGGCTCTCGCGAGCGAGTGGTGCTCCTTAACCAGAGTGCCTGCGATTGGCTGAAACAGTACCTCGATAAACGGTTGGAAAAACGGCCGCGCGCTGAAGGCGAAACAACGCCCAGCTTGCCTGCCGATGATCCGCTGTTTGTCAGCCGTCAGTCGACACCGCTTTCGACGCGTTCCGTGCACCGGATCGTGCTGAAATATGCGCGCCTGGCCAATATCGACAAGGTAATCACACCGCACACTCTGCGCCACAGCTTTGCCACCCATCTTCTGGAGGGCGGAGCCGATTTGCGCGTGGTTCAAGACCTGCTTGGTCATTCAAGCATCAGCACCACGCAAATCTACACGCACGTCAGCATGGAAAGGCTGCGCCGCGTGTATATGCAAAGCCACCCGAGAGCGTAGTATCTAAGCGGGGCGGCGCCATGCGCCGCCCCTACTTATAGTAGTGGAGTGCAGGGGCGGCGCATCGCGCCGCCCTTTCTTGCTGGACAAGATATAATTGTCTGTTGACCCCTCCGGTCAATGGGCGAATCTACGTGAGGTTCGCCCCCAGAGGATAAAGACAGGTCGCGGGCGCGGGTGCAGTGAATAAGCAGCGAAGAGGAAGCTCATCGAGCGGCAAGAAGAAGTCCGGTGGCTCCTGGATTGGCTTGCTGTTTAAACTCTTCATATTTTGTCTGATTCTGTTGGCGATCCCGCTCGGTTACTTGGGCGCCAAGGTTTACCAGCAGCTCAAGGATATGCCTGACATATCCGTGCTGGAAAAGTACGAGCCCATTGAAGCGATTCAGATTTACGACAAAAACGATCGTCTTGTCTGCACCGTCGAGGGCGATGAGGACAGGCGCGTCGTTCCCCTGTCTCAAATTTCCACGCAAATGCAGCAGGCCATGCTGGCCGCAGAAGATCACCACTTCTACGAGCACCACGGCATCAATCCGATGAGTATCGTGCGGGCATTTTTCACCAACCTGCAAGCCGGACACGTAGTTGAAGGCGGTTCTACCATCACGCAGCAGTTGGTGAAAAATCTTTTCTTCGAGGATAAAGGGCGCACTTTCGATCGCAAGATCAAAGAAGCTTTTATGTCTTATGAGCTGGAACAGCGGTACACCAAAGATCGCATCCTCGAGATGTATCTCAACCAGGTTTATTTCGGCAACGGCGGTTATGGCATCGAGCGTGCCGGACAGAGATATTTCGGCAGAAGCGCCTCCAATCTCGACCTGGCGCAGGGCGCTTTCCTGGCTGGTTTGGTGAAAGCACCGTCGGAGCTCGGCAATCCCGACAACCGCGAAGCGGCTCTAACCAGGCAAACCGAAATTCTCGGGCGCATGGTGGAGTTCGGCTACATTACTCAGGATCAGGCGATGAAGGCGGCCAAAGAAAAGCTCGTCTTTAAAAAATCGGTGAATCCTCTACAGAAGTATCCATATTACGTTTCCTTCGTGCTGGAGCAACTGCGCGGCAGATTCTCAGAGGCGGAAATGCGCAGGCAAGGTTTGCGCGTCTATACCAATCTCGACCCGCAGGTGCAGCAACTAGCGGAGAAAACGCTCAATGATGATATCAAGCATGCGCCCAAAGGCGTTTCTCAAAGTGCGCTCGTCTGTCTGTCCGTGAAAGACGGCGCAGTGATGGCCATGGTCGGCGGCGTCGGCGATTTCTGGAAAAATCAGTTCAACCGTGCCACCAATCCTCACACGGCTGGATCTTCGTTTAAACCGTTTGTCTATCTGACCGCGTTTTTGAAAAACATCTTTCGACCGGACAGTCCGATTGACGACACACCGATTACCATCCGCCAGGGCTGGGGGCTGCCCGATTGGACGCCGAAAAACTTCGACCATCGCTTTCTCGGTCGCATTACTATTCGCTACGCGCTCTCGCACTCGCGCAACGTGCCTGCCGTCAAGGTGGGCAAGGCTGTGGGTATCGATAATGTAGTGGAAACGGCGCGGTTGGCCGGCATCACCACCCGGCTCGATCCCAACCTTTCGCTGGCTCTGGGCAGCTCTGCCGTGACACCGCTGGATATGGCCGGTGCCTATTCCACCTTCGCTCGTGGTGGCGTCGCCATAAAACCGCAGGTGCTGCGCAGAATTGAAAACAATCGCGGGCAGATCATTGAAGTGTTCGAGCCGAAGGTCGACAAAGTCTTTGATAGCGATGCCGTTGCTCGTCTAGTTGATGTCATGCAAGAGGTGGTGAAATCGGGAACCGGCACCGCGGCCCGCCTGCCCGACAGACCGGTGGCCGGCAAGACGGGCACCGCCGATCAGGGCAAGGACATTTGGTTTGTCGGCTACACACCGGATACGGTGTGCGCTCTTTGGGGAGGTAATGACGAAAACTTGCCCATTCCCGGACAGCACGTCACAGGTGGTGACGTTATGGCTAAAATCTGGAAGCACTTTATGACGGCGTATTACGATATGCGTCCGACGCCGCCCGGTGCTTTCATGCCGCCTTCCAAGCGCGGCGAAGAGCTGGTTGAGCAAGCAGACAATCCCGACGGCATGCCGAATGCCGACGTGCCGAAGCTGATTCCGCTGTCGCCCGAGTCGGACAACAGCGGGCCCGAGTTGGTGCCGATTACGCCGTCGCGTGAGGCACCACCGGCGGTGAACCCCTCGACGACAATTCCGCAAGAAACCCTGCCGCAAGCTTCGCCCGCTGCACCGCCGCCGCTGGCTCCGGTTGCCGTGCCCAGCACCTATTACAACACTCCGGCGCCAGTGCCGGCACCGGCTGCGGCACGCTATGCCCCGATTTACACCCCGGCAACGACACCGTATGTGGTGCCTCGCTATAGCCCGCCGCCGGGCGTTTCGCCTGCTGTGCAGGCGCCGCCGCCGACGCCCTCGCCCGTCCCCATGCCGGCAGCACAAGGCTATGGCAGCGCTTACGGCACAGGTACCGTCGGCAGCGCGCACCAGTCGCCGCTGGCAGCGCCAATGTCCGGCTATCCCCCTTCGCGCTCGGCGACAGTGCTTACCAGCAACGGCGCCAAGCGCACCATAATCAATGAAGACGCGACGCCCAGATACTTTTCCATTTCCGACCCCAATTCCAACTCGAATGCCGGATCGCCCAGACGCCGCTTCACGCCAACCCCGGGCTCGCTGTCATCGGGTACCCCTACCGCCAGTCCGAATACCACTCCAGGCTCCGGGTTCTAGCTGATCGGCGTAACACATAGTGCGGAACTCACCTTTTAACCGGTGCGTCATCTATGTGTTGGGCGGCGAAACGTCTATAATCAGCGTGGGCAGCAGTCCAGGAATCGCCTCGATCTCTGATCCGCAGCTGAATCCGGACCAGGGAGACTTCTAGATGATATCGAGCAGACTGGAAAGTATAGGTGCGCAGGTGGTAGAGACCGCGGCCGGTCAACAACCTTCGGATACCAGCGAGATGTCGTCTGCGGTAATAAAAGCCAAGTCTTCTCCAGCACTCCCGATCTGGGCAGCAGTGATCGTCGTAGTTCTGGCCGCTCTCTGGCTGCAAATGAGCAGGGGCACAGGCTCGACGAGTTACAATTTTCTCATTGAAGGTGGTCCCGAAAGCGTCGGAGCGACCGTAATCCTTGACGGCAAGCCGGTTGGCACGCTCAGGCAGTACAGCGACGCGGGCGTGAATATGGTTGGCTTGCGACTTCACGTGAGCGACGGTGTGCATAATATTGAAGTGAACAAGTCCGGTTACTTGCCGCAATCCAAGCAAGTGATTCTCAAAGGCGAAGATTATGTCGGTGTAGAGCTCAAGCCATCGGGCGCCGACAAGCCGGAACAAGCGACAGTATCTCCCCTTGCCCCGGCGGCACGGCCATAAATCGATGAAGCGGCAAGCGCTCTGGCCCCGACTGCAAGAGGAGCGCTCGCATGGCTGAACCCGTTGAAGGAATGGTGGTGAACTCAATGTCGCTTGCCGATCCCGGTCGTTGGGTGGGACTGCTCGGCGTGGCAGCGATATTGGGACTGGCCTACGCCATGTCAAACAACCGCCAGGCGATCAATTGGCGATTGGTAATCTCCGGCTTGATACTGCAGCTGGTGATGGCCATATTCGTTTTGAAGGTGCCTTTCGGACAGCAGATGTTCGCCTGGATAGGCGACCGCATAACGGAGCTGCTGCACTTCTCGGATAGGGGCGCCGGTTTTGTTTTCGGTCCGCTTGTCACTAAGCCTGATGAAATGGTGAAACTGTTCGGCCCCGGTGCGGATTACATATTTGCATTTCGTGTGGTGCCGACGATCATTTTCGTTTCCAGCCTGGTCAGCATTTCCTATTACCTCGGCATCATGCAGAAAGTGGTGCAATGGGTCGCCAAAATAGTGGCTGTCATCATGGGCGCCAGCGGCTCTGAAGCGCTCTCCAATGCTGCCAGCGTTTTCGTCGGGCAAGTAGAAGCGCAGCTATTGATCAAGCCATATGTTCCATCGATGACCATGTCCGAATTACTGGCCTCGATGACAGGCTCGATGGCTTGCGTAGCAGGCGGTGTTCTTGCAGTGTACATCGGACTTGGTATCAAGGCATCGTATCTTTTGACGGCGAGCATTATGGCCGCTCCCGGTGGATTGGTGATTGCTAAGCTGGTTTGGCCGGAAACGGAAGAATCGAAAACGCAAGGCAAAGTTCAAATCGAAGTGCAGAAGACCAACGCCAACTTGATCGATGCGGCTGCGCACGGCGCCTCCGACGGTCTACGTATAGGCTTGAACGTGGTGGCAATGCTGATTGCCTTCATCGCGCTCATCTATTTGACCGACGGGGTCATGGGGCAATTCGGGCGCTGGTTCTACGCGGCCGGTATGCGTCTGGATTTTGTCGGTGTCGATCTCAACAATTTGCGATTGCAAGATCTCTTCGGCATACTGTTTGCTCCCATTGCCTGGTTGATAGGCGTTCCGTGGGCGGACGCACATGTTGTGGGCCGCTTGATGGGAGAAAAGCTAGTAATCAACGAGTTTGTCGCCTACAGCGATCTCAGCGGGATGCTGAAGCATTTGTCAACGCTGAATATCAGCCCGCACGCGGAAACGATTGCCACATTTGCGCTTTGTGGTTTTGCCAATTTCAGTTCCGTGGCCATCCAAGTAGGCGGCATCGGCGAAATTGCCCCTTCCCGCAGGCAAGACTTGGCGCGCCTCGGACTCAAGGCTTTGCTGTGCGGAACGATGGCCAGTTATCTCTCGGCTACGTTAGCGGGGCTTTTGGTTTGATCTGTTGTTATCGCCTTAATGGCGGCAACCGCCTGCACTGCGGCAACTTTCTACGGCTGAGTAATGTCTTAATTGGCGGGACAGGGCGCCATGGTGCGTCGCCCCTACAAGAAATAGGGCAGTTGTGGTTAACTTTACGCGATGGTCGGAGGGTAGGCGAATGGCAAAGCTGTTGCGCTTTTTGATGTGGACCCTCGTTGCCTTGCTGGCGGTTGTTTCTCTGGTGAACATAGCGCTTGCGCACCACGAACATGTCAACGCCGGCTGGCTTCTGACGGCAGCCCTTTGCACTTTCGCCATCGGATATCGCTTTTACAGCAAGTTCATTGCAGATAAAGTCTTCGCCCTCAGCCCCGATGCCATTACGCCTGCTGTGGCAATCAACGACGGCAAGGACTTCGTGCCCACCCACAAGGCGGTGGTTTTCGGGCATCACTTCGCTGCCATTGCCGGCGCTGGTCCGCTTGTCGGTCCGATTCTCGCTGCGCAATTCGGCTTCCTGCCCGGAACGCTTTGGATTGTAATCGGCGTCGTCCTGGCCGGTGCCGTGCAGGATTTTGTTGTTCTGTGCGCTTCCATGCGCCGGGGCGGCAAATCGCTCGGACAAATGTGCAAGGACGAGATTGGGCCTTTCACCGGCGTGGTGGCGCTGGTTGCCATATTGCTGATCATGGTCATTTTGATGGCCGTGCTGGCGCTTGTCGTGGTGAACGCTCTGAAAGCCAGTCCTTGGGGATCGTTCACTTTGCTGATGACGGTGCCTATTGCCATGTTCGTCGGATGGTACATGCGTTCGATTCGTCCAGGGCAAGTCTGCGAAGGATCGATTATCGGAGTGGCGCTGACTCTGGCGGCCGTTGTCGGCGGCAAATACGTGGCCCTCGATCCGAACCTGGCGAAAATTTTCACCTTGAACGGCACCAGCCTTTCTTTGGCTGTAATCGTGTACGGATTTGTTGCTTCCGTGCTACCGGTCTGGGTGCTTTTGGCACCACGCGATTACCTGTCCGCATTTATCAAGATTGGAACCATTAGTCTTCTGGCAACCGGCATATTCGCTGTCCGTCCCGATCTCAACATGCCGGCGACGACGGTGTTCGTCGATGGCACCGGACCGCTCTTTGCCGGCAACATCTTTCCGTTTTGCTTCATCACGATTGCTTGTGGTGCAATTTCCGGATTCCACGCTCTGGTGTCTTCGGGCACCACACCTAAGCTGATTAGCGATGAAACGCACGCGCGTGCCATCGGATATGGTGCCATGCTTTGCGAAGCGACCGTGGCTGTTCTGGCCATCATCGCGGCTTGTGTTCTTTTGCCGGGACAATTCTTTGCTATCAATAGCCCGGTGGGGGTGGTCGGTGCAGATCCGGTGCTTGCCGCGCAAAAAATCAGCTCTTGGGGCTATACAGTTTCGGCCGGACAGATGAGCGCACTGGCCAGCCAGGTCGGCGAAGTTACGTTGTGGGGACGCACCGGAGGTGGCCCGACTTTGGCTGTAGGCATGGCTCAAATCTTTGCCAAGGCAATAGGCGGTGCTGCCCAATTGAGCTTCTGGTATCACTTCGCGATCATGTTCGAGGCGTTGTTTATCCTTACTTGTCTTGATGCCGGCACTCGCGTGGCACGGTTTTTACTGCAAGACTTCCTGGGACTTGCTTGGAAACCGCTTGGTGAAATCGGCTCCTACCCCGCAATTATTTTCAGCTCTCTACTGGTCGTTCTGGGCTGGGGATATTTCTTATATCAAGGCATCATCGATCCGCTTGGCGGCATCAACAGCTTGTGGCCGTTGTTCGGAATTTCCAATCAGCTGCTGGCCGTTATCGCCCTCTCGTTGGGAACAACGGTGATTTTCAGAATCGGAAAAGCCCGTTATTCGTTTGTCACTCTTGTGCCTTTACTGTTCGTGCTGATTGTGACGTTTACGGGCGCCATCGAGAAAGTCTTTAGTCCCTCTGCCAGACTGGGCTTCCTGGCACACGCGCACTCACTGCAGGCGAAATTGGCAACAGCAACGCTAGGGGCGGCAGAAGTCGCTAAAACCAGAACTCTAATTTTCAACGATTATCTAGATGCCGGGTTGGCGATCATTTTCATGCTGCTTGTTTTGATGGTCGTGATATCAGCTGCGGTGTCATGGTTCCGCAGCGGCCCGACTAACTCCCTGGGGTCAGGACGCGCTCCCAAGCGCGATCTGGTCGAAGTTGCCGCCGGCAACGATGCGCGCTGCTGCTGATACCACTCCGGTAGTCTGCGGTGGTACCGGCTTGATACCTTAATTCTGCGCTTGACGACAGCGAATGCGGTTATAAATACTTGGCCGCAGGTGGTTGTCTACATATCATGATCGGCCAGGTATCTGGAGGCAAGGATCATGGGTATTGCGTACTTCGTCTGTAAGCCCATCGCGAAGTTTCTGTTGAAGAATCCGCTGGTCGGCTTCGCTGCGCTCGCCTTGATCTATTTATTTATCGCGTACCGCGTGCTCGCTTCGGGCTGGGCGTATCAGTACGGGAAAACGGCAACCAAAGAAGAAATTGCCGCTCGCTGGCAGCAACACATGGCGTATACGCGAAAAGAATAAGTTAGCTCGTGACGAGGGCGTCGCCCTGCCTACAGAGAATCGTCGGCGATGTAATCCGCCTTCGAAACATTGTCGTTGTACCAGGTAGCAATAAATGTAGCTGCAGCGACGATCGACAGCATTGCTAGGAAACTCATATATTCTCCGTGTAGCTGTAAAAGCTCACCCCTATATTACAGTCCAGCTTGCTCCGGAGACGAATTGATTTCGTTTCATTTTAGAGTTGCCGAGTGCATTATAGGGTTCTAATCTGGACGTGAGTATATGCTTCCGGTTCCTCAAAATGTGCGCAAAGCCGCAACAGATGCGCTCGAAATTGCTTTCAATCGAGTAAAATTCGTAGGTTCTATTCGTCGGCAGAGACTAATGCAGCAACATCTCTCATATTCTGTAGAACCTGAAGTACTACAACCGGAGCCGGAGACGGCGTTGTTCCCCATTGCACCGGTACACGGCGCCCTCGCGCCTTATACACCGGCGCAGGCGACTGCCGGTCATTCCGCTCAGCTGCAACACATGCCGCCGCTGGATTCATACTCGTCCGTTTGTGTGCGAGTGAGAGAAGCAAGCATCATTGCCAGCAACGATCCGATTGCTTGCAACCACGGTGGCAATGTGCCACCACCGCCGCCTGTGCAACCAGGCGTGACACCGCTCAGACGTGTATCGCCGGCATTGGTGGCCGCATGGCTATGCGTGTTGCAACTGGGAATCATCATCACGCTTTTAGCTGGACAATCCTGGCACATCGACCAGGCGGTCGGCTCCATCAAGCAATCACTCGGTTCACTGGCGATGCCGAAGCTGCAAGCTTTCCTGCATGCCGGGGATGTCGCTTTCGGCGACGAGCAAGAAGCACCAGGACCCAAGTCAGCCGGCGCAAACAAAAAGAAAACGCACGGGCATTCGACGAAGAGTAAAAAGGCACCATCGGGTATTCAGTTTGCATGGCCGAGCGCCAAAGACTTCGTGCCGCCGCCACCGCCCTCGATGCCAACCGAAAAACTGCTCGTACCACAGCCGCCGGTGGCATTCAATTTCCCCGGCGGACCAGGCGCCGTGGCCGCCTCGACGCTGCCGCCCATTGCTGCACCGGTGACAGAGCCTTTGAAGAAATCGCCGGCGGAAAAAGAAAAGAAGCACGCGGTAGAACCAAACAATAATTATGGAGCAGCGATTGGTGCCGAGCCGCCGGCTGTGAAGGCCCCGAAGGTAAGCGGGCTGCCGCCCGCCGCTACGGTGCCTAATGAAGAACCGCCGTTTTTCGCAGCGGAGGAAAATGAGCCTTTAGTTTTGCCCGGTCCGATACCGGTTGCCGCTCCAGCGCCCGCTGCCATTGCGTCTTCGCCCATGCCTGCTGTCGCACCGGCACGGCAGCCCGCCGCAGTGCACAGCACGCCTGTTCCGGCGATTCGCACCGTAATTGCAGGCAACAGAAAGCGGATAATCGCCGACCGCTAAGCTTATGCTCTAAGTGGAACCGTAGTTCATATGGCTCGTCCTATGCCTCGAAATCAGGTAGGAGGAGGCATCCCTTATGAACGTCCCTAAAAAACTTCTGGCAATTGCCCTTGTATCGCTTGGTTTGCTGCCGCTGGCGGCTCCCGATGCATCCGCTCATTGTGCTCGGCGCGTGATGCGTCGCCATCATGTGGCGTTGCGAACGATTGCCACTACGCGCATCATTGAACGAACCATCGTTCAGCCTGAAGTAATCGCGCAACCGGTAGTGACCGAAGCTGCAATCGCTGCTCCAGCATGCAGTACGCCGGTGGTGGAGACTGTTCCGGTCGTCGTCAGACGCCATCATCACCATCTGCTCGGACTCTATACGCCGCTGTTTGGTTTTCACATTCTCTAAAAATACCGTTTCCCCTGGAAAGGACCGGGCCGTGTTTGCGTCCCGGTCCTTTCTTTTGGGTTTGCCGTATTTTCACGATTTACTGCCTCACCATCGTGTGGTACTAAGTGTGTAGTGTGCTCTTAACCCCCACATCTGAGGCATACCCATGGCGGATTTGGCGCGTCTTGGCTTTGGTCAAGACGATCAGACGGTACCGGCGAAGCAGGCGGAGCAACCAGGCGGTTGGACCGATTGGCTTTCACCATCGGCGGTGGCAGATGGATTTCGATCTTTGAATCAGCGCGCGCACGACGCAGTTTCTTATGCTGGAAATCAGTATTTGAGTCCGGTGCTCAACCCGCTGCTCGGTTACGCACAAACATTCGGCGACTGGGTCATCGACCATCGAGCGACGGCCTCGGCTGCGGTCGGATGCGTTGGCGCATCGATGGCATTCACGCCGCTGGAATGTTGGAACGGTGCGCGATCAGGATTGGGATTGATGGGCGAAGCGACAAGTATTTTGGACGAGCTGGCTCCCAAGCGTGCTGAGCGGCTTGACCTTAGCGATCGCGCATACATAAGCGATCAATCGGTTCCGCTGCTTATTGACGTGCTCAGAAACAAT
>Ga0134128_10004142_pt1 | contig 17802 bp, 14 predicted proteins | sample KB31754_FD_96462 | JGI IMG/M metagenome (GOLD analysis project Ga0134128, IMG submission 96462) | Terrestrial soil microbial communities with excess Nitrogen fertilizer from Kellogg Biological Station, Michigan, USA - KB3-175-4 | ecosystem: Environmental > Terrestrial > Soil > Unclassified ... | reverse complement strand
CGCAGGTCGCCGACCGCGAGCTTGCGCACAACGCCAACGCCGGCGCCCAGGCCCACCGCGGCGAATGGAAGTGCGAAGAGCACGACACACCCGAACCCCAGTGCCGGCGAGCTCAGCCCGCGCCCGGCCGCCAAACTTCCTCGGGCTACAGACGTGATTTTCACGACCCGGCTGGACCCGCCGGACCAAGCTCGATGGGGGTGTCGTCTCGCCCGCCCCATTCGGTCCAGCTGCCGTCGTAGACGGCCACCTGGCGGTGTCCCAGCAGCTCGAGGCCGAGGACCACGCTGCACGCGCTGGTGGCGGAGCCGCAGGTGGCGACAATGGGCCGAGCGAGGTCGATCCCGGCCACTTCGAAGCGGGCCCGGAGTCGTTCCGGGGTCAGTAACGTGCCCGTGGCCGTCGTCAGCTCGTTGAACGGAAGGTTGACACTCCCAGGGATGTGGCCGCTCTTCACGCCCGCCCGTGGCTCGGGTTGAGTCCCCCCGAAGCGCCCCGCCGGACGGGTGTCCACCACCTGCTCGGCGCCGGTTGCCAGATTGCCCCGAAGCGTTGCGAGATCCCGGATCCGGCGTTGATCGAGCCTGGCTGTAAAGCGCCCGGGGCCGGGGGTGGCAGACCCTCGTTCCAGAGGTCGCCCCTCGGCTTTCCACTTCTTGAGGCCGCCGTCGAGCACGGCTGTTGCGTCGTGACCGAAGACCCGGAACATCCACCAGACGCGCGGTGCGCTTAAATTCACGCCCGACCCATCGTAGACCACGATCGTACTCGAATCATCCAGCCCGAGCCCTCCCATGCGCGCGGCGAAGGCCGGTGCCGGCGGCAGCATGTGCGGCAGCGCGGTTGACTGATCGCTCGACGCATCGAGATCGAAAAACACCGCGCCGGGGATGTGTCCCTCGGCGAACTCGACGGTGGCGTCCCGGTTCATCGTCGGGAGGTACCACGATCCGTCCACGACGCGCACGTCGGCCCGTCCCAGGCGGGCGGCGAGCCACTCGGTGGAAACGAGTGGTGCAAGCTTGTCGGCGGGCATGAATCAATCTTAGTGCCGCGCCCACCGTTCGAAGGAGGCCGTATCCTGCCTGACCGTTCAACCGCACGCAGACCGGCGAGCTGATGGCCATCGCATCGCTCGGCAGTGAGCCCGCAGCGGAGCCCGGATCCGACAACCGGGTTGCGCTTCGCATTCTACAGGTTGGCGTGATCGGCGTGGTGCTCGCGGCCCTGCCATATCCCTTGTTCGATCTGGAGCGGCACGCAGTTCCCAAGGAGCTGGTCGCCGAGCTCACCGGCTTCGGGGCGGCGATCTATGGCCTGGTGCGCGCCAAGAAACTCCAGATCACGGCCGCCGATGCCCTGTTGGCTGTCTTTCTCGCCGTCTCCCTCGTATCAGCCATTCTTGCGGGGAACCACTGGCTCGCCTTTCGGGCCTTTGGCCTGAGCCTCTCCGGAGCGTTGGTGTTCTGGAGCGCTCGGACGGTCGCCCCATCGAGCCGGGAGGCCTTGGTGCGCACGCTGGCCGCCGCGGTGGCGCTCGCCGCGGGGACGGCGCTGCTGCAGGCCTACGGCGTTGAGCTGTCGGTAATGGCCGAACGGCGCGCCCCGGGGGGAACCTTCGGCAACCGCAACTTCATGGCGCACTTCGTCGCGCTGGGGGCTCCCGTGCTGGCGCTGGCGGGACTCGAGGCTCGACGCCGGTGGGAGGGGTTCCTGTGGCAGGCCGGGGTCGCGCTTGCCGGCGCGGCGCTGGTGCTTTCCCGGTCGCGGGCGGCCTGGCTTGCGTTCACGATCGGGCTGGCCTCGTTCGCCATCGAGGGGCTGTGGGCAGGCGGCCTTTGGAAGAACCAGGTCGCCCGCAGTCGCGTGATTGCCCTGGCTCTCGCCGCCGGAATTGCCGCGGGAATCGCGCTGCTGCTGCCAAACCACCTCGAGTGGCGCTCGACTTCACCCTATCTCGACTCGATGCGTGGCTTGGCAGACTACCGCGAGGGAAGCGGTCGCGGACGCCTAGTGCAGTACCGCAATACGCTGCGGATGGCGACCGATCATCCGGTGGCCGGCATCGGGCCGGGTAACTGGGCCGTCGAGTATCCGAAGTACACCTTCCCCGGCGACCCGGCCTTCGATCCGGACGACTTCATCCCCACCAACCCATGGCCCAGCAGCGACTGGGTCGCTCTCCTGGCCGAGCGGGGGCCGTTGGCATTGGTCGCCGTCCTGATTCTCGGCGGCGCGCTGGCCGTGGGGGCGTGGCGTCGGTGGCGGCAGGGCTCTCATACCACCGAAGGGCTAGAAGCGCTGGTCGCACTGATCACGCTTCTCGTCCTGGCGTGCGTCAGCGCCTTCGACGCCGTGCTTCTGCTTCCCGCTCCGACGGTGTTCATTGCCGCATTGCTGGGCGCATTGATTCGCCCACCGCGCCGCTCGCTGTTCACCATCCAGCTTTCCGACATGCGGCGGGCCAGGCTGGCGGGCGCGGCTGCGCTGCTCGGAACCTTGCTGACAATTCAGTCGGTCGGGCAGATTGCAGCGATCGCGGTGTTCAGCGGAGCCCGAGAGCCGGCAACCTTGGAGTGGGCTGGCCGGCTGGACCCGGGGAACTACCGAATTCAGATGTTGCTGGCTTACGAATGGCGTAACCGCGGTCACTGCGACCGCGCCCGCCCCCACGCGGAGGCGGCGCGCAGGTTGTACCCCAATCATCCGGCGCCACGGCAACTGCTGGCGGCGTGCAGGAAAAGGCGGCAAACAACGGCTCCCTAGCTCCGCGTGATCACCACGGTGTACTTCCCGCAGCCCGTGAACGTGATCGTGAATTCCGACGTATTGCTGTTCTGACCGTTGGACGCACTCACCGTCATCGTGCCAGCATCGAACTGAGGCGCCGAGGTGCAGGCCGGATTGTAGTGGACGTCGGGAGCGCTGACTACAAAGGTCCAGCTCTTCTGATTCGCTGCACCAGGGTTCCGTATCCAAGTCGACGTTCCGGTGAGGGACCACACGCCGGCCGGCAGCGGCTGATTCAAGGCTATCGAGCCGGCGACGTCCGCCGTGAACTGCGAATGCCAGTTCCGTTCGTGCCGCGAGGTGGACTGATCCTCGTGCACGAAGTCGGTCTGGAACAGGCTCGTCGCGGGATCGCTCGAGCCGTACGCATGGAACTCGAGGGTGGTACCATCGCCGGTGACGCTGCGAGTGCCGTCCTGCGTCGCCGAAGTTGTGATGGTCTGCCCGGTCCGGAAAGAGATCCGTTCCCAGGTACGCTGGAAGCCCTTGAACGCAACGAGCCGGCTTCCAGGATCCAGCGTTACGTCGACCTCGCCGGTCCGGGTGAGCGTCTCGAGCGGAATGAGCCGCGAGATTGCGCAGTGGTCGAACACATAGGTGGTGGTGTTGCCGTTGGTTGTGACCGTAGGTGCCGGAGAACAGGCAGTGGAATACCAGGGCGCCTTGGCGAGGGCGGTCACGGACTGGCTCGGACCACTGGACGGCGCAGCCACGAGCGAAAAGCTGGCGCCGGACGACGTGGTGGTTGCGCCATCAGCCTGATCCGACAGGTCGCCGACGATGACGTCCGAGGCGGCGTTCGCGTCATTCTGGCTCATCGGCGGCTGGGTGGCCGGGCCGGTCGATTCGCCGCTGCAGGCGGCAAGGGCGAGGGCTGCCGTGGCGGCGAGCGCCGGTAACAGCAGCAGACGCCGGGTGGTCGAGTACATCGGCCTATCCTCCGTCTCGGTTGAGTTTGCGAATCGGCTGAGGCGAACTGACCGACGGACGGAGCCGACCGGGGGACGTTAAATCCCCGGTTTCGGTGCAACGGCTTGCAGGCTGGGGAACGGGGGCGGGCTTATCGGATCAGGCGGCGACGGCGCGGACCTTGAGCTCGTTTGCCGGCGAGCGTGCTACCCTGGTGTAGCGCTCGAAGTAAGTGCGGGCCTCTTCGAGGTGGACCGGCTGGAGAAACTTGGTTCCCAGGGCTGCACAGCCGGACAGAGCCAGCTCGAACAGATCCGACGCAGTCCGAGCAATCGCCGAGTCGGCTAATCCAACGCGCACGGCGCGCTCGAGCAGGCCAAGGTCGGGAGCCGGAAGCAGATCCAGCGCTGCCTCCCTGGCACGCGGCTCGTACACCAGCCCCGCCACCATGGCAAGAGCCGCCGGATACCAGGCCGGGTCGATGGCGTCCATGGAGCGAAGCTCCAAGTGCGCGCGGGGGCGGACCTCGGGAAACAGCGTGGTGAGGTGAGCTTCCCACTCGTCGAGCGACGGGTTGGCGCGAGCAAGCCAGCTGTCGAACGAGTCACAGCGGCCGTCAACTGTCGGCAGCAGAATTGCCGGAGCACCGAGCGCGAACTCCAGATACGCCTCGACCGGACGCTCTTCGTCGTAGGGCAGACCGGTCCGCTGCGGATCGAGCAGTCGCCAGCAATGAGCCCGAAAGCTCCGGTGCCGAGTGTATCGGCCCGCGTAGACCGGGGAGTTGGCAAAAATCGCCGTTACGAATGGCGTGAGCGCATTGAGCAGTCGCCAGCGCACGAACGGCTGGTTCTCGAAATCCACGCTGACCTGGAACGCGGCGGTCTGGCGCATCATTCTCGCCCCGCTTTGCCCGATGCGCGCGAAGTGCGCGGCCATGCGGACGTAACGGTCGCAGGAGAGCTGCAGCGGCACCTGCTCCACCGGGTTGCGGGGGTCGATCCCCACCGTGAGCAGCGTAATCCCCTCGGCGGCGGCCGCCGCGCGAAGCGGCAGCACGACACCCCGCAAGCGGTTGATCAGCGTGCTGGCCGAGCGGCTTGGCAGGCTCGCGAATTCGATCTGACCACCCGGCTCGAAGGTTATGCTCCCCCCGGTCGGCACGGCGAAACACGGCACGCCCTTGGGCGTGCGCTGCTCGACCCAACCCTGCCGTGAGGCAAAGCGGCGAAGGAATGGCAGCGTCGCCGGCCCGGCGCCATCGTCGAGCGGGCAAGGACGCCCGGTCGCCGCGTCGATCGGTATGAGTTCCGCTTCCGCGCCGATTCGTCGCGAGTTCGGCGCTCCCACTCCGGGCGCGCTGAAGGTGCGCTCCTCGAGGTACGCCTGCAGCATCGGGCGGTTCAGCCGAGTCATACCGGTTTCGCCACCACGAGCACGAATCGGCGCTCCGGATCCGTCTTCCACGACTCGAGCCGAAGTCCCGCCGCGGAGAACAGCGCAGCGATGCTGGGGATGTCATACTTGCAACTGATCTCGGTGCGGATGGACTCGGCGGCCGCGAACCGTACCCGCCCGATTCCCGGCACGTTCACGACCTGCGGTCGCACCGAGACGAGGTGCATCTCGATACGATGTGCGTCGGGGTTGTAGAACGCGCGATGGACGAAGCTCTTCAGGTCGAAATCGGCGCCCAACTCGTGATTCAGCACCCGGAGCATGTTGAGGTTGAACTCCGCCGTCACCCCCCGCGAGTCGTTGTAGGCCGCTTCGATAACGGCGACGTCCTTGCGGAGATCGGCCCCCATCAGGAAGCGATCGCCCGCCCACATCATGCTCCGCACCCGGCGAAGTAGCCGGACCGCCGCCTGAGCGTGGAAGTTGCCGATGGTGCTTCCCAGAAACGCGTGGAGGACCGGGCTCGCCAGTCGGCGGGGGACGTTCAGCTCCTCGGAGATATCCGCAACACCCGGGGTGACCGTGAGGCCGGGATACTCAGCACGGATCTGCTCGGCTGTTTCCCGCAGAAATGCCACGCTGACGTCGATCGGCACGTACAGCTCCGCGGTTCCAGCGGCACGCATCGCGTTCAGGATGATGCGGGACTTCTCCGCGCTTCCGGCTCCCAGTTCCACCAGGGTGCGGCTCCCGAGTGAGCGAATGAGGTGCGGCATCCACTGCTCGAGAAGCAAGCGCTCGGCCCGGGTGAGGTAATACTCGGGTAGACGGGTGATCTCTTCGAATAGCTCCGACCCACGGTGGTCGTAGAAGTACTTCGGAGGGAGTTCCTTCTGCCGCCCGGACAGACCAGCCGCCACTTCGGCCAACATGCGCGGATTGGGCCGCGCGACGGCCGTGGTAATGAGCTTAGGCATCGCGAGCACACCGAAAGCCGCTGAAGATCTGGCGGCGGATAGGGTAGTCCCAGTTGCGGAAGGTGGACCTTACCGCGCCCGGGCGCGTGGCCCAGGACCCGCCGCGGAGAACTTTGTATTCCGAGCCGAAGAACGCCTGGGAGTATTCGCTGTAGGGGAAGGCCTCGAAGCCGGGATACGCAAGGAAATCGCTGGCGGTCCACTCCCAGACATCGCCCATCATGCCATGGCAGCCGATCGGCGAAACGTTCCGTGGGTAGGCGCCGACCGGCGCCGTGTCGAACGCAGTCTGATCCAGATTGGCGAGCTCGGGCGTCCAGGGCTCGTCGCCCCAGGGATGCATCCGCTTCGTACCGCTTGCCGGATCCCATGACGCGGCGGCTTCCCATTCCGCTTCGGTCGGAAGGCGCTTCTCCACGAATCTGGAATACGCCTGCGCCTCGTGGTAGCACACGTGACAGACGGGGCGCAGCGGATCGAGGGGGCGGATCAGGTCCATTGTCCGGGTGGTCCAGACGCTGAGGCGCTTGGCCCAGTGCTTGGGCGCCGAGACGCCGGCTTCTCTCAACCACTGCCAGCCTTCCTCGCTCCACAGCTCGCGGCTCCGATAGCCGCCGGCCTCGACGAACTCGAGGAAGTCGCCGTTGGTCACGGGTGTCACATCGATCCAGAAGGGCGCGAGATCCACCTGGTGGCGAGGACGTTCGTTGTCGTACGCAGCCGACCGGTCGTCGGTGCCGAGCTCGACCGGACCACCCGGGAAGAAGACCATTTCGCCGGGCTGGTAGAAGCCGGAATGGGGTGGAAGCGGGCGACGCTCGGGGGGCACGTAGGGGTCCCCTCGCTTGAGCTGAAGCGTTTGGAGAATCGTCTCGTCGTGCTGGTATTCGTGCTGAAGCACCATCCGATACACGTACCCGTCATGCAGCAGCCGCGGTCCGCTGCGAAAGTCGGCGGTGTCGAGCCGAGCCAATGCGCGGGCACGGATCTCCTCCATCGTCTGCCGAGCCTCAGCCAGGCGCGGCAATGCGAGGGTCCCGCGTACGCGCCGGGGATGCTCGAAAGGGTTGTAGAGTCCCGGCATCTCACTGAATTCGATGCGGCCGGTCAGATTGTGCGTCAGCCACAGGTCCTCGAAGGCAGCGATATGCCCCAGGTCCCAGAGCACGGGGCTCATCAGCGGGTCGTGCTGGCGGTGCAAGTCCTCGTCGCTGAGCGGCTCTACCAGCCAGAGCGTACGGCGTCGAGCGTCGGCCAGTTCCGCCGCGAGAGTCGCCCGAAGGTGCTCATCGGAGACGGGCGCGGTGTCTGGATTGGTCGGTGCGGCGGAGATATGTGTCATCGCGGCTCCGGTTGCCTCAGGCGTCGAGCGTCGCGAACAGGTTGTTGAGCGATTCGGCCAACAGTGGATGTGCGAAGATGGCGTCCCGCAAAGTCCGCGCGGTCACGCCGCCCATCATGGCAAGCTGAATTACCGACATGAGCTCGCCGCCCTCGATGCCGAGGACGGCCGCACCCAGGATCTTCCCGCTGTCGCCGTCGACCACGGCCTTCATGAACCCGCGCGGCTCATCCACTTCGATCGCGCGCGCGACGTTGCTCATCGGCATCTTGGCGATTCGAACGTTGCGTCCCTGCTTGCGAGCATCCTTTTCGTTCAAACCGATGCGGCCGAGCTGGGGGTCCATGAACACGGTGTAGGGCAGCAGCCGGTGATCGGTCGTGGCGTTGCCGCCCTCCAGCAGATTGCTTCGGATGATGCGGAAGTCGTCGTACGAGATGTGAGTGAACTGCGGGCCGCCCTTGACGTCGCCAAGCCCGTAAACTCCGGGTGCGGTGGTCTCGAGCCGGTTGTTGACCTTGATGTAGCCATGCTCATCCACGGCGACGCCGGCGGAGGCGCAGCTCAGGTCGTCCGTGTTGGGCGCGCGGCCGGCAGCGAGCAGCAAGTGCGAACCGCGGAGCACCCGTTCGCCATCGGCGACGCGAACGCCGAGCCTGATTCCCGACCCATCGCGCGCGACGCAGTGGGACTCTGCCCGGAGCATGATCTCGATCCCGTCTTCCTCGAGGATCTCTTGGACGCCGGCGGCAACGTCCGTGTCTTCGTTGGGGAGCAGCTGATCGTTGCGCTGCACCACGGTGACGTTGCTGCCGAAGCGGCGGAACATCTGCGCGAACTCGAGACCGATGTAGCCGCCTCCGAGAATCAGCAGATGCTCCGGGACGTCCGTCAGCTCCATGATCGAGGTCGAATTGAGCGCCGAGATCTGGTCGAGGCCCTGGAGAGCGGGTCGGGCCGGCCGGCAGCCGCTGTTGACGAATACGAGATCGGCGTTGAGGCTCTGCCGCCGGCCGCCGTTCAACGTGCGGCGGACGGCGACTTGCTTAACGCCCGTGAACTGCGCGTCGCCGAAGATCAGGTCGAGATTGGGAGTGGATTCGAGGCGGCGCTGGCCACCGTTCCGAAAGCTGTCCACCACTGCCTGCTTGCGCTCACGGACCCGAGACAAATCCACCGTGATCGGGCCGGCTCGTACGCCGTAGTCAGCACCGCGCCGAGCGAGATACGCCACCCGGGCACTCGCTACCATCGTCTTGGTCGGTGTACAGCCTTCATTGATGCAGGTCCCGCCCACGTGCTCGCGCTCCACGAGCGCCGTCCGTCGGCCGGCCGTGGCGAAGGCGCGTGCCAGAGGCACCCCCGCCTGACCTGCGCCGATGATGAGCGCATCGTAGTGCTCCACTGTCGCCATGTGGGAGGCCTCGCGTCGGAGCCGGACGGTTGGTACGAGAGGACAAGGGGAAAAACGAGGCCTGGAGCCAAAAAGTTCCGTCGATCCAGTCGTAGGGACCCGATCGAGGAACGGCCACAAACTGCTTATACGGCACGAAGGTGGGGCGGGCAAGGGCGGACAGCCATGACCACGATCACCTGCGACCGGATTGTTACCAGTGGACGGGCCAAAGAATCAGGCCCGGACCGAGCCTGGATCCGGGCCTAAGTTGCTGCTCCAGCGTGGCTTCTCAGGTCAGGCCGGGATAGCCGCCCGATTGGTCCTTTCGAACTCCTTCATGAAATTGACCAGCGCCGCCACACCCTGCCGGGGGAAGGCGTTGTAGATGCTCGCCCGCATCCCGCCGACCGAGCGGTGGCCTTTCAGCCCATCGAGGCCCCGCTTGGTCGCCTCGGCGACAAACTTGGTTTCGAGATCCTCAGTGGGCCCGCGGAAGCAGACGTTCATCAGCGAGCGGCTTTCCGGCTCGGTGGTGCCGCGGAAGAAGTCGCTCTGATCCAGGAAATCGTAGAGGAGCTTGGCCTTCTCGGCGTTCTGCTCGGCCATCGAGCGCAGGCCGCCCAGCTCGCGGATCCATTTGAAGACCCGCCCGATCATGTAGATCCCCAGCGTCGGGGGCGTGTTGTAAAGCGAATGCTCGCCGACGTGGGTCCGGTACTGCAGCATGGTTGGAAGGTCCTTGGGGCCCAGTTCCACCAGGTCGTCCCGGATGATGACCAGCACAATACCAGACGGCCCCAGGTTCTTCTGGGCCCCGGCGTAGATCAAGCCGTACTTGCTGACGTCGATCGGTCGGCTAAACATGTCGCTCGACGTATCCGCGATCAGTGGAATGCCCGCCGGCACAGTCGGCTCGGTCTGGAATTGAGTTCCCTCGATCGTGTTGTTGGTCGTGAAGTGCACGTACGCGGGGCGCTCCGAGTACCGGATCTGCTGCGCCGAAGGGATGTAGCTGAACTTGCGGTCGGCGCTGGAGGCCGCCTCGTGCGGCTTGCCGACCAGCTTGGCTTCCTTGATCGCCTTTTCCGACCAGGTCCCGGTATTGATGTAGTCGGCGGTCCCGCCCTTCGGCAGCAGGTTCAGCGGCACCATGGCGAACTGGAGCGACGCGCCGCCCTGCAGGAACAGGATCTTGTAGCGATCCGACATGCCGGCCAGCTCGCGGCAGTCCTGCTCCGCCTCCGCCACGATCTTCTCGAACAGCTTGCCGCGGTGGCTGTGCTCCATGATGCCGATCCCGCTGCCGCCGATGTTCCACAAATCCTGCTGGGCCTGCTTCAGGACTGGCTCGGGCAGGACGGCCGGGCCGGCGCTGAAGTTGTAGATGCGGTCCGACATGATCAGCCTCTCCCGTCGATCGCGGTGAGCTCCACGCTGATAACGTGCTCGTTGCCCTTGCGAATGGCCTCGAGCGCCGCGACATCCGGCTTGCCGTCCAGGTGGATGCGCGCGAGCGTCGCGTGCGCGCCGTGGTAGATGATGTTCTCGACCTCCTCCACGTTGATCGCGCGATCGGCGAGCACGCGGAAGACGTCTGCCAGAACGCCGGGCCGGTTGCGATGGCGCACAGCGAGAATGTGGCTGGCCGAGCTGCGTGCCAGCCGGTTGACGCAGTTGGGGACGATCCCCGAATGCTGGTACTCCTGGACGATATGAATCACTTCGTGCGCGATGGCCACCTGCGCCTGCTCGGTTGAGGCGCCCACGTGATGGGTGCCGTAGACGCCGGGCTCCTTCGCGATGGCGCTGTCGAAGGTTCCGGTTGGGGCGGTGGGCTCATTCTGGAAGACGTCGAGGCCCACCCGCACGCCTTTGTTGCGGATGGCCTGGACCAGCGCCGGCTCGTCGATCACGCTCCCGCGCGAGGTGTTGATCAAGTATGCCCCCGGCCTCATTGCCGCCAGGAACTCCTCGCTCACTAGGTTCCGTGTGTCTGGGTTGGCTGCCACGTTGATCGACACCACGTCGCTCACCCGCGCGACCTCGAGCGGCGTCTGGCAATAGCGCAGTCCCAGCCGTTCCGCCTCTGCAAGAGTGAGGTTCCGGGACCACGCAGCCACGTGCATGCCGAATCCGGCCGCTCGCGTTGCGATCTCTCGCCCGATCTGCCCCAACCCCACGATGCCGAACGTCCGGCCGTGCAGTCCGCGTGCCCTGGAGTACTCGCCCTTGTGCCACCTCCCGGCGCGGAGATCAGCCACTTGGTCGGGGATCCGTCGGTCGCACGCCAGCACCAGCCCCATCACCAGTTCTGCCACCGCGATCGAATTCCTGCCCGGGCAGTTGGAGACAAAGACGCCCAGATCGGACGCGGCATTGACATCGATGGTATCGATCCCAGCGCCCGCACGGATCACCAGGCTCAGGCTGGTGCCGCTGCGAAGGGCGTCTCCGGTGACCTTAGTGCTCCGGACGATGAGCACGTTGGGGTCGTGCTCCTTGAGCGCCACCGGCAGCGCCTCAGTGGTGAGGTCGGGGAGCGACACGACGGTGCAGCCGAGCTCCTTGAGCCCGTCGATGCCCACTTTCTCGAATTTGTCCGCGATGAGGATTTTCATAGACGCCATCCGCTATCCGCTATCCACTATCCGCGGCTATCCACGCGGGCTGCGTCGGATAGCGGGTAGCGGGTAGCGGATAGCTAATCGAGCTCATGCACAAAAAGCCCGCTCCTCAACTTGGGCTCGAACCAGGTGCTCTTGGGGGGCAGGATGGCCCCGATGTCGGCCACGGCGAGCAGCTGATCGACCGTAGTCGGAAACAGCGACACCGCGAGAGCCATTTCGCCGGACTTCACCCGTCGCTCCAGTTCGGCCGTGCCCCGAATCCCCCCGACAAAGTCCACCCGCTTGTCGGTTCGCGGATCGGTGATCCCGAGCAGCGGGCCAAGAACAAGCTCCTGCAGCAAGCTGACGTCGAGCGACCGGATCGGGTCCTTATGGTCGATCCGTTGGGGATCGATCGTCAAGCGCTCCCACCGTCCGTCGAAAAAAAAGCTGAAAGTCCCCGCTCCGGGAGGGACCGGATCGCTAACCGGCTCCAACCGCCCGAGTGTTCCGAGTCGCTCGCGAAACGCGGCAGGGGTCAGGCCGTTCAGGTCTTTCACCAGACGATTATACGGCAGAATCCGGAGTTGGTCGCGGGGGAAGAGGACCGCCAAGAACCAGTTGTACTCCTCGTCGCCCGTGTGGCCCGGGTTCGTGGCCCGACGCTCCCGCCCGGCCCGCCACGCGCTGGCTGAGCGATGGTGCCCGTCGGCCACATAGGCCAGCGGAACAGCCCCAAATGCGTGCATCCACGGCTTCGGGTCGGCAATCTTCCATACGGTATGGCGCACACCATCCGGTGCGGTGAAGTCATAGAGGCTGGACTCGCGGACCACAGCTTCCGCCAGCCGGTCCACTGCCGGTGCTGTGCGGTACGTGAGGAACACCGGCTCCGCATTGGCATTCAACGTCAGCACGTGCCGGGTGCGGTCGTCTTCCTTGTCCTTCCTGGTCTTCTCGTGCTTCCGGATCAGATCGTGCTCGTAGTCGTCCACGTGCACACATCCCACCACGCCGGTCTGCGACCGCCCATCCATGGTCAGGCGATACAGGAATAGCGCCGGTGTGCGGTCCCGCACCAACGTTCCTTCCGTAACCAGCCGGTCGAGCGCAGCCTTCGCCCCGGCGTAAATCCGCGAATCGTAAGGATCGGTATCTGCGGGCAGGTCGATGTCGGATCGCCCTACGTGGAGAAAGCTGTGGGGATTCCCCTCGGCCAGCGCTGCTGCTTCCGCACGGTTCACCACGTCATAGGGAACGCTGGCGACGGAGGCGGCCAGCTCCGGTCGCGGGCGGAGTGCGCGGAATGGCTTGATTCGCATTTACTCAACGTTAACGGCGTAAACAGTGAACAGTAAACAGTGAACAGGGGGTTCGGTTGCGCGCCGCAAGTGCCTGTCACCGTTCACTGTTCACGCAGTTACAAGCAACACCTTCCCCGTCGTCTCCCTGCCCTCCAACGCCCGCTGAGCAGATGCGGCATCGGCCAGAGGATACTCGCGGTGAATGCGGACGGATAGTGAGCCATCCGCCACCCAACCCAACACATCACCGGCTCGCGCCAACAGCTCCTCGCGGGTGGCGGTGTAGTTGAAGAGAGTCGGTCGGGTAAGGAAGAGCGACCCTTTTTTGTTCAGGATTTGCGGATCGACCGGCGGAACCGGCCCACTGGACTGGCCACAAAGCACCATCATGCCGCGCGGGTGGAGGCAGTCGAGCCCTTTGTCGAACGTGGTCTTTCCCACCGAGTCGTAGATCACATGCACGCCAGTTCCCGTCAGGCGCTTGACTTCGGCCGCAAAATCCTGCCGGGTGTAGAGGATGACCTCGTCTGCGCCGGCGCCGCGCGCCAATTCAGCCTTCGCCTCGGTGGACACGGTCGCGATCACGCGGGCGCCACGTCGCTTTGCAATCTGGCAAAGCAGCAGGCCCACACCCCCTGCGGCGGCATGGACCAGACACACGTCGCCCGGCTCGAGGGGATAGGTCGCCAATGCGAGGTAGTGAGCCGTGAGTCCTTGCAGAATGACCGCGGCTGCCTGGCGGTTGTTTACCTTGGGCGGGATGGGGATGAGCCGATCCGCCGGAGCCACCGCATACTGTGCGTACGCTCCCGGGACATCAGTGAACGCCACCCGATCGCCGAGTGCCACATCCGTCACTCCAGGGCCGACCGCGTCCACCGTGCCCGCGCCTTCCTGGCCGAGTGTGTGCGGCAGCTCCACTTTGTAGAGCCCAGTGCGCCGGTAGACGTCGATGAAATTGACCCCCGCAGCCTCGACCCGGACCAATGCCTCCCCTTGGCCGGCAGTGGGGACCGGGACGTCCTCGTATTGCAGAACTTCCGGACCCCCCAGGCGGTGTATTCGAATGGCCTTCACGAATCCTCGTTCTTCAGCGTGTGCCTCAACTCAGCGAGGCGCTGGACAACTGCCACCCGTGGACCTCTTCCGACCATAGCACGGGCCAGGTGAAGCGCTTCCCTCCGGCGCCTCCCGGGGTGGCGAGGCGGCGGCACACATACATAATCCCGTCCCACTCCCGATGCTTGATCACGATGGCCGCGGCTCGTGCCCACCGCCCGAAGACATCAGCCGTGAAATCGTGACGGCGCAGCAGCCCGGTCTCCCGATCGAAGCGGAAGATCTGTTCGGTGCAATGCGTCGGAAACCCGCTTGGGAACGTGGCGCTAAGCGACACATCGTCCAGTTGGGTCCACTCGACATCCGGCCGGAGAAACAGGCGAGGGAAGGTCAGCTCATTCCAGAGCAGATAGCCGAGGAAATACGTGGCGTCCAGACGATCCCACCAGAGGAGGCGACGGAGCCCTCGAAGGCGGGCCCTCGCGTCACCCCTGGCGGTCCATGTCTCGCCACTCAAGGAAGCCAGCCGTGCAGAGCCGCCTTCGAGCCACGCCACCGAACGGCTTCCGGCGAGCCCGTCGATCCGCATCCGCGGGAAGTCCAGCTCCGCTCCGACCGACACGTGGCGCAACGGCCAGCGCCCCTTCACCAGGAGCGCCAATCCACCAATCGAAAGCGTCGCGCGAATCGACCTGGCGGAAGCCCATCGTTCGGCGCCACCGTAGGCCGCGAGCACGCGCGCGGCGAGGGGCGGCAGTTCCCGCCGGCTCACGCTCCGGGGCGCTCGGTCACAGGCTTGTCGCCGGTTCCCGGAAGCGTCGCCTTGGGGCCTCCGCCGGCTTCGCCTTGCAACAACCCAGCCTCGTCCGGATAGGCATAAACGGTGGGGGCCCGGTTCTGCATTAACCCTCCCGTGTCGGCCGTGGGACCATACGTGCTGTACACACTCCGGCCGAGCATGCGCAGCAGCTCGACCTGCTGACCACGGTGATGTGCTGTGTGCGCGATCCGGCGAACGACGATCCAGGCTCGGCTCCGAGGCACGTCGAAAAAGCGAGCCTCCGATTCCCACCAAGCCTCCCCTTCCGCACCCAGTCGGGCGAGCCGTTGGCCCGAATCGGCGGCGTACCGGCGGATGAATTCCAGCCGGGTCTCAGGCTGGGGCAGCGGCGGCGCTCCGACGTCAATCCCCAGCATGTCGCGAAACCAGAGGTTTTCGCTGACGCACTGGTGGACCATGTGCTCCAGGACGCTTCGCCCGCGTGAGTCGGTAGGGTGCGGCCGAACCGGGAGATCCTGGTCACGGAACGTGGCCCAGGTACTCAGCACTTTCAATCGCTCGGTCGCATAGGTTTCCACTAGAAAGGCATACCGCACGGCGGCCTCCGTGGGTTTCCTGCGAGGTCGATTCCAATTGCTCCGGAACGGCGTTGCGCTGGAAAGAATCGAGCGCGACGACCGCTGTCAAACGCCGGGATCCCGGCCCAACACGGACCTCGTCTCGAGCCCATGGCTTCATCTCCCACAGTGGTGTCACCGACCGGCGCGAAGCGCCGCCTGCCCGTGGGCGCTGAGGCACAGCCTGGCGGGGGGGTGCACTTTCGGGTCTGGGCTCCGGCTCGCCGAAGAGTCGAAGTGGTGCCGGACGGAGCTGGGGCGGATTCGATTCGATTGGACGCCGAGTCCGGCGGCTATTTCGCGGGGCTGGCCCCAAACCTCGCGACCGGCGCCCTGTATCGGTATCGACTCGACGGGGGGGACGCCTTCCCCGACCCCGCGTCGCGCTTTCAGCCGGAAGGTCCCCACGGGCCATCAGAGGTCATCGATCCGGCTCCGTTCCCATGGAGCGATACGACCTGGCGGGGGCTTCGCCTCGAGGGTCAGGTGATCTACGAGCTTCACGTGGGAGGTTTTACGCCCACGGGTTCCTGGACCGCTGCCGCGCGAGAGCTCCCCCGCCTGGCCGATCTCGGGATCACGGCCGTGGAGGTCATGCCGGTCGCGGACTTTCCCGGCCGATTCGGATGGGGCTATGACGGGGTGAACCTCTTCGCACCAACCCGCCTGTACGGCCGGCCGGACGACTTTCGCGCCTTCGTGAATCAAGCCCACCGACTCGGCCTTGGCGTGCTGCTCGATGTGGTGTACAACCACCTGGGTCCGGACGGCAACTATCTGGGGCAGTTTTCCCGCGGCTACGTCACCGAGCGGCACCTCACGCCTTGGGGACCCGCGCCCAATTATGACGGCGCCGATGCCGGCCCGGTCCGTGAGCTGGTCCTCGCAAACGCCGGCTACTGGGTCAGCGAGTTTCACCTGGACGGCCTACGGCTCGATGCCACTCACTCGATCTACGACGATTCTCCGCACCACATTCTGTCGGAGATTGGTAGGACCGTGCGGGAGCGAGCGGACGGACGGGGAACCCTGGTGTTCGCGGAAGACGAGCCCGAGCGAGTTGCTCTCGCACTGCCGGCAACCCGGGGTGGCAAGGGCCTCGACGGCATCTGGCAGGAAGACTTTCACCACTCGGCGATCGTGGCCGCGGGCGGCAAGCGGGAGGGATACTATCGGCCTTTTGAGGGATCAGCGGCGGAGCTGGTGGCGGTCACTCGAGGCACTCTCCGCGATCCCGGTGCGATCGATCCGCCTCGGCTGGTCACTTTCCTTCAGAATCACGACCAGATCGCTCACTCGGCCCACGGTCTTCGACTTCATGCCGTGATCAGCCCCGGACGTTGGCGGGCACTTACGGCTTACCTTCTGCTCTCGCCGGGAACGCCGCTCTTGTTCATGGGCCAGGAGTTCGCGGCGTCGAGCCCCTTCCTCTTCTTTGCCGACCACGAGCCGAAGCTCGCCGCCCTCGTCCGACGGGGTAGAGCGGAGTACCTCGCCCAGTTCGAGAGCATCGCCGACCCGACGATGCAGGCCCTGCTCGACGACCCTGGCTCGTCCGACACGTTCGCTCGCTGCGTTCTCGATCCGTCCGAGGCGGCGCGACACCCAGAGGCGGTTGCGCTCCACCGCGACCTGCTGGCCCTCCGGCGTAACGACTCGGCTTTCTCCCGCCAGCAGCCTCCTCGCGGCCGCGCGTTCGGGCCGCTGGCGCTGGCGCTCCGCTTTGCAGGAGAGAGAAACCTCGACCGGCTGCTCCTCCTCAACCTGGGACACGACCTGCCGCTCGCCGGCGAAACGGACGAGGTGATGGCCCCCGCAGCCGGCACGGCCTGGAGCCTCGTCTGGTCATCGGAAGACCCCCGCTATGGGGGGTGCGGTACCTCCGTCTCGGCGCGGGAGCATCGGCTCATCCCGGCGGAGTCGGCGCTGGTATTGGCGCTGGAGCGGCGCTCCTGAGAAGGGGCAGCTCCAGGCTATCCCACAGGGCGAGCCAGCTGGCTTCGATGATGTTCTCCGAGCAACCCATTGTGCTCCACCGCTCGGTGCCGCGGGCCGATTCGAGAATGACGCGCGGTCGCGCAGCCGTGCCGAGGTGCTCATCGACGATGCGCACCTTGTAGTCCACCAGCCGGACCTCGTTCAACTCGGGATAATGCGGCACCAGGGCCTTCCGGAGAGCGCGATCCAGCGCATTGACCGGTCCGTCGCCCTCGGCGGCAGTGTGCATGACCTGCTCACCGACCCGCAGTTTGACCGTGGCTTGCGCGGCGATTTTCTGCCCTCCCCGTTTCTCGCTGATGACGGTGAAGTCGAGCAGCTCGAAGGGCGCACGGTAGTCCGCTGAGACTCGGCGGAGCAGCATCTCGAAGGAGCCGTCGGCCGCCTCGAACTGGAAGCCGCGGTGCTCGAGATCCTTGATCCGCTGGAGGACCTCCGCCTCGCGGTTCCCCGGGTCGAGGCCGAGCGCCTCGGCCCGAAGCCGGACGTTGCGGCGCCCGGCCACTTCGCTGACTACGACCCGAAGCTCATTGCCGACCTGGGCGGGATCGACGTGCTGGTAGCTCGCGGACAGCTTGGCGATCGCGGCCACGTGAATTCCACCCTTGTGCGCGAAGGCGCTGCG
>Ga0134128_10004141_pt1 | contig 17805 bp, 16 predicted proteins | sample KB31754_FD_96462 | JGI IMG/M metagenome (GOLD analysis project Ga0134128, IMG submission 96462) | Terrestrial soil microbial communities with excess Nitrogen fertilizer from Kellogg Biological Station, Michigan, USA - KB3-175-4 | ecosystem: Environmental > Terrestrial > Soil > Unclassified ... | reverse complement strand
CTGGGATGAATACGTTTGCAAGGCTCATCCTGAGCCTTGCCCCTGCGGGGCCAGCGCTACGCGCTGTCCACTAAATTGCACGGAGCAATTTGAACGCCGGGCGATAGCCCGGCGGGCCCGTAGGGCCGAGGCACATGGATGCGCCGAGTAAAATCGCTCCCGGCGATTTTGTGCAACGCCCCATCCCTCGGCCCGGCGCTATCGGCCGGCGGTGACGCTGGAGCGCCGGACGACCAGGCGCGTGGGCAGCTTGGTGCTGCAGGCCGGCTTGCCCTCGATCTGATTGATCAGGGCGTCCACCAGCAATCTGCCGGCACGGCGGGTATCCTGCGCCACGGTGGTCAGCGCCGGACTGACATTGCTCGCCATGTGGATGTCGTCGAACCCTGCGACCGCAACGTCATCCGGCACCGAGAGGCCTCTCTCGCTCAGGGCGCGCATTGCGCCAATGGCTATCAGATCGCTGACGCCGAACACCGCGTCGATCGTGACGCCACGATCGAGCAGCGTACACATGGCATCGTGACCGGACTGCTCGTTGGTCACGGCATCGACCTGCAGCGCCGGATCGACCGCAATGCCGGCGGCCGCGAGAGCCTCCGCGTAGCCGACGTGACGGCCGAGGACCTCGGGCGAGTAGCCGGAGGCATTGCCCAGAAAGGCGATGCGTCGCCGCCCCTGCGCGAGCAGGTGCCCGGTGATCAGACGGCCGCCCTGTTGGTCGTCACTGCCGATGGACACCCCGGGCTGGTCGGCCATCATGGCACCCCAGCGCACGAAGTGCGTGCCTGACTGGAGAAGGGTATCCAACTTGCCGCGATAGGCCGTGTAGTCGCCGTAGCCGAGGAGGATGAGTCCGTCCGCCTTGCGGCTCTCGGCATACTCCGCGTGCCAGTTGTGCGACATCTGCTGAAACGAGATCAGCAGATCGTAGCCGCGCTCCGAGCAGGTGCGCGTGATCCAGCTCTGCATGGAGAGGAAGAAGGGATTGATGTTGGACTCATCGGCGGTCGGATCTTCGAAGAAGAGCAGCGCCAGGGTATGAGTCAGCCGGGTACGCAGGTTCGAGGCGTTCTTGTCGACCGTGTAGTTGAGCTCGCGGGCGATCTCGAGAATGCGCTCGCGGGTCTTCTGGTTGACCATGGGGCTGCCGCGCAGGGCACGCGAGACGGTGGCCTGCGAAACCCCGGCACGGTCAGCAATGTCGAGCGATGTGGACTTCTCGCGGTTCACCGTTCACGCCTGAGCCCGATACCAAAGGATCAGTGTAAGCGAAACCGGCCGCGCCGCGCATACGCCGGCCGACGAGTGGGTGGCCGTCCGAGGGGCTGCCTGATCGCCTAAGGCAGGTTGAAGCCCGTCACGGTCACTGGCTCGCCCACGGTCGCCGAGAGCTTCGGATTCTTGAGCGCGTAGACGAGATTGACCGTCATCAGCGTGTCGGTGTGCTTCTCGCTGCCGGGCGGGGGGCTGCTGTTGTTCACGAGTTGCATGCCTACGGCCAGAGCCAGCGAGGCATCGACTTTGACCTGCAGCGACAGGCTGTCGGTCGTCGTCGTGTCGCTTGCACCGTATTGGACGAGCAGCGTGTTCACCAGCTTGGTCGATTGAGTGACCGAGTGCGAGTAGTTCAGGCCCGCCTGCAACACGGCTTCGCGCTGCACGGAACCCGGTTCGCGTACGCGACTGATGACATTGCCCAGGGGACCCGCCGTCAGAGTTTCCGGCTTGTCGATGCGGTATCCTGCGCCGAGCTCGGCGGCGAGAAGCGTGGCCGGCGTCTGGATGAACTTGAAGCCGCCGCCGCTTGCGATGCTCTCCTGGTAGGCGAAGCCCGTAAAGAGGTTGCGATCCCAGCGAGCGGTCGAGAACCAGAAGGTGCGCGGGCTCAGCTCCAGATCCGCCTGAACGTGGGCGGTGGTGTCCTGCTGCGTGCTCACGTCGCCGGTGCTGGCGTAGAGCGCCGCGCCTCCACCGCTCAATGTCCAGCGATTCAATCGGTGCGCGACGTCGAAGGTGGCGTTCCCGCTTTTCGTCGTCGTACTGCCGCTCGTGATGATCAGTCCCAGCTGTGCTTGCGCGGCCCAGGTCCCCGCGGGAGCGTCCTTGTCAGTGCTCCCCGCATCGGTGCCGTCCGATACTTTAGGGGCAGCGTGAGCGGCACCGTGCACAATCAGTGCGGCGGCGACAGCCGCAAGGCTCTTCTTCATCATTCGTGCGACTCCCTCGGAAGAATCCGACCCGGCGACCCGATCGCTCGGCCCAAGCGAACCCGGTAAGTCATGCGCACAGCGCGGGAAACGCCGCGCAGCGCATGAAAAGCCGGCGACCTTACCGGAAAGCTTGACCGGCGGGAACTGCCGTAGATCGGCGACGAACGGCATGCTCGAGCGCGGCTCGGGCGCGAACTTCCTGCGCCCGGAGCTATCTTGCGGTATCCTACGAAGACCTTTGGGGGCGACCGGTTTCGACGTGGGTTGCGAACCTTCAGGGGCGTACCGAGGTGCAGTGCCCTCGTAAATCACTCTGCAAATCTATAGTTGCTAACGACGACAACTACGCCTTAGCCGCCTAATCGCGGTTGACCTCTGACCAGCTCGTGCCTGTGCGACTGAATCAGGGGACGCGTTCACAGGATCGCGATCCGCGCGTGCGACGGGCCGGATCGTTAAGAGTCACCGTCCGCTGGCGCGGCGTCTTCCCTGCCCCTTGGGTAGCGCAGCGTGAGAACCAAAAAGCGGGCTACGTACGTAGATCCTGAAGTCTAGGACTTGCGGACGGGGGTTCGATCAAGGGTCGCGCCGACTCGTAAGGGTCGGCTGAGAACGGAGCTCACATCGGTGAAACCTGACGGCGCTCTCCTCTGAGAGCGGCATGGCAACGCCGAGGGGTAGGAAGAGGGCCAACCTCAGGCCTGCCCTGTAGAGACTCATAGGCTCGCCGCGGACATTCGGTCCTGGGCGGGTACTAGGATTCCGCCGGTACGGCGGGATAAGACGCTCCGCATCCGCGCCTTGCAAACGCGGATGAAGGCATAGTCCAGGCCGTCGCGAAAGCGACGGGTGTACTGTCCCCCCGCCTCCACCAATGGTTCACTGCTCTTCCGGCCGAAAGGCCGGAAGAGCAGTGTATTTTTTACTTCGAATCTCCGCGAATCGGCGCCGGAACCAACCGTAGCGGTCGCTCATTGAACGATGACGATGACGACCGAGGAAACCGAGCCGCTTTCGCGGCGCGCGCGGGCCGGCCGTGAGGAGGAAGGCGGGCTGACGGGTGCGCGTACTCTCGTTTCCGTCGGCGAGCTGCGCGGCGCGGTGAACGAGTGCCGCCGCTGCACGCTCTGGAAAGCGAGCACGCAGGGAGTTCCGGGCGAGGGCGTAACGCCCGCGCGCCTCATGCTGGTGGGTGAGGCCCCCGGGGATTCCGAAGACCTGCAGGGGCATCCGTTCGTCGGGCCCGCGGGCGCGATTCTCGACCGGGCGTTGAAGGACGCCGGGCTCGGGCGCGAGTCCGTCTACATCACCAATGCCGTCAAGCACTTCAAGTTCGAGCCGCGCGGCAAGCGGCGGCTGCACATCAAACCGAGCGCGAGTGAGATCGAGGCTTGCCATTGGTGGCTCGGGGAGGAGCTGCGCCTGGTTGCACCGAAGCTCGTGATGGCGCTCGGCGGAACGGCCGCGCGGGCCCTGCTGGGGCATCCGGTGATCGTCTCGCAGCTGCGGGGAGCGCCGATCCGGCTCTCCGCCACCTCGCATCTCTGGGTCACGATCCATCCCTCCTTCCTGCTCCGCGTTCCCGACGATGCGCAGCGGCGCAACGAGTTCGCACGCTTCGTCAGGGAGCTGAAGGACGCGCTCGCCTGGATCGAGAGACATTGAGAGCGGCCCCGGGGCCGCTGACTCACTTGCTGGCGAGCTTCCCGTCGAGCGAGGTCAGCGCGCCGTAGAGGTCGGGGCGCCGGTCGCGAAAGACGAACCAGTTGTCCCGCAGGGCCGCGGTCTCCTCGAGGTCGAACGTGCCCGTGAGCACCGCATCCCCCTCCTCCGGAGCCTCCGCGATCTTGGCGCCCAGCGCATCCGTGATGAACGACGAGCCGTAGAAGCGGATGTAAAGCCCCTCCGGATCCTGCAGCGAGCGCTCGAGCCCGTAGCGGTTCGAGGCGGCGAGCGGCATCAGGTTGGCGGCGGCGTGGCCCTGTTGGGTCCGCTGCCAGTGATCGCGGGAATTGACGGGAACCGCCGGCGGCGGCTCCGTGCCGATCGCTGTCGGATAGAGGAGCACTTCCGCGCCCGCGAGCGCCATGGCGCGCGCCGCTTCGGGGAACCACTGATCCCAACAGATGCCCACGCCAATACGCGCGTACCGCGTCCGCCAGACCTTGAAGCCGGTATCGCCGGGACTGAAGTAATTCTTCTCCTGATATCCCGGTCCGTTGGGAATGTGGGACTTGCGATAGACGCCGAGACGCGAGCCGTCCGCATCGAGAATCGCGATGGAGTTGAAGTAGGCCGGCCCGGCGCGCTCGAAGAAGCTGATCGGCAGGACCACCCCGAGCTCGCGCGCCACCGCCGCGAAATGCCGCACCGCGGGGTTCTCGTCGACGCTGCGCGCCAGCTTCAGATGCCGCGCGTCCTGCTCGATGCAGAAGTACGGCGTCTCGAACAGCTCCGGCAGCAGGATGATGCGGGCGCCGCGTGCCGCGGCATCCCGCACCAGCGCCTCGCCCTTGGCGATGTTGGCGGCACCGTCCCATCCGCATGCCATCTGGATCGTGGCCAGAGTGACCGGGCGCGGCGCGCGCCCGAAATGCTCAGGGTGCTCGGACATCGGGCTTCGCTCCGGGCGATTCCTTCCTGCGCTCGGCCAGTGACCTTCGGACCTGCTCCGTGATGCGCATGGCGGTTTCCAACGCCATCAACCCGGCCTCGCCCGTGACCACGGGGGGACGGCCATCGCGGATGCAGGCGAGGAAGGAATCGATCTCCGCCTTCAGCGCATCACCGGGATCGAGGCTCTGCTCCTCGATGGACACCGGCAGCGGTCCCGGCGGCTCTTCCGGCCTGCGTTTACGAATCAATGTCAGGATCTTCTGCTGCAGATCCAGCGACAGGTAGGCGTCGTCCTCGAAGATGCGCATCTTGCGCTCGGTTTTCAAGCTGACGCGGCTGGCGGTGGCATTGACCACGCACCCATTGGCGAAGGTGATCCGTGCGTTGGCGATGTCGATGTCCTCGGAGAAGACCGGAGTCCCGACCGCATCGATGGTCTGCACCGGCGCACCGACGATCGTCTGCACGATGTCGATATCGTGGATCATGAGGTCGAGTACGACATTCACGTCCGTGCCCCGCTCCCGGTATGGAGCGAGGCGGTGACACTCGACGAACCGCGGCGCCCGCAGGTGCGGCTCCGCTGCCAGGATTGCCGAATTGAAGCGCTCGAGATGTCCCACCTGCAGGACTCGCCCCCGCCTGGCGGCGAGCGCGATCAGCTCCCGGGCTTCCTCGGGCGTCTCCGTGATCGGTTTCTCGACCAACACGTGGGCGCCGGCTTCGAGAAAATCGCGCGCTATGGCGTAGTGCGCCGGCGTCGGAGTCACCACACTGACCGCTTCGACGGCGCCGAGGAGCTGCCGGTAATCGGCGAGCGGCCGTGAGCCGACTTCCGCGGCGACGGCCTCGCGGGCCTCCTGTCGGGCATCGACGACGCCCAACAGCTCGCATTGGGCCGCCTGGGCGTACTTCTGGGCATGGAAGCGTCCGAGGTAGCCCACGCCGATGACCGCTGCCGTGATTTTCCGCATATCCCGCCATTATGACCTGGGAAGCGGGCCAATCGGCTACACTGGCGCCATGACGGAGCCTGCCGCCAGCCCGAGCCCCCCGGCCCGGGCACAAGCTTTGACGATCGACAGCCGCACCCGGCGGGAGCTGGCGCTCTTCGGCGCCGCGCTGGCCGCGGGGCTCTTCGTGGTCCCGGTTCTGATCTGGCTCGCCGGACACCATAGCCTGGGTCCCTACACCCATGGCGATAATCCCCAGGGGCTCGGTCCGGTGGCGCTCTACGCGGATTATTTCGCCGGGCTGGCGCACGGCTGGCTGGGGTACTGGACCGTGGCGCTGGGCCCGGCGGTGCTGCTCATGGCGGCAAGGCTCTGGCTCAGAATGCTGCGGCGCTTGCCCAGGGATTGAGATCCCGGCGGATCCTGGCGCGGAATGCGAGAAACCCGCTGATCACCCTTGATCGGAACCGCAGGTGCCCCAGGAAACTCTCAGCGATACTATGAGCGCCTGAGCTCTCCCCCATTCTCCCAAGGACCCACGAGCACCTCCAGATGTTCAAGCCCCTCCGCCGTCCGCTCGGATGGCTCGCCCTCACCGTCCTCTCGGTTCTCGTGCTCGCCGCCACGGATCTCGCCCTGCGCGCTCCCGCGCGGGCCGCGTCGGTCCCGCCCGCCGGCGCGCTGACGCCGACCGACGAGCAGCGCTCGATCGCGCGCAAGATCGGCCGGATCCTCGAGGAGACGCACTACAGCCGTGAGCCCATCGACGATGCCTTCTCCCGGCAAGTATTCAAGCGCTACCTGGAGTTCCTCGATCCCGAGCACAGCTACTTCCTGGCGAGCGATGTGCGGCAGTTCTCGGTCTATCAGGACAAGTTCGACGACATGATCCACACGGGGAACATCGACCCCGGATTTCTCATTTTCGACCGATTCAAGGAGCGCAACCGGCAACGGATGCAGTACGCGATCAGCGTCCTGAAATCGCAGCCCGACTGGACCACCAAGACCCGCTACGACTTCGACCGCGACCACGCGGCCTGGCCGGCGAGCGAGGCGGAGATGGACCAGCTCTGGAAGAAGCGGGTCATGAACGACGCCGTCTCGCTCATGCTCGCCGGCAAGACCTGGCCGCAGGCCGCGGACCTCCTGCGCAAGCGATATCAGAACGTCAGCGAGCGCGTCGATCAGATCAAGTCGGGCGATGTGTTCGAGGACCTGATGAACGCCTACGCCCGCACCTACGACCCGCACACGAGCTACTTCTCGCCGTTGAATTCCGAGGAGTACAGAATTCAGATGAGCCTGAACTACGAGGGCATCGGTGCCTCGCTCCAGCTCATCGACAACTACGTCACGGTAATGAACGTCATCCCCGGAGGGCCGGCGGCCGTCGCCGGCACCCTGAAGCCGAGCGATCGCATCACCGGCGTGGGTCAGGGTCCCAATGGTCCGATGACCGACGTCGTCGGCTGGCGCCTCGATGACGTGGTGGAGCTCATCCGCGGCAAGGCGGGCACGGCGGTCCGGCTGCAGGTACTGCCGCCCGGCGCGGCGCCCGGGTCCAAGGAGCGGGTCCTCGAGTTCGTCCGCAACAAGGTGACGCTGAAGGCGCAGGAGGCGCAGAGCAAGCTCAAGACCGTGACCGACAACGGCCGCACTTACCGTGTCGGCATCATCACGGTGCCGAGCTTCTACGAGGACATCGCCGCGGAGAACCGCGGTGATCCCAACTACCGCAGCACCACGCGCGATGTCCTGCGGCTGCTCGAGAAACTCGAAGCCCAGCACATCGACGGACTGGTGCTCGACCTGCGGGACGACGGCGGCGGCTATCTGCCGGAGGCGACCGCCCTCACCGGCCTCTTCATCCCGCACGGCCCGGTCGTGCAGTTGCGCGACCGGGCCGGCAACATCGAGCACCTCGATTGTCCGGAGCAGGCGCCCGCCTACACCGGTCCGCTGGCCGTGCTGGTCAATCGCTACAGCGCCTCGGCGTCGGAGATCTTCGCGGGCGCGATCCAGGACTACCACCGGGGTGTCATCATCGGCCAGAACACCTTCGGCAAGGGCACGGTGCAGAACCTGGTGCCGCTCGACCGCTGGAGCGACCAGCCCATCGAGGGTCAGCTCACCGTGACCATCGGGAAGTTCTACCGCATCACGGGCGAGAGCACGCAGCATCGCGGCGTGGTGCCCGACGTGACACTGCCCTCGCCGATCGATCCGAAGGAAGTCGGCGAGGCCGACCTGCCGGACTCGCTTCCCTGGGACCGCATCTCGGGCATCCCTTTCAAGACCAGCTCGGGGATTTCAGCGGTGCCCTCGATCGCGCAGCTCGACAGCGACGAGGCGACGCGCACGCGGCATGATCCGAACTATCAGTGGCTGGTCGCCGACATCAATGCGATCGATGCCATGCAGGCCGAGCACACGGTCTCCCTGAACCTCGCCGATCGCCGCGCCGAGCGCGCGAACGACGACAAGGAGCTGCTCTCGATCGACAACCAGCGCCGCGCGGCGCTCGGCCTGCCGCCGCTCAAGAACGTCGATCAGATCGACAAGAAAAAGGGTGGCGACAAGATTCCGGACGTGATCCTGGATCAGGCGGTCGAAATCACGGCCGACATGATCGCGCTCGACCGCTCCGAGCTGCCGCTGGAGAAGACCGCGAGCGCGGGCGCTCCCCAATCGTGAAGCGGGAGGTCCGGGGCCGCTCGCTAATGCAACAGGACGCTGTAGAGGTCCCAGGTGTCCTCGGCGAGGACGTTCGGCATGCGGGCGGCCGCGAGCCCGCCCGCGCCCCCTTCCAGGGCATCCCCCTCGGAGAAAGCCAGCGACTCCGCGGTCGGGGCCGCGTCGGTCGCCGCACGATAGCGCGCCACTTGCTTCAGCCGGTCGGACCTTTGCCGCACTTCCTGCGTCAGGTTGGCGCCGCCCCGCAGCAGATCGTGCGCGCGCTCGATCTGCCGCATGAGCGCCTCGCACTCCGCGCGTGAGCCGTATTCGTCCGTGACCTCGCGATGGCGCGTGGCCTCGCGCGCCTGCATGACGAGCTGCGTGCGGGCGAGCCGCGCGCACAGCACCTCGGCGTAGGCGATCGCCGCGACGTTGATGGCCCGGCGCGCATCGAGCGAGAGGCCGGGAAATTCGGGCACGGGCTCGAGCGCGATCTGCTCCACGGCCGCGCCCGCCGCGGCCAGGGAAGCCTCGGTGGCGGCGGCGGCCGCACGCGTTCGCACGATCGCCTGCTCGAGCGCGCGGCGTTTGAAGTAATGCCAGAACCGCTCGAGGCGCGCGCGCCGGCTGTCGAGATCGGCGAGCCGGGCCGCCTCTTCCGCCGCGAGCCGCTGCGCATCGTGCAGCCGCTGCTCGGCGGCCTGGCGCTTGGCGAACTGGCGGCGATTGTGCTCGGCGAGATGTTGGCGGCGCTCGCGCTCCTCTTGTTGGGCGGCGAGCTCCGCGACGAAGCGCTGCAAGAGCTCGCGTCCCGTCTGCCAGAGCTTGCGCAACTGATAGAAGGCAAGCGCCGGAAAGGCCGTGTCCGTCACCCCGAGCCGCGCCTCGAGGGCGCCCAGCATCTCCTGCACGCGCTGGGTGGCGCCTTCCTGCTGCTTGATCCGGTCCTTCAGGCGATAGATCTCCTCCTGCAGCTCGCCATAGGCCTTCTTCAGCTCCGCGCGGTTGCGAAAGAGCGCAAGCACGCGCCGCTCCTCGTCGGGAGTCTCCTCGCGGCGAAAATTGAGTTTCAGGAAGCCGAGCTGTCGAAGCGCCATCATGAGACGAACGGCGGCGGGCCGCCGATTCTCATTCGGCGGCGATGAGCCTGGTAGCCGTTGAGAAGCGATGCCCCCGCTCCGCGCAGTATTCCAGCCACTTGTTTAACATCATGTTGCGCGCCCAGCGCTGATCCAGTTCACGCTCCGCCTGGGTTCGGAGCGCCTTGAGAACCGGTTGGCCATGGCCGGCGGCCCAATCCTGCGCCTCGACCAGGTGCGCATCGTGGTAGATGCAGAGCCGCATATCGGGGTAGGCCATGGCGCCGGCGGCCTCGGGCAAGACGTAGGTGAGGTGCGCGGTGGTGGTGTAGGGGGAGCGGCCGGTGACGGTGAGAAGGAGGTCACAATCGCCCGCGACCCGCGAGCGATGCCCGCCCTCGAGGCCGGCGAGGTGCCCCGCGAGCCAGCCCAGGCGGATGAAATTGCTCTCGTACAGGCTCATGAGCGCGACGAAGCTGCGGGGCCGCGCGCGCCAGGAGACTCGTGTCAGGGTGTCATCGAGCATCGGCTCCGACTATAACGTACGTCGGTTACCTTGCAAGCCGTGCAGCGCCGGTTTTTTTAAGCCCGTCGCGGAACTTCCGCAACCCTGCAATTTCCGTGCTGGCCGCTACGGGCGCAACCGCCGCTCGATGCCCGTGTTGTTGAGAATGCGGCTGGCGATCTCCTCGATCGAGCACTCCGTGGTCTCCAGCGTCGGGATCCGCAGGCGGGAGATCAGCGCCTCGGCGGTGCGCAGCTCGTACCGCACCTGCTGCTCCGAGGCGTAGCGGCTCTGCGGGCGGCGCTCGTTGCGGATCTGTTGCAGACGCTCGGGCGTGATGGTGAGGGCATAAAGCTTGCGACGGTGGGGCTCGAGCCGGGCGGGAAGCCGCCCGGATTCGAGGTCTTCCTCGGTAAGGGGATAATTGGCCGCGAACACGCCGTATTGCAGCGCCAGATAGAGACAGGTCGGGGTCTTTCCCGAGCGGGAGACGCCGATGAGTATGACGTCGGCGTGCTCATAATCGCCGCCGGTGCCGTCATCGTTCGCCAACGCGAAGTTGGTAGCGTTGATGCGCGCGGTATACGCGCCCAGATCCGCGATGCCATGCGCCCGGCCGGCCCGGTGGGTGGAGCGGGTGTTGAGCTCGCGCTCCAGCGGGCCGACGAAGGCGGCAAAGAAATCGAGGAAGAGACCGTTGGCGCGCATCACCACGTCGCGCAGCTCGTCCTGCACCAGCGTGCTGAATATGATCGGGCGGACGCCTTCCTCCTCGGCGGCACGGTCGATCCTCCGCACCGCCTCCTCCGCCTTGTCAAGCGTCGACACAAATGGCAAAGTCACGGGCCGAAACTGCAGGCCCTCGAACTGGGTCATGAGGCTGTGCCCCAGCGTTTCCGCGGTCACGCCCGTCTGGTCCGATACGAAGAATACGGTTCGACGGCTCACAGGCCCAAGTGTTCCACCGCGCGCCGCGCGGGGCAAGCGGAGTTCCATTGAACGCATACGTCATTCCCTTCGAGCGGTTAGGAATGGGCGATCTCGACCGCGTCGGCGGCAAGAACGCCTCGCTCGGCGAGATGATCGGCGCGCTCGCCAAGCTCGGGGTGCGAGTGCCGGGGGGATTCGCCACCACCGCGCACGCCTTCAGGGAATTCCTGGCTCAGGACGGCCTGGGCGAGCGGATTCGGGCGGAGCTGGCCTCGCTCGACGTCGACGACGTGACGCGTCTCGCCGCCGCCGGCTCCCGCATCCGCCAGTGGATGCTCTCGACCCCTTTCCCGCCGGCCCTGCAGCAGGCCGTGAAGGAGGAGCTGCGGCGAATGAGCGGCGGCGCGGACATCGCGGTCGCCGTGCGCTCCTCTGCGACCGCCGAGGACCTTCCCGACGCGTCGTTCGCCGGACAGCAGGAGACCTTCCTCAACGTCCGGGGCGAGGCGCGGGTGCTCGAGGCGATGCACGAGGTCTTCGCCTCCCTCTTCAATGACCGGGCCATCTCCTACCGTGTTCACCAGGGGTTCGAGCACAGCTCGGTAGCGCTATCAGCGGGCGTGCAGCACATGGTGCGCAGCGACCTCGGCGCCAGCGGTGTCATGTTCACCCTCGACACCGACTCGGGCTTCCGCGACGTCGTCTTCATAACAGCCTCCTACGGGCTGGGCGAGACCGTGGTGCAGGGAGCGGTCAATCCCGACGAGTTCTACGTCTACAAGCCCGCGCTTCGCGCCGGCAAGCACGCCATCCTGCGCCGCAATCTCGGCGCCAAGGCGATCAAGATGGTCTATGCGCCGCCGGATTCGGGCGAGCGCGTGCGGACCGTGCCGGTGCCCGACGCCGAGCGCGCGCGCTTCTGCCTCACCGAGGAGGACCTGACTTCGCTCGCGCGCCAGGCGCTCGTCATCGAGGAGCATTACCGCCAGCCCATGGACATCGAATGGGGCAAGGACGGCGCCAGCGGCGAGATCTTCATCCTGCAGGCCCGTCCCGAGACGGTGCAGAGCCGTGCCGGCCGCACCATCCAACGATTCTCGCTGAAGTCGCGCTCCCAGGTCCTGAGCACCGGGCGCAGCATCGGCCAGCGGATCGGCTCCGGGCCCGCGCGCATCATCCGCGATGTCGGCGAGATGGCGCGCGTGCAGGCGGGCGATGTGTTGGTGGCCGACATGACCGATCCCGACTGGGAGCCGGTCATGAAGCGCGCCGCCGCGATCGTGACCAACCGGGGCGGCCGAACCTGTCATGCGGCGATCATCGCGCGCGAGCTCGGCATTCCCGCCGTCGTCGGCTGCGGCGACGCCACGCAGCGGATCCGCGAAGGCCAGGAAGTCACCGTCTCCTGCGCCGAGGGCGACACGGGCTATGTCTACGCGGGCCTGCTCGAGTACGAGCGCAAGCAGATCGAGCTCGACTCGCTGCCGAAGATTCCGGTGAAGATCATGATGAACGTGGGCAACCCCGATCGCGCCTTCGACTTCGCGTGCATTCCCAACCGCGGTGTTGGGCTTGCGCGGCTGGAGTTCATCGTGAACCGCATGATCGGCGTGCACCCGCGCGCCGTGCTGGAGTACGAGCGCCTGGACGCCGACCTCAAAGCGCAGATCGCCGTGCAGATGTCCGGCTACGCCGACCCGGTCAGCTTCTACGTGGAGAAGCTCGCCGAAGGCATCGCGCAGATCGCCGCCGCCTTCGCGCCGGAGCCGGTCATCGTGCGCCTGTCGGATTTCAAGTCCAACGAGTACGCCAATCTCATCGGCGGCGGCCGGTACGAGCCGGATGAGGAAAACCCGATGCTCGGCTTCCGCGGCGCCTCGCGTTACGTCGATGAGACCTTCCGTCCCTGCTTCGAGCTCGAATGCCGCGCCCTGAAGCGGGTCCGCGATCTGATGGGACTCAGCAACGTGCAGGTGATGGTCCCCTTCGTGCGCAGCGTCAGGGAAGCGAAGAAGGTGACCGAGCTGCTGGCGGCGAACGGCCTCGGCCGCGGCGACAACGGCCTGAAGGTCATCATGATGTGCGAGCTGCCGACCAACGCGCTGCTCGCGGACGAGTACCTGGAGCATTTCGACGGGATGTCGATCGGCTCCAACGACCTGACACAACTCACCCTCGGCCTGGACCGCGACTCCGCGATCGTGGCGCAGCATTTCGACGAGCGGGACGAGGCCGTCAAGCGGTTGCTGGCCATGGCCATCGCCGCCTGCCGCCGACGCGGCAAGTACATCGGCATCTGCGGTCAGGGGCCTTCGGACCACCCCGACCTGGCGCGCTGGCTGCTGGATCAGGGCATCGAGAGCATGTCCCTCAATCCCGACACGGTCGTCGAGACCTGGATTTTTCTCGCGGGCGAGCCGGGAAGTTCTACGGGCCCCTGAGGCCCGCGTAGGCCGGCGCGAAGAGCCGCGAGCGGTAGTAGCGCAGCTCCTCGATCGACTCGCGGATGTCGGCGAGCGCGAGGTGCGCGCTCTGCTTGGCGACTCCCGCCGCGATGTCCGGCGCCCACCGCCGCGCCAGCTCCTTCAGGGTGCTGACATCGAGGTTGCGGTAGTGGAAGAACTTCTCGAGGTGCGGCATGTAGCGGGCGAGAAACCGCCGGTCCTGGCAGATGCTGTTGCCGCACATCGGCGAGGCGCCGGGAGCAACCAGCGGGGCCAGGAACTCGAGCGTGCGTGCCTCGGCCTCCGGACCGCTGATGCGGCTCGCGCGCACCCGCGCGATCAGGCCCGATGAGCCGTGCTGGCGCTGATTCCAGTCGTCCATACGCGCCAGGGCCTCGTCCGGCTGGTGAATTGCCATCACCGGGCCCTCCGCCAGGACGTTGAGCTCCTTGTCGGTGACGATCGTGGCGATCTCGATGATAGAGTCCGCATCGGGCTTGAGGCCCGTCATTTCCAGGTCGATCCAGATCAGATTGTCGGCGCTCGGCATATCGTGAGTGTAGCAACCTTCGACGCGCGGGTGATCGCCGCTTTTGGCAGGCACCTGCTGCTGCAGGAGGCCTCCGGCCGCACGCTCCGGGGCCGGCCCTTCGGCCGGGACCTCGGGGTGGTATGCGGCGATGAGGTCCGCTGCCGCGATGATCCTCGCCACGGCGAGGTGCACGTGCTGGAAGTTCTGCCGCGGCGCACGGCGCTTTACCGGTCGAACACGCGCGGCGGCGTGGAGCCGGTTCTGGCCAATCTCACCCGGCTGTTGGTCGTCATCGCGCCCGTGCCGCCGCCCGATCCGTTCGTCGCCGACCGCTATCTGGCAGCCGCGGAATCCGCGGGCATCGCCGCCACCCCCGTGCTGAACAAGGCGGAGCTCGAGGTCGATGCAGCGTTACGAGCGCAACTCGACGCCTACTCTGCGGCGGGTTATGCCTGCATTGCCGTATCGGCCGGGACCGGCGCGGGTATCGACGCCCTGCTCGCCGCGTGCGCCGGGCAAATCGCAGCTCTCGTGGGCCAATCGGGTGTCGGCAAATCGTCCCTCGTCCGCCGGCTCGCCCCGGAAGCTCAAGTCGATATCGGCAGCCTGGTGCGCGAGGAGGAAGGACGTCACACGACAACCGCTTCCCGGCTCTATGAGTTGCCGGGAGGGGGACGGCTCATCGACTCCCCGGGCGTGCGCGACTTCGCGCCTGCCGTCGACCATCTCGACCCGCGGCACCTCGGTTTCGTGGAGGTGGCGCGCCTCGCCCCCGGCTGCCGCTTCAGCAATTGCCGGCACATGCGCGAGCCCGGATGCGCGGTGCAGCAGGCGGTGGAGTCAGGATCGATGGATGCTCGACGCTACGAGAGCTATCGGCGGTTGCGACGGCTCGCGGAGGAACTGACAGCCGCCCGAGGTCCGAAGCAGAGGCGTTGAGGCGTTGAGCGGCTGAGTCCGCCTAGACGACGGTCTGCCGTCCGGCAAGCGCGTGGGCCAGAGTGCCGCCGTCGACATACTCCAACTCGCCGCCGACCGGCACGCCGTGCGCGATACGGCTGGCGCGCAGCCCGCGGCGAGTGGCGAGCTCCGCGAGGAAATGCGCCGTCGCCTCGCCCTCCACGGTCGGATTGGTGGCGAGAATCAACTCGCGGACCGAGCCCTCCTCCAGGATGGCCTCGAGCTCGCGGATCCCGAGCTGCTCCGGACCCACGCCATCGAGGGGCGACAGATGACCCATCAGCACGAAGTAGCGGCCGCGGTAGCTGCCCGACTGCTCGATGGCGACGACATCCGCCGGAGACTCCACCGCGCAAAGGAGCGATGTCTCGCGCTGCGGCGCGGCGCAGATCGAGCACAGCTCTTCCTCCGTGAGCATGCGGCAACGCCGGCAGCGCGTCACGGAGGCCAGCGCCCCATCGAGCGCCTGTGAGAGCGCTCGCGCCGCGGGCCGCGCATCCTGCAGGAGATGAAAGGCCATGCGCTGCGCCGTCTTCGGCCCGACGCCGGGCAACGATCGCAGGGCTTCGATGAGCTGCGCGAGACGGGGAGAGTGTTTCATGTTCAGCAGTAGTTTCGACCGTAACCAGGCACATGGATCGTGCCCCGCCGCCGGAGGGCGAGGCGGTGTCTTTCAGCGAGGACACTTAACGTGTCCTCGTCCGCCGAGCGAGCCTCGGGCAAAAACCACGCTTTTTGCCCGAGGCGCGCTGGGCCGGGCAGGATGCCCGGATCCAGCGCTTCTAAAAGGGCAGTTTCATCCCAGGGGGAAGCTGCAGGCCGGCCGTCACGGCAGACATCTTCTCCTGCACCTTCGCCTCCACCTTGTGGACGGCATCGTTCACGGCCGCGGCGATGAGATCCTCCAGCATCTCCCGGTCTTCGCCGATCACGGCCGGCTCGATCTGCACCCGGCGCGTCTCGTGGCGGCCGCTCATGGTCACCTTCACCATGCCACCGCCGGCTTCGCCAACCACTTCCATGGCGGCGATCTCCTCCTGGACCTTCTGCATGTTGGCCTGCATGGCCTGGGCCTGCTTCATCAGGTTGTTGAAATTGGGCATGAGAAAAAGCTCCTGGTTACGAACCGCTCATTTTAGAGGCCTGACGGTCTCGGGGAGCGGGGTCGCGCCGAATCGCTCGCGGAAGCCCTGGACGCCGGGGTCGGACTCGAACGCCCGGCGGGCGGAATCGGCGTGTTCCTCGGAGGCGCGCTGATCGGCTCGCGCCGGGGTCTCGGCCTGCGCGGTGACCGCAGTGAACTCGAGGCGCACCGGCTCGCCGTAGTGTTTCGCGAGCGCCTGCGCGAGCTTCTCCTCCAGGGCAGCGGTCCGCATGACCGTGCTGCGCGGGTCGAGCCCCAGCCGCACGACGGCGCCTTCGCGGCCGACGAGCACGCAATGGGAAGCGAGCTGGCGCGTGGCGCCCTGCAGCTCGAGCGTGGAAATGATCGCGGCCCAGTCCTGGGCACCGGGCGATGAGGCGGTGGCGCTCGGCCGCTCTGCGGTCCGCGCTGCGGCGGGATGAGAGGCTGCGCCATGGGCCGACGACGACGACGCGCCCGCGCCTGGCGCCGCGCCTCTCGGTGCTGCACCTATCGGCGCCGCAGCCCTTCCCGCTCCCGGCGCGCGAGATTCGCCTATGCCGGCCTGCGGCCGAAACGCCACCATCCTGAGCAGCACCATCTCAAATCCCGTGCGCGGATCAGGCGCCAGGGCAAGATCCCGCCGCCCGATGATGGCCGTCTGATAATAGAGCTGGACGTCCTCCGGCGAGATCAGGCCCGCCATACGCTCGAGTAGCTCCGGCGCGTAGAGATCGTCCCCGTCGAAGTCCTTCACTACCTGCTTGAGGGCGATGCGCGCCAGAAGCGATGAGAGCTCGTCGAGGAGCTGTGCGTAATCCGGCGCCCACTCCTCGAGGGAGCGCGCGTACCGCAGCAGCTCGACCGGATCGGCCGTCCCCAGCCGTTCCGCCAGCTGCACGACGTGATCACGGGCGATGGTGCCGAGCATCGCCCGGGCCTCCGCCTCGCCTGCCCGCCCGCCGCCGAAGGCGATGAGCTGATCGAGGAGTGACAGCCCGTCCCGCATGCTGCCGTCGGCCGCCTGCGCCACGAGCTGCAGGCCGGCGGGCTCGAACCCGATGCCTTCCTGCTCGAGGATGGCGCGCAGGTGCGCGGCGATCTGCGCGACCGGAATGCGCTTGAGGTTGAACTGCAGGCAGCGCGACAGCACGGTGACCGGCAGCTTCTGCGGATCGGTGGTGGCCAGCAGGAACTTCACGTGCGGCGGCGGCTCCTCCAGTGTCTTCAGGAGCGCATTGAACGAGTGCGTCGAGAGCATGTGCACCTCGTCGATCAGGTACACCTTGTAGCGGCCGCGGGTGGGCGCGTATTGCACGTTGTCGAGCAGCTCACGCGTATCGTCGACCTTGGTGCGCGAGGCCGCATCGACCTCGATGAGATCGACGAAGCGCCCGGCATCGATCTCACGGCAGGCCGCGCATTGGCCGCATGGCGTCGCGGTGACGCCGGTCTCGCAGTTGAGGCATTTCGCGAGAATGCGCGCGATGGTGGTCTTGCCCACTCCCCGGGTACCGGTGAAGAGGAAGGCGTGGTGGACACGGCCGGTGTCGAGCGCGTTCACGAGCGCCCGACGCACGTGGTCCTGCCCGATCAGCTCGGGGAAGGCCCGCGGCCGCCACTTGCGCGCCAGCGCGGTGTAGGTTTCAGTCATTGGTTGGCCTTGAATTGGAGGCGGCCCGCATCAGCGAAAGCTCCGGCACCCGACATCGCCGCTGCCGCTGCTGCCTTCCGGCCCTGACGGGGTTCACGACTGGTCGTCGCGGAGTAG
>Ga0134128_10004139_pt1 | contig 17808 bp, 15 predicted proteins | sample KB31754_FD_96462 | JGI IMG/M metagenome (GOLD analysis project Ga0134128, IMG submission 96462) | Terrestrial soil microbial communities with excess Nitrogen fertilizer from Kellogg Biological Station, Michigan, USA - KB3-175-4 | ecosystem: Environmental > Terrestrial > Soil > Unclassified ... | reverse complement strand
TGACGGTGAAGTAGCCGTGCTGTACTGGCTCACACAGCATCTGACGGCCGCTTACTCGGGCTTCAACGTCTTTCACTATCAGACGCTGCGCGCCATTCTGGCGGCGGTCACGGCGCTCGCCTTCTCGCTCATTGCAGGCCCCGCGATGATCGCGAAGCTCTCGCGCTATCAGATCGGGCAAGTCGTGCGGAACGATGGCCCGAAATCGCACCTGCCCAAGGCTGGCACGCCGACGATGGGCGGCGCGCTCATCCTCGCTGCAGTCCTCGTCGCGACACTCCTCTGGGCGGACCTCTCCGATCGGTTCGTCTGGACGGTGCTCGGAGTGACGTTCGCGTACGGTCTCATCGGCTTCTACGACGACTACCTGAAGCTGGTCGTCGGCAATTCGAAGGGGCTCATCCCGCGCTGGAAATACCTCTGGCAGTCGATCGCGGGGCTCTCGACGGCCGCGACGCTCTACTACCTCGCACAGGCCCCGGCAGAGACGACGCTCTATCTGCCCTTCGTCAAGCGATTCGCAGAGCCGCTTTCCGCGGCGGTGTTCGTCGTCATCGCCTATTTCATGATCGTCGGCATGAGCAACGCCGTGAACCTCACGGACGGGCTCGACGGGCTCGCCATCATGCCGGCGGTTCTGGTGACAGCGGCGCTCGGTGTCTTCGCGTATGTGAGCGGCAACTCCGTCTACGCGGAGTATCTGGCGATCCCCGCGGTGCCGCGAGCGGGAGAGCTGCTGATTTTCTGCTCGGCGCTCGGCGGCGCGGGGCTCGGCTTCCTGTGGTTCAACACTTATCCGGCGCAGGTTTTCATGGGGGACGTGGGCGCACTCGCGATCGGTGCGGCGATCGGAGTGCTCGCCGTCATCGTGCGCCAGGAGGTCGTGACGCTCGTCATGGGCGGGGTGTTCGTGCTCGAGACCACCTCGGTCATCCTGCAGGTGGGGTCTTTCAAGCTCACGGGCCGGCGGATCTTCCGGATGGCGCCGATCCATCACCATTTCGAGCTCAAGGGCTGGGCGGAGCCGAAGGTGATCGTGCGCTTCTGGATCATCACGCTCCTGCTCGTGCTCTTCGGACTCGCGACGCTGAAACTGCGATGAACGAGACGCGCCACAAGCCATCGACCGCCGTGATCGTCGGACTCGGCCGAACGGGCTATGCGTGTGCCGCATATCTGCGCGAGCGCGGCTGGCGTCTGGCGGTGACCGATACACGGCGCGATCCGCCCAATTTCGCGAAGCTCGTCGCGCTCGACCCGCAAATTCCCGTCCGCCTCGGCGGTCTCGACACCGCGCTCCTCGATGAGGCGGTCTGCGTCGTCGCCTCCCCGGGCGTGCCGCTCTCGGACCCGTTCTTCGTCGAGGCGCGCCGCCGCGGGCTCGAGATCGTGGGTGACATCGAGCTCTTCGCGCTCGCGGTCGATGCGCCGGTCGTCGCAATCACCGGAACCAATGGCAAGAGCACGGTGACGACGCTCGTCGGGCGGATGGCGATGCGCGCGGGTCTCGAGACGCGCGTCGGCGGCAACCTCGGCGAGCCCGCGCTCGATCTGCTTGCGGCCTCTCAGCGGGAGCCCCGCCGCACGGAGCTCTACGTGCTCGAGCTCTCGAGTTTTCAGCTCGAGGCGACCCGCTCGCTCGATCTCAAAGCCGCGGCCATTCTCAACATCAGCCCGGACCATCTCGACCGGTACGCCTCGGTCGAGGAGTACGCGGCGGCGAAGGCGCGCATTTACGCGCGTTGCGATACGGCGGTGGTCAATCTCGACGATCCGCGCGTCGTCGCGAGCGTGAGGCCCGGACAGGCGATGCTCGGGTTCGCGCTTCGCGCACGAAAGGAGGCCGACTACACGCTCACGGGCGCAGCAGCCTCGCCCGGGAGCTGGCTCATGCGCCGCGGCGAGCGGTTGCTGCCGCTCTCTGAGCTCAGGATCAAAGGTTTGCACAACGCCGCGAACGCGCTCGCCGCGCTCGCGCTCGGAGAAGCGGCAGGCCTCCCGCTCGAGGCGATGCTCACCGAGCTCAAATCCTTCGCGGGTTTGCCGCACCGCTCGCAGTGGGTTGCAGACCTGCACGGCGTCACCTACATCGACGACTCCAAGGGCACGAATGTCGGTGCGACCATTGCCGCCGTTGCGGGGACACCGGGGAAACTCGTCGTGATTCTCGGCGGCGACGGCAAGCAGCAGGAGTTCACTCCGCTCGCCGCCGCCTTCCGCGGCAAGGTGCGCCACGTCGTACTGATCGGCCGCGATGCGCAAGCGATTGCCGAGGCGTTGAAGGGTGTGTCGACCATCGAGCGCTGCGACTCACTCGAGGAGGCGGTCCGCGCAGCCGCGCATGCGGCTCGGCCCGGGGAGACCGTGCTGCTCTCGCCTGCGTGCGCGAGCCTGGACATGTTTCGCGACTACGCGCACCGCGGCGATGTGTTCGCGCGCACCGTGCGGGAGCTTGCCGCATGAGTCAGTCCGCCGGCGCCATCGTCAACGGCGGTCGGGTCGAGCCCGGCTTCGGCCCTGGGCGCTCGGGCCGCGGACGCGGCGGATGGCGCATCGATACCGTGCTGCTCGCGCTCGTTCTGGCGGTCGTGCTTCTCGGTCTCGTGATGGTTACCTCAGCCTCCATCTCGATTGCGGCGCGCGAGAACGGCCAAGGTTTCTACTATCTCGAACGACAGCTGCTGCTCACCGGTGTCGGGGCCGCCGTGGCTGCGATCCTGCTCACGATCCGCACGGACTTCATCGAGCGGCTCTCGACCCCGCTGCTCATCGCGGGCTACGCGCTGCTGCTCGCCGTGCTCGTGCCCGGACTCGGGCACGTCGTGAACGGAAGCCGCCGCTGGCTCGCGATCGGCGGCTTGAGCTTTCAGGCTTCCGAGCTCGCGCGCGTCCTCGTTCTGATCTACATCGCAAGCTATGCCGCGCGTCGCGAGGAAGAGCTGCGCGGCTCGTTCATCGGACTCGCGAAGCCGCTGGGCCTGCTTGCCTGCGCGGGCGTACTGCTGCTCGCGGAGCCGGACTTCGGTGCCGCGACGGTGCTGTTCGCCGCGGGATTCGCGCTGCTGTTCCTCGCGGGCGCGCGTTTGCGCTATGTGATCGCGATGACCGTGATCGCGGCGGCGGGCTTTGGCTTGCTCGCGATCACCTCGAGCTACCGGCTGCGAAGGCTCACCGGATTCCTGCACCCTTGGGCCGATCCTTTCAACAGCGGCTTTCAGCTCACCCAGTCATTGATCGCGATCGGCCGCGGCGGCTGGCTGGGCGTGGGACTCGGCGACAGCGTGCAGAAGCTCTTCTACCTGCCGGAGGCCCACACGGATTTCCTGTTCGCCGTGCTCGCCGAGGAGCTCGGGCTCATCGGAGCGATCGCGACGCTCGCGCTCTTTCTTGCCCTCGTGTGGCGCAGCTTTCGCATCGCGCGGCTCGCGGCCGATGCGGGACTCAAATTCCCGGCATACCTCGCGGCAGGTTTCGGGCTGTGGCTCGGGATTCAGGCGTTCATCAATATCGGCGTGAACATGGGGGTGCTGCCGACCAAGGGCCTGACGCTTCCGCTCATGAGCTACGGGCGCTCGAGCCTCGTCGTCGCACTCGCCTGGGTGGGGCTCGTGATGCGGGTACATCACGAGGCGACCGCGCACTCGCGCCTCACGGAGCGCATCGAGTGAGCCGGCCGGCGCTCATCATGGCGGGCGGCACCGGAGGGCACGTGTTCCCCGCGCTCGCGCTCGCGCGGAGACTGCGCGAGCAAGCGATCGAGGTGGTCTGGCTCGGCACGCGGCGCGGGCTCGAGGCGCGCGTCGTGCCTGCCGAGCCGTTGCCGATCGAGTGGCTGACCGTCGGCGGTCTGCGCGGCAAAGGACTTCGCGCGCTCGCAGCCGCGCCATTTCGCGTCGGCGCCGCACTCGTTCAAGCCTGCCGCGTGATGTGGCGTCACCGGCCGTTCGTCGTCGTGGGGCTCGGCGGTTTCGTCACAGGCCCCGGCGGCATCGCCGCGTGGCTCACGCGCCGTCCGCTCATCATTCACGAGCAGAATGCGATTGCCGGCTTTACCAACCGGGTGCTCGCACACTTCGCGCGAGAGGTGCTCGAGGCGTTTCCCGGCAGCTTCGGAGCGGGAGTGCGAGCCCGCACGATCGGCAATCCGGTGCGCCGGGAGATTACCGCCACGCCCGCTCCCGCCGAGCGCTTCGCCGCGCGCAGCGGGCCCTTGCGCATTCTGGTCGTCGGTGGCAGCCAGGGGGCGGTGCGCCTGAACACGATCGTGCCGCTTGCGCTCGCCGCGGTTGCCGCACGGCTGCCGATCGAGGTGCGCCATCAGGCGGGCCTTCGCTGGCAGGAAGCCGCAGAGCGCAGCTACGCCGGGGCGGGGGTTCGCGCCCAGGTCTCACCCTTCATCGAGGACATGGCTGCAGCCTATGCCTGGGCCGATCTCGTCATCTGCCGTGCGGGCGCGCTCACCATCTCGGAGCTTGCCGCCGCGGGTGTCGGTGCGATCCTCGTGCCGTTTCCCGCCGCAGTCGACGATCATCAAACGGCGAATGCGCGCCACCTGGTCAACTCCGGGGCGGCGGTGCTGATCGATGAGCGGGAGCTCACGGCCGAGCGCCTCGCCTCGGAGATCGAGAAGCTCACCTCCCGCGGGACGCTCGCACGCGAGTCGCTGCTCGCGATGGCCGAGCGCGCCCGATCGCTTGCGCTGCCGCATGCGGCAGACGAGCTCGCGGCCGCTTGTCTCAAATACGCTGGGGCCGGCTCATGACGAAAGCCCCGCGTGCGATTGCGGAGAGCGGCCGCCCGACCGCAGGGCGAGGCGCAGCCGCGGAGCCGGGCACCCCGGCCGGGCGCGCGGATCGCATGCGCCGCATCAACACGATCCATTTCGTCGGGATCGGCGGCAGCGGAATGGGCGGCATCGCCGAGGTGCTGCTCAATCTCGGCTATCGCGTGCAGGGCTCAGACCTCAAGCCGAATCCAATCACGCGCCGCTTGGAGGAGCTCGGCGCGCGCGTGATGGAGGGTCATGCGGCGGAGAACATTCGCGGAGCAGACGTGGTTGTCGTCTCGAGCGCGATCCCCTCGGACAACCCCGAGGTCGTCGCGGCGCTCGCGGCGCGTATCCCGGCCGTGCAGCGCGCGGAGATGCTCGGTGAGCTCATGCGCTTTCGCTACTCGATCGCAGTTGCCGGGACGCATGGCAAGACGACGACCACGAGCCTCGTCGCAAGCGTGCTCGCCGAGGCCGGCGCCGACCCGACGTTCGTCATCGGCGGGCGCCTCGTGAGCGCCGGGAGCAACGCGAGGCTCGGCACCGGACGCTATCTCGTCGCCGAGGCGGACGAGAGCGACGCCTCTTTCACGCATTTGCAGCCGCTCATCGCGGTCGTCACGAATATCGACAACGATCATCTGGCAACGCACGGCGGCAGTCTCGAGCAGCTCGAGCAGAGCTTCGTCGACTTCCTGCACAACCTGCCGTTCTACGGCCTTGCGATTCTGTGTCTCGACGATGAGCGCGTGCGCGGCATTCTGCCCCGCATCGCGCGCCCGGTGATGACCTACGGGCTCGATCCCGGCGCGGACGTACGCGCGACCAACGTTCGCCGCCGCGGGCTGCGAACGGATTTCGAGGTGGTGCGCTCGGGGACGCCGCTTTCCGTGACCCTCGCGCTGCCGGGTGCGCACAACGTCCTCAATGCCCTTGCGGCGATCGCGGTGGCAACCGAGCTCGAGATCGACGATGCGGCGATCTGCCGTGCGCTCGCCGGCTTTGAGGGCATCTCGCGGCGCCTGGAGCACATCGGGGATGTCGCAACGCCGGCCGGAGCCGTGACGATCGTCGATGACTACGGTCATCATCCGACCGAGATCGCTGCAACGCTCGAGGCGCTGCGACAGGGATATCCCGGCCGTCGCATCGTGCTCGCATTCCAGCCGCATCGCTTCACGCGCACTCGCGACCTGATCGACGATTTCGCGAAGGTGCTCTCGAGCGCCGAGGTGCTGCTCGTAACTGAGGTGTACCCCGCCGGGGAGCAGCCGATTCCCGGGTGCGACGGGCGGGCGATTTGCCGCGCCGTGCGCACTCGAGCCCAGGTCGAGCCGATCTTCGTCGAGCGGGTCGAGGACCTTCCGGAGGCGCTCGCAGATGTGATCCGAGCCGATGACTTGGTCGTCACGATGGGCGCGGGACACATCAATACAATCGCGCATCAACTCCCCGAGGCGCTTGCGCGCGGGAGGGCGTCGTGATGCCCGCCCGCGGCACCGATTTCACGGCGCGCGTGCGGCGCAACGAGCGCATGAGCCGCCACACTTCCTGGCACGTCGGGGGTCCGGCGGAGCTTTACTTCACGCCGCACGACCGGGCGGATCTCGCCGCATTCATGAAGTCTCTGCCGCCCGAGACGCCCGTGCACTGGGTGGGTCTCGGCAGCAATCTGCTGGTGCGCGACGGCGGTTTGAAGGGCGCCGTGATCGCCCTGCACGGTGCCCTCGAGCGCCTCGAGCGGCTCAATGAGACGACCGTGTACTGCGAGGCGGGCGTCGCCTGTGCGCGCATCGCCCGGCAATGCATCAAATGGCGGCTCGGACCTGCGGAGTTCTTCGCGGGGATCCCGGGCACGCTCGGCGGAGCGCTCGCGATGAATGCGGGCGCCTTCGGCGGGGAGACGTGGAGCCACGTCGTTGGCGTCGAGACTCTCGATCGCCGCGGCATCGAGCATGCGCGCGCTTCTTCCGAATACGAAGTGTCCTACCGTCACGTACGTGCGCCGGCGGAAGGTGAGGGATTTCTCGCGGCCCGTTTGCGGTTCGAGGTGATGCCGAGCGCAGCCGGCACGGCAGGCACGGCCGGCGCCGCACCGGCGGATACGGCCGTGCGTTCGCTCCTCGAGCGGCGCAAGGCCTCGCAGCCGATCGGGGAGTGGAGCTGCGGCTCGGTGTTCACCAATCCACCGGGCAATCATGCGGCGCGGCTGATCGAGACGGCGGGGCTCAAGGGCTTCGCGATCGGCGATGCGTCGGTCTCGACCAAACACGCGAACTTCATCATCAATCACGGCGCGGCAAGCGCCGCGGACATTGAGCGACTGATCGAGCACGTCGCAGCCGAGGTCGAGCGCGTGCACGGCGTCCGCCTCGTGCCCGAGGTGCGCATCGTCGGTGAGGCCGCGCCGATCGCTCCGACGGGGCCGATGGCGCGCAAAGGAGGCGCCTGAGCCATGTTGGGCCGCCGTACCAACCGACGCCGATCGGCGAGCCAGGAGCGGAGCGGCGCGGATCGACTGCGCGGCTCGCGAATCCTGCGCAGCCTCGCGGCTCGGCTCAACTGGCGGCGGCTCCTCAGCTCGGCGGTGAGTCTCGCCGGTATCGCCGCTGCCGTCCTCCTCGTGGGCGCCGCGCTCGATCGCCCGATCGAAAGCATCGTGGTGACCGGCCGCTTTCAGCGCGTCTCCCCGCTCGATGTGGAGCGCGCCGTGAAGGCGAGCCTCAACGGCGCGGGGCTGATCGGTGTACGCCTGCCGGAGGTGTCCGCCGCCGTCGAGCGGCTTCCGTGGGTCGATGCGGTCACCGTCGAGCGCAGCTGGCCGCGCGGGCTGACGGTGCATGTCATCGAGCAGATTGCGGCGGCACGCTGGGGTGAGGGCGGCCTCATCAATACGCGCGGCGCGCTCTTCACGGGCGATGCGCGCCACATCCCGCTCGAGCTGCCGACCCTCACCGGGCCGGACGGAACCGAGCCGGCCGTGGCGCAGCGCTATCTCGCCATGCAGGGGCGGCTCGCCGAGGTCGGCATGCGTGTGACGGGGCTGCGCCTCGATGCGCGCGGAGCGTGGGAGTTCGATCTCGACAACGGCGTCACGGTGCGGCTCGGTCGCCAGCAGGTCGATCAGCGCTTCGAGACCTTCATGGCGGTCGCCTCGAAGATCGTCGCACAGCGCGCAAGCGACATCGCCTATGTCGACATGCGCTATGCCAACGGATTTGCGATCGGGTGGCGCGGGGGCGCGCAGCCGCGCCCGGGCGGCTCGAATTACCTGGCCGCAAATGCGGGCTCGCGGCGGGCGATCCCGAGGGATGCCGGCCCAGCGGCCGGTGCTCGAGGTGGGCACAGCCCACAGGAAGGTGGCCGCAGGCCATGAAAATGAACAGGAGCCTCGTCATTGGCCTCGATATCGGAACCTCGAAGGTCGTCGCGCTCGTCGGTGAGGCCGGCGCGGACGGCGCGATCGAGGTGCTCGGCATCGGCTCTCAGCCATCGCGGGGACTGAAGAAGGGCGTGGTCGTCAACATCGAGTCGACCGTGCAATCGATCCAGCGCGCCGTAGAGGAAGCCGAGCTCATGGCGGGCTGTGAGATCCACTCCGTGTATGCGGGTATCGCGGGCAGCCACGTGCGCAGCCTCAACTCCCACGGCGTCGTCGCAATCCGCGATCGCGAGGTCACCCAGGCGGATGTGGAGCACGTGATCGATGCGGCGAAGGCGGTCGCGATTCCCGCGGACCAGAAGATCCTCCACGTGCTGCCGCAGGAATTCATCATCGATGGCCAGGAGGGGATCCGCGACCCGATCGGCATGTCGGGCGTGCGCCTCGAGGCGAAGGTGCACATCGTCACCGGCGCGGAGAGCGCCGCGCAGAACATCGAGAAGTGCATTCAGCGCTGCGGGCTCGAAGTGGACGACATCGTGCTCGAGCAGCTCGCCTCGAGTTTCGCCGTGCTGACCGAGGATGAGAAAGAGCTCGGCGTGTGTTTGATCGATGTGGGCGGCGGCACGACCGACCTTGCCGTGTTCTCGGCCGGAGCGATCCGCCACACCGCGGTGATCCCGATTGCGGGGGATCAGGTGACGAACGACATCGCCGTCTCGATGCGCACGCCGACTCAGCACGCCGAGGACATCAAAGTCCGCTACGCCTGCGCGCTCTCCCAGCTCGCCAATCCCGACGAGACGATCGAAGTGCCGAGCGTCGGTGAGCGCCCCGCGCGGCGTCTCGCGCGCCAGACGCTCGCGGAGATCGTCGAGCCGCGCTACGAGGAGCTGTTCGCGCTCGTGCGCGAGGAGCTTCGCAGGAGCGGCTTCGAGGAGGCGGTCGCCGCCGGGATCGTGCTCACGGGCGGGAGCGCCAAGATGGAAGGCGCCATCGAGCTCGCGGAGGAGGTCTTCCACGTGCCGGTGCGTCTCGGAATCCCGCAGCAAGTGCAGGGACTCGCGGACGTGGTCCGCAATCCGATTTTCTCAACGGGCGTGGGGCTGCTGCTCTACGGCCGCGACAACCAGCTGCCGGCCCGCCAGCGCCGGCCGCTCGGGGGCGCCAAGACGGTGCTCGACCGCATGCGCGCCTGGTTTCAGGGCAATTTTTGAAGCTGACAGAGATTCGAACCGTTACACCACTTCAAAGGCTGACAGACACTTTGAACGACAGAAATCGCACGCCGCAAGGCAGGCACAGGGCTCGAGAGACTTCCACCAAACGTTCCGGTCGAGAGGAGCACAAACAAATGTTCGAACTGATGGACGCGTACACGCAGAGCGCCATTATCAAGGTGATCGGGGTAGGGGGCGGCGGCGGCAATGCCGTTGCGCACATGGTTACCAGCGGCATCGAGGGTGTCGATTTCATGTGCATCAACACCGATGCACAGGCGCTCAAACACTCGAAGGTCAAGACGTCGCTGCAGATCGGCTCCAACATGACCAAGGGACTCGGCGCGGGGGCCGACCCGGAAGTCGGCCGGCAGGCCGCCATGGAGGACCGCGACCGCATTCTCGAGCTCATCGAGGGCTGCGACATGCTGTTCATCACGGCCGGCATGGGCGGCGGTACGGGCACCGGCGCCGCGCCGGTCGTCGCGCAGATCGCGAAGGAGCTCGGCATCCTCACCGTCGCGGTCGTGACGAAGCCTTTCGATATGGAAGGCGGCAAGCGCATGCTCGTCGCGGACCACGGCATCGGGGAGCTCGGCAAGTACTGCGACTCGCTCATCACCATTCCGAATCAAAAGCTGCTGACGGTGCTCGGGCCGGCGACGACGCTGCTCGATGCATTCAAAGCCGCGAACCAGGTGCTGCAGGGGGCGGTGCAGGGCATTGCGGAGCTCATCACCCGTCCGGGCCTCATCAATGTGGACTTTGCAGACGTGCGCACCGTGATGGCGGAGACCGGCATGGCGATGATGGGATCGGGCGCTGCGAGCGGCGAGGGCCGCGCGCGCGAAGCGGCAGAAGCCGCGGTGTCCTCACCGCTCCTCGAGGACATCAATCTCGCCGGCGCCCACGGCATCCTGGTGAACGTCACGGCGGGCATGGACCTGTCGATCGGCGAATTCCAGGAGGTCGGCAACATCGTCAAGCAGTTCGCCTCCGACGATGCGACCGTCGTCGTCGGCACGGTGATCGATCCGGACCTGACGAATCAGGTGCGCGTCACCGTCGTTGCGACGGGTCTCGGCCGTCCCGCTGCCGCAGCGCGGTTGCCTCGCGAGCCGTCGCCAGCACGCGACATGAGCGAGCGGCGCGAGCCGCCGATGCGTGTCGTACGCAGGCCACAACCGCTTTCGAGCAGCGATTACGCTCATCTCGACAAGCCGACCGTTCAGCGTCAGCGCGCCGTGGGCGATGGGCTCAGACCGGACCCCGACCCGGAGGATCTGCTGGACATTCCAGCATTCCTGCGCCGTCAGGCCGACTGATCGACGGGAGCGAGCTCGCAGGCAGGCCGGATCCCCGGGGCGGTTTTTGCCACCGCCCCGGGCGGGCCGGTGTGAGCTGGTTCGTTGGAGCCGGGCGACGTCCGTGCTACGGTAGCGGCCCGCTTGCGTTCCCATGGCCTGCAGCCGCCCGAACTGCTGCTCGAGCTAGAGGCTCATGATCGGACAAAGGACTCTCAAGAACTCCATCCGCGCAACGGGTGTGGGTTTGCACACCGGCAAGAAGATTCTGATGCGTCTGAACCCGGCGCCGACCGATTCCGGCATCGTGTTTCGCCGTTCGGACCTTCCCGGCTCACCCCCGATCGAGGCGCATGCCGAGAACGTGGGCGACACCGTGCTCGGCACAACGCTCGTCAAGGGCGACGTGCGGGTCTCGACGGTCGAGCATCTGCTCTCGGCGTTCGCAGGACTCGGGATCGACAATGCGGTCATCGAGGTGAGCGCTCCGGAAGTGCCGATCATGGACGGAAGCGCGGGGCCGTTCGTATTCCTCCTGCAGTCGGCCGGGATCGAGGAGCAGCACGCGCCGAAGCGCTTCGTCCGCATCAAGAGGACCGTGCGAGTCGAGGACGGTGACAAATGGGCGGAGTTCCGCCCGTTCGACGGTTTCAAAGTCAACTTCGAGATCGAATTCAACCATCCGATCTTCAAACGCCGCTCGCAGCGGGCCTCCATGGACTTCTCGACCACCTCGTTCCTCAAGGAGGTCAGCCGCGCGCGCACCTTCGGCTTCATGCGCGATCTCGAGATGCTGCGCTCGCGCAATCTCGCGCTCGGCGGCAGTCTTGACAACGCGATCGTGCTCGACGATTTCCGGGTGCTGAACGAAGACGGCCTGCGGTACGAGGACGAATTCGTCAAGCACAAGATTCTCGATGCGATCGGCGATCTCTATCTGCTCGGCCACAGCCTCGTCGGCGAGTTCAGCGGCCACAAATCGGGCCACGCGCTGAACAACATGCTGCTGCGGGCTTTGCTTGCAGACTCATCCACCTGCGAGCAGGTGGTCTTCGAGTCCTACGCGGATGCGCCAGTCTCGCACGTCGGGGCGCCGGCCTTGGCGGCTCTCGAGTCGAATCGCCTCTGAGTGTCTGGCGGCGATGCTGCTTTCGGCAGCATCCGTCGGGGCAACCGCGCCGCAAGCTCGGCAGCCGCCGATCGTGATCAACGCCGCGTTCTCGCGCGTCGATTACAACACCAACACCGTCATTTTCAGGAACATCGTCGTCTCGCAGGGCGAGATGCGCTTGACGGCCGGTCGGGCGCATGCGGACGGCGTGGGCTTCGCGAACAGCCGCTGGACATTCGACGATGCGGTCGTCATCGAGCTCGAGCCGCGCGGCACCCTGCGGTGCGAGCACGCGGTCGTCACCTTTCGCGACAACGGCATCAGTGAGGCGACCGCCACCGGCCAGCCTGCGCAATTCGAATCCCGCAGCGCGGCACGCGGCAGCGCCCATCGAATCGTCTACGAAGCGCAGCATGACTCCGTGCGACTCTCGGGCGATGCACGCTTCTCCGACGCCCATGGGCTCGAGATGAGCGGGCAGATGCTCGTCTATGACATCCGCAACGAGCGGCTGCAAGCCGCCTCACCGGGGGAGCGGAGGGGGGTGCACATCACCATCACTCCCCGGGCTCTGTCCGAAAAGCGGCAGCCTCCGGCGCGGCGTGGGCCAAGGCGGTGACCACGCGCGCAACCGCCCGACATCGAGCAGCCACGCACCGCTCAGCGATCTGCGAGATGCTGGCTCTTCGATGGGTGATTCGCAGAAGAGGGTCTCCTCGGCGGGCCAGCGATGGGCCCGGCTCCAGGTCCAAGCACCGTGTTGCCGATAGACACGCATGAGCGTTCGCGCCATCTGCCGGTCCGGCTGCACGATGCGACGCTCGGTGCAGCGCACCTCGCCTGCAAGCCGTCGCGCCAGCGCCCAGCTCGCCCCGCCCACGTAATTGGAGAACCAGATCGCGTAGCGCAGCTCGGGCTGCAGAGCCGCAACCGCGCGGTAGACCTGAATGTGCTCCGGGTGGCCGTACTCGCCCCAGGGATTATGCGTGTAGATCTCTCGGAAGCCCGCGAGCGTGGTGCGCAGCGCCTCGAACAGCTTCACATAGTTCGACTCATAGCGCGTACGCGTCGCCGCATCCTCGATCCGGATGCCCGCGGCAGTCAGCTCGGGAATCGGACGCTCGAGGGCGGGCCCGGCGCCGCTTTCGGGAATGGCGAGATTGACGAGACCCGGGAGCGGCATTGCGGCGACCGCTCGCTCACGCGCTCGTGAGTCACGAGGTCTCTCGAAGAGGGCTCCGAAGCAAAACACGACGCGCCGCGCCGAAGCGATCGCGGAGCTCAGCCAAAGCGTCTCATCGTCGGGATGCGCCACGACTATCGCCGCCACCGCCCTGCGCATCTGCATGACCTCAGACCGAGCGCCCGAGAACCGAGTCGTAAAGGTCCTCGAGGGATGCCGTCTGTCGTCGAGCATCGAAGCGCCGCTCGACGAGCGAGCGTCCCTGCGCGCCCATTCGCTGGCGCCGCAGAGGATCGTCGAGCAACTCGCCCATTCGCGCGGCGAGCGCATCCACATCGCGCTCTCGCACCAGAAAGCCCGTCTCGCGGTCGAGGACGCACTCCGGAATGCCACCCACTGCCGAGCCGATCACCGGGACGCCCGTCGCCGCGGCTTCGAGCAGCACCAGGCCGAGTCCCTCGATGCGCCCCGTCGCGGTGCGCACACCGGGCAGCACCAACATCGCCGCACGCCGCATCCAGGCGAGCACCTCCGCGTGATTGAGCCCGCCGAGAAATCTCACGCGATCCGCGATTCCGAGGGTTGCCGAGAGCCGCTGTAACGAGCCCCGCAAGGGACCGTCACCGATCACGACCAGCCGGGCTTCTGCGTACCGGCTTGCGATCTCCGCAAATGCGCGCAACAGATATCGGGTGCCCTTGACCTCGACCAGCCGCGCGACGTGCAGGATGACCGGCATTTCCTCCGCAGGTTCCCGCGGGCGGATCGACTCGCAATCCACACCGATGTAGTGCGTGTGCGTGCGTGCCTCGGGGAAGCCCATTGCGAGGACCCGTTCGCGGATGAAGCCGGAGGCGCAGAGGAAGAGGTCGCCTTCCCGTGCAAGCTCGCGCCGATGCAATGGATATTGTGCCCAGGCGGGGGAGGCGAGGAGCGCCGCAGCTGCGAGCGTGGCATCGAAGCCGTGGAAAGTGGTGATCAAAGGCCGCGCGAGCCGCCTCGCGAGCGGCAGTGCATAGACGCCCTCGATACCGAAATGAGCATGAATCAACGCCGGCCGATGCTCTCTCATGAGGCGCTCGTACGGCCGAGGGTCACGCGTGATCATCTGCCAGCCGATGCGGGGCAGGCGCCATCGGGCGATGTCCTGAAGAGCGAGCGATTCGGCACCCTCGGGCGGCAGTCCGAAACGCCACCGCCCGAGATAGAGCGGCCTGTAGCGGCGCAGTCGCTGCGCCTGCTGAGCGATGAACGGCTCGGAGAGCCTGAAGAGGTTGTGACGGAAAATCGCGACTTCGCGGACATCTTCCATTGGTACGAAGCCGAGAGGTGCGCCGGTCCGAGCGGGCATAATGCTAGCACGAGCGGGCCGGCGGAGGCCGGCTCGCACACGCGCCAGCGTCAGTCAGGTGAGCATGATCATCCAACGCTATCTCCTGCGCGAGATCATCCAGCCGCTCGTCGCGGTGCTCGTCGTGCTCGCCACGCTCTTTACGACCTATGGCGCAGCGGAGTTCCTCGCGAACGCCGTGAATGCGCTCCTGCCGGCCGGCATGATCGTTCAGCTGGTGAGTCTGAGAACGCTGATCGCGCTCGAGGTGCTGATCCCGATCTCGCTGTATCTCGCCGTCGTGATGGCATTCGGGCGGCTCTACAGCGACTCCGAAGTGACCGTGATGTTCGCAACGGGCCTCACGCCGGCGAAAGTGATGGGCGCCGTGTTCGCCCTGTCGCTCACCGCGGCGCTCGCTGTCGCCGCGCTCTCGCTCATCGTGAGGCCTTGGGCATACCAGCGCTCGCACGAGCTCTCGAATCTCGCGGCGGCCTCGCTCGATACGCGCGACATGCGCGCCGGCACGTTCTACGTCGGCAGCGGCGGGAACCGCACCATCTTCATCGGACGGCGCGCGGGGCCGAATACGCCGGGGCGCGACGTGTTCGTGCAATTGCGACTGCGGGGGACGGTGCGGATCATTCACGCCGACTCCGTCGAGCAGGCGCCGGCGAACGGCGCGCACGCCGGGACCTCGATTCGGTTGAGCAATGCGCACGTCTACGATGTGGGAACGAGCGGCGGCGGTGAGCTCGTGATGAACGTGAAGGACATGGTGGTCAACCTCGCGAGCCCGGAAGTAGAGCCTCCGGAGTACAGCGCGGTGGCCGCCCGCACCGGTTATCTCGCGTCCTCCCGCGCCTCGGCCGACGTCGCGGAATTCCAGTGGCGGCTGTCGACATCCTGGTCGACCCTGCTGCTCGGGCTTCTCGGCGTGCCGCTTTCCCGATCGGGGCCGCGCCAGCAGCGCTTCGCGAAGATGGGCCTCGCCATCCTCATCTACGCCGCCTATTACCTGGTGTACGAATCCGCTCGCACCTGGGTGCAGAACGGTGTCATCCCCGGCTTCCCGGGCCTCTGGTGGGTGCCGGCTCTGCTCGGCGCGCTCGTTCTGGTGGCGACGCTCGGTCCGAGCATTAGCCGCAGATGGAGGCGCATGCGCGCCTCGCGTCCATGATCCTGCTCGAGCGCTACATCGCGGATGCCGCGGCGAAATCGCTCGTCCTGGTCTCGGCCGCGCTCACTTCTCTCTTCAGCCTGCTCGAGCTCGTCAATCAGCTCCACGATGTCGGCCGGGGGAACTACCGCCTGAGCGATGCCATCGTCTACGTGCTGCTGACGGCTCCGGGCAGGGCTCTGCAACTGATGCCCGTCACGATGCTGCTCGCGAGTTTGTTTGCCCTCGGTGCGCTCGCCAGTCGCAACGAGCTCACGATCATGCGCGCCGCGGGCATGTCTTCCTACCGCATCGTCGGTGCGGTGTTCAAGCTCGCTGGGGTAGTGATCGTCCTTTTGTTCCTGGCTGCTCAATTCGTGATCCCGCCTGCCGAGCAGAGCGCGCAGACGCTGCGGCTCTCGCGGATCGCCGCCTCATCGGTGCCGCTGCGCACCGAGAACAGCTTTTGGGTGGCGGGCAATCGCGAGTACCTCAATGTGCGCAACTTCGCGAGCGGCAACTTCCCACGGGATATCGACATCTATACCTTCGCTCCGGGCGGTGAGCTCAGGACCTTCATCCATGCCGCAAGCGCAGAGGTTCATCCGGATGCGACGTGGCTGCTGAGAGATGTTCTCCAGAAGCGATACATGACGAACGGCGTCGCGACAGAGCACCTCGACTCCCTCGCGTGGCACTCCTTCCTGCGCGCTCAGCAGGTGGGCCTTCTGATTCTGCCTCCCGAGAGCATGCAACCGATCGGGCTCTACCAGTACGTGCGCGATCTCGAGCGGCGGCACGCGCCCGCAGCGCGGTACGCGCAGGAGCTGTGGGCGAAGATCGATATCCCGATCGCCATGGCGGCGATGATCCTGATCGCGGTTCCCTTCGTGCTCGGGCCGCTGCGCACGCACGGAACGGGGCAGAGGATCGTCATCGGCGCCCTGATCGGCATTGTCTTCTCGCTCGTCCAGCAGCTCGCGAGCTACCTCGGTCAACTGTCGAACGTCGACCCCGCGTTCACGGCGACCGCGCCTTCGCTCCTCACGATAGCGATCGCGCTTTACCTGTTTCGGCGCGCTCACGCCTAGCCGAGCGCGCACCGCGCGCGTTGCGCCACAGCTCGCGCACTGCATGCGCGTAGCTCTTATGCAGGGTCCCCCGGTAGGGGGAGTCCTGCGGCAAGCCCCGCATCAGCCTGCGGTGGGCCGCACCCAGTGAGTGGTAGGGCAGCGCGGGAAACCAGTGATGGAGGGAGTGGTAGCGCAGCCCGACGGGAAACAGCAGCTCCGTAAGCAGCGGGTGGCCTGCGATGCCGACCGAGTCCTCGATCTGCTGCCGGAAGGTCATCGGCGCGCCCGTGTTGCGATAGCCATGAGCGGCCAGCGTGCGCAGCCAGTTGAGGCCGGAGGCGGCAACCGCGAGCACATAGAGCTCGATCACAACCGTCCATGGGAGCTTTCCCACGAGCAGCAGGCCGAGGAGCGCCGCGAGCTCGAGGAAAATCGCAACCTCGAGCGCCACCCAAATCCAGTGCCGCTCCTCGGCCGGCAGCGTTCGCCGGTAGGTCGGATTGATCACGTACGAGGAGGCTCGCTCCAGCACGGCCCGGCGGAGGCGTGGGTGCAGAAGCGATACGGGCGTCATCACCAGAAACCTGAAGAGGGCGAGCGCCGGCAGGACCGGGATGACGATCAGATAAAAGAGGATGCGGCGCACGGGACCCGCACCGAGCGGAAGGTATTCGCCGTCTCTCGAGGTGCCGAAATGCCGCGGATTGTGATGATCCGCGTGGCACTTGTACATGAAGGAGGGCGTCAAGGCGGGAATGCCGAAGAGCACGTTCCACGCGGCGCGAAAGACGCGCAGCCGCCGCGCCGGCAGATGCACGAGCTCGTGCATGAAAACACCGCAGCGGAACAATGCGAGCGCAGCGACAACGAACGAGGCGATGAAGACCGGCGAGAATGGCGGCCTCGACAGATAGAGCGCCACGGCACCGTAAGCGATCGCCAGAGACAGCAGAAAGTCCGTCCAGTAGCGCCCGGCGCGCGCCTCGAACAGGTCCTTGATGAGGGCCCGCGCCTGGTCGAGCGAATCCGCGGGTAGATCGGCTGGCGAGTCGGCCAGCGAATGCGCCGTCGCGCTCTGCCCGGCGCGCGGCTCGAGCGATGAAGTGAGAGTCCTCTCGGTCAATGTCGAGCTCCGATGCCGCCGTCCACGCGCCGTGCGCGCTGCCGGTACACGAGAAACAAGCCGGCATAGGTCAAAACCGCCGCCGTCGCGACGACTGCGACTTGCCAGCCGACATCCGCACCTTCGAGCCTGCTTCCGAGCACGAGTCGGGCGAT
>Ga0134128_10004134_pt1 | contig 17819 bp, 16 predicted proteins | sample KB31754_FD_96462 | JGI IMG/M metagenome (GOLD analysis project Ga0134128, IMG submission 96462) | Terrestrial soil microbial communities with excess Nitrogen fertilizer from Kellogg Biological Station, Michigan, USA - KB3-175-4 | ecosystem: Environmental > Terrestrial > Soil > Unclassified ... | reverse complement strand
TCATACAGAGCCATTCGGTCATATACCAACCCAAATGGGTATAAAACATATAAGCCGGCGGTAATAAGTCCTACCCATTTATTTTTAAATATTTCCCTCCCTAAAAGGAAAAGACCGATAACCGTAATAAATCCAGTCAGTACGGAGACCAAACGCCCTGCAAGGAGAGGATCATGAACCAGATGCATAAAAACCATATCCCACCAGACATACATCGGCTGTTTCCCATCAGTTAGTGAAATAAATCTCCAGGCAGCATCATTTCGGGCAATTTGAGACCATCTGGTATAAATTGCCTCATCTGTAAAGAGGGGCAATGACATAATATGTGTCAATCTAAGCAAAAAGTAGAAGAAAGAAGTGACTACCGCAAAAATAATCTCAAACTTAAATCGTTTTATGAGTTGCATAGATAATAGTTATTGTATGCTAGCAGACACCTTTTTTGCAACTAAGAAATTCCTTAAAAACCATATCCCTGTAATTACTAACGAACAGAATATACCTAAGATACTGAGCCCATTTAATAAAGCAGGAATCGGAGTATTCCAGTTACCGGTATAAAGAAACGGAACATACTCAAGCAGTGCAAAAAAGGAAAAAGTAACGTAAGGAATAAGAACGTAATATTTTTTCCCAACTAATGGGACAAATGGCAACACATATAAGAAGTACCATGGCTGGAAATTTGTTCGCATACTCGCGGCAATAATGGGAACAACCATAAAAAGTGCAGAGAGGACGATAAATAGTCCCCAATTAATTTTACGTTTTTGCTTTTCCATAAGCCAAATCGCTGAAAAAAGAGGAAGTAACATGATCGTTGCATATTTCGTTGCAATAGATACAAAGAGTAATAAAAATGAACGAACATATTTATTGATAATTAAGAGATATAAAGCCAGTGTTGCTAGAAAAATCATAACCATATCGTTGTGGGCCGAGACCAGCCCTTCGATGATAACCAAAGGACTTGTTGCAAAGACAGCCAACGCAAAAACAGCATTCTCTCTATCTATCTTCTCCATAATTTTCTTTATAAAGTATCCTGTTCCCACAACAGATGAACTGACAAGCAGTTTGAACAAAAAGAATGTCGGAAGGAAAAACTGAAAACCAACAAAAGAAAGAGGAACTGTCACAAAAAGCCAAAAGGGACCATACGGATAGGTTCTTTGTGTCCAATGCATGAATGAAAGCATTGGGTCATGCGGAAAATCGAGTGCTTTATAGAGATAAGGGTCAAGATGATAAAACGTTACAATTTTTGCATCAAAAATATAGTTGAATAAATCGTACGAAAAGGCATTATAAGCAAAAGTCAAAAGCCCTGCAGTAAAAAGAAAAACAATCCAGATTGTTTTTTCTGAAATTTTTTTCTGCCTCACAAACTTGAGCAACAAAAAAGAAGTAGTAAAGAGTATGAAGAGTATCGCAATATACGCTTCCGCAGAAAGTGGGCGGTCAAAATAGCCAACGTACTGAAATGATTTCTCAACACTTTGGAAGATTGAAGCACGAGACAGCGTAAGGCTTAAATCAACCTGTGTGTAGGAATAAAAAAAGAGAGCAATGATTGAGAAGAGATATATTCCCAATAAAATTTTAATTTTCCCCATATTACTTTGAATAAATTCCTTTTGATTTATTCATACGGATCTGGAATAGATACTCCAATGCATCTATAGAATCTTTCACAGGACTAACACGACGAGACTCAACATATAGCCAGGCAACCGGCACTTCTTTAATTTTGTATCCCATTTCCTGGGCCAGAAAAAGCATTTCTACATCAAACCCTGCTGCAACACTTGACCCACTGACTGCTTGATATCCATGATGCAAATCATACATTTTCTGAAAAAGTCTCTTTCCTGCATGCTTTTGAAAAATTTTAAAGCCGCATTGAGTATCTGAAATCCCTTTTAACCCAACAATTGCCGTGCGAAGTACCATCATACCCTTTGCCATAAGACGCCTTGTCCACGGAGCTCCTTTTCTGCCATGTCTAGAACCGATAACCACCTCGTATCCTTTTTGGAAATAGGGCATCAGTTTATGGAGTTCTTCAATTGGCGTTGCCTGATCCATATCAGTAAACAAAACATAGTCGCCTTTTGACTTCAGAACTCCTGTCGTGACAGCTCCTGCCTTGCCTAAATGTTGGTTTTTGATAAGGAAAAATGTTTTATTTTCCCGAACAAACTCTTCAACAAATTCTTCACTGCCATCCTTTGACCCATCATCAACCACAATGACTTCATAGGAATAGCTTTGCTTGTCCAAAAATGACTTTACCTTATCTAAGACGCCTTTTTGAAGATTGGCCATTTCATCGTATGAAGGGATAACTACAGAAAGATGGATATTTTGAGCCATAAAGAAATTATACTAGAAAAACCATTCTACAACAAATAAAGATTGTCTAAAAGGCTCAAATCAGGTAAAATACCAATACTTGCCGCCATCGTCTAGAGGCCTAGGACGTCACGTTCTCAACGTGAAGATCGCGGGTTCGAATCCCGCTGGCGGTACATGAACTCAAAAGTAGAAAGGCGCTTACTCCAAGTTATTATATAAAGCTAAATCGTTCGAATCTCTTATGCCCAGCACGAGGCTAAACAAGTAAGTGGCCCTTCTTTATGGTGAAATTTTGAGGCTATTTTGGTTTGAATCCAAGTTCGTTAAATTTAAAACTTGTCAATTAACTTGTCAATTAACTTGACAATTCCTCAAAGAGTGATTACAATAGATATATGTTCAAACCTTCCTATACTTTTACCCCAAAACTCCTAAGTACTATTAACGAGATAGAGCGGTTATATGGAAGATTGGAAGGTATGAGAGTTCCCCAGAGCTTACTCCTTAATCTTAAGCGAGATAATCTTATCACGTCGTCTTATGCGTCCAATAGCATTGAAGGGAATCCGCTTTCTCAAGCAGCGGTTACAAACCTTTTGCTTAATGATCAAGTTCCTGTGACTAGAGACGAAAAAGAAGTTGTTAATTACTTTGAGATTCTTAAAACACTAGAAAAGCGAGTAAAGGAGTCATTGAATGTTGATCAAATACTCACTATTCATGCAGAATTAATGACAGGGGTGGATGACAAAATAAAAGGGGAGATAAGGAATAAAGAGATAGTTGTCGGAAATAGAGGAATTAATGGAGAAATATTTATAAAACACAATCCTCCTTTTCATGATGCAAGTGCTATTAAGCATGCGCTCGAGGAATTAACAGAGTGGATAGATACAAGTGGAGACCCTGCTATTTTGAAAGCAGGATTATATCATCACCAATTTGTGTACATTCATCCATTTGTTGACGGTAATGGTAGAACTTGCAGGCTTACTACTGCTCTTGTTTTCTTAAAAAATCATTATTTAATTAATAAATACTTTGTCCTGGATGATTATTATGATATTGATCGTGATAATTATTCAGATAGTTTACATTCTGCAGACAGGGGTGAGCAAACAGAATGGCTTGAATATTTTACCGATGGAGTGAAGTATTCTTTGCAAAGCGCGCTATCCCGAATTGAAATTGGTATTAATCAGCTGTCTTTTGATTTACGCCCATCTCCCAGAGAATCAGATGCATTGCAAATTATACAAAAGTATAGACAAGTAAATTCAGCTGATTTAGTTAGGGAAATGAAAGTAACTAGGCAGCAAGCGTTTAACTTATTAAAGGCTTTAACTGAAAAAGGCTTTATAGAGAAAAAGGGAAGCACAAAAGATAGTTACTACATTATAAAAACATAAGATGTAAAGTATTAGTCTTTGTGAATAAGTTGCTCAATAATTTCTAGCTCTTTTAACTTTTTATATACATTCAGTAGACTTGGAGGTAGTTGGTTCAACGTGAGGGCAAGCTCACCAGCCAATCGGGACTATAACTCTAGGTATTCAATTCATTACCCTTAAAGCTAACTCAGAAATAAGGTTGTTGAATAAATTTTCAGGGATGATAAGTGCCATCTAGTCCTTTAGGGGGAATCCCTACTCGGCAGCAGAAGGGGCAGCCTCTTCCTATATATTTAACCTCATTTCTCACACGAACGGTGGCTAATTTCCTTTGGTTATCAAGATAGAAGAGAATGACAATTTTAATTTAGTGAATTTATGTTATACTCATAGCGTTTCTGCCCAGATATATGAACCTCCAGCAGTTTAGGGCAGATTATTTACTGAGAAACGTATTCTTTTTAATGCCTCAGAAGCTAGGTTCCCCAGATATTCTCTTACTCCCCCTTTTTGGTATTGTTGTTCTATTACTCTTATTCATTCTCAGAAAAATTATGCAGGTGAGAAAGCTGTTAAGAGACCATTATGTTCTGCTAGAACTAACACCACCTGCTCTCACTGAAAAAACCGCATATACAACAATGCAGCTATTTTCTGTCTTACACACTGTTGGCATGCAGAGGACTTTTTTTGAGAAATTATTGGGTATCAAGGCACTTCTATCGTTTGAAATAGTTTCAACGAAGGAAAGTGGAATTCGATATGTGGTTCGAGTAAGGGAAGATTTGGTCGAAGCTGTTGAGCATGCTATCCGCTCCTATCTTCCTCATGTTCGAGTAAAAAAGATTGATGAGTATATTCCTGCAAATAAAAATGCGAAAGTGATTGAGTTTACATTATCTAAGCACTTTGCTTTTCCTCTGGCAAAACAAGATACCTTAAGCGTGCATGATCCTGTTGCCTATATTACCGGCATGATGACAAAACTTAGTCCTGGCGAACTCATTTCTTATCAAGTTATTGTTTCCCCTACGCATGTCTCAGAAACTGCACACATTTCAGAAAATATCCTTCGAAATGACAATGTATTACGAGATCTCAACAAACCAAGTTTACCTCTTTTTGTGCAACCTATTGGATGGATTGGATATGTATGTATTAAGTTACTGCAAGTGATCTTTGAACAAGCCGTGTGGGCTGTGAATGAACTTACTCATGGATCTGAAAATCAAGCTGCAATGAGTAATACGATCAACTATCAACAGCAATTATCAGCACAGAACATAAAGCCAGTGAGAGTACTCAGTACTTTTGAGCAGCAAGTTGTCTTATCAGTCCAAGAAAAAATTGACCAAGACTTATTTGAAGCAGTTATACGGGTATTGCTCATATTGGATAAGAAAAATGACATGCGATCAAGAGTACGAGCAGTAACAGCATCCCTAGCGCCTTTTTCCGTACCTAAATATCAGTCGCTCTCAAGAAAATCACTACTGAGAATTTTCGATAGACTTCGATTGTTTTTGTTTAAAAATAGGCTACTTTCCCTTATGAATTCCAGTTCTTCTCTCTTATCAGTCTCAGAGATATCAGACTTATATCACTTCCCATACTCTGGCATCACCCAAACTGAAAATATTGTGAAGGTATTAAGTCGAGAACTTCCAGCACCACTTTCTCTAAAGCAGGAGAAAGAAAAATTACACATAGTCTTTGCAAAAAATACTTACGGTGGAACGACAACGATGATAGGTCTACCTCAGGAAGAAAGACGAAGGCACATGTATATCATTGGAGCAACGGGAGCCGGAAAATCTACTATGATTCTCTCTATGATTCATCAAGACATTCATGCAGGTCGTGGACTTGCGGTTATTGACCCTCATGGAGAATTAGCTGAAACAGTCCTTCAATGTATTCCGAAAGAGAGAAAAGATGATCTCATTTATATTAATCCAGATGATCTTGAATATCCAATTGGCATTAACCTTATGGAGTTAACGCCTGGGCTTTCGGAAGAAGACAGTTTAAGGGAAAAGGAATTTATTGCAGAAAGTGTTATCTCACTTTTTAGAAAAGTGTTCTCAAGTGATATGAAGGGCAGTCCTCACAGAATTGAATACATATTACGAAATACCATTCATACGGCGTTTACTGTAGAAAATCCAACCCTTTTTACCATATATGATCTATTGAATAACCCGGCTTTCCAGAAAAAAGTAGTGATAAAACTGCAGGATGAAAATTTAAAGAATTTTTGGAAAAATGAATTTGGAAAAGCAGGAGATTATCAACGAGTAAAGATGGTTTCTCCTATTACTGCCAGGATAGGACGGTTTCTTTTCTCCCCTTCTGCAAAACGAATGCTTGAGCAGCAAAGATCTACTATTAACTTTGACGAAATTCTCAATGGGAAAATACTTGTCTGTAATCTCTCTAAAGGGAAACTTGGGGAAGATACCTCTCAGGTCTTGGGCATTATGATTTTGAATAAACTGCAACTTGCTTCTCTGAAGCGAGCAAGAATTGAATCTTCAGCGCGAAAAGATTTTTATCTCTATGTTGATGAATTTCAACACTTTGCCACACGAAGCTTTGTTGAGATGTTATCGGAGTCAAGAAAATATAGACTCAATTTAACCATTGCAGAACAGTCCACCTCCCAACAGACAGAAAAAGATTTAGTCCATATTATCCTGGCTAACGTGGGGACGGTTGTGTGTTTTAAGACAGCAAACCCTGAAGATGAAAAATTACTCCTTCCCCAGTTTGAACCATACATAGCACAAGGAGAAATATATAATCTCCCTGCTTTTCATTTTTACATGAGGTCCTCAGCCCTAAATCCTGAAGAACCGTTTTCGGGTGAAACAATTCTGCTTGATGTAAAAAGTGATAAAGACCATATGGCTACATTAATAGAAGCGTCGAGAAAAAACTGGGCAATGAAATATGTAAAAAAAGAACTATATGCTGATAGTGAAGAAGAGGTTGGTAAGTCAAAAAAGATAGTAAAAACGGATGGACTGCCCGACGATGAGTAGTGTCAAAACTGTAGGCGCGAGTGCCTACAGAAATTAGATAAAATTGAGGCTAAAAAATGGAAAAGTTATTCCTATTATTTCTTATATAAATATAAGAGGCATATCCATATGGAAGACAAACCTAAAAATAATAATCTGCCTAAAATAACAATCAAACAAAAACAGATATTGCTCTATCTCTATCAATTCCGCTTTCTTAATACCCATCACTTACAACTTCTCTCCAATCATAAAAATCCTAAACGTATTCAACTCTGGCTTAAAGATCTAAAAGACAAAGCATACATCAAAAAACATGAGTATAAAGACTCATTTGAAAATCGCACAAAACCATCTGTATATTTTCTTGGGACAATGGGTAGACTTTTCTTAAAGACTGATAAAAATTGTAACATTGAGGCTCTCAAGAAAATCTATAAAGAGAATACGAGAAAAGAAAGTTTTATTACCTATTGCCTAACCGTTGCTGATATCTATTTGCATCTTTTAAAACAAAACAAAAGTAGCGAAGTAGTACGTTTTTTTACGGAGTCTCAATTATTACAGTATGACTACTTCCCTAACCCACTTCCAAGTGCATATATTTCAGTAAAAGCAGAAGACAAAACAAAACGGTATTTTTTAGAAGTATTTAAAGACTATGCAAAGTCTGGTATCCTCCGCTCAAGACTCAAAGCATATATGCAATATGCAGATGAAAGACAATGGGAAGAACATGCAGGAGAAAAATCATTTCCAATAGTTCTTTTTGTTTGTCCGTCTGAAAACTTAAAAAAACATATAGCCTATTATGCAAAGGCACTTTTTGAAAAAGACTATGAAGAAAAGTTTCAACTCTATGTCTCATCCAAAACGAGAATGCTCCATAATGGAGACACTCTCGTATGGGAAAAGTTCAGAATTTAGCTTACTGCTGCATGCATTTTCTGCAATAGTTCATGGCCTTCTTTACTATCAAATTCTATAAACTCCAACTCTTCTCCTCTTTCTGCTTTTCTGAATTGTTTGAGACGAAGATCAATGGTGTACCCTTCAAAAACTTGTAATCTTCTGACTCCGTTCACCTCTTCTGGGCCGTATACTGTTTGGCATAATTCACAAATATGTATCATAATTTTCACCTCCTATCTTTATGGGGAGCTTTCGCTCCCCATAAGTTACTTCTCTATTCCATGCTTTTTCTTCACCTCTGATAGTCTGCATGGAGTAAAATACAAATCCCTTTCTAAGGGGAGAGCCTTAAGTCCTGTGCAATGAACTTTTGCTGTCTGCAACTCTTGAAAGGTAAAATATCCAAGCTCCGGATACTCACCTACGACAAACCCAAAGAAGAGATAATCCCCATCTGCTCTTTCTTCTCCCTCCATCACGTACCACGTCCAAGATCCGGTTGGGTCAAAGTATTTCATATAGACCATGGGGTCTTTTTCATTTTCTTGTGCATACAAGGCTGGTAGTGTTTTCTTAAGTTCTTCTGTTAATAAAATCATTTTTTTCACCTCCTCTCTTTTTTTTGTTTATCGGGCATGCCCTATGCCCGAATACCTGTTTGAAAAACAAAGCGGGGAAGTGAATGTGCAAGGGCGAGGAACTCGTGCATTTTACCCTTGCACAGAGAAACCGAAGGGGTTTCTAAAAGTGTTATTTTAGTCAGTAATTTTAGATATCGACGAATAAATGAAGATATATTATCCTGTATATATAATCGATTTTCCCTGTAATATAAGAAGAAATTTACATAGTTCGTTTGTTTTTGAGGGTAAATATAAATTCTCCTATAGGTATCTTTATGTTAAAAAAAGACTTCGAAATCCGTTTACTTATGGTTAAGAACTCCCTACATGCTGTCATTTTGATAATTCAGCTTCTATAATAGATATATGACTAGCCAAACTATTTACCTTTTTCCTGATGAAAATGCTGCAACGCTCGCAGAAGTTGGTGGTAAAGGACTATCGCTTATCCAAGGAAGTCAAGCAGGATTACCTGTGCCGCCAGGTTTTATTCTGTCTGTCTCCTTTTTTACACCTTGGTTTCATGAACTTCAAAAAACAAAGGCATGGAATAAATTTCTGCGTCAAGATACATATGATTTGAAGAAGTCATGTGATGCTCTTAAAAAAGAGGCACTCAAACTTTCTTTCGCCAAAGAGCAAGAACAGGTACTTCTTGATGCGCTTAAAGAGTGTAGCAAAGACACATTGTTCGCAGTTCGTTCTTCTTCTCCTGAAGAAGACTTGGAAGGAGCATCATTTGCAGGTGGATATGAAACAGTACTTGGAGTAAGTTATAAGACGATACATGATGCGATAAAAAAGGCGTTTGTTTCGTGTCTAGATTATCGAGTAACTGTATATAAGAAAGAAAATGGATTTGATATAACACAGCCCAAAATTGCTGTCATTATTCAAGAACAAATTGCCAGCGAAGTTGCAGGAGTTGGATTTTCGCTCAATCCAGTTACTAATAATTACGACGATGCAGTCATAACAGCAAATTTTGGCCTTGGAGAAACAGTGGTACAAGGAATTGCAACACCAGACACATTCACCGCTAATAAAGTGAGTATGCGGGTTACAAATAAACAACTTGGGTCAAAAAAAACCTCCATTTGGTTGCTACCAGGTGGAGGAACTGAAGAAAAAAAGGGGGAAAGAAGCAACGAATACACATTAACTGATAAGCAGATTCTAGAGTTAACAGAACTAATAAAAAAAGTTGAAGCGCTTTATGGGAAACCAATGGATATTGAATGGGCAGTTAATAATGAAAAACTGTATTTATTACAAGCAAGACCAATAACGAGTTTTATCCCATTATCTGCAGCACTTATAACACAACCTGGAATGCCAAAAAGACTCTATTGGGATATTACAACAAGTGTGCAAGGCATCAACCATCCGGTTTCTATCATGGCTGAATCATTCTTTAAAGAACTACTTAAAGTTGTTGGGAAAACACTATTTAATCGCGATTTGTCTCAAAAACCAGAAAAATCTCCTGCAATTATCACTAATGGACGAATCTATTGCCATCTTTCATTCTTTTTATTACTCCTTGGACGTAAACGTTTATTATCATTTTTACAACAGTTTGACCCACTTTCAGCAAAAGCACTTTCAGAAATCAATGAAAAGGAATATATGCTGCAAGCAAATAAAATCAGTCTTCTACCCTGGAAGATAAGTCTAAAAATTCCAATAATTGCCTATCGTATATACAAAGCAAGACATAATCCATTACAAACGCATAAGCAAACACAAAAAGAACTCGACCAATTTGTTTGGGAAGTAAAAGCAATAGCGGAAAAAGACACCTCACTTACTGTTCTTACTGATGAACTTATTCTTGTTTTGCTCAATCATGCGCTTTTCAGAACTGTTCCGCTGTTTATTGCAGCACTTTCAGCAAAATTAGAAATGACAAAACTAATTGGTAAAGAAAATGCTACGTTTCTGGAAAGATTTGATAAGGCATTACCAAATAATGTAACAACAGAAATGGGTTTGGCACTCTATCACGTTTCGCAATTACTTCCAGAAAACAGCACTAAAGAACAACTTCTTAATGATATTAATACAAAGAACCTATCAGAATCTTTTCTTACTGCTTGGGATAACTTTTTAAATACGTATGGTTTTCGGGGTCCAGAAGAAATTGATATTGCTGTTCCGCGTTATGCTGATAATCCTGAAATGCTGTTAGACGTTTTATTAACACTTAAAAAATCAGGAGAAAATACGCAAAAACAATTTGAAGAAAACAAGCGAAAACGACAAGAGGCATTTGATGAGGTATATAACAAACTGCTTACGAAAAATGCAAAACAAGCAAAGCGTTTTAAGTCGTTATATGCTATTTATGAAACGTTTGCAGGATATCGGGAGGCTCATAAATACTACGCAGTATTTGTACTTGAGCAGTTGAGAAAAAAAATATTAGTTCAGGCTGAGCAACTGTATCGTGCAAAGTGCCTTGACCGTATTGAGCAAGTATTTGACCTTACGTTACAACAACTAGATACTAGTAAAACTTACACCTCACTAAATCTAAAAGAACTAGCTGCAAAAAACAAACAAATTATCAATAAACTGGCAAAAATACCAAATCTTCCAACAATGGTTGATTCAAGAGGACTGATTATTAAACCACATCTAAAAGCATTTAAGGAAGGCGAAGTTATTGGCACACCTGTTTCATCAGGAATTGCAAAAGGAAAAATAAAGGTGCTCCATTTTCCAAATGAAAAACCATTTCTTAAAGGAGAAATCTTAGTTGCAAGAGCTACCGACCCAGGATGGACACCACTTTTTGTCAACGCTGCTGCGGTAATTTTGGAGGTTGGCGGAGTATTACAACATGGTGCTTTAATCGCAAGAGAATATGGCCTTCCTTGTGTCACGGGTGTCGAAAATGCAACAGCTCTTTGGAGAGATGGAACGATGGTTGAAGTCAATGGTTCGGAAGGAGTTGTCAGACTTGTAAAAGAATCTTAAATATTAGTTATAATCTGTATATCTCAATGTATCTGAAATACTCTAACTATAACCTTGCTCCCCGAGCCACAGCTCCTCATACCTGTAGATTACGAGTAGTACAGCAATGTTAAACATTGGATACTTCGGAGAGATGAAACAAAGGTGGGAGGAAATACAAAGGTTACAGAGGAACTACATCAACCGATGCGTAAATCCAAATCAATCTTTTACAGCTAGCTCCCAACGCCGTTCTGGTATCCCTCCAAGTGCTGGTTCCGGCTCAATGATATCTGTTTGCTTAAAACCCAGCTTTCTTGCAACTGCTTTGCTGGGCTCATTTCCGTCCCATATATACATAGCAAATAACTCTACGGGTAAGTTCTTACTTGCAGCCTCAATTAGTACATTCATTGCTGCTGATACTATTCCTTTGCCTCGTTCATCCGGATCAATAAAGTATCCGCCGTCGTATTCCTTACCGTCATTGACCATGTCCCTACATAACCAATAAGTCTATCGCCATCTAAAATAGCGAATCTAAAGACTGCTGGGTTTTCTTGAAACTTTTTAATCGCTTCACGAACAGCATTTTCAGTAGTTAGCCCTGCTGTCCATGTTACAAACCTCTCTCGGATATTAGGATCTTTCTCGAGGATTTCAAAGACTCTCGCAGCGTCATCGGGAACAAGCAGCCTGAGTTTTATATTTTCGCGTACTGGTACTGATGTTGTCCAATTCATATATGTTCTTTTTTCTAATTACTTGAAACCAATAGTATTATACACTATACGATCTGGGCAAAAATTTTTGCATTTATTTTGTTCATTATGGCAAAAGAAAGTTTGTAAGAAATCAAAAAGTATAATAAGAGGCTGCCCATTCCTCTCAAGCATTATAAGTATAATAACGAATTAGTTTTCCCTCAGCCTTGGATTACTATAACCGTAGATTTCACCTCAATCATCCAAGCATTTCAGAATGTAAGATATATTGGAGAATTGAGACAGAGGTGGCTTGAGATGAAGAAACTACAAGCAAATTCCACTTATGCAAATAGGCAAATCTCCGTCTAAGTACCATTTTCCACGAAATTCTACTATCTTAATCATTTGTCCAGAAGCTAATTTACATATTCCATACGAATCTGTTCTTTTCAAAAGAGTCGTACAACCCCTAAAGGCATAGTAGTTTTCAAATGTACTGTGTGCTTTAGATAGCATTTGCTTCTGCTGTATTAAAAAACCAAAAATTATGACTAAAATAATAACAATCACTGCAAATAACTTTTTCCTATGATGCACTAATTCGTAGAGGTTAATAGTATATCCCCATCCGTATGCTTTAGGTGGGAATAATCTGTGGTCAGCTTTATTCCATACTCTTTTGTTAATTTCTTTCCATGTGGGAAATTGCCAGTTGTATGGTATTCCTAAAAATGTTCCTTGTTTTTTCATCCTTTTATTATAGCACTAAGCCATTCCAAATTAGTCAAAGCTTTTTGGGATATAAGATATAGTAAAGAACTGAAGCAAATACAACACATCCTCACATAGACCTACTGCTATAATATAGCTATCATGAGGCCACCTAACTTGTTAGGAGTGTATGAATAAAAAACAGAAAAATAAATACTTTGGTAATACTTTCTTTATTGGTCTTCTTAGCTTCTTTGGCGGTATCAGTCAGGATATTTTTATTCCTATTCTCCCATTATACCTCGCCAATGTGCTTCACTTTGATAAATCATTTATTGGACTTACCGAAGGATTGGTAACAAGCAGTGCAAGTATCTTTCGCTTTGTTTCTGGATTCCTGTCTGATAAGTTGGGCAAGAATAAGCCGATTGTTTTTCTTGGCTACTTCCTCTCTTTTATCAGTAGGCCACTTCTCGCTATTTTTACCACAAGTTTTGCCGTCTTAGGACTTCGTTTTCTTGATGGTATTGGAAAAGGGATAAAAGACTCGCCCAAAGACGCACTCATTGCCAACTCAACAGAGACAAAAACCCGTGGTAAGGGATTTGGTATTGTCCGTGCGCTTGATACCCTTGGGTCTGTCGCAGGACCACTACTCCTTTTTGCATTGTTGTATTTGTTACAAAACAATAGCCTCAAATATCACTATATCTTTTTTGTTACGGCAATCCCTCTTGTCTTTACTCTTGGTATCCTTACCTTTTTTGTCAAAGAAACTCCCCTTGTTCATTTGAAAAAACCTGATGAACAAAAGTACTCTCTCCCAAAACAATTCTATGTCTTTTTAGGTATTGTTTTACTCTTTTCTCTTGGTAATTCCTCAGATACCTTTCTCATTCTTCGGGCACAAAATGTTGGCGTAGGGCTTCTTGCCATCCCGCTTGTCTATGCTCTCTTTAACTTTATTTATGCAACAGTTTCCATTCCTCTTGGGAGTCTGTCTGATCGGATCGGGCGAGAAAAAGTTATTCTTCTGGGATGGATAACATATGCGCTTTCGTACTTTGGTTTTGGGTTTGCACAAAAAAGCATTGAGATATGGCTCTTGTTTGCCTTTTATGGAATCTATTATGCAACTACTGAGGGAGTAGTAAAAGCGCTTATTGCCGACCTTGTTATTTCTGAGCACCGTGGGAAAGCATATGGGATATATAATGCTGCTGTTGGATTTATCACGCTTCCCGCAAGCCTTATTGCAGGATTACTGTGGGACAAAATAAACCCTGCTGCTCCATTTTTCTTCGGAGCTGCAGTTGCATGTATGGCAACACTACTCCTTCTTATTTTTGAACATACCTATCGCATAAAACGAGTAATTGTTTAATCAACAAAACTCATGGTATTATGTATTTCCTACCTATGTTTGTACAAAAGTTTCTTTCTCGTCAAATGCTTCGAAAAGTTCCTGAAATCACCGCACTTTTTTGGATAATAAAGCTTTTAACAACAGCAATGGGCGAATCAACGTCTGATTTTATGGTACATCACATGGATCCGGTTGTTGCCGTTAGTATTGGTTTTATTGCCTTTCTTATAGCAATTGTTCTTCAATTCTGGGCAAGAAAATATGTTGCGTGGATTTATTGGCTAGCAGTCACCATGGTTGCTGTCTTTGGAACAATGGCAGCTGATGTTGTGCATATTGCACTAGGCGTTCCCTATCTTGTTTCAACAATTGGGTTTGCCATAGCATTAACCATCATTTTCTTTCTGTGGTATAAAGTTGAACACACACTTTCAATTCACAGCATCTCTACTCCAAGGCGGGAAATATTTTACTGGGCAACGGTTATGATAACCTTTGCTATGGGAACTGCAACAGGAGATATGACTGCAATAACCCTTAACTTAGGGTATCTCTCATCAGGCATATTGTTTGCAGTCTTGTTTGCCCTGCCCCTTCTTGCACACAAAGTGTTCAAGGTAAATGAGGTTGCAACTTTCTGGCTTGCATATATCTTTACCAGACCACTTGGTGCTTCCTTTGCAGACTGGTTTGGAAGAACGCAAGATATGGGAGGAATAGGGTTTGGGACAGGCAGGACAAGTATTGTTTTAACTCTTTTGATTATTCTTTTTGTTGTCTATATTTCCATTAAGAATCACAGTAACCAACAGACCCAGAAAACGTCTCACACGCAAAACTCCTCAGGAAGTCTTTAACTCCTACCTCAGAAAACCTTAACAGATGCTATCGTTACTAGATACCAGACTCTTTGGATAGTTATCCTTGCACAGAGAAACCGAAGGGGTTTCTCATACGTAGTCTTTTAAGGAATACTTAGCTGCTTTTAACAGTTGAAATTACTACTTTATACAGTTCACTAAGTAACTTAAGGTCTTTATCCTCTGAATGGACAATAAATTGCTCGCATGCTTTTTTATCGTAGTTATGATAGGTATATAAAGCATGTGCAACCTCATTAAGACTTTGATGTATTAATCGGTGTACCTCCGTTTCATAAAATACCTCATGGATAAACGTAAAACCTACACCTAAAAAAATAAGATAGATCATCTCAGAATTGATGTTAAACATAATAATGCTTAAAAGAATGCAATATAAAAGATATCGTCTTTTTAAAAACATTTGTGATCTCAATGGTATGTAATATGCTTTTAATATTTTTAGCTCATTACTGTTTGTCTTTCCATCTGCAATAAGTTGTGTTGATTGATGGGTAAACAGTTCATTTTTCTTCATTGTTGTGACAAGAGTGGTCAGTAATATTTTATTACTTAGCACATGTTGCATTTTTTGCTGATAAACAAAAATAAACCAGTATAAATCACTTATGCGAAAAATAAAGCTAAAAAGAATTAATTGGATAACTAATTCACCAAGCAGAGGTAATGCGCTTTCAGGAGAAGGGTTATTTGAAATAATTTTTATGATAACAAGTAGAATTCCTAAGGAAACAATAATTTTTTCAGCAGCTTTTCTTGTTGAAATAAACCAAACAATTTCTTTTCCAATACTTATTATTTCGTACACAAAATTAAAATATGTAAAGACTCCGAAGTAATTTTTAATCCAATTCATGTATTAGTTGCTCTGGTGAGATAATACAGTTCGGGGTTGTCCTCCAACTGCTTCGGAGATTAAACCTTCCACTTCAAGTTGATCTAGAAGTTTTGCTGCGCGTGAATATCCAATCGCTAATTTTCGTTGAAGCAATGAGGCAGATACTTTGTCATATGGCTTTATAATTTCCCTAGCTTGGCTAAGCATTTCATCATCACTAAATCCAGGTGTGCTGGTCAATGGAAATTTAAAACCTCCAAGTCTTTTAAGTATCATTACTTGAAAAATTACAATCACAAGAAGAAGTAATAGTGCTAGAGTATTAAAACCCATATCTTATTCAGCGTATCTCTATTTCTTAATCAAATCAATATCCTGTATCTTAGAAATGCGGGGATTTTTAAGATATAAACATCCTTTAACCTCGTTTTCCTTTTCAAACCAGACGAAAAAGGTATACCTTTTTAAGTCACGACTACGGATTTATTATATTTAATAAGGATTTCAGATGCAACGTGAAGGATATTAGAAATCGAGACCGGCTAGAGTCTCGGTTTTTTGCGGGTAAGTTCGTCTCCTTGCAAGCTATTAACACCTCTTGCACATAAGAACTCAATTTAAGTATACAGTAATGTTTCTTGAACCTAAAATCGAATGAAAATATAATAATTATAGGTTTATGTGTGATCAGGACAAGAATATAAGAGAACTTATGGCAGAAGCTAGGGCTATCCATTTTGCTATGCGTCAAGGACAAATTACCTATGAACAAGCAAAAATCCGTGTACAACCGATTTTACGGGATGTAAACGACCATGTAGGGCATATTGCTAAGGCGTACAAAGTGAAACCAAGGTATATAAAATTTCAGGATTTAGGAAGGAATTTTTAATCTTCAGACAAATATCCAACTCTAGAACCTTTTGGGTTCTTAACACCCCAAAAATGATCTGCAAGCACATCTGCAGCATATTCACTCCAATTACTATTCCCTGCATTCATAACAATGTGGCTTAGTTCATGTGCAATTATAAAAAATACCTCATCATCTGAATATTTATCAAACTTCTCTCTTACTATTCTAACCTCAAAACGTGGATCTCTTATTTTTTCCACTTTTGTACTTCTCATTCGTACAGTTCTGGCTGCACCAGTAATACCTTCTCTTCCTGCCCTCTCATTATTAATAAGTATAATACCTCCTGGATACTGGATTAGTTGCCGTATCTCTAAAAGTGCGTTACCTTGAAATCTTTCCCAAAATTTATTCAGTAATTGCTCTAATCTCTTTTCTGAATTTACTGTTGGGTCAATATTTTTCTTCTTTTCTTTAAGATTTGCTGCTGCCTTATCAAATAGTTGAAAATAAAATTCCTGCATTATCTTTTCAGCTTCTTCCTTTTTTTCAGGTGATTCATCCCCTACATACTTATATATAATTTTTGGCTTAACAACTTTTTTCATAGATATAATCTATAGATATAATTCCTTCACGCTTCACTGGCTTTTAAAATTCCTAAACTATGAAGGACTTTTAGTAGCACTTACTGCATACCAACTACCAATTTCCTTTTGTCCTTCAATTTCCTTAATTTTAGATATATCTAGCTCTAGTATTCTGCTTAAATACTCCAAAATAAATATCTTTGCAACTTCTCTAAAATCCCTATCATCTTCTAATTTTTTATCCTTGTCCATTTTATCTCTGATACCTGGATGTGCTATAACTTCATTTCTCACATTAATAAGTTTAGTAATTCTTTCAACGCCCTTCATATCAAAACCAAATATTTTTACTACCTCTTTTATTTTTTCACTTAGTATAGAACCATCAATTTTTTTTATTTCAGTAAATGCCTCACGCAAGTGTTTCATTTTTCTTTTAGTACTTTCTCCAGTAGAAAGCTTTTTTGCAAGCTTATCTATTGTTTCAGCATATTTTTTGCCTTTGTCTTGTCCTTTATTATATTTTTCATGGATCTTTGGAACTAAGATTTCAATGACCTTAAAGAAGGCTAAAACAGCTTTTTCATCAGCAAAAGACC
>Ga0134128_10004133_pt1 | contig 17819 bp, 17 predicted proteins | sample KB31754_FD_96462 | JGI IMG/M metagenome (GOLD analysis project Ga0134128, IMG submission 96462) | Terrestrial soil microbial communities with excess Nitrogen fertilizer from Kellogg Biological Station, Michigan, USA - KB3-175-4 | ecosystem: Environmental > Terrestrial > Soil > Unclassified ... | reverse complement strand
GTGTAAGGCCGCTCGATGGCTCGAAGTCGGGTTCCAAATTCGACGGTCAGATTCATACCGACATCACGGTCGGCGTGGAGTGGGGTCGGATGACGTGCGAGCAAGTCTACGACACGCTTGCGAACGCGCACGTGGCGTCGCTCGAGATTGCGCGATTCATGGGTGGTGAGCCCCTCCGCGATCTGTACGCTGGAGCGAAGTTGCATCAGCTGACCTCGAGTGGCCAGGTCCCATCGCCCGGCCGTCGATGAGAAATGCCAGGCCCGCACGGCCGCGCTGTCGAGGCCGTGCAGGTAGGCCCTACGCGCTGTGCCGTCGGCTAGGCGTGCTGCATTTTTAGTGCGCGCATCGCATCGCGATTCGCGATAGCACCATTGTACTGATGCTGCACCATCGTGCGTACGTCCGACGGTAGATCCTTCTTGAGAGCGTCTTCGTAGCGTGTCACTGCGAAGTCCTCGCCCCTCTCGCACTCGGCGAGCACGGCCTCGTCACTCTTCCCGGTGACTGCTGACTTGAGGTCGATCCAGCCACGGTGCACGGCACCGGCAGCGCTTCCGCCTTTCTCCGGATCGCCTCCCAGTCGGCGAACTTCCGCCGCCAATTGCGTGCTGGCGGATTCGATCGCCTGCGAGCGGGACATGAACAACGCTTTTGCACGCGCGTCCTTCGTTGAATCCGCTGCGGTGCGAAAGCCCATCATGCCGTCCTTGCTCGTCTCGATCAGGTCGTTCAGTATAGAGATTGTTTCGTCGTTGGACACCATTTCATCGCTATCGAGTGGGGGATTGATTCTGCGCCTGCTGCGTGAGAAGTCTCATAAGGCGAAGCAATAAAGAAGGGCAGGAACCATGCCTCAAGCCTGCGAGCCGCGAAGACATCGTGGCTCGAGTCTCGACGTCCCGAGCCGCAGCGGTGCTTGCGGCAATGCGCGTGCTCAGGAGTATGCTGTACGGCGCGAGCGCGCCGCATCCCCTCACGTTCGTGGCGGTCGCGGTACTCGTCACAACGGTTGCGCTCGTTGCATCCTACACCGCGGCCCGGCGCGCACTTCGGATCGACTCGGTGGAAGCGCTGCGGGCGGAGTAGACACACACGCGGCGCCGAATTGGCCGATATGTTGAATCACTTTCCTTGACGCGCTAGGGACTACGACACCGGAGCTCCAATACGTCGCTTCTGAGAGAAGCGGACTGTCAATCGCGAAGGCTGCGCCGGTGAAACCGCGACAACGACACCTTGTCACGGGCCCGGTCGTGACAAGAGTGAACTAAAAGGAATAGCGTTGCAACCCGTTGCCAGTGACGGGCTTGCAGAAAGCGACTGCGCAACTACACTGCTCGTCGCGTATCCTGAGGGGAATGCGGCCGACTCCGTAGCAATTCACACGAGTGGTCGACATGTCACTACTGCGTTAATGACAGCGCTGCCGCGTCTTAGTACGAGATGTTGCTGCCCGGCCGCGCTCTCAAAAAGGTCCCGAGCGTCTTGCAGTGTGAAATCGCTTGCTCGCCGACCATTGATGCGAAGGATCTCATCGCCTGCGCGAATGCCCGCGACAGCGGCCGGGGTATGCGCGACGACCATGAGCACCACGAGCCTCGTGAAATCTGGTGCCCTCGATCCAAGAACAAATCCCGCGTGATCGAACTGGTATGGTAACTGAAAGTTTGCACTGGGACTGACATAGGCCGTCGCTCTGGAATAATCCAGCGTTAGCCTCACACGCCTCAGTATCCCGTAGCCGATCTGCCCAGCGCGGTCGGCGTTCTCTTCAGCGATCCCCATTAGTGGATTGCCAACCACAAGATGACCGAACTCGAGAGACTTTACTCGCGTCATCCACGCTTGCGTCACCCCACCGACATTGATACCTCGCATTGCAAGGAGCGTCGACTGGCTCTTGAGCAGGCCGTTCTTGCGTGCGAACGCGGCGTTCACCGAGAAGGGGTCCAGCTTTCCGGTGTCGATCTCAAGCGCGCCACGAACAGGCGGGCCCCGCTTCCCTTCGATCTGGGCGTCGATGTATGGCTGTTTGCTTTCCAAATGAAGCGCAATCGGTTCCTCGCGCCCCGGGCGGTAAGAGGCAGTGTCGCACAATGTCAACGTTGCGCTGCGGTAGTCAATGATGACCACGAACCGACGGAAGAAGTCATAGCCAAGCACGCCATCGAGGTGGTGCCCGAACACCGGGTCGAAGCCGGAGAGGTCGAGCGACGCGAGAGTAGCCGCTCCAAGCGGGATACCGGCGACACGCCGTGTGACCCCGTGCACGCGTGCCGTCGCAACCGCGCCGCCGGGACCCGATTCCGTACGCTCATCGACGCTCTTCAGGTGAAGCTGCTTTGCTGTCGTTGGATCGACAACCGACTCCTCGAAACCGGTGTCGAGCAGCCAGTTGTACGTCCGGCCATCGTTCAAGACGACGGGCACGAAGATACCACCACCGAAAATACGGATCGGCACGTTGATGCCATGGAGACTTAACGCGCCAGCAACGCCCGTCGGCGGCCGGCACACCTGTGCCCGCGCAACACTGGTAGCCATCAGAACCAGACAGCTCACGTGAACCAACTTCATTAATCCTTCCCAGGGCTCTTGAGATGAGGGCATCACCACGATTCCGGCGACGGGTTCGCACGCGACGGGGCATCTGTCGGGAGACAGACGTGGGCACGCCCGCAACCCCATTATTGTGCCACTTGAGCCGCTTGTCAATTCTAGACCACTCGCGGCAAAGCACTATCGAAGCTCAGGACACGCACACGGCGAGACAGAGCAATCCAATGCTCGTCAGCGCGCCTGATACGCCGAATCCTGTCATGGAGCCGTGACAACACGCTCTTGTCACGAACCCGCTCGTGACAAGATGGAACTACACGGGGTGCGGTGCTACGTCTATGCAGCGCAACTCGCCCTCAACGTGACCTCGCGAACTACACGCGTCCTCGCGTATGCTGAGGGGAACTATCGCGAGTATGAAGCCGATTTCAAGCGACGGAATCCAGAGCTCGCCGAGAACCCGCACAGGATCAAGTACAAGGCGTTGGTGCGGGGGTAGGCGGGCCCGATTCGGTAAGTCACATGCCACGCACGCTGGCTCAATTTACGGTTCAGTGATATCGCCAAGGCTACAAACGTCGTTTGGAGTTGAGCCGGCGGACATCTTCCTTGTCCTTCTTGCGACCTGTTGCCGATTTGTTTGCCTTGAGCTCTTTTAGGCCGATGACACGTACCTCTTGACCTTGAAGGCTGGTGACATCAGCCCCTCGCCAAACTTCAGCGAACGTAACGCCGTCAATTGCGTTTAGAAGGTCGATACGGTACGGTGGCTGGCCGAACTGAGTAACGATGCGTGGCTCCAGGAGAGTCTCTTCGTCGATCACTTCGGGAGGCGCGCCGAAGTCGATCATGGCGTTGCAGAGCCGACGTACATTTGCGTTCGTCGCACGGTAGAGAAAGTCGATATCCCCAGTTGCGCGCACAATTCCGTGTACTCCCAGCGCGTATCCTCCAACAAGCACGAAATCCACCTTCTGCTCGTTCAGAGCCACGATGAAGTCGAGGAAGTCTGGTGACAGAGCATCGTTGTCTTCGCCACCGCCTTTCTGTTTCATGCGCGGGAGCGCTTCGCTTTTGAAGCCTTGGTTTGAGCTCGCGTAGCCCCGGCAACGACGTACGCTTGCTTCGAAACTTGAGCTACCGCGGCGAGGCGTTTCGCTTTCGATCTTGGCGGACGTGGGTCGTTACCTGCATCGTGCATGTATACATGCCGACCCTGCCAGGTTTCTCGGCGACGAGCTGCGCGAGCTGCGCGCTCAAATTCCAGAGTTGAATCGCCTCGAATCTCAGCCGCCAGACGACTGGGAGCCTTGATTACAAGCGACACCCCCACGATGCTCAAGAGCCTAAGCGCTGTTTCGAGGCTTACATTCGGGCGCTGACTTCGCTCGAGCTCCGCAACAAGGCGCGGGCTCACCTGCGCTCTGGAAGCCAACTCCTCTCGACTCAGGCTAAGCTGCTTTCTGGCACTCTTTAGAATAGGACCTAGGTGATCTGACAGCACGAATCCTCGAGGCAGTGGCCTCCTCCATAGTACAAGCCGGGCTGAAGCGAGACAACCCTTTTATGTGCTGCCCTTTTTGTGCTGCCCCTTTATGTACTACCATTGCCGGCTGGAATCGGGCCCGTGACGGTCGCCGGCGGGATTCCGAAGCGCTGATGCCGGCAAGGCAGCTCACTAGCTGTCACCGACCGTCGCTTGCCGTCAACACTCGAGAATCGCCACTCCATCCAGTTGAACAGCGCCCAGAGCGCAAGTTCCTCAGGAGCCGCGCGCCCACCTCAGGCACCCTTTGACCTCACCCCTTGACTACGAGTAGTTCTCAGTCCGCGGGGATGCGTGCGGCGTTCGCCGCAAGCGTGTAGAGACCGAGTGCGCTGTGCGGCCCTGAAACGCCGGACTCCGCGACAACATGGGTTGTCACGGACGCTTGGGCGACAACAACGAACTACACGGAGTACGGTGCCAAGTGCATGCAGCACAACACGCTACTCGGCGCCGCCCCGTGAACTACACGCGCCCTCGCGTACGCCGAGGGGAACTACAAGGAGTACGAGGCGGATCTGCATAGACGCAAAGGCATTGATGCGGAGGCGCCGCATCGGATCCAGTACAAGAAGCTGGTGCGACAGTAGTACAGCGATGGGGACAAGAATGTCGGCGACATGCCGAAGACTGTCGCCGGCGTTCATCAACGCGGGGGATTCACTTCGGTATGTCGGCGGCGCTGCAACTTCAGCGCGGAGTGGTATGTCCGAGCTGATTCACTTTCCCCTGCTCCGTACTTGCGAACGCTTTCTTCCCGGCTGCATCCAAACCGGGATCGTCTGCAACAAGCGCTAACGCTTTCTCGTAGGCGTGGCGTGCTTCATCCCGTTGACCTGCCGCAAGATACGCGTCGCCGAGGCTATCCTCCGCATTCGCTGATTTCTGGTACAGGTAGGCGGCGAGCTTCAACACATTTACCGCATCCGTGAAGCGGCTTTCGCCCATCAAACTGTAGCCGAACGAATTTAGCGCGCTCTCCTTCACAACGGTTTCATCAGGAGCGGCCCGCCGGAGTCGGTCGATAATTGCCGTTGCCGCGGTGAAGCCATGTTGTTGCATTATCCGCGCAATCTCCATCGCGGAGGGCGGCGCTTCGAGTGCGGGCTCGCTTCTTACCACTGGACCGCTTGCACGCATCGCGTCTGCGAGGAGCCGTTTGCCGGCACGCGGGTCTTTCTTCAATGTCTCGTCGAAGAAATCACGTACGACGTTGCACACGACCTGATAGCCCTGAGCGCCGGTTTCCCGTGTCCAGCCGTACTTCTCGATCCACTCCGGACTGTTCCCGAGATGGAACGTCTCCGCTATCATCGCGAACGATGTGAAGTCGCTGTGGTGTACTTTCTGAATAGTGACGAGGGTGCGGTCGGAAAAGTGAAAAGCATTCACGGCGCTCAAGTCGAGTGTCGATCCCTCATTTCCGTCCGGCCTGCGCAGGTCAAGCAATGCAGCTCGCATGTTACGTGGCGAGTAGTCGGGTGCGTCGGTGAGGAGGTGAATGCTGCTTCCAGCGAAACCGTACGTCCCGTCCAGACCCGCGATGGCTGACACGTCGGCGTTGCGCATGGCGAACAGCAGCGCCTCGATTCCACCGAGACTGTGCCCCGCAACACCGAGCTTCTCGGGATCCACGTTCGGCTGGTTGCGAAGGATCGACCAGGCAGACTCCATATCGCGTACCGTCGTCTCGACGTCAGTGTTGCTGAGCGCTTGGTCCATCTGGTCTGACGTGGGGCCAAGCAGAGGGACGAGCGCCACTACGTAGCCATGGCTAGCTAGATACTCGGCCGTAACGAACGACGTCACGGTCACGGCGTCATCCAATCCACCAAAGTACAGAACCAAGGGGAACTGGCCTGGTGCGGCTGACGCGTTCGCGAACGCGTTGACGGGAGTGCGAAGCAGGTCCTGGGTGCGGTCAGGTGGGACGCTGAGCCGTGTGATCATTCTGTCACGCGCCTCGAGCGCTTTCTGCAAGTCCGCGAACCGGGGCGGCGCGCGCATGGTGATATAGTCCTCGTATCGCATCTGGCGTGCGCCTGCAGCGAGGCTTGCTGGATACCAGATGCTGACTAGAATCGGCCGGCCCTCCAGATCCGGTGTGAAAGGTCTTCCGTACGGACGTGTCGACCGCCACGTGCGTGAGCTGTCGGTCGCGAAGATCTCGCGGTACCCGACCGCATACGGCCCAGAGGAGAGCGTGCCCCACAGTGGTGCCGGTGCCGCGTGCGCAGGAGGTGCGATCTGTTGCGCATGTGCCGGCAATGCGCAAACACTGTGGAAGGCAACAGTCCCAAACAGGATAGCTACGGCCTTCATATGTAGGACTCGGCCAACGTAGTCAACCCGTGTAGAGTGTCGAATACACCGCGTCTCATAAGCGAGGCGCCCGTTAGGGATTCGACGGTTGAGTGGGTCGGAAAGTTTGAACCGCGATGCCAGCCATTGCTGGCCAAGGCTCGTGACGTTCTGGGCGGGTGTACGTGGTGCAGCCGCGGTTCAGCGGTGTAGGGATGACTCCCCGCGCGGTCGAAGGCCCGGGAGAGCAGGGGCGAGTCGTCCCACCGGGGTGCTTGAGCTACTTCGTGACAACGCGGGTTGTCACGAGCAAGCCCGGGACAAGACCGAACTGCACGGAGTGCGGTGCCAAGTGAATGCAGCACAACGCCGTTCTCAACCACGTGCGATGAACTACACCCGCCCTCGCGTACGCCTAGGGGAACTACAAGGAGTGCGAGGCGGATCTGCATCGCCGGAAGGGGACGGATGCGGATCAGCCGAAGAGGATCAAGTACAGGGCGTTGGTGCGAGGGTAGTTAGTCGCTCCCCGTGGCGGATCCAGCGCCGACTGTGCCGAGCTTGCTCGACGCCACCTGACAGTTTGCTGTAGAATTGTGCTCCATGTTGAGCCAACGCGTGCGTTCGGTGCTTTGGATGGGATTGATCCTGGCAGGTGGCGTCGCTACGGAATGGACATGGTCGCGCACGAGGAGCCCGAGCTTGGTAGCGCGGATGCTTTGGGGTTTTGTAGTACTAGGTATTGTCTATTCCGCGCGCGCCAAGTTCTGGCTGGTCGAGATTCTGAATTGGAAGGACGTTCATAAAGGCGACCTTGATGCAGAAGACAGATGGTTTGGCCACGCCTTGCAGGTTTGGCTTTTTCCTCTTGGCCTTGCGCTCATCGCCGAGCCTCTCGCTCAATCGGATAGTATTCGGTATCTGGACGGCGTCGCGCTGGTCGTGATGTTCACGGCAGTATTCACGTGGTCTCTTTTCGTTCTCGAGCCACGGGCAGCCGCATCGGATGCGCAACGGGCCGGCGTTTGGTGGCAATCGATTCCTCGACGCCCGACAATTACCATGCTGGCTGGGTTTGTTGCGGGTGCGTTGGTTGTCGCCGGACCTCTCTACATCAATGGTGTGTTACGAGGTGCGGAGTGGACGCACGGAAATTGGGCTCCGGTTGTAGTTGGGGCATTCCTGGGAAGCCTTCTAGCTCTCACGCGTTGGGTCGCCGTGAATGTTGCTGAGGCTCCCGGAGTATTACTGAGAGAGCATGATGCAAGGAGGTAGATGGACACGAATTCAAGTAAGACGTGTTGGCGTGTGAGCGACCTCCTGCGCATCCCAAATCTTCAAAAACGCGTCGCGATCGTCCCATGTGCGTCACGGCACCGCCGGATCCACCTGTCTGATCGCGGATCGGTATCCTTGCTGAGGTGAAACCGCGCATAGCCGCAGCAACCATCGAGGTCAGTGGACTCGAAATCGGTCCGCAGCAGCCAGATCAGATCGGCCGCGTCCTTGCCCACTGCCAGACACTCGGCGAGTTTCCGCCGTCTTGCGGCATCCGGTGGTTCTGCCGAATTAAAGTGTGAATGGGATGATGGGGCCCGGGCAGCATTGACATTTGATGCGTGATGCACGATGTTTGATGTTATGCGAACGACGATCACGGTAGACGACGACGTTCTCGAGGCTGCACGGGCGCTCGCCGAGCAGCGCGGTGAGTCGATCGGGGTAGTATTGTCGGAGCTGGCTCGGCGTGGACTGGAGCCTGTGGCAGCAGGTGCAGTTCGGAACGGGATTCATCTCTTTCCTGTCCGAGCTGGTGCGGGAGCTGTGACGCCAGAGATCGTCAACTCCCTGTTGGACGAGGTCGATTGAACCGGTTCCTGCTCGATGTGAACACCCTCCTGGCGTTACTCGATCCACGCCATGTGTTCCACGAGGCGGCACACTCATGGGCAGCGCGTGATCCCAGTGCGCACTGGCTCACCTCCCCGCTGGTGCAGAACGGCGTGATCCGAGTTGCGAGTCATCCCAGATACCCGAATCACCTCGGCACCTCCGGCGCCGTGCGTAACGTGCTTCGAGCTTTCTGCGCCGATCCTCGACATGAATTTTGCCCCGACGACATCTCGCTGGTCGACGACGCACACGTCGCCCGCACGGACCTGCTCACTCCGTCAGGGATCACCGACGTCTATCTCCTCGCGCTTGCTCGCCGCCACCAGGCTCGGCTTGCCACATTCGACCGGCGAATCCCTGTACAAGCTGTTCCGGGTGGCGAGAGTGCACTCGAGTTGCTAAGCGCGTAGTCGAGTGGAACCACGGGGCCACGGTACGAGAGGTGCGCTGGAATGCGGCTCAACCTCTGGCTTGGTACCAGTATCTCGCCGTCGAGAAGGACACGTAACTCGAGGAATGGATTGACGCCAATGGCAATGCGCACGGCTTTATGGTCGGCGAACATGGTACTGTTCCTGACACTAATCGTGGGTGGAACTCGTATCGCCCACGCACAGGCTCGGACAGCGCGTCGCTCGCAAACCCTTGCGAGCGCGATACCCGTAATCGCGCTCGCAGATTCCGAGTGGCTTGGCGCGATGCGTTTACACGATGCAGAGCGTATTGTCGCTCCTTACGATAACGACGCGATTTTCCTTACCGCTGGCGGCATCGCGATTCGAGGCCGCGCCAATATTGCCGCCCTGTACCGCGCCAGGTTCCCGAAAATCGTTCACGTGCTCGGCGGTGGCATTGTCCAGGACGGAATTCGGGCAGTGAATGATACTCTGGTTTACGAGTGGGGCCATGGTGGAATGACATACACCGACTCGGCCAGCATCAACCACACCGTCAATGGTCCGTATCTCACAGTCTGGCGCCGGTTTCCTTCCGGAAAGTGGCTCATAATCCGAAATCTTGTCTTCTGAAACTTGTGGTAGCAACGGATTGGTACGGGATACGCGCTGAATTCGGCGCGTATTGATTCCGCGCTCGCCGAGCATATGACGTGACTACGAGCGCAAGCGAGCAGGAGATCCAGTCTCGCATACGCGAACGCGAACGCGAGTCGGCGGGCGCGATCATCCTGCCCGGTGTGCGGTGAGATACCGTCGACATTCACGCACGCTGGCTGAGAGATCTACTTTGATGCGAGCGCTGACAGTAGATACGTCAGGTTCGCCGTGCCATCCATGATCGGCTCGTTCGTCGAATAGTCTCCGAGATCGTCGTGGTACACCATCCTTCCGGTGTTGAAGCGACTGTATTCATCGCGATCGTGCAGCGCGATGCCGCGCAGATTTTCGTAGATGGAGCGATACACAGGACCGTCGAGCACGCCCCCGGTGAGTTTATCCACACCGAGCTGCGCCGCGACGACGGAGTGTGGATCGTGCGCCCACACTCCGTCATGTGGATATCCGATCACCATCGACACGCCCCACGGATTGGTGCCGAGGAGCCAGTCGATGGCCGCCTGTTCGTACTGGCGATAGCGATTATCGCCGGTCATCTCGCGATACAGCATCGCCTGCGTGGCGAATGACGTCATGAGGTTGTTGGAGCACCATATGAACGGTATTCCAATGCGAAATCCATTGTCGGCACGCTTGACGACGGCCTCAATCCCGCGGCGGTAATATTCCGCCATCAACCGGCGCGTCGAATCATCTGCGCGCAAATTCGCGGCGCGCCAGATTTCATAGTGTCCGTTGTTGTGCCACGGATACCACTCGTAGTGTCGCGCGGTGTCAGCGCCCATCCACGGTGTTGTGGGCTCCTGGCGTGCGTAGGCGATCGCCTGCCGGAGCAACGCTCCGTCCTTGTCGAGTGTCGCGAGCTCCGCGGCGCCGAGCTCCATGTCATCGACCCAGTTGTCTTCCTCGTAGTAGTAGGGCGAATGGCCGGGTGCAGTCTGGCACACTCCAGGATGCGCACGACCGAGTGCGTAGGCGGCCTGCGCCTTGTGTCGCAGCGTATCCGCGAACGCGGGATCACGCTCGGCGAACAGGCGCGACGCGAGCGCGAAGGCTGATGCATATTTGCCCGCAGTGGATGCGAGGCCGGTCGAGCGATTCTTGTTCTGAAAGAGTCCCTGCGGATGGCCCGTGCACGGATACACGGGACGCGCGCCGCCCTTGCCCCATCCATAGTCGGACGAGTCGCTGTACGGCAGATCGAAGTACGTGTGATCGCGGTCGTCGGCGATCTGGTTGAACATCTCGCTGTCGTTCGGGAACATGCGCACGAGCCACTCGAGCCCGTGTCGCGCTTCGTCGAGCACGTCGGCGCGGCCGTTGGCGCCTGGCATGCCGTTCGCGTTGAAGTGGTCCGCGAATGCCCATGGATGATCGCGATATGCCATCAGCATCAAGTAGGTTGCGTTCGCCGAGGTCGTCACGTATTGCAGATAATCCGACGCGTCCGCCCAACCGCCGCTCACGGAAACGAACTGTCCCGCGCGTGGCGAGTCGACGATTATACCGTCCTTCGTGTGCACTGAATCACCGAACACCGGATTCCATCCAGAGCGCTGCTCGCGCATGTAGTACAGAAGCGTATCTGCCGCGCCGTCGTACACGTGGCGGCCGATACGCACGGTTGGTGACGAGACGCCGTTAGCAACTATGTGGTAGCGTCCAGCGGTGCGCAGCGCGGTGAAATCGAGGCGGTATGTGGTTACGCATGGGCCGAATACGGGCGCGGAGACGGCGCGCTTCGGGCCGAGCACGACTTGAGCGCGTTCATCCTCCACCACGAAGTGGTCGACATGGGTGCTGTCGAGCGAGCACACGACTGCGGCCTTGGGCGCATCAGGGAGGTAGCCGACCTGATTGATGCGGATGAATGTTGCGGAGTCGGTGACGGGCGCGCCGACGAGGGCGCGGGACGCCAGAACAACAGTGGTGGCGAGGACGGTGATCATGATGGCAATATGACAATATGCACATCGCGCGCTGTGCTGACGGGGCCGGGTAACTTCCGCGGCTACCAACCATGAGGCTTGACGAGTACTCCCGTATCGTGGCTGATGACTCCCGGAAGCTGGCTTGCACCAAGCGCACCTGGTCGAATGACCTTCACAAATGACGCGGTCTCACGGAGTTTCACCGGGACTGGAATCCGTGGACTCAGCACACCGACAGGCAGATGGAGACGACGTGCGACGACGTCTATTGGCATCACGAGGTCGAAGTCGCTTGAGATGATTCCCGCGATGTCGAACTTCTCCTCGTAGGCATCGCAGAGTAGCTGCGTTGCGATGTTCACGTCGGAGCCCTTCTCCTCGGTCTTCATGTATCTGACCCACCTTGGCGGTGGGTCCAGATTAACGGCGAGCGTGGCGTGGGACATGAAGTGCCCGAAATAAATCTCGATCTCAGGCAAGGTCGTCAACGCACTGAGGTAAGCCTGTTGCCGAATGACTTGCTTCGGATTGCCTGGCCTCGCGGAAATGCGGGCAGTGAAGTATTTCACCTTCACAATGCGCGCTCCGGGAAGCATGACGCGCGCTAAAGCGACAAGATCGAGCCACTTGTATGGCGTCTTCTTGAGACAGCGATTGTACAGGTTGAATCCATCAACGTACACATACGCCCGCTGGGCCATTTCCACCCCTGAAAAAGCAGAAGCCGCCTTTCGGCGGCTTCGCGCCCTGCCGTCGAAGCGACAGGGGGGGTTGACGCTAAAGATAGGGTTCACTGGATCGCGGTGTCAAGGCCTGTTTCTGCACGCGCGTGGCCATTTTGGTGAGCCGAATGCGGGCGGCCTGAGGTACCCAAACCACGCAACGAATGGTTGGGCGTCCCCTCACTGCATTCCGGATATGGAAAACGTAAATGGTTCTCGCACAAGTTGCGTGACTTTGCATCCGCCTATGCGTGCCGGTTCGAACTCGGCATTCGGTAGCCATCGCGTGACAGAGTCCAGAAAGTCGTTGTACGCCGCAAGCATTTGTCCGGTCGGCCGTTTCTTCGTCGGAGACCAGACTTCCTTGAACGACCCGGGGACTGCATGCCCGGTCGAGTCGACGACGAACTCCATGACTATAACTGCGGTGATGCCAGCACTCCGTTCAGATAGTGGGTACGCGGGTAGTGACTTGTGAGTGAGTTTTGCAGGTACCGCGGGTGGAAAGAAGACCGAAAATACAGGAAATGCGATGCGACCGGTGTCTTCGAGTTTAAGCTTGCCAGGGGCGGTCAATGCTAAGCTCAGGCCGAAGCTCAACGAGTCGCCGGGTGTGCCCTCAGGCCAGAATGGTCCTTCACCTTCATCCATGGCCTTTCGTGCAGCTGCGAGCAATGTTGCCGCTGTGACTGAGTCGGTATGCGGAGAAAGCAACCGAAACACTGGAGCGGCGTTGCGGTAGATGGTAATGCCAAGCGGAATGTGAGACTTCATCTTGCGCCACGTGGTGATGGGTTCGCCAGGCGGAATTGTGTCACCCCTTGCGTTGAGAAGACTACGCATGCGGAGCGAGACGGATTGCGCGAAGATATCCGCCATCTGCCCGATGCCGGAATCGGTCGGCTCCTTAATGGCGGCTCTTACATAAACGATGCTCGGAACCGATGGCGGAGCTGAGATGGTGTCCAGACACGATGCAGCATGCGCAATTGAGACTGTGTCGGTAGCCTTCTGCGCAGGAAGCTCATGCGCCGGAAGAGCAATGCACATGCACATGGTCGCTGCGACAGCGTATTGGATCGGACACGCGAACATGACGTCAAAGGTACCGCTTCTGGCGCCCAACGCCATCCGCTGGCTGGCGCCCCGCTCTGGTTGCGCGCAGCTTTATCCTCATCCTCAACCCACATCACCATGACGGCACGCTGGCAGGTTGTGCTCGAAGTGATTTCAGTTTGCTGCTGTCTCACGGCAGTCAAAGTCGGTAGCCAGACACCAGCAGCCAGCCCTCCCACGAGCGACACTGCCGCGAGTCATGCACGCGCGGCCGAGCGATTGCTCGTTGTGACCAACGCGGAGAAGATGATGGACGATCAGACTGATCAGATGCTCAAGAATCAGATCCGAGACAATCCGGCAATCGCCGCGACTCTCTCGGCTACGCAGTCGATCATCCGTAAATACGTGAACTATACGGCTATCAAGCCTGACATGATCAAGGCGTACACTGCGACGTACAGCGAGGACGAGTTGAATCAGATTATCGCGTTCTATCAGACGGATGTCGGTCGAATGATGCTGGAGCGCATGCCAAAAATCCTTGCGCAGACTCAGGCGATCACGAACGAGCGACTGAAGGCGGCGCAACCGGAGTTGATCGAGGCAATACGCCGTTCGATTACCGGTCAGTTATGAGCTGTGGATGCGTGTAACTCACATTGTCGGACTGCTCACGTTGCTCGTACAACCTGTTTCAGCACGTACTGCGTCGGCGCAGACGCACAGCGTCAGCGGTGACATCTGGACAGAAGCGGATAGTGGCCGAATCGTCCACGCTTCGAGCGCGATGGTGTACCTCTGGCCTGAGATCACTGCCGTAACGAGCGTGATAAAATCGGCATGCGCGGCGTACAGGACTGACACGACATCCTGGATGACCGCGCGCGAGACGCTGAACGATACCGGCTCGGCCGTTCGTGCAAGTGCGGCTGTCATGCGCGACCAGACTCTGCTGCACTCGATCGCGCAACTCCCGCATGCAATGGTGCAGGCGGACTCGCTGGGTCACTTTGTCCTTGACTCGATTCCGCCCGGCACATACTGGATCGAAGCCGAGACACTGCAGAATGGCAGAATCGTTCAGTGGTGGACGCAAACTGCGCTGTTGAGTCTTCCATTCCGTATCGGCGGGAGGAACTCCGCTGAATTGGGTTCGGCGCGTCTGGGGCCGCTCGAGTACCACTCATCGCAATTTTGCACAGAGCCGGAAGCGCGCGTGGGTGCATCCGCGTTCATGAACGACACGCCGCTGACACCGGCAGATCGGGTTTACGAACCGAGCGAGCCGGATAAAAACGCAAGGGTTGTCTACAGTGGCGATCGGATGCAATACCCTGAATCGATGCGCAAGACAGGTGTTCCTTGTGAAGTCCTTCTGAGTTTCGTGGTCAATGTCAAAGGGCACGCAGAAATGGACGGCGTTAGGGTGGTACGATCCACCGCTCCGGATTTCGTCGGGCCCGCAAAACTGGTGCTGGCCACGATGCGTTTTGCTCCAGCCGAGGCGAACGGTAAGCCGGTTCGGGCACGCGTGACTGAGACGTTCAACTTCAGCATCCGGCCGTAGGCTGCCAGTCGTTCCAGACAGAGTTCGACGCCTTCATTCTGTAGCGTCGGGGCAACTGCCGCGGCGCCTAACGCGTACGTTAATCGGCGAGTATTTTCGCAGTCAGAACTTCCAGGCTCAGTCCAGTCTCCGCCCAGCTTCCTCTCAGAAGGCCTACTCCGAATGACGATTTCCCGCTTGATCACTATCGCCGCCATTGGTCTGGCGACGCTCACACCTGTAGCCGGCTCTGTTGCCATCGCGCAATCCACGGATGCCCTGTACGCGGAGATGCATTGGCGGGAGATCGGGCCCACGCGTGCCGGGCGCGCCCGGGCCCTCTCCGGGGTGGCCAGTCAGCCGAATGTTTTCTATGTGGGTTACGATAACGGCGGTGTCTGGCGGTCGACTGACTACGGCTCCAACTGGGTGCCTCTGTTCGATAGCGAACCAACCGGATCGATCGGCGCGATAGCGGTCGCGCCTTCGGATCCGAACATCATATACGTGGGAACAGGCGCCGGAATCATCCGGCCGGATCTCTCGGTCGGCGACGGCGTCTACAAATCGACCGACGCTGGAAAGACGTGGACGCATCTGGGTCTCCGCGAGACTCAGATGATCGCGAACATCGAGGTCGATCCCACAAATCCGAATCGGCTCTTCGTCGCTGCACTGGGCCATCCCTACGGGCCGAACGCGGAGCGCGGAATATTCCGCTCGACAGATGGCGGCAAGACTTTCGAGAAGGTGCTTTACAAGGATGAATACGTAAGCGGCAATGACGTTCGCATCGATCCAAAGAATCCGAACATCGTCTACGCTGCACTCTGGCAGCAACAGCAGAGCTACATCGAAGGCGCCGAATTCGGCGGTACCGAAGGTGGCATCTTCAAATCAACAGATGGCGGCACGACCTGGAAGCAGCTCACGAACGGGCTTCCGGCAGGGGTGATCGAGGCGAACCTCGGCGTTTCGATGAGCGCGCCGAGCACCATCTACGCGATGGTCGCGGGCACGTCGGGGTCGGCGACGCCGGCTCGGGGCGGAACGACGGGATCCATCGGGTTCTACAAGTCGACCGACGCGGGTGAGCACTGGACGCTCGCAGCTCGTGATGCGAACAATCCAGGGGCATCGCCGAATGCGGTGCTGGACCCGCGGCCCCTCGTGCGTATCGGCGGCGGTGACCTCCCGACGATCGCTGTAGATCCAAAAAATCCGAACGTCGTTTACAGCGCGTCGACTGTGTTCTGGCGCACTGAAGATGGTGGCGTCACGTGGAGCGCAGTGCGTGGGGCGCCCGGTGGTGACGACTATCAAAAGGCCTGGATCAATCCGAATAACACGAACATCCTGCTCGTAGTCGCGGATCAGGGCGCGGTCGTCTCGGGTAATCGCGGCGTGTCGTGGAGCAACTGGTACAATCAGCCGACGGCGGCGATGTACCACGTGTCGACCGACGACGCATTCCCGTATCGCGTCTGCGGCGGACAACAGGATTCCGGATCGGCGTGCGTGGACAGCAGGTCAATGGACGGTGAGATTACGTTTCACGACTGGCATCCGGTGAACATTCAGGAGTACGGTGTCGCAGCGAGCGATCCCAAGGATCCGGATCTCGTTTTCGGAAGCCAGCGCACCAACATCTCACTGTACAATCGCAGGACCGGCCAGACGACAAACGTGGGCCCCGATGTGGACGCGCGCGGCACGCAGTTCGGCCGCAACGTGCGCACGATGCCGATCATGTGGTCGCCGGTGAATCACAACGTTCTCTTCTATACGTCGAACGTCGTGTGGAAGTCGACGGATCAGGCACACAGCTGGACGCGCATCAGTCCTGATCTCGCTCGTCAGACGTGGGCAGTTCCCGCGACGGTGGGCAAGTACTCGAGCAGCGTGAAGCCGGCGCCGCAGGGAAGCATCACCGCCCTATCCGCCTCGCCGCGGGATGTGAACGTGATATGGGCAGGCACTGACGACGGCAACATTCAGGTGACGACCAACGGCGGCGCCAAGTGGACCAACGTCACACCTGCTCAGATCAAGCCATGGACGCGCATCTTCAACATCGATGCGGGTCACTTCGATACACAGACCGCGTACGCTGCGGCGAACACGATGCGTATCGACGATCTCAATCCGCATCTCTGGCGCACACATGATGGTGGCAAGACGTGGACCGAGATCGACAACGGAATCGCACCAGGCGCCGCGACGAATTCGATTCGCGAGGATCCGCACAAGAAGGGATTGCTGTACGCGTCGACGGAAACCCAGGTGTGGGTATCGTTCGACGATGGCGATCACTGGCAGTCGCTCAGGCTGGACATGCCGGCTGTGTCGGTGCGCGACATACAGATAAAGGATGACAGCATCTGCATGTGCTCCGATCTCATTGCCGGTACGCACGGGCGCGGCTTCTACATTCTCGACGACGTTACACCGCTGCGTCAGGCCGCGGAGGCTCGGAGCGCGGGTGGTGCGTATCTGTTCAAGCCGCAGACCGCGTTGCGCATTCGTCTCGCGACCAACGATCCCACGCCGTGGCCGCCGGAGGTTCCGGCCGGAGAGAATCCGCCGAACGGCGCGATCATCGACTACTATCTGTCGTCGAACGTGTCCGGTCCGGTGACGATCGACATACTGGATGCGAGCAACAAGGTGGTGCGCACGTACACGAGCGAGCTCAAGCGCGATCCGGATCCGGGAGTCGATCGTGCTGCATACGACAAGGTATGCCAGGCGAATCCGGAATCGCCTGACTGCGACGTGCCGTTGTACTGGCCGTCGCGCATCAAGTCCATGCCGACGAGCGCGGGCATGCATCGCATCAGTTGGAACATGAGATATCAGCCGCTCGCCACGGAACGCGGCGCGGTCGATGCGACGGGTGCGGTGCCGAATCGCAGCTCGCCGTCGCCGAGCTCGCCGTGGGCGCCGCCGGGTCAGTATACTGTTCGTCTTACGGTTGCGGGGAAGAGCTACACGCAGCCATTGACGGTGCGTCTCGATCCGCGCGTGAAGACGTCGCCGTCTGCGCTCGCGGAGAACACGAAGCTGTCGCTCGAGATGTACGAGCTTGCGCGCACGACGCGCATGGCGTACGGACAGGCGCACGACCTGGGAGAGAAGGTCGGTCAGCTGGTGAAGGAGCAGAATGTCGATGGTGCGTTCAAG
>Ga0134128_10004131_pt1 | contig 17822 bp, 15 predicted proteins | sample KB31754_FD_96462 | JGI IMG/M metagenome (GOLD analysis project Ga0134128, IMG submission 96462) | Terrestrial soil microbial communities with excess Nitrogen fertilizer from Kellogg Biological Station, Michigan, USA - KB3-175-4 | ecosystem: Environmental > Terrestrial > Soil > Unclassified ... | reverse complement strand
GAACTGCTTGGCCGTGTACGTGTTCTGCGAGAGGAACTGCTGGATGCGGCGTGCGCGTGCCACGACGATCTTGTCCTCTTCGGAGAGTTCGTCCACGCCAAGGATGGCGATGATGTCCTGGAGTTCCTTGTTCTTCTGCAGGATCTGCTTCACGCGCACGGCGGTGTCGTAGTGCGCCTGGCCGATGTACTGCGGGTCGAGGATGCGCGACGTGGACGTCAGCGGATCAACGGCCGGGTACAGGCCACGTGAGGCAATTTCACGGGAGAGCTCGGTGGTGGCGTCCAGGTGGGCGAACGTCGTGGCCGGGGCCGGGTCGGTGTAGTCGTCGGCAGGGACGTAAATGGCCTGCATGGACGTGATCGAGTGGCCCTTGGTCGAGGTGATGCGCTCCTGCAGGAGTCCCATCTCGTCGGCAAGGTTGGGCTGGTAGCCCACGGCGGAGGGCATGCGGCCCAGCAGCGTGGAAACTTCCGAGCCGGCCTGCGTGAAGCGGAAGATGTTGTCGATGAAGAGCAGCACGTCCTGGTTCTGCACATCGCGGAAGTATTCCGCCATGGTCAGTGCGGACAGGGCCACGCGAAGGCGCGTTCCCGGCGGCTCATCCATCTGGCCGAACACCAGCGCGGTGTCCTTGAGAACCCCGGCCTCTTCCATTTCAACCCAGAGGTCGTTGCCCTCGCGGGTGCGCTCGCCAACACCGGCGAACACGGAGGTGCCGCCGAAGTTGCGGGCGACACGGGTGATCATTTCCTGGATCAGCACGGTCTTGCCAACGCCGGCGCCGCCGAACAGGCCGATCTTTCCACCCTGGATGTAGGGGGTGAGAAGGTCGATCACCTTGATGCCGGTCTCGAGCATCTGCGTGGAGCCCTCGAGGGTCGCGAACGACGGGGCCTTGCGGTGGATGGGCCAGCGCTCCGTGGTGGTCAGCTCCGACTCCGCAATGTCCAGGGGCTTGCCCAGGACGTTGAAGATGTGGCCCTTGACGCCGTCGCCGACAGGGACGGAGATCGGGGCGCCGGTGTCCCTGACAGACGTGCCGCGGACAAGTCCGTCGGTGGCCTGCAGGGAGATCGCGCGGACCAGGTTGTCACCGAGGTGCAACGCGGTTTCAAACGTGATGGTGCGCGTCTCGCCGGCGAGCGTGAGCTCGGCTTCGAGCGCGTGGTAGATGCCGGGGATGGAGCCCGCGGGGAATTCTACGTCAACGACGGGGCCAATGACGCGGGCAATGCGTCCAACGGCACCAGCCTTGGCGGCTACCTGCTCTGTAGTAGTGGCAGTCATCTCTCTCACTTCAATCAGTAGATGGCGTGGGGTTAAGTCTATCGGTGTCAGGAACGGTGCCGGCCGGGGCCGCACCGCGACGGCGGCTGTGCTAGGACGCGTTCAACGCGTCGGCACCGGCCACAATCTCGGACAGTTCCTGGGTGATTTCGGCCTGGCGGGCCGTGTTGCGCAGTCGTGTGTACTTCTTGATCAGGTCCGTGGCGTTGTCCCCCGCCGACTTCATGGCGCGCTGGCGTGCGGCAAGTTCACTTGCCGCGGCCTGGAGCAGCGCATTGAAGATGCGCGATTCGATGTACCGCGGAAGCAGGGTGTCAAGCACCTGTGCCGGCTCGGGTTCGAACTCGTACAGCGGAAGAAGGTCGGACTCGCTTGCTGCCTGCTCTTCGACCACTTCCAGGGGCAGAAGGCGGACAACCTGCGGAACCTGCACGACCATCGACTGGAAGCGCGTGGAAACGATGTGGATTTCATCCACCCCGCCCCGTTCATATTCCGTGGCAAAGGCTTCCAGGACTGCCTGGGCAATCTCCTTGGCTGTGCCGAACTCGGGGGCATCCGTGCCACCGGTCCAGACGCGCGCATAGCTGCGCTCACGGAAGTCGAAGTACGCCTGCGCCTTGCGGCCGACCAGGAAGTAGGAAACTTCCTTGCCTTCCGAGCCGAGCAGCCCGGTGAGCTGTTCGGCCTGCTTGAGGACGCTGGCGGAATAGGAACCCGCGAGGCCTCGGTCGGAGGCCACAATGACGACGGCCGCCCGGCGGACCTGCTCCGGTGAAGTCACCAGGGGGTGGTCGATGACACTCTGCGATGCCACAGCCGAAACGGCACGGGTAATGGCGTTCGAGTAGGGCAAGGATGCCGCCACACGGGTGCGCGCCTTACCGATGCGCGAGGTAGCGATCAGTTCCATCGCCTTGAAGATCTTGCGCATCGAGGTGGTCGATGCAATCTTCTGGCGGTAGACCCGAATCTGGGCTCCCATACTTTTCCTTTCCTAAAGTCATCCGGCAGCCGGGCCCGGCGGGGCATTGCCCCGCCGGACCCGGCCGGCGGCGGTCAGCGCTTCTGCTTGACGATCTTCTCTTGGTCGACTTCGGAACCGGCAAGAGCGCCATGCTCCTCGTGTCCGGCACCCACCAGCTGGTTGCCGCCCACGCCGAAGAAGCCGGCCTTGAAGTCGATGATGGCGGTCTTGAGCGCCTCAACGGTTTCGTCGGCCATGACGTTCGTCTGGGCGAGCGTGGTCAGGATGGACGTTGCATGGCGCAGGTGCTCCAGGAACTCCTTCTCGAAGCGGCTGACGTCCTGGACCGGGACATCGTCCAGGTAGCCGTTGGTGCCGGCCCAGATCGAGACGACCTGGTCCTCCACGGGGAACGGCGCGTACTGTCCCTGCTTGAGTAGTTCCATCAGGCGTGCGCCACGGGTCAGCTGCTGCTTGGAGGCGGCGTCCAGGTCCGAGGCGAACATGGCGAATGCCTGCATGTCGCGGTACTGGGCCAGTTCCAGCTTCAACGTACCGGAGACCTTCTTCATCGACTTCACCTGTGCCGCACCACCCACGCGGGAGACGGAAACACCGACGTCGACAGCGGGGCGCTGGTTGGCGTTGAAGAGGTCCGACTGCAGGAAGATCTGGCCGTCGGTGATGGAGATCACGTTGGTCGGGATGTAGGCGGAAACGTCGTTGGCCTTGGTTTCGATGATCGGCAGGCCGGTCATCGAGCCCGCGCCGAGCTCGTCGGAGAGCTTGGCACAACGCTCCAGCAGGCGGGAGTGCAGGTAGAACACGTCGCCGGGGTAGGCCTCGCGGCCCGGCGGGCGGCGCAGCAGCAGGGAGACGGCACGGTAGGCTTCGGCCTGCTTGGACAGGTCGTCGAAGACCACCAGGACGTGCTTGCCCTGGTACATCCAGTGCTGGCCAATGGCCGAACCGGCGTAGGGGGCCAGGTACTTGAAGCCCGCGGGGTCGGAGGCGGGGGAAGCCACGATGGTGGTGTATTCCAACGCGCCGTGGTCCTCCAGGGTCTGGCGGACCGCGGCGATGGTGGAGGCCTTCTGGCCGATGGCGACGTATATGCAGCGGACCTGCTTGTTGACGTCCTTGGAGGCCCAGTTGGCCTTCTGGTTGATGATCGTGTCGACGGCCAGGGCGGTCTTGCCCGTCTGGCGGTCCCCGATGATCAGCTGGCGCTGGCCGCGGCCGATCGGGATCATGGCGTCGATGGCCTTCAGGCCAGTCTGCATGGGCTCGTGGACGCTCTTGCGCTCGGTCACGCCGGGGGCCTGGAGTTCCAGGGCACGGGTGGTTTCGGCGGCAATGTCGCCCAGGTCGTCGATGGGCGCGCCCAGCGGGTCCACCACGCGGCCCAGGAAGGCGTCGCCCACGGGGACGGACAGGATTTCACCGGTGCGGTGAACCTCCTGGCCTTCCTCAATTCCCGTGAAGTCACCGAGAATGATGACACCGATCTCGCGGACGTCGAGGTTCTGGGCCAGGCCCAGCGTGCCGTCTTCAAAGCGAAGCAGCTCGTTGGCCATGACGGAGGGAAGACCCTCCACACGGGCAATGCCATCGCCGGCCGTGGTAACCCGGCCGACCTCAACGCGCTCGGCGTTGCCCGGTTCGTAGGACGCCGCGAAGTCATTCAACGCACTACGGACGTCGTCGGCGTTGATGGTCAATTCGGCCATCTGCAGTCCCTGCTCTCCTATTTCGCGATCACCGCATCTGCACGGTGACCTAGCTTTCGCACCATTCCCGCCCTGTTGGGCGGGCGGTTTGGATTCTTACTTGTTGTGCCTTGCCTGCTATCCAGCCAGCTGGCGGCGCAGTTCGCCCAGGCGGGCCAAGACGGAGGCATCCACTACCTCGTCGCCCACCCGGACACGGACTCCGCCGATGATTGCGCGGTCAACGCGAACGTTGAAGTTGAGCTCGCGCCCGTACAGCGAATTGAGCCCGCGCTGCAACCGTTCGAGCTGCGCGGCGTCCAGCGGACGGCTCACCGTGACTTCGGCAATCCAGCGTTGCTGGCGTGCCGCGGCCAGGTTGGCGAAACGCTCGATGAGCTTCACGGTCTTGAGGCCGCGCGGGTTGACCACGGCCTGGCGGATCAGGACCTTCGATTCCTCGCTGGCCTCCGGAACCAGCCTGAATGCCAGTTCCGCCTTTGCGGACTCGCCTGCCTGAGGCTCCACCAAGGCGCGCTGCACCTCGTGGCTGGAATCAACGGCCTGGGTGAAGGAGAACAGTTCGTTCTCCAGCGACGCCAGGGCGTCGAGGCCTGAAACGGAGTTGCCGGAACTTACAGAGGCGCTCCGATTTTCTGCAACGGCAATGACCACTGTTGCGGCCAAGGTCTCGAGTGCATCGCCAAGGTCACGTGCATCGCTCCAGCGCGCTGCAGCCAAACGGCCAACGATGGCCGCCGCGTCAGCGGAAACCTTGCCCTTGACCAGAGCGGCAACCAGTGCCGACTTCTCAGCACCCGTGCGGGACGGGTCAGTGAGCGACCGGCGCAAGCCGGCCGAACTGTCCAGCACCGCCAGGATGGAAAAAAGCTCCTGAGCCAACGACAGCGAAGCCGTCGGAAGCGACGCTTCCAACTGGCCCAATGCTGTGGTCAGCGATTCGCTCGATACGCCTGCCATTACTTCCTAGCACCTTCGCTCTGCTTTTCCAGGTCAGCCAGGAAACGGTCCACCACTCGGGCGGCGCGGGCGTCGTCGTCCAGGGACTCGCCCACGATGCGTCCCGCGAGCGTGGTGGCCAGCGAGCCGACCTCGGCACGGAGCGAGACAACGGCGGCCTGGCGCTCGGCGGCAATGGCCGTCTGCGCCTGCTCCGTGATGCGCGCCGACTCGGACGCGGCCCTTTCCTTCAGGTCCGCCAGAATCTGGGCACCTTCGGCGCGGGCTTCCTCACGGATGCGGTTTGCTTCCGTGCGTGCGTCAACCAGCTGCTGCTTGTATTCGTCGAGTGCGGCCGAGGCCTCGGCCTGCGCCTTCTCAGCCCTCGCAATCCCGCCTTCAATGGCTTCGGTGCGGTCGGCATAGGTCTTCTCAAACATCGGAACAACGTACTTGATCACGATGAACATGAGAATAGCGAAGCCAACAGCCACAACCAGCAATTCAGACCAGTTGACGGACAGAGGGCTGGGCGCTGCTTCCGCCGCGTTGGCGGAGGCTAAAACCATGAGGTTATTCATATTTCACCCGTCCTTTTCTACTCGTATGTTGAAGGTTCGTAATTCTCTTTACTTGAGAACGAACGCAAACACGAGGCCGAGGATGGCGAGGGCTTCGGTCAGGGCCAGACCCAGGAACGCGAGGGGCTGCAGCACACGCTGGGCTTCCGGCTGGCGTGCAACACCGTTGATGTAGGCGGCGAAGACCAGGCCCACGCCAATGGCTCCACCAATCGCGGACAGACCGTAACCGATGAGGTTCAGCGAGCCGTTGATATTTCCCGTCATTGTGTTTCCTTTCAAGATGCCCGTAGGCAGGTTGTTTGGTTCAAGTTATCCCCCGCGGGGAATTCTTTTGGTGCGGTCAGTGGCTGTCCGCGTGGACAGCACCCTCAATGTAGATTGCGGTCAGCAGGACAAAGACGTAGGCCTGCAGGACCATGATCAACGCTTCAAGCATGTACATGGCCGTTGCTCCGGCCAGTACCAAGATGGAGGTTCCCTTCAGCAGCCAGCTTTCCTGGGCGATCAGGAACTCGATGCCGGATCCGGCGATCAAGACGATCAGGTGGCCGGCCAGCATGGTGGCGAAGAGACGGAGGCTGTGCGTCATGGGGCGGACCACGAAGTTCGAGATGATCTCGATCGGGACCACCAGCGGCAGGATGTACCACGGGACGCCGGAGGGGACCACGGCCAGCTTGAAGTAGCGGAGGCCGTTTTCCTTCACGCCCACACCGATCCAGATCACATAGACCAGCAGCGCCAGGAAGTAGGCGCCGGTGACATGCGAGAAGCTGGGGAGCTGGATCCACGGGATGGTGCCGTAGAGGTTGTTCAGCAGGATGAAGAAGAACAGCGAGAACAGCAGCGGCACATATTTCTTGAAGTCCTTGGCGCCGATGACGTCCTTGCCAACGGAGTTGCGGACAAAGCCATAGGCCATTTCGCCGGCGAACTGCAGCCGGCCGGGAACCAGCTGGCCCTTGCGGGCCGCCGCAATGAAGAACCAGGCGATGATCACGACGGAAAGCAGCACCAGCGCCATCTGCTTGGTGAATTCAAAACCGCCGATGGTGAAAAACGGGGCCAGGTGGCTGGTGACGCTGGGCGGGGTGAAGCTTCCACCATCTTGGGCGGGGAGCGTAAGCGCGATCAACGCGTTTCCTCTCTGCAGAGTCCATAATTGGGCTGATTTTCGGGAACTCGGGCGGAAGACGCCCCGATGCCCCCAACGTTATTGAAAAAGTGTGGTGTCACAGCTGCTCAGTCCCATGGCCCTCGGACGTGTCGTCGGGCGCGGATGGCCGTTCATTCGTGCGCTTGAACCCCGACGTTCCAAGGCGACGTGCAAAGGACAAGTAGAAACCGCCGGCAAGACCTGTGAATGCCCCGGCCAGAACTATCCAGTGTGTTCCGAGCAAAATATCCAGAACCCACCCTATCAAACTCCAGACGACAATTCCGCCAATAATATAGCTAAAGACGATCATCCCGGAGTTGTATCCGCCGTTGCCGTCGGGCCTGCCGGGGTTGCCGGAGGCGGCGGAATACCTCTCTGCCGGGCCGCCGCCGGTCATGAGGGTGCCTGCCCGGATCCGGCCGCGGGCGGCTGTTCGACGGGGTCGACGGGGTCGTTGTAGAGCTGGAGCCGCTGCCGGCTGAAGGTGACCACCTCGGTGCCCTGCCACAGCAGGACCACCACGACGCCGGCCGCGGCAAACCAGGGTCCGTTCAGCCAGGTGGGGGCGCCCAGGGTGAAGAGGACGACGGCGAACCCCACCACCTTGACCAGGTATGTCACCATGAACACGCCGATGGCGCCCGAGGGGTTTTTCCGGCCGTAGACGTGCCCCACCAGCAGGCTCAGGCCAAAGAAGGCCACCACCACGACGGAGCCGAGGACCACGCTGCCGGCACCGCTCCAGCCGCTCACGATGAGGGCGGCGGCGGCCAGTGCCACCGTGGCGGCGGCGGCCACCAGCAGGCACTTGTTGAGGATGTTGAGCCAGGGGGTTGCCGAGGGGCCGGCCACCTGGACGGGTCCCCGAACTTCGCCGTGGGGGGCACTCTTATCCTTCATAGAAACTCTCTTCATGAGAGGCTTTTTTCGCACGAAAGCCAATGAAACGCAAGGGCGGAACTCGCCGGAATCAATTCTACATGAGATAGAACTGTTCCGTGACCCCGCGGTGCGTCCCGCGGCTACCTGGCCCCCGCCGCGGCCTTCCGGCGGAAGTGCCGCTGGAACAGCGTGGGCGTGCGCAGGTACAGCAACACCACCAGGACGCACAGGCCCGTGGCAACGACCTGGGCCAGGCTGTTGCCCCGTGCGGCGACAATGCCCAGCACGCCCACCACCACCGTGGCGGCGCAGACCACGCCGGTGGCCTGCAGGTGGCTGAGCCCCACGATGTTCAGGCGCTGGTAGACGTGCTGGCGGTGGGAGGCGTACCAGCGCTCCCCCGCCAGGAGCCGCCGCAGGAACGTGACAAAGGTGTCCACCAGGTAGATGAGCACGGGCGAGAAGATGTATTCCACGGGCACGTGGGCCAGGAAGGCCGCCATGGCGGTGACGGAAATGGAGGCCCCCAGCAGGTAGCTGCCCACGTCGCCCATGAAGACCTTGTTCCCGGCCAGGTTCCAGGGCAGGAACCCGGCGAAGGCGGCGGCGATCGCCACCCCGGCATACACCAGCCACTCGTGGCCCGTGACGGCGCCGCCGAAGGCATAAAAGCCGCCCACCAGCAGCCCGTGCGTGCCGGAAATGCCGTCCATTCCATCCATGAAGTTGGTGACGTTGACGTAGGCGGCCACAGCCACGGCTCCGGCGGGAATCCACCACAGCTGCTGGGCCCCGGGGTCGATCACGGCGACGGCGGCGGTGGCGACGGCGCCGACCGCCAGCTGCAGGCCGGCGCGGATGCCAATGGCGAGTCCGCGGATGTCCTCCACCCAGCCGATGGCGGCGGCGCTGAGCGAGACCAGCAGGATGACCACCAGGGTGGCGTGCGCCTGGGCCGGGCCAACGCTTCCCTGCGGGAGGAAGATGGCGAGCAGCAGGGCGGCAGGCAGGGCAACCGCCGTCGTAATGCCCATGCCGCGGATGGTGGGCTTGTGGTGCGAGCTTCTGGCGCTGGGCACGTCCAGCACCCCGGCGCGGACCAGCAAGGGGCGCACCGCCGCCGGCAGGCCGAGGGCGAGGAGGAGTGCGACGGCGCCCACGGCGACCACTGGCCAGGCGTCCATCAGGCGCCTGCCGCGATGTCGCCGTCGGACTCGTCAATGCTGGGCGCGGCATCCCCGGCCTCGTCGCGGCAGCGCTTGAGCCACAGCTCCAGGTCCAGGTCGGCCGGGTCAAGGGGGCGCGCGTGCGTGTGGGAGATCTTGGGGTGGCCGTCGGGGTTGTTGACCTCGTCGTCGCCGGTGAGCTGCTCATGGAGCTTCTCGGAGGGGCGCAGGCCGGTGATCTTGATGTCGATCTTCTTGCCGGACATGGCGATCATGCGCCGGGCCACGTCCATGATGCGCACGGGTTCGCCCATGTCCAGGATGAGAACGTCGCCGCCGTGGCCGATGGCGCCGGCCTGGATGACCAGCTGGCAGGCTTCGGGGATGGTCATGAAGAAGCGGGTCACGTCCGGATGCGTCACCGTGACGGGGCCGCCCTTGTTGATCTGGTCGGTGAACAGGGGCAGCATGGAACCGCGGCTGCCGATCACGTTGCCGAAGCGGACGGAAACGTAGCGCTTGCCGGTTGCCCCGTACATCCACGATGTCAGCTTTTCCGCCGCGCGCTTCGAGTGGCCCAGGGCCGTGGTGGGGCTTGCGGCCTTGTCCGTGGAGACGTTCACAAACGTCTCCACATCCACGTTGCGGGCGGCGGTCAGCACGTTCAGGGAGCCGATGACGTTGGTCTGCCAGCCCTCCTTCGGGAACATCTGCAGCAGCGGCGCATGCTTGAGGGCGGCGGCGTGGAACACCACCTCGGGGCGCCGCTTGGCAAAGATTTCGTCGAGGGCGTCGCTGTCGCGGATGTCCGCCAGGACGGTGGAGTTGTCGTTGAGCAGGCCGTGGCCAAAGATGGACAGCTGCGTGTGCTGCAGGCCGGATTCGTCGCGGTCCAGCATGATCAGCTCGGCCGGGTTGAAGCCGTGCAGCTGGCGGCACAGTTCGGAGCCGATCGAGCCGCCGGCGCCGGTGACCAGAACGCGCTTGCCCGTGACGTAGCCGGCGATCTGGTCGACCTGGATGTCCACGGGGCGCCGCCCGATCAGGTCCTCGACGTCGATCTCGCGGAAGTCGGTGAGCCCGCCGGTGTTGTCGCGGTTGGTGTTGGAGGTGAGCATTTCCTGCAGCGGCGGGAGGACCAGCACCTTCACGCCCAGCCCGGAGACGGAGTCCGAGATTTCGCGGATGCGGCCCGCGTCAATGTGCGCCATGGCAAGCACCACCACGGTGGACTTCGTCCGCTTGATGATCTCCGGCAGTTCGTCCCCCCGGCCCAGGACCCCGACGGAGCTCAGGCGCAGGTGCTTCTTGGCGGTGTCGTCGTCGATGAGGCCCACCGGGACGTACGGCGACTCCGGGTCCTGGACCATGCGGGTCACCAGGGAATTGCCGAGGAAGCCGGCGCCGTAGATCAGGGTTTTCTGGGCCTCCTCGCCAAAAGTGGGCTTGCCCTCAACGTAGAGGCGCTTGGCGTAGCGGACGGCCGCCATGATCAGGGCGGCGAAGGGAAAGGCGATGGCGCTGACGGAGCGGGCAATGTGGATTTCCTGGACCGTGAGGAAGAGGAAGACGGCCGTCACGGCCGCGACGATCAAGGTGGTGGCCACCAGGACGCGCGCTTCGTGGATGCTGCCGAAGGTGTAGCGGCCGCGGTACAGCGAGAGCGACCAGCCGGCGATCAGCTGGGTGGCCACAGCCACGATGATGAGCAGCACCATCCCGCCGGGATTGATCAGCCGCACATCCAGCTCGTAGCGCAGCAGCACGGCGAGCAGCAGGGCCGCAGCCCAGGAGAGGGAATCCAGGATCGCCTGCGACCACAGCCACAAGCGCGGCTTGGCGTCGCCCTCGGCGGGTGCGGCCCCGGATTTCCCTGCTGCTGTGCTGCTCATCGTATTCAACGTGATTCGTAGTCCGTTTTCTGCCTGTTAATGGTTGGCACACGCTTGGCGCCTAAATTGCTCTACAGTCCATTCGAGGCGGGCTGTACTAAAGTGGTAGCTGTTAAAGATAGTAATCGCTTCAGGCGCTTACCCACTGCCAACCCGCGCCGTGTGCCCCCTGCCCCGGCCGAGAGGATCCAGGACTTGCAAAATACCGTAGCCGTGGCTGCGCTCACCTTTGACCGGCCAGGGGACGTACGAACTTTGCTGGGGGCCCTCGCACGGCAGACCCATGCACCGCACTCCATTTCGCTGGTGGACGCGGGCACGCAGCCGGTGGACCAGATCGCCGCGGACGCGCCCGTCCCTGTCACCTACCTGCGCTCCGAGGCAAACCTGGGCGGGGCCGGCGGATTCTCCTACGCCATCCTCAGCGCCCTCGCCTCGGGAGCCGAGTGGGTGTGGATCATGGACGACGACGCCCATCCCGAGGATCCCTCATGCCTGGCCACACTGTTGGCGGCTGCCGAAAGCCGGGGACTTGAGGTGGTGGTCCCGCTCATCGTCGCCCCGGGCGAGCCGTCCAAGCTGTCCTTCCCGTTCCGCCTGGACGGGCACCTGACGCATGAGCGCTCCGTGGTGGAGCCGCTGGGCCTGATCGAAAACGTGGGGCAGTTCTTCAACGGCGCGCTGATCCGCTCCGACGTGTTTTTCAAGGTGGGGCTGCCGGACCTGCGCCTGTTCATCCGCGGCGACGAGGTTGACTTCATGCTGCGGCTGCGCCAGGCAAACGTCAGCTTCGGCACGGTCACCACGGTGGCCCTGACGCACCCCGCAGGATGGGGCGAGGTCAAGGAACTGGTGGGCGACCGCCTCCATGTGCTGGTCCCGGAGACGCCGTTCAAGCGCTTCTACTACTTCCGCAACCGCGGCTACCTCACCCGCAAGCACCTGAGGCTAAAGTCCTTCGTGGCCGATGCCGTGGGCTACCCGCTCTACTTCCTCAAGCGCGGCGACCCCAAGGGCCTCGCGCAGTGGGCCGGCGCCTATTGGGCGGGCCTGCGCGGGGCGAAGTTTGGCCCGCTGAAGGACCAGAAGTTTTAGCCGTGGGACGCCGTGACCGCTTTTTCATCGTGATCACCACGTTCAACCGGGCTGGATTCCTGACGGACCTGCTGGAGTCCGTGGCCGCCCTGGATCCGGCGCCCGACGCCGTGGTGGTGGTGGACAACGCCAGCACCGACGCGACCGCCGGAGTCATTGCGGCGGCCCGGGACCGCCTGGGCGCGCTGCCCTCCCCCGTCGTGCTCCACCACCAGGCGCTCGGCACCAATGTGGGCGGCGCAGGGGGCTTCTCCGCCGGCGTGGAGCGGGCCCTGGCCGAGGGCGCCCAGTGGATGTGGCTGATGGACGACGACGTCACCGCGGTTCCCGGGGCCATCGGCGCCTTCGGGCCGTGGATGGAGAAATACGACGCCCTGGTGGGCCGCCGTTACGACACTGCGGGCGAACCGTTCTTTTGGCAGCACGACTTCAGCGACTTCCTTGGCATCCACCTGCCGGTGCGCGGCGACGTGTTTGCCCACGGCAATGAATTTTCCACGAACGTGGGGTGTTTCGAGGGAATGCTGGTCCACCGTGACGCGGTGGCGTCAGTGGGCCTGCCGGATCCGCGCTTCTTCATCACCTGGGACGACGCGGTCTATGGCTGGCTGATCGCGCAGCAGCGGCCCGTCATGTACGTCAACGAATTCGTGCTGCACAAGGCCCGTGAACTGCGCAGCGTGGACCTGCACATCCGCCACCTGAACGAATCGTCCAACCTGAGCCGCTTCTATGTCATGCGCAACCGCGGCCTGGTGGCCCAGTACCTGCGCGCCTACGGTCGTTTCCACCCCGTGGGCTTTGCTCTGGGGACTGCACTGACCGCGGCCAAGGAACTGTTCCGCCTCGTGGCGGTCGAGCGGACGCTTCGGGGCACGGGCAGGCTGTGGTCCGGCTGGCGCGCCTCGCGGCCCATCCTGGCCGACAGGCAGTGGCAGCCCATGCCCGCGCTGGACATTTAGGCGCCAGGGTCCAAGCCGTTGCCCAGCCGCGGCGGCCCGGAGCGGAATCGGGCCGCCGCCGTGCAACGGGCGCGAGAAAGCCTCTATTTGGCGTCTGGGGCGGGCTCGGGTGCCTCAACGGGCTCGGGTGCAACCGGCTCAACCGCCGCCGGCTCGGGTGCAACCGGCTCAACCGCCGCCGGCTCGGGTGCAACCGGCTCAACCAAAGGGGTCTCCGCGACCGCCGGCTCCCACATTTCCGGCTCGGCCCCCGGGCCCAGCGCGCTGGGAACCATGCGCTGGATCTGTTCCAGCGAAATGGCGCCTTCGCGGACCACGCGCAGCCGCAGCCCCGTGGCGTCGACGATGGTCGACGGCACGGCTGCCGTGCCCTCGAGCGGGCGGAATCCGCCCTCCAGGTAGACCTCCACGGATTCGGCCAGCTGTTCGCGTGCTTCCTGGGCCGTTTGCGCGGCAGGCTGTCCGGTGCGGTTGGCGCTGGAGACCGCCAGCGGACCGGTCAGCGTCAGCAGGTCAAGGGCCAGCTGCTCGTCCGGCACGCGCAGGGCCACGGTGCCGGCGGTGTCGCCCAGGTCCCAGGTCAGCGACGGCTGGGCATGGAAAATGAGGGTCAGGGGCCCGGGCCAGTATTTCTCGGCCAGCTTGCGGGCGTCGTCGGGGATGTCGGCGGCAAGCCCCTCCATGGTGCCGATGCGCGGGATCAGCACCGGCGGCGGCATGTTCCGCCCGCGGCCCTTGGCGGCGAGCAGGGTGGCGACGGCCTGCGGCGAGAACGCGTCGGCCGCAATGCCGTAGACGGTGTCCGTAGGCATCACAATGACCTGTTTGGCCGTGATGGCCTTTTGGGCGTGGGCCAGGCCCTCGGCGCGCTGTTCGTCATTCGTGCAGTTATAGGAAGTGGTACTCACGTTGACCATTCTTTCATCAAGGGGCGCGGGAATTTGAACTCCACGGCATTGAACTCCACGGCTTCGATGGCCACGGCCCCGCCGGCGTCAGTTGCCAGGGCGTCAGCGCCGGCGGCCGCTGGTGGCGCGGGCCCGGCCGGTGAGGTCGGTGTGCGATGCCACGTCCCGCCATGCGCCGCTGCCATGCAGGAGTTCCGCCATCTGCGCGGCCTGAACCTCGGCGTGCTCCATGACAAAGTACCCGCCGGGGCGCAGCAGGCGCGCGGCGGAGGCGGCCGCGGCCGACGGCAACTCCATGCCGTCCTCCCCCCCGCCATAAAGAGCCATGTGGGGATCGTGAAGGTGCACTTCGGGGTCCCGCGGAATGGCGCCGGCCGGGATGTACGGGGGGTTGGCAACCACCACGTCCACCGTTCCGTCAAGCTCGCGGAAGGCGTCGCGGAGGTCGCCCTGGACCAGCGTGACGCCCGTCCCGGCCAGGTTCCGGGCCGCCCACGGGTAGGCGTCCCCGCTCAGTTCGACGGCGTACACCCGGCAGCCCGCGACTTCGCCGGCCAGCGATGCGGCAATGGCGCCGGAGCCCGTGCCGAGGTCGACCGCGGTCGGTCCTGCCTTTCCGCCATTTTCATGGTGCAGTTGTGTTAATACGTTGATGGCCAGTTGCACCACCGTTTCCGTCTCGGGTCGCGGTACGAAAACGCCCGGGCCCACGGCCAGTTCCAGGTGCCTGAAGTAGGCCCTTCCCGTGATGTGCTGCAGCGGCTCGCGCGCCACGCGGCGGGCAACCAGTGCCTCATATCCCTCAGGTGCCACAGCCGTGCCAAATAACATGGCGGCCAGTTCGCCGCGGCCCACGCCGAGCAGGTGGGCCGCCAGGAGCTGTGCATCCGCCGACGGTGAAGGCACGCCTGCCGCAGCAAGTGCCGCCGTCGCACTTTTTACGGCAACGGACAAGGACTGGTCCGGCACACCAGAATCAATCGCCAATGGCGTCCAATCGGGCCTGCTCGTCCATCTCAATGGCGGACTGCACCACGGGCTCAAGGTCGCCGTTCATGACGGCGTCCAGGTTGTAGGCCTTGTAGCCGGTGCGGTGGTCGGCGATCCTGTTTTCGGGGTAGTTGTAGGTGCGGATGCGCTCGGAGCGGTCCATGGTGCGGATCTGCGACTTGCGCACCGCCGAGTTCTCGGCGTCGATGATCGCCTGCTGGTGGGCCAGGATGCGGGCCCGGAGCACGCGCATGCCCGCCTCGCGGTTTTGCAGCTGCGACTTTTCATTCTGCATGGCCACCACAATGCCGGTGGGAAGGTGGGTGATGCGCACGGCGGAGTCGGTGGTGTTGACCGACTGGCCGCCGGGCCCCGACGAGCGGTAGACGTCAATCTTGAGGTCGTTCTGGCTGATGTCCACCTCCTCGGGCTCATCGACTTCCGGGAGCACGAGCACGCCCGCGGCAGAGGTGTGGATGCGCCCCTGGGACTCCGTGGCAGGCACGCGCTGCACCCGGTGCACGCCGCCTTCGAACTTCAGCCGGGCAAAAACGCCCTCGGCGGGGTCGTTGGAGCGTCCCTTCACGGCGATGGAAATGTCCTTGTAGCCGCCCAGGTCGGACTCGGTGGCGGAAATGATCTCCGTCTTCCAGCCGCGGTTTTCCGCGTAGCGGGTGTACATGCGGACCAGGTCGGCGGCAAACAGCGCGGCCTCGTCCCCGCCTTCGCCCGCCTTCACCTCAAGGATCACGTCCCTGGCGTCGTCGGGGTCGCGCGGGATCAGCAGCCGGCGCAGTTTTTCCTGCGCCTGGGCCAGCTGGCCCTCCAGGACGGGGACCTCGGCAGCAAATTCAGGGTCCTCGGAGGCCATTTCCCTGGCGGCCTCGAGATCGTCGGTCAGCAGCTCCACCTGGTGGTACCCCTCCACCACGCCGCTCAATTCCGCATACCTGCGCCCCAGTTTCCGCGCCAGCGACTGGTCCGCGTGCACGGCGGGGTCGCTGAGGCGCATCTGCAGTTCGGCATGCTCATCGAGCAACCCGTGGATGGATTCAAACATTTCAAAACCTCTCTCGACGTAGGTCAAGTCTAATAACGAATTCAACTGCCGGTTGCGGCCAGGAACCGGACCGGCGGGGCAACGCGAAGGGGCGGGCCCGCACAGTGATGTGCGGTCCCGCCCCTTCGGCGCAGCTACTTGTCGTGCTCGGCCTTGGACCCCAGGGTGGTCTTCTGGATCTGCATGAGGAATTCGACGTTGGACTGCGTCTCGCGGATCTTGGAGGTGAGCAGTTCAAGCGACTGCTGCATTTCCAGGCCAGAGAGCACGCGGCGCAGACGCCACATGATCTTCACTTCCTCGGCGGAAAGCAGGTTCTCCTCGCGGCGCGTGCCCGAGGCATTGACGTCAACGGCCGGGAAGATGCGCTTGTCGGCCAGCTGGCGGGACAGGCGGAGCTCCATGTTGCCCGTGCCCTTGAACTCCTCGAAGATGACCTCGTCGGCCTTGGAACCGGTTTCCACCAGTGCCGTGGCCAGAATGGTCAGCGAGCCGCCGTTTTCAATGTTGCGGGCCGCACCGAAGAAGCGCTTCGGCGGGTACAGGGCCGCGGAGTCCACACCGCCGGAGAGGATGCGTCCGGAAGACGGAGCGGAGTTGTTGTAGGCACGGCCCAGGCGGGTCATGGAATCCAGCAGGACCACCACGTCCATGCCCATTTCGACGAGGCGCTTGGCCCGCTCAATGGACAGCTCGGCCACCTGCGTGTGGTCGTCGGCGGGACGGTCGAAGGTGGAGGCAATGACCTCGCCCTTGACCGTGCGCTGCATGTCGGTGACTTCTTCGGGACGCTCGTCAACCAGGACCATCATGAGGTGGACCTCAGGATTGTTGGTGGTGATGGCGTTCGCGATCGCCTGCAGGATGAGCGTCTTTCCGGCCTTGGGCGGGGAGACGATCAGGCCGCGCTGGCCCTTGCCGATCGGTGCCACCAGGTCAATGACGCGGGGGCCGATCTTCTTGGGATCGGTCTCCAGGCGCAGGCGCTCGGACGGGTACAGCGGCACCAGCTTGGAGAACTCGACGCGGTCCTTGAGTTCGTCCGGGTTCTTGCCGTTGACGCTGGTGACGCGCACCAGGGCGTTGAACTTTTGGCGCGCGCTTTGGGCCTGGCTGCGGTCCTCGCCTTCGCGGGGGGCGCGGATGGCACCGACCACGGCGTCGCCCTTGCGCAGGTTGTACTTCTTGACCTGGGACAGGGAGACGTAGACGTCGTTGGATCCGGGCAGGTAGCCGGAGGTCCGGACGAACGCGTAGTTGTCCAGGATGTCCAGGATGCCGGCCACGGGCAGCAGGACGTCGTCCTCGGTGACCTCGGTGTCGTCAAAGTCCGGACCGGCGTTGCGGCCGCGGCGGCGTTCGTTGCGGTCGCGGAAGCGGTCGTTGCGGTCGCTGCGGTCGCTGCGGTTGTTCCCGCCACGGTCGTTGCGGTCGCTGCGGTCCGGGGAGTCGTTGCGGTCGCGGCGGTTGCGGCGGTTGCGGTTGTTCCGCGAGCCGTCCTCGTCGTCGCTGCGCTCAACAACGGAACGCTCGCCTGCCTGCTGGCCGCCGCCCTGGCGCTCGCCTGCCTGCTGGCTGCCGGCCTGGCGGTCGCTGCGCGGGCTCCGCTGGTTGCGGCGGTTGCGGTCGCCACGGTCGTGGCGCTCTGAACCGTCTGTGTTTTCACCCTTGTCGGCCTGGTCTCCCTGGCCGCCGTGGCCATTGGCGGACTGCCCGCCGGCGGCCTCGCCCTGCTGGGCAGGGGTGTCCTGCTGAGCCTCGGCCGCGTCGGGGGCGGTGCCGGCGTCGCGGCCGCCGCCCTGCGCGCGTCGGTTGCGGGTGCGCGGCTGGCGGCGCGATTCGCCGTCGGTGCCCTGCTCGGACACAGCGGCCTCGGAGACGGTGTCCCCGGACGCCGCGCGTTCCGGCACGGTGGCACTGGCGGCGGCCGGCGCATCCACGGCAGGGGCGGACGCCTGCACGGACGCAGTGCCGGTGGTGATGATGCCGTCGCTGCTGGCCGCACGGCGGCTGCGGCCGCGGCCGCGCGCCGGGCGCTCATCCGGAGCGGACTCGGCGGGCGCTTCCTGGACGGTCGCTGCCGCGGCACCGGCCTTGGCGCGCGGTGCGCGCTTGGCGGGCGCCTCGGCAGCGACCGGAGCGGCCTCTTCCCTGGCGGCCCGCGCCGGCCGGTCGGCCACGGACGATCCGCGCTGGTG
>Ga0134128_10004130_pt1 | contig 17822 bp, 14 predicted proteins | sample KB31754_FD_96462 | JGI IMG/M metagenome (GOLD analysis project Ga0134128, IMG submission 96462) | Terrestrial soil microbial communities with excess Nitrogen fertilizer from Kellogg Biological Station, Michigan, USA - KB3-175-4 | ecosystem: Environmental > Terrestrial > Soil > Unclassified ... | reverse complement strand
TTCTCTAGAAGAACTCGTCGTAGCTTCATTTCCCACCATATATCGCTTCAGCGTGCCTTCTCTCAGTTTCTTTATATTGGGAAGCCTTCATTACCTGATAGATACGCTTTCGGTCTAGAAGGAACGATGAGAAGGGGTTGGGACTAACACAGGCAATTAACATGAATGATGAATATTGTGAAAAGGATAAGGTGTTTTATTCATCTAAGGAATTACGGACTGAAGGTTTTTCAAACGAATTTTTAGAATCCTCTCTTACTGCCCCACAGACACGCGATTATGTGAAACTCAGCAGTATTTGCGCTGTACGAAAGTACACTAGAGAATCAGATGTAAGAGTTTTGGATGAGAGGATGAAAGAAACGGCTGCAAGTGTGCTGACAATAAGGCTAGTCTAAAAACTCATAAATATTTGGATAGAGAAAAGAGAAAAAAAGAGAATTTTTGGAAGCGGGAGATAAGTAGCAATTTTGGCAAGATAAAAGGGGTGGCTAGGTGGGGGTACCGTCTTTGCCTTATTGCTAGTAAAAGAGCGACCATGAATCCGAGCAATATGAGCGAGAAAACGAATACTGCGTCTATCCGATCGAAATTTCGACTACCGATCTGTTAGAGAGTGACCAAGGGTAAGAACCGAGGTAAGAACAAGATTCGATTTACAATATAATCCTTATTTTTTTCAGGCTATTATATTAAATTTCTGGCGGAAGAGGTGGGATTCGAACCCACGAATGGTTGCCCATTGCCGGTTTTCAAGACCGGTGCCTTCAACCGCTCGGCCACTCTTCCATTAACTCCCGGACTGCTGCCTTAAACCGCTCGGCCACGCCTCCGAAACTGCTTGCGAATCATACTCGTTTGGGACCTGTTTTTCCAGCAACGCGCCCGCAATAACGACAGGATTGCAACTTTCCATAAAGATGAGTAGTCTTATGCGTGTAAAGTTTCGTCAACCAAGGAGACGTCATGCAACCTGAACTTCGATATTCCAGCCCGACTGTGCAAACCGGACTTGCGGTCGATCGCAACAAGGTCCTGCGCAATACCTATTGGATGCTTGGCCTGACCATGATTCCGACGGTGATCGGCGCGATGATCGGAATGAGCACCAACTTCGCGTTCCTCGCGCAAGCGCCTATCATGGGGCCGCTGGTGATGCTGGCCGTCATGATGGGATTGCTGTTTGGCGTGAGCGCCACCCGTAACAGCGTGGTGGGAATCGGACTGCTGTTTTTGTTTACTTTTGTTGCCGGGTGGTGGTTAGGCCCGATGCTGCAATATGCGCTTCATTTCAAGAATGGCGCGCAAATCATCACAACCGCCGCAGCGGGAACAGGAGCGATCTTCTTCACGCTGGCGACCATCGCCACGGTGACGAAGAAGGATTTCGGCTTCATGCAGAACTTCCTGTTCGTGGGGCTGATACTCCTGATGATCGCGTCGATCGCCAATCTGTTCTTTGCCATACCGGCAGCCTCGCTCGCCATTTCGGCAGTTGCGGTACTGTTGTTTTCCGGCTTCATTCTGTTTGATGTAAGCCGTATCGTGAACGGCGGGGAAACCAACTACGTCATGGCGACCATGGGCATCTACCTCAGCCTGTACAACCTCTTCACCAGCCTGCTGCACCTGCTGCTGGCTTTGTCGGGCGAGAAAGACTGACGCACAGAGCGCAATAGGGTAAATACGGGCTAAACTCCGGCGGGCAAGCCAGGGGAATCCGGGAATACCTCCGGGGCGACTGGAAACAGTCGCCCTTTTTCATGCTTTTTTCAAGCTTGTTCGCTGGCTTTCTCAAACAGCGCGATGGACTCGACATGCACAGTGTGGGGAAACATGTTTACCACGCCGGCCGCCTTCAACGAATATCCATTCCTGTGCACCAGCACGCCCGCGTCGCGCGCGAGTGTGGCGGGATTGCAGGAAACGTAAACAATGCGCCACGGCTTGGGTTGTTGCTTTTCGAGAGCAGTCACCACGGCGATGGCGCCTTGCCGTGGCGGATCGATCAGCATCTTGTCGAAATCCCCCTGCTCCCGCATCCAGCTTTCATCGATTTCAAACAGGTTGGCTTCCATGAAACGGGTACTGTCCGCCAGCCCGTTGCGTTGTGAATTTTGCCCGGCGCGGGAAACGAGTGTCTCGCTGCCTTCGTAGCCCACTACCTGCGCGCTGCGTCGCGCAATGGGAAGGGTAAAATTACCCAGCCCGCAAAACAGATCGGCGATGCGTTCTCCCGCCCGGGGATCGAGCAGGTTTAGCGCCCGTCGCACCAGTATGCGGTTGACCGCCGGATTCACCTGGGTGAACTCAGTCGGATGAAACGGAATGGTTACATCGAATTCCGGCAGCGTATAACTCAATTCCGGCGCGTCTTTGGGATAGAAAGGATAAGCTGTTTGAGGACCGCCGCTTTGCAGAAAAAGCTGAACGTGATGCTGATCGGCAAAAGCCTTGAGCAAGGCTTCATCCTGCGCAGTCAGGATTTCAAGAATGCGCAGGACCAGTACATCCACGTCCTCGCCCAGTGAAACTTCAATCTGCGGCAGACGCTCGCGGATGGACAGGTTTTCCACCAGCTTTCGTAATGGCATGATGAGCGCGGAAATACGCGGCGGCATGATCCTGCAGGTCTGCATGTCGGCAATGAAGCTGCTGCGCTTTTCATGAAAACCGACCAGTACACCGCCTTTTTTTGCCACATAGCGGACCGATAACCGCGCCCGGTAGCGGTAACCCCAAGGTGATCCATAAACCGCCGGCAATATCAGTTCGGGCGCGACCTTGCCAATGTGCTTGAGGTTATCTTCGAGCACGCGCTGTTTTGCTGCCACCTGGGTGCGAACGTCCATATGCTGCATGCTGCACCCGCCGCAGATGCCGAAATGGCTGCATTCCGGCGTTACCCGCGAAAACGCAGGCTTGAGAATCTGAGCGACCTGGGCAAGCTCGAAGCTCGGTTTTCTGCGATAGGCGTTATAGGTGACAACCTCCCCCGGCAGAGCGCCTTCAATGAAAATGACCTTGCCTTCAGCGTGCGCAACGCCCCGGCCTTCCTGATCCAGGGATTCGATAAGAATGGGAGCATTGACATCCTCCCCCACCTGAAATTGGGAGATTCCTGCGGCGCTCAGACGTGGCATTGAGCCACCCCTGAGATGCTTCGGTGGGTTCCTGCTGCTGGCGATCTTGCCGCATCGCTCACTTCACAGGCAAACCGGGCGTGTCCCGCCCTTAAAATGTTGATCGCCCCGACAACATCGGCGTTTTCCTCGAAGCCGCATTCGACGCATAGGAATCGACGCATAGGAATCGCGCCTGTGTCTGCCGATTGTCTTTTGATACATGACCACAGCACGGGCAGGTACGGCTGGTGTTCTGCGGCGGAACGGCGATGAGGTAACCACCGTTCCAAGCCAGCTTGTAGTCCAGCTGACGCCTGAACTCAAACCAGCCCTGATCGAGAATGGACTTGTTCAGGCCAGACTTGGCCCGGACGTTTCTGCCCAGATTCTTGACATTGCCTTTGGCAGACTTGCTCATATTGCGAACCTGCAAGCTCTCGATGCACACTATCGCGTGGTTTTGGCTGATAGCGGTCGTGGCCTTGTGCAGGTAGTCGTGCCGGGTGTTGCCGATGCGGGAATGGATGCGCTGGACGCGGGCTTTAGCCTTCCTCCAGTTGTTGCTGAACTTCTGTTTACGGCTCATGGCCTGCTGCGCCTTGCGCAATGCCGTTTCATGCCGCCTGAAACTGTTGAGTGATGCAAGGTGACTGCCGTCCGAGAGTGTGGCAAACCGGATCACGCCCATATCGATGCCAATGGCCCTGCTGGATTTCGGTATGTGCTTTTCCACTTCACGTTCGGTCTGGATCGATACGAACCACTTGCCGCAAGACTGGCTCATGGTGACGTTCTTTACCGTACCCAGGACATCGCGGCTGTTGCGATAGCGCAGCCAGCCGAGCTTGGGCAGGAAGATGCGGTTATTGCCTTGATCGAGCTTGATCTGCTTCGGGTCGGGATAACGAAAGCTCTCGCTTTGGCCTTTCTTCTTGAAGCGCGGGAAGTCCGCACGCTTGGCAAAAAAGTTGGTGTAAGCACGCTCCAAATCCTTGAGCGACTGTTGCAGCGGATGCACGGCGCATCCTTCAACCACGGCGTCTCCGAGCCATTGCGCCATACAGTGAGCAGCTTGCACAGCCCGGCGTAGCCCAACTTCTTCTCCCCCTGCTCAAAGCGCTCTTTTTGCAGCGCCAAAGCTTTGTTGAACACAAACCGGCATGAGCCTGCGAAGCGGCGCATTTGGTACTGCTGATCGCTGGTTGGCATCAACTCGTATTTGAAGGCCTGGAGACGTTTCAAGGTTTAATGGCTCTGCTTATATTATAAACAGTGTTGCAGGACGGCTATGCCGTCCTGCGCTATCCTTCCCCACCCTGAAGGACGAGGCTTGCCGCATCGAGGTCAATCCGAAATCAGGAACGGGTTCAGAAGGCTGGAGATTCTACCTTCGGTTCTACCCACGAGATGCCTTCCGAAACCTGACGTACCCCCATGCAGGAGAATGAGCAGCCTGAGCAGCTATCGATCAATCTAGGAATGAAGAAGCTTCGCTCAAACAGAACCACTGTTCGAGAAATTCCTGCCAATGCGGCTCGGAAGACTTGCTCTGGGTGAAGCGAACCAGCTCGCATTCACGTTGATACTGTTCGTTGTTGAAGGTTCCGCGCATAAGCTGAAAGCGCAAAAACACGAGGTAGGTATTCACCACGTCCGTTTCGCAATAGTTGCGAATGGCGGCAACCTCGCCTTTCTGGAAAGCGCTCCAGACCTGGGAGCCATCCATCCCCGACTTCCCCGGAAAACCCATCAGCTTAGCCAGCTCATCCAGCGGAACATTCGCGCGCGGCTGATACAACGCCAGGATATCCATCAAATCCAGATGGCGCGTATGGTAGCGACTGAGGTAGTTGTTCCATTTGAAGTCGCGATCGTCATCGCCCATGTCCCAGTAGCGCCGGGCCTTCAGACCGTGGATAAGGCTGCGGTAGTGGAGCACGGGCAGGTCGAACCCGCCTCCGTTCCAGGAAACCAGTTGGGGACTGTATTTCTCTATGCCGTCGAAGAAGCGCTGTATGAGTTCGGCTTCGGAATCCGCCGGGCTCCCCAAAGACCATACACGGAATTCATCCTTGTCGCGCAACGCACAGGAAATCGCCACCACCTTCTGCAGGTGCAAGGGAAGAAAATCGCTTCCGACAGTCTGGCGGCGCGACTGAAACGCCATCTCGGCGATATCCGCGGCCGGAAGCTCATGGGGAAGATTGTAGAGCCTGCGCAATCCCTCTGTATCGGGAACAGTCTCGATGTCGAAAACCAGTACGGGAGCCACGCTAGACGTTCAAATAAATCCTGCGCATCTGTTTTTGAGTATGCCCGCCGCCTTTACTTCTTGACCCATCCGCCGTCCGCCCCCTGATACCACCAGCCGCTCCGCGCCAGTTCGATCCAGCGTTGGCCAAAGGTGGAACGAATATCGGCTTCCCATTCCGGGTGACTATTGGCGCGGGCAATCTCGCGATAAAGCGCGTTTCTGTCCTGATTTTCCGCTGCGATCAACCCATTCACCGACTGCCGGGCCGCCAGCGGCACCGCGTTGGCGTCCCGCATGACAATGAGACCGTCACGCGTGAAGCCTACTGCTCCACTCGAGTAATACGCCTCCAGCTGGCTATGGCGCTGCTGCATGCTCCGTTTGATGCTTGCTATCGCGGGGGTATCGACTTCGATATTGGCCTGGGTATGCCCGGCGAGCGGCATCAATGATAATAGCATCAGCAGCGCTGCCCGGAAAATCGAACTGACCATGATATTTGCCTTTACTGTTATGGCTGCTGCTGCGGCTCTACCGCAGGTTGGGAAGAAGGAGGTGAAACGGGCTGCTCCGTCTTTTCACCCGCTTCAGGTTTCTTGAGTTGCCACACTTCTTCTATTATCTTGTCTGCTGCTTTTTCGGCTGCGGCGGCAGGGAAATAAATATTGATGGTGACGCAGGCGGCTGATATCACGCCGGCCAGAGTCAGCAAAGCTGCCTGGAACAAAAGGTTCTTCATTGTCTATCCTGTTGAAGGACAGGCCGGGCATTTGCGTCCGTAATCCGTTGAAGACGACTTATCAATTCCCGCCAGTCCACCCTGCGATTATAACCTATCACTGTGATCGCCGGGATTCCGCCGCCTTTGACGATCAGATATCCGTGCGGCAAGGGTTCCGATTCTATCCCGCCCATATCGCAGACGCCATTGCGCAATGTACAGCTCCACCCGATCTGCGAATAGCCGAATTCATCGAAGACACGCAGGAAACTGCGCTGGATTGCAGCGGCAGCGCCGACTCCACCCAGTGATGAAATGCTTTGCACCGCCCGCTGGCTGATGCGGCGTCTGTAATCGCCCCGGCTGCTGATGAGGCGGGCATCGAATTTCACCGGCTTCCAGTCAAAAAGCTCGAGATCATGCACAGCCACATCTATGCGGCCTTCCATATTGCCAAATGAGAATGCACCGGTGAGCAGGTCAAGATCGAGATTGCGCATATCCAAATCCGCCATGAGGGAGGGCGCGGAGCCGAAGGGCTCCAGTGCTTTCAAATTCCACACCAGCACCGTGCCATCAAACACATTGAGAAGCAGGGCACCCTGCACTTCAATAGCGGAGCCGTCGAATGTTACCCTGGGGATTTTTCCGGAGAGGGTGCCGCGCATCGGCTGAATTCCGAGCGCGCGGGTGAGTTGCTCCATGGATATGGGCGAGAGGTCGCCGCTGAACTGCCAACGCCAGCCGGGAAGCGATCCCTGCGCCTGCCTGATGGCGCTGAAGTTCTCCAGGGTCAGCTTGCCGTCCAGCAAAGGCGCTTCCATTCGGGGTATGCGAAAACCCGGTTCATTTAATCCGGTTATCTCCAGGGGGATATGAACGGGGCCCACGGGTAGCCGGCTTACGTGACCGCCCCCTATCGTAATCGCTGCGTGCGTCAGCGCATCTGCGCGCAGGGGTATTCGCGTATTGATATCGCGCAGCGCAAAACGCCCGCCCTCGTCCTCCAGCGATACATCACGCAGATCGACATTGAGCATTTCGCTCACACCATTCCGAAATCGCCACTTTACTCCTGCCTGTCCGCCGGTCTTCAATGCGGAAAAAGAAGTGTTGATCAGAAAAGGTTTTACGATCTGGCTGTACAACCCTGCCATTTGGAGATCAGGCGCGTCGAGGTCGAAATTGTGCAGCGTGTGGGCGCTCCAGTCCATGCTGCCGGACAGATCGATCTCCCCAATCTCCGCCAGAGAGAGTTTTCCCGTGCGGAGACGGAGGATACTATCATCGACTTCGCCACGCGCGCTGAAACGATCACCCCCGGCAGAGAAATACAGCGGTTGCCAGAACACTTCCCCTTGCGGCCAGTGCACATCCGCCTGCCACTCCCATAACTGAGTCTTCTGCCCGGGAATCTGTCGAGGCGTGCGCCTGGCTCTTGCATCGACAATAACACTGATATTCTCGCCCGCATGCAAACCGCTAGCATCGCTGAAGGCTACGCCCTCCACCGCCAGATGAGCATCCATGTCAGCAGGTCCGCCAAGGTCAGCCCGCAGTTTCGCTGCACCATTGATTTTCCCTTTCGTGGACGAAGGCAGGATGGCATTCTCACTGACCGGCAGCAATTGCACGATCTGCGCAACCTCTCCGTTAGCGGCGGTAAGCATACCTTCCCAACCTGCTCTTCCCGTGCGAAGCGACAGCTTCCACCCCTCGCCTGTCTTGCCTGCGCTGTTTCTGATTCTCACATCCAGGATTTTTACGTCGGAAGTTCTGCCTGGAACAGATAAACGAAATGACACAGGCAGTGGCGCAGACTCCGACAGCCTCAGAATTCCATCATTACAATTGATCTCCTCCCTGCTGGTGCGAAATCGATCACATGAAAAATGCAAGTTATGCCAGGTCTTTCCCTGTATCGCCACCTCGGCCAGCTTCATCCCCAGCGAGGACGCCGGAGGGGCACCGGTAAGGGTGATCTGGATCCCCTTGATATTGAAAAGCGGGCCGCGGATATCCTCTGCAGAAAGGGCAAGGGACGCAGCCTGCACGGACACCACTGCGGGGAAGAACGCTGCCAGTATCCTGATGAGGAATTTCATCATGAGCAAGCCAATTTTCGTTCGTCCTGAGCTCTTCGTCCCCGTTCGGCCTGAGCCTGTCGGAGGCGAACAGTTCAGGCTATGCTCGTCGAAGATTGAGCAGGTGGGGAGGGCAGGAATTGTAGGATGGGTGGAATGACGAGAAAGGCTCAATACGTTCCGGTGCCATTGGCCATATTGGAATTCGTGCCTAACCTCACCTAACCCCAGTCTGTTGCTGCTATCCTGCTACGGCTGTCAGACCCCGCCTACCCCCTAAAACCGATAATCACGCAGGAAAGACACCCGTGGAAAGATAACGGTCCCCTCGGTCGCAAACAATCGAGACGATCGTTGCATTTTCGGTTTCCGCAGAAACCTTGAGCGCCGCGGCGAGCGCGCCGCCCGACGAAATCCCTGCAAAAATCCCCTCCTCGGACGCAAGCCGCCGTGTCATTTCCTCGGCTTCATCCTGGGAAACCAGCATGATGCGGTCTACCCGGCTCGGATCATAGATTTTTGGCAGATAGGCTTCAGGCCATTTGCGGATACCGGGAATCTGGGCGCCTTCTTCCGGCTGCACGCCGATGATCCGAACCTCGGGTTTCTTCTCCTTGAAATAGCGGGAGCAGCCCATGATCGTTCCGGTCGTGCCCATGCTGCTCACGAGATGAGTAATTTTTCCTTCGGTGTCCCGCCAGATTTCGGGAGCGGTGCCTTCATAATGGGCACGCGGGTTGTCGGGGCTGGAAAACTGGTCGAGGATGATTCCCCGCCCCTCGTCGCACATGCGCTCGGCCACGTCGCGCGCTTCTTCCATGCTGCCCTTTCTGGAAGTCAGTATGATTTCCGCTCCATATGCCTTCATCGATTGCCGGCGCTCCACGCTGAGATGCTCGGGCATCACCAGCACCATGCGGTAACCCATGATTGCCGCCGCCATGGCAAGCGCGATACCGGTGTTGCCGCTGGTAGCCTCTATCAACGTATCGCCGGGCTTGATTTCCCCGCGCTCCTGCGCGCGCGTAATCATCGACAAAGCGGGACGGTCTTTTACCGAACCCGCCGGATTGTTGCCTTCCAGCTTCAGGAGAATGGCATTGGTAGTGTTTCCGGGCAGGCGCTTGAGCTTGACCAGAGGCGTATTGCCGACAAAATCTTCTATGGTTTTGAACATGACCTGCCCGACTTGTGAAACGTCACAACGAATTTCCGCAGTAGTGCCGGAGTGACGCGGAGTGACCGTAGGAGATGAGGCGAAAGCGTAATCTATGGAGAGTGGAGGTGTTGGCCAAGCCTTTATCCATTCTGCAACCTGCGACACCAAACGGCATGCGAGGTTATTCTCTGGCAGCGGGTTTGTGCTCTTTCCTCCCTGCCGCGCCACCACTGCCGCCGCCGATAGTGATATCCTTGCGCAGCTTCTGAACCGTGGCGGGACCAATGCCGCTTACGTTCTGCAAATCGTCCACGGATTTGAAAGATCCTTTCTTCTTGCGATAGTCGATGATCGCCTTGGCTTTGGCCGGCCCAATACCCTGAAGCGTTTCAAGTTCGGCCTGACTGGCGGTATTGATGTTGACAGCCGCGAATATCGCGCCGTTGAATACAAACAGCGTAACAAGGAGAAGAAACAGTCTCGTCATGTTTTTAGCAGATTCGGTCATGAAGTATCTTGTAGTCATGATGGGAATCCCGTGTCAGAACGGAATATCGTCATCCATATCATCAAACCCGGTACTACTTTTGGCAGGCGCTCTGCTACCGGATGAACTCGGCGCGAATCCGCCTTCTTCCCTCTCCGGAGCTTCATAACTGGCGCCGCCGGGCTTGCTGCCAAGCATTTTCATATCAGTGGCGATGATATCGGTGGTATAGCGCTCGACACCCGCCTTGTCGGTCCACTTGCGCGTCTCCAGCCGTCCTTCGACATAGACCGAGCGTCCTTTCTTGAGATACTCGCCTGCGATCTCAGCCAGCTTGCGGTAGAAGGTGACGCGATGCCATTCTGTTTTTTCCTGCTTTTCGCCGTTCTTGTCTTTCCAGGTCTCGGTGGTTGCCACAGTGATGTTCGTTACCGCGTCACCATTCGGCATATAGCGCGTCTCAGGATCCTTGCCGAGGTTGCCGATGAGTATGACTTTGTTGACTGATGCCATTTATGCTTCCCCTCCAAGTAATTGAGCAACGCCTTGCTCATCAAAACCGCGCATATCTACTTTCAGGTAAGCCACCCCTTCGCTCGCAAGCACCAGCGCCTCGTGCACGCCCGGCAGCGCTGCCAACTGTCGCGAAAGTCCATGGGCGGCGCCGATATCCATTACCTGCACGTGATACATCCTGGTACGGACAGCGGCAGGCGCCTTCATGGTAACGGCAAATATCAGCCATAACATGAGGAGCGCGCCACAGAATGCAAACAGTGCGGTACTTCCGTAATGTTGATAGAGATAGCCACCGGCGCTGGCGCCAATAAACGTACCCAGGAACTGGACACTGCTATAGACACCGATGGCAGTACCTTTTGCCCCTACGGGAGCGATCTTGGAAATGAGTGAAGGCAGAGTTGCTTCCAGCATGTTGAAGGCGGTGAAGAATACCAGCAGCGCTCCCGCGGTGCCCCATATCGAATCGAATGTATAAGCCAGCAGGATCTGGCTTACCAGCAGCACAGCGACGGATATGACAAACACTTGCTTGAGCTTTGCTTTCTTTTCGCTATAGATGATCACTGGAATGATCAGCAGCATGGAAATGACCAGCGCGGGCAAATAGATTTGCCAGTGATGATCCGCTGCGAGCCCTGCCTGCCGCAGCGATAGCGGTACCACCAGCCACAGCGCCATCAATACGGCGTGCAGCGCGAAGACGCCAAAATCGAGCCGCAACAGTTCCGGATCTCGCAAAACATTGGAAAATCGGCCGGCGGATGCTTCCGTATCCGAATGAAACCGGCTGTCTGTCGGGTTGGGAACCACTCGCGAAACTACGACCATTGCCAGCAGCACCAGCACGCCTGTCATCAAAAAAATTCCGGGCACGCCAATCATGCGGTTGAGCGACGGCGCAATAACCAGCGACAGCGCGAAGGTAGTCCCTATCGTCATGCCGATCGCTGCCATTGCCTTGGTGCGATGCTCTTCGCGTGTGAGATCCGCGGCAAGCGCCATCACAGCCGCCGAAATCGCCCCTGCACCCTGGATAACACGGCCAATGATTACCCAATAAATATCCGTTGCCCCGGCTGCGACAAAACTGCCCAAAGCGAACAAGAGCAGGCCACCATAAATCACCGGTTTGCGGCCGAAGCGATCAGACAGCCAGCCGAACGGAACCTGCAATATGGCCTGCGTCAACCCGTACGCTCCCAGTGCAATCCCGACCAGCGTGTAGTTGTCGCCTCCCGGCAGATGTTCGGCGTAAAACGTGAATACCGGGAGGATGATGAACATTCCCAGCATGCGCAGGCCGTAAATACTCGCCAGGCCCGCGATCGCGCGTATCTCTGTGGGTGACAGTTTCTCGGGAGACGATGAGGGGGACATGAATCAGATTGGGAAAACGCGGAAACTTGAGTATATTAACAGGTTTGGCCGGTTCTCAGGTAGCCTTGCCTCGGTGGGATGAGTATGGCAATGAGCAGGCGCCGGACCGTCAGCGAAAGGAGTCAATGGAACTCATCAAGATCCGTGGTGCACGCACGCACAACCTTAAAAATATCAACCTCGATCTGCCGCGCAACAAGCTTGTTGTCATTACGGGTCTGTCCGGCTCGGGCAAGTCTTCGCTGGCATTCGACACGCTCTATGCGGAAGGCCAGCGGCGTTATGTGGAGTCGCTTTCGGCGTACGCCCGCCAGTTCCTGCAATTGATGGAAAAACCGGATGTCGATCTGATTGAAGGATTATCGCCCGCCATCGCCATAGAGCAGAAAGCGACTTCCCATAACCCGCGCTCGACTGTCGGCACTGTCACTGAAATACATGATTACCTGCGCCTGCTTTTCGCGCGGGTAGGAGATCCGCAGTGTCCTGATCATGGCATCACGCTGACTGTGCAGAGCGTTTCCCAGATGGTCGATCATGTGCTGCGACTGCCGCTGGATACGCGGCTGATGATACTTGCGCCACTGGTAGTGGGGCGCAAGGGCGAGCAGGTGGACTTGATCGATGAACTGCGCGCCCAGGGCTTCATTCGGCTGCGGGTCGACGGGAACGTATACGAAATCGATGCCCTGCCCAGGCTGCAAAAAAACCAGAAGCATACGATCGAGGTGGTCATCGACAGGCTCAAAGTTTCGCCGGATTCGAAGCAGCGACTGGCGGAATCATTCGAAACAGCACTGCGCCATGCCGAGGGGCGCGCACTGGCGGTAGAGATGGATTCCGGCGCCGAGCATCTTTTTTCAGCCAGGTTCAGTTGCCCGATATGCAGCTATTCGCTGCCCGAACTCGAACCGCGTCTGTTTTCGTTCAACAACCCGATGGGCGCCTGCCCCAAATGCGATGGGCTGGGCAGGATCACCTTCTTCGATCCCAAACGGATCGTCGCGTTTCCGCATCTGTCATTGGCTTCCGGGGCCATCAAGGGATGGGACAGGCGCAACCAGTTTTATCATCAGCTGCTGGTGAGTCTGGCCAGCCATTACGATTTTGATCTGGAAGTGCCTTTCGAGCAACTGAACAGCCGTATTCAGGACATCATCCTGAATGGATCCGGCAATGAAAAAATCATGTTTTCGTATCTGAACGAAAACGGGTCGAGAAATTATCGCAAGCATACGTTCGAGGGAATCATTCCCAACCTGGAACGGCGCTACAAGGAAACCGATTCAGTTACCGTACGCGAGGAACTGGCGAAATATCTGAATTCCCAGATCTGCACTGAATGCGTTGGAACGCGCTTGCGGCGGGAAGCACGCCATGTGCATGTAGGCGGCATGGCAATATATGAAATCAACGCCTTGCCGCTTAAAGAAGCAAAGGTTTTTTTCGACCAGGTGACGCTGACCGGTCATAAACTTGCCATTGCAGAGAAGATCATCAAGGAAATCTCCAGCCGTATATCATTTCTCAACAATGTCGGACTGGACTACCTGTCGCTGGATCGGTCCGCCGATACTTTGTCCGGGGGGGAGTCCCAGCGCATTCGGCTTGCCAGCCAGATCGGATCAGGTCTCACCGGTGTGATGTATGTGCTCGATGAGCCTTCCATCGGCCTGCACCAGCGGGACAACAGCCGCCTGCTGAAAACCCTCAGGAATCTGCGCGATCTCGGCAACAGCGTAATCGTGGTGGAACACGACCAGGATGCAATACTGACCGCGGATCATGTGGTAGACATGGGCCCGGGGGCAGGTGAGCATGGCGGCGCCATTATCGCCCAGGGAACGCCGGAAGCTATCCAGCGGGATGCCGGTTCGCTTACCGGAAAATATCTCTCGGGCGAATTGACCATAAGGGTACCCGAAAAACGTGTGGAAGCGAAAAATGACCGTTGGCTGCGGATTGAAGGCGCCTCGGGAAACAACCTGAAGAACGTCACCCTGGACCTGCCCGTGGGGTTGTTCGTTTGCGTCACCGGTGTATCCGGCTCGGGCAAATCCACACTCATCAACGAAACCCTCTACCAGGCCGCTGCGCGGCATCTTTACGGCAGCGCAACTGAACCCGCTCCCTATCAGAATCTGGAAGGGCTGGCGTTTTTTGACAAAGTGATCAGCGTGGATCAAAGCCCCATCGGACGCACGCCGCGCTCGAATCCAGCTACTTATACGGGGTTGTTCACTCCGATCCGGGAGTTATTCGCCGGCGTGCCGCAGGCACGGGAACGCGGCTATGGGCCGGGGCGGTTCTCGTTCAATGTGAAAGGGGGCCGTTGCGAAGCCTGTCAGGGTGACGGCATGATCAAGGTGGAAATGCACTTTCTTCCCGACATCTACGTATCATGCGATGTCTGCCACGGCAAGCGCTATAACCGCGAAACCCTGGAGATTCAATACAAGGGAAAAAACATTCATGAAATCCTGCAGATGACGGTAGAACAGGCGCACGAATTTTTCAGTCCCGTACCCGTGGTGGCACGCAAGCTCCAGACCTTGCTGGATGTCGGCCTGGGCTACATCAGCCTGGGCCAATCGGCAACGACGCTTTCAGGCGGCGAAGCGCAACGGGTGAAGCTGTCGTTGGAGCTCTCCAAACGAGATACCGGACGTACGCTCTATATTCTGGATGAACCCACCACCGGGCTTCATTTCCAGGATATCGACCTCCTGCTCAAAGTGTTGCATCGATTGCGCGACCATGGCAATACAGTGGTCGTGATCGAACACAACCTGGATGTGATCAAGACTGCGGACTGGATTATAGATCTTGGCCCCGAAGGCGGCGAAGGGGGCGGTGAAATCATCGCACAGGGCCCGCCGGAGGAAATAGCAGCAAATGAAAGAAGCTTTACCGGACATCACCTCAAGGACATGTTGGAGAATCTTCACGCAACCACCTGAATTCACTGTTGAGAGGTAAAGGCGCGTCATGAACCCTCGAGCACTCCTGCTCAACAGCTTCTACGCTGCGCTCGCTGCAGCCGATCCGCTGCGTGTCGTATCCCCGCATCTTGCTTCCGTGTCATCTCGCGCGCTTGCAGTCAAACAGCATGAAGGCTGCATTAGGGACCGTATCAGGGATCATGGCGGGGGACGGACCCTGGTGGTAGGCGCAGGCAAGGCTGCGGCGGCAATGGCGCAGGCTGTGGAAACCCATTGGCCCCAAGAGATGCCTTTGAGCGGAATCGTACTCACCCGCTATGGTCACGGCCTGCCCCTCGAACGAATCCGGTTGATAGAAGCAGGCCATCCGTTGCCTGACGAAGGCGGGGAGCAAGGGGCCCGTGCCATTCTGGCGGAAATAGAAAAACTGGGAGCTGGCGATTTCCTGCTGTGCCTGCTGAGTGGAGGCGGTTCCAGTCTTCTGTCGGTACCGGTAACCGGCATATCGCTCGCTGATCTCTGCGATGTCACTACCCAACTGCTGCGCAGTGGTGCAGCCATCCAGGAAATCAATACCATACGAAAGCATCTCTCTGCGACAGCAGGTGGGCGACTGGCGGCTTCAAGCCGTGCTCCGGTACTGGCACTGATCATTTCGGATGTAACGGGAGACGATCCGACCCATATTGCTTCCGGCCCTTGCGCACCTGATCCCACGACGTTCTCCGATGCAGTCGCCGTACTCCAGCATTATAAAATCAATGCGCCGACAGCCGTGACGGAAACGTTGCGTGCAGGAATGGAAGGCAGGATCAGGGAGACGCCCAAACCCGGGGATGTCGTTTTCGATCAGGTGGAAAACCGGGTGATTGCAACGGCGCATGCTTCACTTACGGCAGCGGCAGAATATTTTCGCACACAGGGAATTCCGGCTGTAGTGCTGGGAGATTCCGTTACCGGGGAAGCACGCGAGGTGGCCAAGGTCTTCGCTGCAATGGCGAAGGAAGTGCAGCAACATGGGCAGCCGTGGAAGCTGCCGATAGCCCTGATCTCAGGAGGCGAAACGACAGTCACATTACGGGAAAATGAACAAGGATATAAGAGGAGCGGACGGGGCGGCCGCAATACCGAGTTCCTGCTGTCGCTCGCCATCGAACTGAACGGTACGGCAAACATCCACGCGCTCGCATGCGATACCGACGGCATAGACGGCACTGAAAACAATGCAGGCGCACTCATTACGCCGGACTCCCTCAGGCACGCCGCCGAGCGGCGCATGAACCCTTCGTCCTTGCTAACCTGTAATAATGCCTATGCCTTCTTTGAAGCGCTGGGTGATTTGATCACGACGGGTCCGACCCGAACCAACGTCAACGACTACCGTGTCATACTGATTCTGTGAATCTGCGACAGGAGGTTCGAATCCCTCGATGCGGCCGGAAGCCCCTTCCGGCTGGACGATGCCTGTTGCGGAATCTCTCGCTGCTTGCAAATGTCACAAAACCGCAATACTGTTTACATATCATCGAAATGTAAGAAAAAATAAAAAGCGGAGAAGATTCTGACGATAGAAGGAACGGTCTAATGGCAGCAACAATACTGGTGGTGGAAGATGAACCCGCGATCCAGGAACTGATCTCATATAGTCTCCGGCAGGCCAAGCATACGGTTTTCTCGACGAAAAATGCAGAGGAAGCCATGAAAATCATCAATGAGGCGCTGCCCGACCTGGTGCTTCTGGATTGGATGCTACCCGGGATGAGCGGCGCGGATTTTGCCCGCATGCTGCGAAGAGCGACCTGCACAAAGGATATTCCCATTATCATGCTCACCGCCCGCGCGGACGAGAGCGACAAGGTGACCGGACTGGAAAGCGGCGCCGATGATTACATTACCAAGCCTTTTTCACCCCGGGAACTGCTGGCGAGAATCAAGGCGGTACTACGGCGGCGCGCTCCCGAAGCCGCTGACGACGTGGTGGAGATCGGTGGACTGCGGCTGGATTCGGCAACCCATCGCGTCACTGCGAATGAGACTGAAGTCGTGCTCGGGCCCACCGAATTCCGCTTGCTGCACTATCTCATGACCCATTCCGAGCGGGTACATAGCCGTTCCCAATTGCTCGACCAGGTATGGGGCGATCATGTATTTGTCGAGGACCGTACTGTCGATGTGCATATCCGCCGCCTGCGCAAAGCCCTCGAAAACGTCGACAAGGATGGATTGGTGCAGACGGTACGGGGCTCCGGCTATCGCCTCTCGGCAGGGCAAGCGGTGAACGCGGGATGAAAGCTGGAATGACTTGTTGTAATCGTTCCAGCTGACATTCGTGTCCGGTTTCTGGGTACGCTTTGCCAATCTCTTACTGATTGCTGTTGTAAGCGGAGTACTGATGACTGAGTTCGGCGCAGTTGCGGCGCTGACACTTTATGTCATCGTTCTGTTCCTGCTGGTCCTGCACCACTCGCGCAATCTGAAGCGGCTGGACCGATGGCTCCACAGTGAAGAAGCTGCGCCACCCGACGGCTCCGGCAGATGGGGAGATGTATTCGCGCGCCTGGCCCGGCTCATGCGCGATCACAAACAAACCCACCAAAACCTCAGCTCCGCTTTGGAGCGCCTGCGGCGCGCCACCTCAGCCATGCCCGAGGGGGTAGTCATCCTCGATGAAATGGACCACATCGAATGGTGCAATCCAGTGGCCGAAAAACACCTGCGCATCAATGCCAGTCTCGATATCGGGCAGCATATTACGCATCTTATGCGTCAGACCCAGTTCGCGGAATATCTCACCTCGCGGAATTACAAGGAACCCTTGGTCATTAAACAGCCGCGGCAGCACGAGTTGATGCTCTCGCTGCAGTTTGTTCCTTATGGCGACAAGCAGAAACTGCTCCTCAGCCGTGATATAACCAAGCTTGAAAGAATCCAGACCATGCGCCGCGATTTTGTCGCCAACGTCTCGCATGAACTGCGCACGCCTTTGACCGTCATCGGTGGATTTCTCGAAATGTTGTCGGACGATAATCAACCAGATCCTGATACACGCCGATGGGCGCTGGAATTGATGAGCGAGCAGACGCGACGCATGCAGAGTCTGGTGGAAGATCTGTTGACCCTGTCGCGGCTTGAGGATACGGAAAACCAAGTG
>Ga0134128_10004128_pt1 | contig 17828 bp, 14 predicted proteins | sample KB31754_FD_96462 | JGI IMG/M metagenome (GOLD analysis project Ga0134128, IMG submission 96462) | Terrestrial soil microbial communities with excess Nitrogen fertilizer from Kellogg Biological Station, Michigan, USA - KB3-175-4 | ecosystem: Environmental > Terrestrial > Soil > Unclassified ... | reverse complement strand
GGTCGCGGACCTCGTACTTGGGGAAGTAGTGCCTCACGATGTCGCGCCAGGGCTTGCCCAGCGCGGCTTGGCCGAGCGCGCCGGCGCGGGAGAAGCCGAGGCCCGTGCCGGTGCCCGCCCCCCACACGACGAGCCGCGAGAGGCTCTTGCCGTCGTAGAGCGGCTGCATCGTGAACAGCGCGGAGCGCAGGCTGCCCGGCGAGAGCAGGCCCTGGATCTCCTTGAAGCCCGTGTAGGTCAGCTCGCCGTCGGCGCCGACGACTTTGAGCTGCTTGACGCGGCCGGTCGCGGTGCGGCCGGCGACGATCACGTTGAGCAGGCGCCCGATCTTCTTGCGGCGCTCGACGCGGGAGCGCAGGTCGCGCGCCTCGAAGATGCGCATCCAGCGGGCGGCCGCGGCGGTGGGCCCCGGCGCGGCCTCGCTGTAGAGGCCTTCCGGCGGCGCGTCGTGCGTGAAATGCTCCACGTCCAGAGGCAGCGCCCACGGCGAGGCGGGCTTCTGCGCGTCGGCGACGGAGACCATGCCCTCCATGCCGGGCTCGCCCGAGTCCTTGCCGTCCTCGGTGCGGCCGCCGCTGTCGTCGGTCTGCGGAGCGAGCGCGACGAGGCCGTGCTCCGACAGCACGAGGCCCTCGGTGGCGGCCACGCCCTCGGCTCCCTCGCGCATCTCGCCGCTGACGCCGATGGTCTGCTGGACCGAGCGGTCGTCGAGCAGGTCGAAGTTCTCCTGCGTCTGCGCGTGGTGTCCCATGGCCCAGGCGGCCGCGGTACGCGAGACGACGGCCTGCGCCTTGTAGGCCTCGGGCGGGCTCTGGTCGGGGAGGGCCACGGACACGACGCCGAACAGGTACTGCTCGAGCGGGACCTGGTTGACGAGCTTGAAGCCCCACGGGTTCGGGACGACCTCGACGGCGCCGCGCACCTCGCGGTCGCCGAGGTCCACGCCGACGACGTCGGTCACGGCCGCGCTCTTGACGAGCACCGAGCCGCGCGCCGCGGAGGGCACGAACAGGAAGGGCTGCTTGGACGTGAAGAGGATGTTGCGCGCGGAATCGCGGACCTCGATGACGGCGCTGTCCGGGCGCCACTCGACCTCCCACTGGTCGTACGCGTTGCCGTTGTCGCGCATGACGCCGTAGGCGGCGGCGGTGACCTTGAACGGGGAGTTCATCATCAGATAGCAGCGCGTCATCGTCGCGGGGCGGCCGTCCGGGGCTCCATACAGGCCGACGCGCACGGTGCGCGACGAGACGGGCAGGGCTGGCTCCGTCGTGTCCGGGTTGAGCACGGGGCGCGCGATGCGGCGCACGCCGGAGGCCTCGTCGGGATCGCCCTGGATGTACGGGGCGTTGCGCTTGAGGACCTTGAGCGCGTCCTCGTCGGTCGGATCGAGCGCCAGCTCGCGCCGCGCGGTCAGCCAAGCGCCGCGGTTGTCGCCGATGTCGTTGAGCAGGCTCACCAGAGAGCGCAGGGCCTCGCGATTGTAGGGGTCGACGTCGAGCGACTGGCGCAGGTAGCTCAAGGCCCGCTCCTTGTCGCCGATGGCGAGGGAGGCGTCGGCCATGAGCTGCGCGGAGGCGGCGATGGCGTAGGGGCCCGAGATGCCCGCGCGGCGCAGGGCGTCGACGCCCGCCTTGGCCTTCCTGTCCATCAGCGCGTCGAGGCCCAGGCCCAGGTTCGCTTCCGCCTGCATGGCGGTGGTCGAGGAGCGGTCGATGGCGCGCTGGAACGACTCCTTCGCGTCGCGCGCGCGGCCGAGCGCGAGGAAGGTCCAGCCGCGCTGGTTCCACACGAAGCCGTTGGCGTTCTCGAGCAGGGAGGCCTTGATCCACAGAGGCAGCGCGGTCTCGGGATGCCCGCCGTCGCGCTGGACGAGGGCCTCGTTGGCTTCCGGCTCCGGCGCGGTCACGTTGAGCGTCTGCAGGTAGCGGAAGCCGCTGGCCGCGTCGTCGTAGCGGCCCTGGAGATAGGCGCCGTAGGAGTCGCGCACGGTCTGCTCGACGTCCGCGGCGCGCGCCGGCAGCGCGAGCAGCAGGAGGGCGGCCGAGGCCAGGGCTCTCACGAGGACCTCGCGCGGCGTTTATGGCGCTTGGGCGCGCTCGAGGGCGGCGTCGCCACCTGATCGAGCTTGTCGTCGGACCCGATCGAAGGCCGCAGGGCGTCCTGAGCCTGCGGGATGGCCAATCGAAGCCGGTTGAGTTCGTCGATGGCGAGCGCGCGCGTGGCCGGGGCGTCGAGCTTGAGCGCGGCGTCGGCGGCGCCTTGGAGGCTCTCGACGCGGCGGCCGCGAGCGGCGGCGGCCGCGATCTCCGCGCTGACGTCGCGGTAGAGGCTCTGGAGCCTCTTCGACTCGCGCGCGTCGAGATCGGCGGCGATGTCGGGGGCGGCGACGGCGCCGCGCTGCTTCGCGAAATGCCGGTCCAGATAGAACTGGTACGGAGCGTCGTAGTAGTTTCCCACGATGTAGAGTCCGAGGGCCGACAGCACGGCGATGAGGAGCCCCCGCGCGTTGAGATGGCGAAGGATGAAATCCATGTCCGTCAGGTCTTGGGCGGCGTCTGGGTGATGATCACGATCTTGTTGGCGGTCGTGGGCAGCCCCTGGGCGCGCATGACGAGTTCCTCGATCTCGTTGGCGAGGTAGAACGCCTCGACCTTGTGGTCGGCGGTGCGGATGTGCTGATGAGCGAGGAGCGAGGTATCGTGCAGGCTGCGCATCGCGCCCGAGAGCCGCATGGCCAGGCGCGCGACCGAGGTCGCGAACTTCGCCGCCTTCTCGTCGAACTCGGCGGAGCGCTCGAGCGAGCCGAACACCGTCGGGAGGGCGGAGACTTCCTGCGAGAAGGTGCGGACGGAGCGGCGGTAGTGCTGGAGGTCGTAGCCGAACATGGTGTCGGTCACGCCCATGTTGTTCTTCTGGGCGGCGGCGATGCGCTGCGCGCGGAACAGGAGATCCTCGAGCTTGGCCTTCATCGCGTTCGTGTGGTCGCAGACCATCGAGAGCGTCGACTCCATCTGCTTCAGGCCGGCGGTGATTTCCATGTCACTCCTTTAAGATGTCGTCGAGCAGAGCCTCGTCCGCGGCTTTCCCTTCCTTCGGCGCCGCCTTGGCCGACGCCTTCGCGGCGCGCTTGGCGGCGGTCGGCTTGGCCGGTTTCGCCGGAGCGTCGTCCGCCGGAGCGACGAGCTCGTCCACGCTCTGGGACTTGGCGGCGCCGGGCTCGACCGGCGCCTTGTCCGCCGGCGCGGCGGCGGCCGGCGCGGCGTCGGAGGGCGCGTCGTCGGACGGAGCGTCGTCGACCGCCGCCGGCTTGGCGGGAGCCAGCTTGGCCTCGGGCTTGGCGGGAGCGTCGGACCCGAGCAGGGAATCCAGGCTCTCCTCCTTCGGCTTGGGAGCCGGCGCGGGCGCCTTGGCCTTGGCTTTCTTCTTGATCGTGACGCGCTTGGGCTTGGGCGGCGCGGGCGGAGGCGCGGCCTTGCCCGCCAGCACGGCCTTCGCGGCCGGGTTGCGGCCGATCACCGTCTTCGCGGCGAGGTCGACCTCGAACTCGTAGGCGACGGTCGGGGCGCCGGAGGCGCCGCCGTGCGCGAAATAATTGACCGAGAGGCGCCCGTCGGTCAACGGCTCCGCCATCCAAGGCGAGAGATTGCCGATGGGCGGAGAGAGCGTCTCGAGGGCGTTCCCCAGACGGCGGCCGTCGGGAAGCTCCCACTCCTTGGCGGCCTCGATGGCGGTCTCGCGGGGATCGACCGCGGGAGCGGGCGCGACGGGGGCGGGCGGCGGGAGGGCGGGAGCGGGCGTCGGCAGCGGGGCGTCCGACAGGCCCTGCGGCAGCGCGGACTTTTTCTTAGGGCTCAGGAAGCCGCTGAGATAAACGCCGGCGCCGAGGACGACGAAGCCGACCAAGCCGCCGAGCAGGAGCGCCTTCTTGCGCCCGCCGGGGGCTTTCGCCGGCGCTTCGGCCGCCGCGGCGGCCGGCTCGGACATCGACGGCAGAGGAGACTCCGGCGACGGCAGGACGGAGGCCTGCGCCGGGTCCATCGGCATCGCGATGGGAGCGTCCGCCGCGGGCGCGCCGAAGGACGGCATGGCGCCGCCGAACGTCGGCAAGGGCTCGCCGGCCGGCGCGAAGGACGACGCCGGCTCGGACGGCGCCGGCGGAGGCGGAGGCGGCGCGACGCTCGGCAGCTCGGCGGGAGCGGGCGTCTCTCCGGGGATCTGGATCTCGAGATCGGAGGCCGGGGGCGGGACCGGGACGGGGACCTCCAGGGGCGCGGGCGCCGCCGCCGGCAGCGCGGCGGGCGCGGAGGCGAGGCGCTCGCTCAGCTGGGCGCGCAGGGACTCGATCTCCTTCGTCAGCTCGGCGATCACGCTGCCCTGCGCCTCGACGTCGTGCTCGACGTGCTTCTCGGCCTCGACGGCCTTGTCGATCGTCTCGCTGAGCCGGTTGACGACGCCGACGCGCTCCTCGAGCTCCGCCATCTTCGCCTTGAACTCGTTGGTCTGCGCCTGCAAATCCTCGGCTTCGCGCTTGCGCGTCTCGGTCTCGAGCTTGAGCTCCGCGGCCTCGCGCTCCATCGCGGCCTTCATGACCGACGATTGGCGGTCCTTGCCGGCGAGTTCCTGATGCAGCGACGCGAGCTCGGCGTCCTTGAGGCGCAGCCCTTCCTGGAGCTGGAGCACGACGTCTTCCAGCATGCCCATCTTCTCCTGGAGGCTTCCGAGGACGGCGAGATCCTTGAGCGTGGGCTCGGGCGGCAGGCCGGCGATGGTGGCGATGGAGCCGTGGAGGCCGTGCGACTGCGCGGCGCGCACGAGCGCGACGGACAGGTCGGGGACCATGCCCGCCCTCTGCCAATCTCCCATCGTGGTTCCCTTGCGCCCCTCGGGACAGACGAGGCTTTCGGCGCCGAAGGCGGTGTGCTTGCTGAGATCGTCGGGCTCGTACGGCCCGAGCACCTGGTTGCTTTGGAAGATCCAATATTTCATGGCATCACGAGTATATAGGAGGCGGGCGCCATCCCGGTGTCAAAATTGTTAAAGGCCATGAACATCCGAAGAATACCCCCCGCGCGATTGCGCGTCAAGTGGGGCCCCGTTGCGAGGCGCGCCGGGATTTGCTATAAACTTCAACGACGGATCGGTAGCTCAATGGTAGAGCAATGGCCTCTTAAGCCGGAGGTTGTGGGTTCGAGTCCCACCCGGTCCAAATTTTTTTAGGATTCATCGAGGACCGAGCCTGGACTCGGTCCTTTTTGATTTCGGGCGGGTGGCGGAACTGGCAGACGCGCGCGGCTTAGGACCGCGTGCCGAAAGGCTTAGGGGTTCAAGTCCCCTCCCGCCCACACGACCAACGCGGAGGAACACATGGGTCTTTTCACCTCGACGAAGTCGGACAAGGCTAAGTTCAAGAAGCTGAAGGAGGAGGGCTGCGTTGTGACCCTTTCCGTTGAGATCCCCGCGGAGGAAGTGACCAACCAGACGCAGACGTCTTTGGTCCGCCTGCAGAACCGCGCGCGCATCCCCGGCTTCCGCGCCGGCAAGGCCCCGCTCGACGTCGTCAAGCAGCACTTCACCGGCCACGCCAAGGAGGAGGCGCTCGACGCGCTGATCCGCAAGCACGTGCCGGCCGCCCTCGAGGAGCTCAAGCTCCGCGTCGTCGAGACGCCCTCGGTCGAGGACGTGAAGTGGAAGGACGGCGAGCCGCTGACCATCCAAGTCCGCGTCGAGATCGCCCCGACCGCCACCGCGAAGGACTACACCAAGATCGCCGTCGCGCGCAAGCCGGTCGCCGCCGACGCGAAGGCGCTCGACAAGCGTCTCGAGGACCTGCGCGAGTCGCACGCGCGCCTGGAGGCCGCCAAGGACGAGAAAGTCGGCGCCAAGCACTTCGCCGTCATCGACTACGCCGCGTCCCGCGACGGCAAGCCGCTGCCCAACGCGAAGGGCGCCGGCGAGCTCGTCGACATGTCGGCCGAGCAGTCCGTCGAGGGCCTGACCGCCGGCCTGCTCGGCATGAAGCGCGGCGAGTCCAAGGACATCACGGTCAAGCTCGGCGGCCAGGACGCCAAGCTCGCGGTCACCGTCACCGAGATCAAGGAGAAGATCCTGCCGGCCGTCGACGCGGAGTTCGCCAAGGACCTCGGCTTCGAGACGCTCGACGAGTTGAAGGCCAAGCTCAAGGAAGTCCTCGACCGCGAGACCAAGAACGAGTCCGAGGCCGACGCCGTGCGCCAGATCGAGGAGTCGCTGGTCAAGTCCAATCAGTTCCCCCTGCCCCCGTCGCTCGTCGAGCGCCAGCTCGAGGGCATGATGGAGCGCATGCAGCGCCAGCTCGCGGGCTCCGCGCAGGTCTCCGAGAAGGTCCTCGCGGACCTCAAGGACAAGATGAAGCCGAAGGCCGAGGACGAGGTGCGCCTCGCGTTCGTGCTCTCCGCCATCGCCGAGAAGGAGAAGATCGACGCCTCCGAGGCGGACCTCAACGCCGAGCTCGAGCTCGGCCTCAAGGACGCGGAGACCGAGGAGAAGAAGAAGGATTTGCGCGAGGTCTTCACCAAGCGCAAGGACCAGATCTCCCACATGATCCGCGAGCGCAAGACGATGCAGTTCCTGAAGGACAAGGCGGCCTACAAGGACGCTTAAGCTTCTCGCTCGACGGAAATGAGAAGGCGCCGGCTTAGGCCGGCGCCTTCCCTTTTTTTCTCATGCTTGGGTGTCGGTGATACTGTGACCCGGAATGCAGTGTATTCGCCGGTCCGATATCTATCGACAGACTGGCGAATCGTTCATTATCCTTTCATAATCCGTGAAGGACCAATACCATGGACGACAACGATAACGTCAAAACAGAAACTCGAGTTCGATTTAATATTGTCGATTTCGATTTTGATCCAGCCTCTATCACAGAGACACTAGGTGTCCAGCCCACCAAAACGTGGAAAATCGGCGAGCCGCGTTACGCCCCGGAAATTTCAGCACAACGCGCCGGCTCGCCCCTCGCGTATTGGAAGAACAATGGATGGGTCCTCAAATCCAGCTTGGCGGAAGATCGAACAGTCGATGATCATGTCGAAGCCTTAATCAAGATATTGGCCCCATGCTGGGGGCAACTCAAAGAACTTGCTCCAAAGTGTTACTTCGAATTGGCGGTGACCATGCGAATGTTTAATGTCGATCGGCCTCCGCTTTGGTTCGATGCTTCACTCATAAAAAAACTAGCCGAATTAAATGCGCATGTCGATGTCGATCTCTACAATTTTTGAGATATTCGGGGCATAGCGGAACGCCTAACATAGTGTTCTCTCGAACTCGGCATTTTGGAATCCAATAGCCACGGCGGTCTATCTGCGGCGTTTTGGGCCTTGAAGAATTATAGGATTAGACCTATACTCAAGCATATGGATAAGATCATACCCATCAGCGACCTCCAGACGAAGGCCAAGAAGTACGTTGAGCAGGTGCGCGAGACTGAGCAGGCCGTGATCGTCACCCAGCGCGGGCGCGCGAGCGCCGTGCTCGTCAACTACGAGGTCTACGAGGGCATGCTCGCGCTTCAGGACGAGATGTCCTATCCCGATTTTCAGCAGCGCATGGAGCGGGCTCGCCGCGAGCAGGCCGCCGGGAAGACTGTCTCCCTCGAGGAGATCATCGCGAGCCGTAAGCGACGCAAGGCACGTTGAAGCTCCGATTCCTTCCCCTCGCCGAGGAAGATGTCCTCGCGATTTCCGAACCGCTGTTCAGCCGCGTCTCTCGTCGCCTGCGAATACTGACTCAATTCCCGGAAATGGGCGCGGTCATGCCGAAGCCGTTCTCCGACATGCGGAGCACCGTCGTCGATAACTTCCGCATCGTTTATCGACTCCTTCCGGACGGCGTCATCGAAGTCGCATACGTCCGCGATTGCCGCCGCCGCCTCCCTCCCCGCTCCTGAGCCGCCGTCGACGGTGCCAGGCATGTAGAACTCCGCGTACGCGGAGTCGTCGACCTCTCAAGCCTTCGGGGCGAGCTCGCTCCGCACGAAAGCGATCAGCGCTTCGGCGTCTTCATCGCTGAGCGGCAGTTCCGTCGATTGGCTTGGTCCTCTGAGGCATTGGAGAGTCATCGTCCACCCCGGATAGGAGGCCCTGAAGCCGGGCTTGCTCCCGCCCTGAAAGCGGTAGAAGGTGATCCTCTGCAGGCCTGTCCCGACGATGTCCGCCTTGCGCGCCCGCCGCGGGGGCCCGAGAGACACGCCGAGCGCTCTCCTCTCCAGGATGAACTCATCCAGTGCGCTTGTCACGCTCTCGACCACGAAGGAGTACCAGGCTGACGCGATCAGCATCGGCACCAAGAGAGCCGCGGCGACCGCGAACAGAAGCACGTCCAGCGCCGTCTTGCGCGGCAGGGTGAAAACGACGATTCCCCACAAGAAGATCGGAAAGAGCATCGAGAGCGAAATGCGAGGTCCGGCGGATTGGTACGAATACGATTTCATCCCCCAAGCTTAGCCCGGCGCCTCCCTCTGCGCAAGGCGCCGAAACCCGTCATTTCGTCACGGGATCGTCGCTTTACGCCCGAATCCTAAAGAGCTATCCTCTAGCCTATGCCTGCGATTCTACCCACGATCATCGAGCGCTGGACCGGCGGCTCCGCCGCGAGCACGGACATCTTCTCGCGCCTGCTCCAAGAGCGCATCATCTTCTTCGGAGGCGACGGTGGGGCGGTCACGACCGACTCGGCCAACCTCCTGATCTCCCAGTTGCTCTATCTCGACTCGCAGGACCACGAGAAGGACATCCACCTCTACATCAATTCCCCCGGCGGCATGGTCACGGCCGGCCTGGCCGTCTACGACACCATGCAGTTCGTGCGCGCCCCGATCTCGACCTTGTGCATGGGCATGGCCATGTCCTTCGGCGCCGTGCTGCTCGCGGCCGGCACCAAGGGCAAGCGCTTCATCCTGCCGCATTCGCGCGTCATGATCCACCAGCCGCTGATCCGCGGCGGCCTCGGCGGCCAGGAGACCGACGTGCGCATCGAGGGCAGGGAGATGATGTCCAACCGCCGCCGCCTGTCCGAGATCCTGGCCCTGCACTCCGGCCAGCCTTACGCCAAGGTGGACAAGGACGTCGAGCGGAATTTTTACCTGTCGGCCGAGGAGTCCGTGGCCTATGGGCTGGTCGACAAGGTCCTGCCGGCGGCGGCGCTGAAGCTGTGAGCGACCCGAAGAAGCCCGCCGCCCCGCGCCCCGAGCGCCTGCCGCTCCTCGCCGTGCGCGACGTGGTCATGTTCCCGCACATGGTCCTGCCGCTGTCGGTCGGCCGCCCGAAGTCGGTCAAGGCCATCGAGGCCGCCATGGCCAAGCACGGCAAGCTGCTCGTCGTCGCCGCGCAGAAGGACGTCTCCATCGAGGACCCCAAGGCCGAGGACGTCTACAAGATGGGAGTCTTGGTCGAGGTCGTTCAATATCTGAAGATGCCCGACGGAACCCTCAAGGTGTTCCTGCAGGGCCACGCGCGCGCCGCCGTCGCCAAGATGACGTTCGGCGCCGAGGACGGCCATTGGGATGCGGAGCTCACGTATCCCGAGACGCCCGTCAAGGTCTCCGCCGAGGTCAAGGCGCTGATGCGCCACGCCTTGGAGATCAGCGAGGAGCAGGGCAAGCTCTCGCGCCGCGCGCCGGCCGAGATCGCCGCCCTGCCGCAGATCGAGGACCCTTCCGAGCTCGCCGACAAGGCCGCCGCCGCCATCGTCGGCAAGGCGCCCGACCGCCAGGCGCTGCTCGAGCTCGTCGACGTGAAGGCGCGCCTGGAGAAGCTCGTCGTCCTGGTCAAGGCCGACATCGAGATTCTGACGCTCGAGAGGAAGATCCACACCCGGGTCAAGTCGCAGATCGAGAAGACCCAGAAGGAGTACTACCTCAACGAGCAGATGAAGGCGATCCAGAAGGAGCTCCGCACGAAGGACGACTTCGCGCAGGAGATCGAGGATCTGAAGAAGGCCGTCAAGGACGCCAAGATGCCGGAGCCCGCGGAGACCGCGTCGCTCAAGGAAATCGGGCGCTTGGAAAAGATGATGCCGTTCTCGCCCGAGTCCACCGTCTCGCGCACCTATCTCGACTGGATGGTCCACCTGCCCTGGTCCAAGCGCACGCGCGACGTGATCGACCTCGAGAAGGCCCAGGTCATCCTCGACGAGGACCACTCGGGCCTGCCCAAGGCCAAGGAGCGCGTGCTGGAGTATCTCGCGGTCACCAAGCTCACGAAGGGCCTCAAGGGCCCCATCCTGTGCTTCGCCGGACCTCCCGGCGTCGGCAAGACCTCGCTGGCCAAGTCCATCGCGCGCTCGCTCGGCCGCAAGTTCGTGCGCATGTCGCTGGGCGGCGTGCGCGACGAGGCCGAGATCCGCGGCCACCGCCGCACCTACATCGGCAGCCTCCCGGGCCGCCTCGTCCAGAATCTGCGCAAGGCCGGCTCCAAGAACCCGGTCATCCTGCTCGACGAGATCGACAAGATGGGCATGGACTGGCGCGGCGATCCCTCCGCGGCGCTGCTCGAGGTCCTCGACCCGGAGCAGAACTCGACGTTCCTGGACCACTATCTCGACGTGGAGTTCGACCTCTCGCAGGTCATGTTCGTCTGCACCGCCAACGAGCTCGGCGGCATCCCGGTCACCTTGCGCGACCGCCTGGAGGTCATCAACTTCTCCGGCTACACGCAGGCGGAGAAGCGCTCGATCGCCCGCTCGCACCTGCTCACGAAGTCTCTGGAGAGCCACGGGCTCAAGCCCGGACAGCTCGTCCTCGACGACGCCGCGCTCGACCGCGTGATCGAGGAGTACACGCGAGAGGCCGGCGTGCGCCACCTGGAGCGCGAGCTCGCGGGCCTGTGCCGCAAGGCCGCGCGCAAGGTCCTCTCCGAGAAAGCGGAGACCGTGACGATCGGCGAGGCCGACGTCCCGAAGCTGCTCGGCCCCGCGAAGTTCCCGCGCGAGAAGAACTCGCACAACTCCGTCGGCGTCTCGACCGGCCTGGCCTGGACCGAGGTCGGCGGCTCGACCTTGGCCATCGAGGTCGTGGCCGTGCCCGGCCGCGGCGAGGTCAAGATCACCGGACGCCTCGGCGAGGTCATGACCGAGTCCGCGCAGATCGCGCTGAGCCACGTGAAGTCCGCGGCCGACGAGCTCGGCATCCCGGCCGAGGCGTTCCGCCGGCGCGACTTCCACCTGCACGTGCCCGAGGGCGCCGTCCCCAAGGACGGCCCGTCGGCGGGCATCGCCTTGGCGACCGCGCTGGCGAGCCTGCTGTCGGGACGTCCGGTCGCCTCCGGACTCGCGATGACCGGCGAGATCACCCTGCGCGGGCGCGTCCTTCCCATCGGCGGTCTGAAGGAAAAAGTCCTCGCGGCGGATCGCGAGGGCCTGAAGACCGTCCTGTTCCCCGACGCCAACGCGAAGGACCTCGAGGACATCCCCGCCGACGTCCGCGCGCGCCTGAAGATGATCCCGGTCAAGCACTTCCGCGAGGTCGCCTCGCTCGCGCTCGGTCCCGTCGCCGTACCCCCGGACGCCAAGCCCGTTTGGCTGCCGCCCGGCGCCGCGTCGTCCCCGTCGAGCCGGATACAACCCTCATGACCAACAAGAACATCATGCTCACGCCGGGCCCCACGCCTCTCCCCCCGCAGGTGCTGGAGGCGATGTCGCGCCCGCTGATCCACCACCGCACCGAGGAGTTCGGCAAGCTCTTCGCGGCCGTCATCGAGGACATGAAGTGGGTGTACCGCACCCAGCAGACGGTGCTCATGATGACGTGCTCCGGCACGGGCGCCATGGAGTCGGCGGTGATCAACCTGCTCTCTCCCGGCGACGCGACGCTCGTGTGCACGACGGGCGCGTTCGGCGACCGCTTCGTCGCCATCCAGAAAGCCTTCGGCTTGATTCCCGTCGTCCTGCCCTTCGAGTGGGGCCGGGCCGTCGACGCCGACGCGCTGCTCAAGGCCTTGAAGGCCAACAAGGGGCTCAAGGCCGTGTTCTTCCAGCACACCGACACCTCGACCGGCGTCGTCAACGATCTGAAGACCCTCGCCAAGATCGTGCGCGAGGAGCAGCCCGACGCCCTCGTGGTGGTCGACTCGGTCTCCGGCCTCGCCTGCGAGCCGCTCGAGACCGACGCCTGGGGCCTGGACGCCGTCGTCACCGGGTCGCAGAAGGGCCTCATGAACGCCCCCGGCCTCGGCTTCGTCGCGCTCAGCGAGCGCGCGTGGAAGGCCGTCGAGTCCGCCAAGCTCCCCCGCTACAACTTCGACTACAAGATCATGAAGAAGTCCCTCGCCGACCGCGAGACCCCCTGGACGCCGGCGATCTCGGTCGTCGTCGGCCAGGCCGCGGCGCTCAAGCTGCTGCGCGCCGAGGGCATGGAGAACGTCTGGAAGCGCCACGACGAGCTCGCCGCGTACGCGCGCAAGGTCCTCTCGGCCAAGCTGGGATTGCCCTTCTACGCGAAGAACCCGGCCAACATCCTGACCGGCGTCGTCCTGCCCGAGGGCGTCGACGGCAGCAAGCTCCTCGCCGACATCCTGCGCGAGGAGGGCATCTCCATCGCCGGCGGCCAACTCCACCTGAAGGGCAAGATCTTCCGCCTCGCGCACATGGGGTATATCAAGAGATCCGACGTCGACGCGGGCGTCGAGGCCCTGGCGGCGCGGCTGGCCAAGGTCAAGGCCTGATATGTCCAAGCTCACCGTCCTCGTCACCGACAAGATCGACCCGAACGGCCTGAAGCCGCTGCAGGAACACTCGGGCATCGACCTGCGCTACGAGATCGCGCCGAAGCCCGACGTGCTCGAGAAGGCCCTCGTCGGCGTCGGCGCGTGGCTCGTGCGCTCGGAGACCAAGATCACCTCGGACTGGATCGGCAAGGCCCCCGACCTGCGCCTGATCGGCCGCGCCGGCGTCGGCGTGGACAACATCGACCTCGCCGCGGCCACGCGGCGCGGCGTCGCCGTGATCAACGCGCCGGCGGCCAACACCCTGGCCGCGGCCGAGCACACGATGGCCCTGATGCTCGCGCTCGCGCGCCACGTGCCGCAGGCCGACGCGACCACGAAGGCCGGCAAGTGGGAGCGCTCGAAGTTCATGGGCGTGGAGCTGTTCGGCAAGACGCTCGGCGTCGTGGGCCTGGGCCGCATCGGACGCGAGGTGGCCAAGCGCGCCCAGGCGTTCGGCATGAGGATCGTCGGCTTCGACCCCTTCGTGACGGAGGCGCAGGCGCGCGAGCTCGGCATCGAGCCGTCCTCGCTCGCCGACCTGCTCGCGCGCGTCGACTTCGTCACCCTGCACGTCCCCGGCGGCGAGAAGACCAAGCACCTGATCTCGGCGGAGTCGCTCAAGACGGTCAAGAAGGGACTGCGCCTCGTCAACTGCGCTCGCGGCGAGCTCATCGACGAGCACGCGCTCGCCGAGGCCCTGCGGGACGGGCGCGTCGGCGGCGCCGCCCTCGACGTGTTCTCCGAGGAGCCGCTCCCCCCGCACAACCCCCTGCACGGCGCGCCGAACCTCGTCCTGACGCCCCATCTGGGCGCGTCGACGAAGGAGGCCCAGAGCCGCGTCGCCACCGAGCTCGCCCAGGCCGTCGTGGACTTCCACGAGAAGGGCATCGCTCCCAACGCGCTGAACCTGCCGGGCTTCGACGCGGCGACCCTGTCCGCGCTCGGCGAATGGCTGCCGCTGGCGGAGGCCTTGGGCCGCTTCCTGGCGCAGACGCTGGAAGGCGGCGTGCGCGATTTCACGTGCCAGTTCGAGGGCGAGTTCAAGGGCGCCGAGCGCCGGCCCCTGGCCGTCAGCGCGTTGAAGGGCCTGCTCTCGCCGCTGCTGGGCTCGCCGGTGAGCTGGATCTCGGCGCCGGCCGTCGCGGCCGAGCGGGGCATCCGCGTCTCCGAGACCTCCGACCCGAGGTGCTCCGAGGGCGTGCGCCGCATGCTGACCGTCGGCGCCGTCACCGACAAGGGGCCCGTCTCGGTCTCCGGCGCCGTGCTGGCGCCGGGCGAGCCGCGCGTCCTGCGCATCGGCGCGCTGCGCGTCGACGCGCGGCCGGCCGGCAAGATGCTCGTGCTGACCAACACCGACGCGCCCGGCGTGATCGGCCGCGTGGGCACTTTGCTCGGCAAGGCCGGCGTCAACATCGCGGACATGCGCGTCGGCCGCGTCTCGCCGCACGGCGAGGCCGTCATGCTCCTGACCGTCGACGACGCGGTGCCGTCCGCGGTCCGCGCCGAGCTCGGACGCCTCGACGGCATCCGGCGCGTGCAGTGGGTCGAGCTTTGAGCCTGAGGCGCGCGTGACGCCGAGCACGTGCCCGGGCTGCGGGACCAAGCTCCAGCCCGACATGCTGGCGTGCCCGAACTGCCCCATGTCCTTCCCGGAGGACGAGGGCGGCGGCTCGGGCGCGGCCAACCCGCTCAAGGAGTCGAAGTACTATCAGTTCGTCTTCCCGGTCGTCTTCTTCGGGGCGATCGGCATGATCATCTGGTACTTGGGCTCGGGCTTGATGCACCTCGGCGAGGCGAACAACCAGATCGAGAACCCCAACTTCCTGACCGGGAAGTCCTCCCCCCCGCCCACCGCGCGAGCCGCCGGCGCGGACGAGAAGTCCTCCGCGGAGGCGGCGCCGGACGAGGCTCCCGTGGTGTCGATCACCCGCGTCGAGGAGGAGGCGCCCTCCCGGCCGGCGTCGCAGGCGCGGCGGACCCCGCCGCCGGCGGCGGTCACCGAGTGGCGGCTGCGCGGCGCCGTCTACGACCTCACGACGCTCAAGCCCATCCGCGGCGCCCAATTGACCTTCGCCGACGAGACGACGAACCGCACGATCACGACGCGCAGCGACTCCGCGGGACGGTACCGCGTGATCGTGCCGCCGCTCGACGGACGCGGCTACGCGGTGGCGGTGGACAAGAACGGCTACGCGCCGAACTACCTGGACCCGGGGACGGAGGGCGTCCGCGAGAAGGAGGCCTCGGAGCGCAAGTCCATCGCGCGCGACCTCGCCTCCACGCTCAGCGCCGCGCCGGCCACGATCCAGAGCGCCAGCGCCGAGCCGCTCGTCACCGACTTCTATCTCGCGCCGCGGCCTTGAGCGCCGCGAGCACGTCCTCCCGGAAGCGGGCCTTGGCCGACTCGCGGCCCACCTGGTTGGCGTACTCCAGCGTGTAGACGGCGCGGTCCTCCTCGGGGTGCAGGCTCGAGATCCCGCCCGGGACCGCGCCGATGCCGAGGTCGACCGGACCGCCGTCCAGGCGCGACCAGCGCGACGACTCCTCGGCGACGCGCGCCATCTCTCCGTCGAACGCGGCGACGCCGTGCCCGCGGGCGTCCTTGAGCCACTCGCGCGTGGCCAGCAGCGGCGACGGCAGGCCCGAGAAGAGGACCGTCTCATGGCGGCGCGCGAAGACGTTGCGGATCGAGACGCGGCCGCCCTCGAACGTCACGAAGGCCGTCGGCGCGACGAGGGTTCCCGGGTCGAGCGCGGGATCGACGGCCGCGGCGGGCCCCGCGAAGTAGACGGCGCTCGCCCCGCGCCGCACGAGCGGAGTCAGGGAGGCGGCGAGGATCTCCCCGAAGTTCGTGTGCCGGGGCTGCAGGACGGCGGCGATGCCGGCGTCCACCCGATAGTAGGCGAGCCGCCAATAGTCGTTGTCGTAGACTCCGAGCAGGGCGTCCTTCCAGGCGTCGGCGAACAGGTAGTCGTAGCCGACGACGACGAAGTCGGCCGTGTAGGGCACCGTGGCGAGCAGCGAGCGCATCGCCTTCACGCCGGGGAGCGTCCAAGAGCACTTCGGGCACGTCAGCGTCGTGACGGTCGGCCCCTCCCCTTTGGCGAGCTGCGTCAGCTCGGCCCATTGCGCGCGGGTATGGAGGAAAAGGTCCTGCCCGTAGAACTCGCAATAGATCAGGCGCGGCCGCAGCCCCGGCTCCGGCGAGAGGACGTAGGCGCTGCGCCCGAAGCTCACGTACGGCGCCCGGAGGCGGTAGAACCGCCGGTAGCCGAGCTTCCGGTAGTGCGCCGCGAGGTCGGCGAACGAGCCAAGATAGAAGTCCAGGTTCCATTTCCGGCGCCGCAGGAAAGGGCCGGTGGTCCCGAAGCGGCGCTCCGCGTACGCGACGGGCTCGTCCATCAGCGGCGTGCCCTTGATCACGGCCTCGACGTCGGCGCCCGCGCCGTTCTCCTGCAGGATCTCGGGCGGACGCCCGGGCCGGGCCGCCGGCGACACGCGCTCGAGAGGCGGGCCGGGCTTCAGGTCGTGGTAGCGCCGGATCTCGGCCGTGAGCTTGTCGACGTCCGGGGCGTCGCCGGGGCTCATGTCCGTGATCGCGCGGCGGTAGTCCTCGACGACGTCGGAGTCCACCGTCAGGCCCTTCTTGACCTCGCTCTTGAACGCGGGCATCTGCTCGGGCAGGAGCACGCGCATGGAGCCGAGGTCGAGCCACTCGGCCTGGCGCAGGAGCTCCTCGCCCACGAGCTCCACGCTCTCCTTCTGGATGTCCAGGAGGAGCAGCGCGATCTCCGGGTCGTAGACGCGGCCCTTGGCCCGCGCTGGAGCGACGGCGGACAGCGCCGTCGCCCCGGCCAGGAGGACGCTAGACCAGCGTCGCAAGCTCGACGGGCTTCTCGCCGACCGACTGCGCGACCGCGGCGTAGGTGACCTTGCCGCGGTAGACGTTGACGCCCTTGCGCACCGCCTCGTCGCGGCGCACCGCCTCCTCGAGGCCGTGGCGGGCGATGTCGCGCGCGTACTTGAGGGTCACGTTCGTCAGCGCGTACGTCGAGGTATGGCTGACGGCGCCGGGGATGTTCGGGACCGCGTAGTGCAGGACGCCGTGCTTGACGATGACGGGCTTGTCGTGGCTGGTGACCTCGGCGGTCTCGATGCAGCCGCCTTGGTCGACCGCGACGTCCACGACGACGGAGCCGGGCTTCATCTTCTTGACCATGTCCTCCGTGACGAGGTGCGGAGCCTTCGCGCCGGGGATCAGGACCGCGCCGATGACGAGATCGGACTTCACGACCGAGTTCGTGATGTTCTCGTCGTGGCTCATCAGCGTCGAGACCGAGTTGCCGAACACGTCGTCGAGGTAGGCGAGACGCTGGGCCGAGATGTCGAGGATGTTCACGCGCGCGCCCATGCCGATGGCGATCTTGGCCGCGTTGATGCCGACCACGCCGCCGCCGATGATCGTGACCACGCCGCGCGCCACGCCCGGCACGCCGCCCAGCAGGACGCCGCGGCCGCCGTGGTGCTTCTCGAGGAACTGCGCGCCGAGCTGGACCGACATCTTGCCGGCGACCTCGCTCATCGGGGTCAAGAGCGGCAGCGCTCCGTCGCGCGTCTGGATCGTCTCGTAGGCGACCGCCTTCACCTTGGCCTTCATGAGCGCCTTGGTCAGGCCGGGCGCCGGGGCGAGGTGGAGGTAGGTGTAGAGGATCTGGTCCTCGTGGAAGAGCGAGTACTCCTCCTCGAGCGGCTCCTTGACCTTGATGATCATGTCGGAGTCCGCGAAGAGGCGCTTCTTGTCGACGATCGCGGCGCCGGCGGTCTTGTACTCCTCGTCGGTGATGCCGGAGCCGGAGCCCGCGCCCTTCTCGATGAGGACCTTGTGGCCGTCCTTGACCAGGGCGCGCACGCCTCCGGGGACGAGGCCCACGCGGTGCTCGCGGTTCTTGATTTCCTTCGGGACTCCGATCTTCATTTTTCTTCCTCCGATCCTCAAATCAAATCCAGGTACTTGGCCAGGTCCTCGGGCCCGCGGACGCCGGACGGGAAGCCGTTGACGGCCTTGACGATGCGGCCTTCGCGGTC
>Ga0134128_10004127_pt1 | contig 17830 bp, 12 predicted proteins | sample KB31754_FD_96462 | JGI IMG/M metagenome (GOLD analysis project Ga0134128, IMG submission 96462) | Terrestrial soil microbial communities with excess Nitrogen fertilizer from Kellogg Biological Station, Michigan, USA - KB3-175-4 | ecosystem: Environmental > Terrestrial > Soil > Unclassified ... | reverse complement strand
TTTCAACAGGCCACCCCGTCCCGGGTGCGGGAACGCCCCCTGGACCGCAGCACATTCGATCCCGGCCACATCGATTTGCGTATTTGACCTGCCAGATTTCCCTCGACGCGAAAGACTTTTAGCGGTGACACACAGTCAACAATCCGACGAAACAACGGCCCTGAACACTGAGGCTGCGGACGCCCCGGCACCCGCCAACGGGACGGCCCCTGAATCTGAGGCACCTGCTGCCGAGGCACCTGCTGCCGGGAACGGCGCTGCGCCCGAGGCCGCGCCGCAAGCGGCCTTTAACGAGGCAAACGGGAACCCGGCTGAAGCGGAGGTTGCGGTCGAGGCCGCTTCCGTTGGGGCCGACGCAGCGGTGCCCGCCGAGGCCCCCGCCGTTGAAGAGGAGGTTGCGGCCGCTGACGCCGGGGCCCGCGCCGTTGAAGCTGAAACCCCCGCGGATGATGCGGAAGCTCCCGCCGCCGTGGAGGCCCCCGCGCCCGCGTCCCCGGCTGTCCCGTCCCCCGCGGCGCCGTCCCCGGCGGCGCCGTCCCCGGCTGCCTTTGCCGCCCGGCCGAAGGCCGCTGCCGCGGCCCCGTTGACCGCTCCGGCGCCCGCCGCTGCCGCCGTGAACCTTGAGGAAGCGGCGAAGTTCGGCCGGGCCGAGGATGACGGACACGTTTTCCTGAAGCTGGATGGCGAAGAGTTCCCGGTGGGCCAATACCCCGGTGCCAGCAAGGATGAAGCGCTGGCCTACTTTGCCCGCAAGTTTGAGGACATCGCCGCGCAGATCGCGTTGCTTGAACAGCGCGTCGAGGCCAGGGCCGCCACAACCGACATGAACAAGACGGTGAACCACCTGCGGGCCCAACTTGGTGAACGCACCAGTGTTGGCGACATCAACGGTGCACTCTCGCGCCTCGCCGCCCTCGAGGAAGCCATCAAGGGGCTCCAGGTGGCGGAACGGGCGATCCACGATGCCGCCCGTGGCGTGGAGCTTGCCGCCCGCGAAGCCATTGTGGCCGAGGCCGAGTCGATTGCGGCCGAGGACCCGTCCACGGTCATGTGGAAGGTCAGCAGCGCCCGCATGAACGAGCTCTTTGAATCCTGGAAGCAGGCGCAGAAGACGGGCTTGCGCCTGGGCCGGGCAACGGAGGAAGCCCTGTGGAAGCGGTTCCGCAGCGCCCGCACCGTTTTTGACCGGCACCGCCGCGCGTACTTCTCCCAGTTGGACAACAACAATGCCACGGCCAAGGCAGCCAAGGAGGCGTTGATCGCGGCGGCCGAGGAACTTTCCTCCTCCACCGAGTGGGGCTACGCCGCAGGCGAGTACCGCCGCCTGATGGATCAGTGGAAGGCGTCCCCGCGTGCCAGCCGCAAGGACGACGACGCGCTCTGGAACCGTTTCCGTGCCGCCCAGGACAAGTTCTTCAAGGCCCGCCAGAGCGCCAATGAGGCCATTGATGAGGAATTCGGAGCCAACCTGGTGGTCAAGGAAGCCCTCATCACCGAGGCGCAGGCCCTGCTGCCCGTCACGGACCTGGCGTCTGCCAAGAAAGCCCTGCAGTCCATCCGCGACCGCTGGGAAGCGGCAGGCAAGGTGCCGCGGGCGGACATGCAGCGCGTGGAGGGCGCCCTCCGCAAGGTGGAGGACGCCGTCAAGGCCGCCGACGACGACAACTGGCGCCGCAGCGACCCGGAAGCCAAGGCCCGCACCAGCAGCGCGCTGACGCAGCTCGAGGCCACCATCGCCGGGCTGAGGGAGGACCTCGCGTCCGCGGAGAAGGCGGGCGACGCCCGCAAGGCCGCACAGGCCCGGGAAGCCCTCGCGGCCAGGGAACTCTGGCTGGAACAGATCCGCAAGGCCGCCGAGGACTTTAGCTGATCCGAACGGTTTCATGCGGCCTCCGGGCCGGGTTGTCCACAATCCGGGCCGGGGGCCTTTCTGCCTCCCGGCCCGGGGGCGCACGCTGGGCCCATGCACTCTTTCACTGAGCCCGGCGGCGTCCTCGCCCCGGGCGGCCAGTTCACCATCGCGGAACTGTGCGCCATGGAACGCGACGGCGTGCTGTCGCGGGTGTTCGGCCAGGCGTTCCGCTCCGTGGCCGAGCCCGAAACCGCTGCCCTCCGTGCGTCGGCCCTGGCACACCACGTGCCTGCGGCCCTCGCGGGGCGGGCAGTGCTGGGCCGCGGATCCGCGGCGTGGGTCCACGGCTGCGCTCCGCCGCCCCCGGCCATTTGCCTGCTCCTGGACCGCGGACACCGCACCACCTCGCTGGCACCGCTCAGCGGATGCAATGTCCACGAGGTCCAGCTGGGACCTTACGACGCCGAACGGCTCGGCGGTGCGCAGGTCACCTGCGCGCTGCGCACCGCGGTGGACATCGCCATGCATGAACCGGCGGCAAGGGCCGTTCCCGTGCTGCTGGCGCTGTCGCGGAAGGCCGATTTGAACTGTCCGCTGGGGCGCATCAACATGGCGGTCGGCATGGCGCGCCACGTCCCTGGCAAGCGCCGGGCGCAGGAACTCCTGCGCAGCCTGCTGGAACGTTGACCGCCCGCATGCCGAACCCACGCGAGCGGTGCCCGATACGACCCGGAGCCGCGGGGGCGTCAGTTGCGGCGCTGCGAGCCGGAGGTCCGGTAGACGTCAAACACCCCGTCGATGCGCCGCACGGCGTTCAGTACGTGGTGGAGGTACTTCGGGTCCCCCATCTCAAATGCGAAGCGGGAGAGTGCCACCCGGTCGCGCGAGGTGTTCACGCTGGCGGCCAGGATGTTGACGTGGCTTTCGGCCAGCACGCGGGTGACGTCGGAGAGCAGGCTCTTGCGGTCCAGTGCCTCCACCTGGATCTCCACGAGGAACACCCCGGACTGGGTGGGCGCCCAGTCAACATCCACGAGCTTTCCGGGGTCGGTGTTCTTCAGGTGCAGCAGGTTGGGGCAGTTCTCGCGGTGCACCGAGACGCCCGAGCCCTTGGTCACGTAACCGGCGATCGGGTCCGGGGGCACGGGCGTGCAGCAGCGCGCCAGCTTAACCAGCACGTCCCCCACGCCGTGCACGATCACGCCCGAGTCCGATATCCGAGAGCGCGCGTTGGAGACGTGGGTGGCCACCGGCGGGGCGGCGTCCTCGATGTCGTCGTTGACGCCGAGCACGTCGATGAGGCGTTCGACGACGGACTGGGCCGAGGTGTGCCCGTCACCGACGGCTGCGTACAGCCCGGCAATGTCAACGTAGCGGAAGTGCTGGGTGACGGCCATGAGGGCGTCATGCGTCATCATTTTTTGCAGCGGCAGGTTTTGCTTGCGCATCTGCCGGGTCAGCAGGTCCTTGCCCTTTTCAATGGACTCTTCGCGCCGTTCCTTGCTGAACCACTGGCGGATCTTGTTCCTGGCCCGGGCGCTCTTGACGAAGTTTTGCCAGTCCTGGCTGGGCCCGGCACCTTCCGCCTTGGACGTAAAGATTTCAACGGTGTCCCCGTGCTCCAGCTCGCTGTTGAGCGGGACCAGCTTGCCGTTGACGCGGGCACCGATGGTGCGGTGGCCCACCTCGGTGTGGACGGCATAGGCAAAGTCGACGGGCGTGGAGCCTGCGGGCAACGCAATGACCTGGCCCTTGGGCGTGTAGACGAACACCTCGCGGGCGTTCATTTCATAGCGCAGGGAATCCAGGAACTCGCCGGGGTCCGACGTCTCCTGCTGCCAGTCAACCAGCGTCCGGAGCCAGCTCATCTCCTCCTGGCCGGAGACGGGATTCTTGCTTCCGGTCTTGTACTTCCAGTGCGCGGCGACGCCGTACTCGGCGCGCTGGTGCATCTCGTGGGTGCGGATCTGAATCTCCACCGGTTTGCCGTCCGGACCGATCACCGTGGTGTGCAGCGACTGGTACATGTTGAACTTCGGCATCGCAATGTAGTCCTTGAACCTGCCCGGAAGCGGATTCCAGCGGGCGTGGATGGTGCCCAGGGCTGCATAGCAGTCCCGCACCGTGTCAACCAGCACGCGCACGCCCATCAAGTCATTGATGTCGTCAAAGTCCTTGGCCCGCACCACCATCTTTTGGTACACGGAGTAATAGTGCTTGGGCCTGCCGGTGATCTCGGCCTTGATCTTGGCGCCCCGCAGGTCGTCGCTGATCTGGCGGCGGATGACCGTCAGCTGCTTTTCCCGTTCCGGCGTCCGGTCCTGGACCATGCGGACCAGTTCCTCATAAACCTTGGGGTACAGGGCGGCGAAGGAGAGGTCCTCAAGTTCCCACTTGATGGTGTTCATGCCCAGGCGGTGCGCCAGGGGCGCAAAAATGTCCAAGGTCTCCCGTGCCTTGCGGCCCGAGGACTCAGCGGAGACGAAGCGCCAGGTGCGTGCGTTGTGCAGCCTGTCGGCCAGCTTGATGACCAGCACGCGGATGTCCTGGGCCATCGCGATGACCATCTTCCGGACGGTCTCGGCCTGGGCGGAGTCGCCAAACTCCACCTTGTCCAGCTTGGTCACCCCGTCCACGAGCTTGGCGATCTCGTCGCCGAAGTCGTGCCGCAGCTCATCGAGCCTGTACGGCGTGTCTTCAACCGTGTCGTGGAGGAGGGCGGCGGCCAGCGTGGGGCCGCTCATCCCCAGTTCGGCCAGGATGGTCGCAACGGCCACGGGGTGGGTGATGTAGGGGTCCCCGCTCTTCCGCTTTTGCCCCTCATGGTATTTCTCCGCGACGGTGAAGGCGCGCTGGATCAGCTCGAAGTCTTCCTTCGGGTTGTTGACCCGGACAATCCGCAGCAGAGGTTCCAGAATGGGGGAATGGCTTTCCGTGGACCAGCCGGCCAGGCGCGCCAGCCGGGAGCGTGTTCGTTCCCGGCGTCCCGGAAACGTGGGCCGCAGGTCCACCGGCGGGTGCGGCGCGTCCGCCGCGCCCGCGTAGGCTTCCCCGGCGTTGTCGGCCAAAATTCCATGCGAGGGTGATGGATCGCTCACTACGCACTACCTCCCTCGTCCATCCCGCCCCGGGCCGCCCTTGGCAGGCGGGCGCGGGACCCACGCCATTTACCTAGTGTAATCCCGGCACAGCCATGTGCCGGCCACGTGGGGACGGGCCGGGACGGGCGCCCGCCGCCCCCCGGCCCGTTGCCCGGACCTGGGCCCGCAGCGCTATGCGTCCACGGCCTCCGCCGCGCGCCTGGCCTGGACCTTCTTGGCCTGCTTGACCAGCTCCGGCTCATGCTCGCGCAGCCACGCGTACATGGGAGCGGCCACGAAGACAGTGGAGAAAGTGCTGACGATGATGCCGATGAACAGGGCGAGGGACAGGTCCCGGAGCGTTCCGGCGCCCAGCAGCATGGCGCCGATGAACAGGATGGACCCCACGGGGAGCACCGCCACCATCATGGTGTTGATGGACCGGACCAGCGTCTGGTTCACGGCCAGGTTCACCTCCTCGCCGAAGGTGCGGCGCGTGGAGGACTTGATGTCCGCCGTGTTCTCCCGGATCTTGTCGAACACCACCACCGTGTCATACAGCGAATAGCTGAGGATGGTCAGGAAGCCGATGATGGCCGACGGCGTCACTTCAAAGTTGGACGCCGCGTACACGCCGGCCGTGACAACCATGACCACCAGGAGCCCGACGATCGCCGCTATCGACATTCGCCAGGTGCGGAAGTACAGCGCCATCATGATGGTTGCCAGCAGCACGAAGACGATGAAGCCGATGATGGCCTGGCGCGAAACGTCCTGGCCCCACGACGGACCGACGAACGTCGAGGCAATTTGGCTGTCGGCAACCCCGTACGCCGTCTTCAGCGCGTCCTTGACCTTGATGGTCTGGTCGTCGGAGAGGCGGTCGGTCTGCACCTGCATGGTCTTGCCGGCAATGTTGGTCACCACGGCCACGGTGCCCGGGGCGCCTTCCGAGACGGCCTTTTCGCCGATGGACGGGCTCGTGTTGGACACGTTCGAGATGGTGAACTGGGACCCGCCGCGGAACTCGATGCCGAAGTTGAAGCCGCCTCCGAGCAGGGGGACCAGGATGGACAGGAGGACGGCGACGGCCGTGATCCCGAACCAGAGCTTGCGCCTGCCGACAAACTGGTAGGTCCGCTCGCCGGTGTACAGCTCGTTGCCGAAAGTGGCGAAACTCTTCATTACTTGCCCTCCTTGGAGTCGTCACGGGGCTCGGGCTTCTTGGCGCCCGCACCCCGACTGCCCACCATTTGCGCTTCCTTGGCGGCCAGCCGCCGCTCGGCGATCGTCTGGCGGCGTTCGGCCTCCCCGGCCGCCCGGGCGTTCTTCCCCCTGGCCACGGCGAGCGTGTCCTCAGGGGAGCGGAAGCGGCCCGCCCCGCGGTAGAGGGGCACGGCGCCGAGCTGGACGGGATCCAGGCCGGAGAAGTGGTGCCCCTCGCCGAAGAACCTGGTGCGGGCCAGCAGCAGCAGCGTGGGGTGGGTGAACATGAATACGACGATGAGGTCCGCCACGGCCGTCAGGCCGAGCGTGAAAGCGAAGCCCTTGACGTTGCCGACCGAGACAAAGTACAGGACGATCGAGGCGAGGATGTTCACGGCCTTGGACGCCAGGATGGTGCGCTTGGCGCGCATCCACCCGTTGTCCACGGCTGCCACCAGCCCCCGCCCGTCACGGAGCTCGTCCCTGACGCGTTCAAAGTACACGATGAAGGAGTCCGCGGTCTGGCCGATGGAAACGATGATGCCCGCGACGCCGGCCAGGGACAGCCTGTAGTTTTCACCCCAGCCGAGCAGGATGATGGCCAGGTAGGTAAGGCCTCCTGCGATGATGAGGGAGGTGATCGTGACGAAGCCCAGGGCCCGGTACTGGAACAGCGAGTAGACCACCACAAGGCCCAGGCCGATCAGGCCGGCCAGCAGGCCCATCTCCAGCTGCTGCAGGCCCAGCGTGGCGGAGATTTGTTCATCAGATTGGATGTCGAAGCTGATGGGAAGTGCGCCGAACTTCAGCTGGTCGGCGAGGGTCTTGGCGCTGGCCTCGGTGAAGTTGCCGGTGATCGAGGACTGCCCGTCCGTGATGACCGCCTGCGACGCGGGCGCGGAGACCACATTGCCGTCAAGGACGATTGCAAAGCGGGCCTGGGGGTCGTTCGGGTTGGCGAGGTACTTCGAATACAGGCGCTGGGTCACGGCCTTGAACGCATCGGCGCCCTGGGGCTTGACCAGCGTCAGGGCCACCTGCCACTGGTTGGTGGTGGCGCCCTGGGCGCCGGTCTGCAGCCCGTACGAGGCCGTCTGGATCCACTTCCCGGGAATTTCCACCGGCCCCAGGATGTACTTGAAGCCATTGTCGGCCTCGCACGCCACCATGGGCTTGGCGGGGTCCGCGTTGGTGTCTGGTTCCGTCATGGGTGCCACGCAGCTGGTGGCCTCGTACTGCTTCATGATGGCGGCGTCCACCCAGTTGGGATCACTGGCGTTCGTGGGCTTGGCAGTGGGTTTGGGCAGCTTGTCGGCCGGGGTGCGCTGCGCCACCGGCACGGCACCGGCCGGGGCCTCGCTGGAGACAATCACCGGGCGGAAGTTCATGTTGGCCGAGGCCTTGATCAGGTTCCGCTGCTCGTTGGTGGGCGTGCCGGGCATCTGGACAACAACGTTGCGCCCGCCCTCGGTGGAAATCTGGGACTCGGACACGCCCGAGCCGTCAACGCGCTGGCGGATGATGGCCACGGCCTGGTTCAACTGCTCCGCCGAAATGGAACCGGCACCTTCAACCTTGGGCGCCAGGATCATCTGGGTTCCGCCTTCAAGGTCCAATCCGAGCTTGGGGGCCCAGGAGGCGGCTCCGGAGAGCACCCCGCCCCCCACGGCCAAAATGCAAACGATGATGATCGCCCCAAGCCACAGAAGTGTTCTGCGCGCCATGGACGTCGGGCCGGTTCGTGCCATCAAGGGATCCTTCTATTGGTCACGGGTGAATGAACATGGCAAAACTGCCGCAACGGAACTCCCGCCGCAGCAGCGCCAACCCCGAAATGCCTAGTTGTCTTTTTTGTTTTCTTGGTTCAAGCGGGCCACGGTTTCCTCAACGGTTTCGTGCGAGACATCAGGCGCGTCCAAATCCCGGGTCAGGGATGAGACATCATCGGGAACGGAGGCGTCGGGCAGGGCAGCGCCCTCCGGCTCGATGATCTTGGAAACAGTTTGGCTGTGGACCTCCACCACGACGCCCGGTGAGATCTCAAGCTGGATCTTGTTGTTTTCCGTGTCGACGGCCTTGACGTGGCCGAAAAGGCCAAAGTTGGTCATGATGTCGACGCCGGGGGCAAGCTTGGACTGCTTTTCCTGGGCCGCGGCCTTGGTCTTCCTCTGCTTGCGGATCATCATGATGATGAGCAGGGCGAACAGGGCGAACAGCACGAGGTTCATCGGATTGAATCCGGCGGCGGGAGCGGCCTGGTCGGCGGCCAAAATGCTACTGAGGGTCACTGCAAGGGTTCCATTCATAGAAATTCAAGGTGGTGCCAGGGACGCGCGTGGCGTGCCGGACGTCATACCAGTCTAGGGGGTATTTCTGGGTATGGGGTGAAGCGGGGCCGCCAGTTCCCCCGGACGGGCCCCGTGCGGGCAGCGGCACTGCCTAGACGTCGGTGTCGTCGTCGAAGGGCAGCATGGCCGCGGCGACGGCGTTGCCGGGCATCTTCAGGCCGAGGTGCTCCCAGGCTGCCGGCATGGCAATGCGCCCGCGAGGGGTCCGCCCCAGCAGCCCTTCGCGGACCAGGAACGGCTCAGCCACCGTTTCCACGGTTTCGGGCTCCTCGCCGACGGCGATGGCCAGGGTGGAGAGGCCCACGGGGCCGCCGTTGAACTTGTTGACCAGGGCCTCCAGGACGGACCGGTCCAGCCGGTCCAGCCCGCGGACATCCACCTCATACATGTCAAGGGCCGCGGACGCCGTGCGGGCGTCAATGGTTTCGATGCCGTGCACCAGCGCCCAGTCGCGCACGCGGCGCAGCAGGCGGTTGGCGATGCGGGGCGTGCCGCGCGAGCGCCCGGCAATTTCGGAGAATCCGGCGCTGGTGAGTTTCAGGTCCATCATTCCGGCCGAACGCCGCAGCACCAGTTCCAGCTCCTCCACGGAGTAAAACTCCAAGTGGCCAGTGAAGCCAAAGCGGTCCCGCAGCGGTCCCGGCAGCAGGCCGGCCCGGGTGGTGGCCCCCACCAGGGTGAAGGGCGGCAGCTCCAGCGGGATGGCCGTGGCACCGGCTCCCTTGCCCACAATGATGTCCACGCGGAAGTCTTCCATGGCCATGTACAGCATTTCCTCGGCGGGCCGGGACATGCGGTGGATCTCGTCGAGGAACAGCACCTCGCCGTCGGAGAGGGAGGACAGGATCGCGGCCAGGTCGCCGGCGTGCTGGATGGCCGGGCCGGAGCTGATGCGCAGGGGCGCGTTCATCTCGGCGGCAATGATCATGGCCAGGGTGGTCTTGCCCAGACCAGGGGGACCGGACATGAGGACGTGGTCGGCGCTGCGTCCGCGAATCCGGGAGGCGGCCAGCACCAGGGCCAGCTGCTTGCGCACCCGTTCCTGGCCCACAAAGTCGGCCAGGTTCTTCGGACGCAGCGCCGCCTCAAGTTCGCGTTCCTCGGGCTCCGCGGCCGGGGCCAGTTCGCTGGAAGGTCCGGCAGTGGCAGCGGGGCCGGCCGACCCAATCCGCATTTGTCCCGGGAGCAGCCCGGCGTCGTCCAGCTCGGCCACGGCCTAGCGCACCCGGCTTGTTTGGCGGGCGCTGTCCTGGCCCAGCCAGCGCAGCGTGGCCCGCAGGATGGCGGGGACATTGGCGCCCTCGGCCAGCCCGGGCTCCGCGGCCAGCGCCGAGTCGATGCTCTTCAGGGCGTCCTTTTCATTCCAGCCCAGGCTGGTCATGGCCGCCACCACCTGATCCTTCCACTCCGGCGGCGCGCTGGCAGCCGGCGCGGTTGCCGTCCCTCCCGGGCCCGTGGGCTTGAGCCTGCCCTTGAGTTCAAGCACGATGCGCCCGGCCACCTTGGGTCCCACCCCGGGGACCTTCGTGAAGACCTTGCCGTCGCCGTCGGCCACGCCCCGGCGGATGCTTTCCGGCTCCAGGACGGCCAGCACGGCCAGGGCCAGGCGGGGGCCGATCCCGCTGACGCCCATGAGGATGTCGAAGACCTCACGTTCCCCGGCGTCGGCAAAGCCGTACAGCGTCATGGAGTCCTCGCGGACAATCAGCGAGGTGGTCAGGGTCCCCTCCTCCCCCACCCTCAGGTTGCCGAGCGTCTTGGGCGTGGCGTGCACCAGCATGCCCACCCCGTTGACGTCGATCACGGCCTGCGCCAGTGAAAGGTGGGCCACCGGACCGCGGACAAAACTGATCATTGCGCTGCTCCTTATAAAACAATCCTGGCACACAGCCTATCGAACACAACTACGAACACCTAGCGCCAGGCCGCGCCGGGCTTTTCCTTGTTCTTGGTGAGTTTCGCCCTGGCCTCGGCGTCGCGCCACAACTGTTGGGCCGCCGTCGTCCCCGCGGAGCCCGTGGCCACGGCGCTGCCGCTGCGCCACGCGTGGGCGATGGCCAGGGCCAGGGCGTCGGCCGCGTCCGCGGGCCGAGGGGGCTCGTCCAAGCGCAGGATGCGGGTGACCATCGCGGTGACGGAGGCCTTGTCGGCACGCCCGCTGCCCGTCACCGCGGCCTTCACTTCCGACGGCGTATGCATCGCCACCGGGATGTTCCGGCGGGCGGCGGCCACCATGACCACGCCCGACACCTGCGCCACCCCCATGACGGTGCTGAGGTTGGTCTGGGCGAAAACACGCTCAATGGCCAGGACGTCCGGTTTAAACACGTCCAGCCACTGGTCAATCGCGTTGGCGATGACCAGCAGCCGGGCATCCAGCGACTGTTCGTGGGAACTGCCCACCACGCCGACGCCCACCAGGGTGGCGGCGCGGTTTGGGGCAACGTCCACCACGCCCAGCCCGCAGCGGGTCAGGCCGGGGTCAACGCCCAGGACGCGCAGGCCCTAGTCCTCTCCGAGGGCGGCGAGGACTTCCTCGCTCATGTCGGCGTTGGAGTAGATGTTCTGGACGTCGTCCAGGTCCTCCAGGGCGTCGTAGAGCTTCATGAACTTCCGCGCGTTCGCGACGTCCAGCTCCACCTGCATGGACGGCACGAACCCCGCTTCGTCGGATTCGTACTCAATGCCGGCCTCCGTCAGGGCCGCGCGGATGGCCGGGAGGTCGGCGGTGTCCGAGATGATCTCAAAGCTTTCGCCCTCGTCCTTGACTTCCTCGGCGCCGGCGTCCAGCACGGCCATGAGGAGGTCGTCCTCCGTGAGGCCGTTCTTGGGCAGGCCGACGATCCCCTTGCGGGTGAACATGTACGCCACCGAGCCGGGGTCGCCCATGTTGCCGCCGTTGCGGCCCACGGCGAGGCGGACCTCGGAGGCGGCGCGGTTCTTGTTGTCGGTGAGGCACTCGATCAGGATCGCGGTGCCCTGCGGGCCGTAGCCTTCATACATGATGGTCTGGTAGTCGACCGCGTCGCCGAGGAGGCCGGCGCCGCGCTTGATGGCGCGGTCAATGTTGTCCGCGGGAACGGAGGTCTTCTTGGCCTTGGAGACGGCCAGCTCGAGCGCCGGGTTTCCGGCCAGGTCGGGTCCGCCGCCACGCGCCGCTACTTCGATGTTCTTGATCAGCTTCGCGAACGACTTGGCACGGCGGCTGTCAATGATGGCTTTTTTGTGCTTGGTGGTCGCCCATTTGGAGTGGCCTGACATGGTTACGCTTCTCCTCTGATCATGCGAATAAAAAGTTCGTGGATGCGGCGTTCGCCCGTCACTTCCGGGTGGAAGGAGGTGGCAAGCAGGTGCCGCGAACGCACGGCAACCGCACGTACCTCGGGCTCAATTCTACCGTTTTGTGCCTGCGCGTGCGCCCCGGCCGGGATTTCCACGCTGGCAAGGACCTCCACGGAGGCACCCACGCGTTCCACCCACGGGGCGCGGATGAACACGGCGTGCACGGGCTTTTCCGGCCCGCCGCCGCGGGCCAGCTGCGTGAAGTGCAGCTCGGTTTCAAAGGAATCCACCTGCCGGCCGAACGCGTTGCGGCGCACCGTGATGTCCAGCCCGCCCAGGGTCTGCTGGGCATGGCCGCCCAGGTCGGTGGCGGGATCGGCGATTTCATCGGCCAACAGGATCATGCCGGCACAGCTGCCATACACGGGCAGCCCTTCCCGGATGCGCTCGCGCAGCGGGTCCCGCAGCCCAAAAATGCGGCTCAGCTTGTCAATGGTGGTGGACTCGCCACCGGGGAGCACCAGGCCCTCGACGGCGGCCAGCTCGCTGGGGCGCCGCACGGCCACCACCCGGGCCCCGCACGCTTCCAGGGCGTGCGCGTGTTCCCGCACGTCGCCCTGCAGGGCAAGGATGCCGACCAGGGGCCCGCCGGCGGTGGATGAAGGGAGGTTTTCAGGGATGAGGACAGTCACTTTCCCATCATAGTTGGGCGCCATGTCACCTGCTGCACGACAGCGCACCGGTTGGCCTGGCCGGCTGTCCGCCGCCAAGCAAGTAGCATTGTGCGTGGACTTTCGAACAACAGATGAGGAACCTTCAGTATGTGCGGAATCGCCGGCTACTACGGTTATGGGGACGACGAATCTCTCCTGCAGGACATGAACGCGTGCATGGTGCACCGCGGACCTGACGGGGAGGGCGTCTACACGCATGGCAATGTAGGACTGGCCCACCGCAGGCTCTCCATCATCGACGTGGCGCACGGCCAGGAGCCCATGTACAGCGCCGACGGCGAAACCGTCCTGGTCTACAACGGCGAGGTCTACAACTACCTTGACCTGCGCCACGAGCTGGAGGCCCTGGGCCGCACCTTCGCGACGAAGTCGGACACCGAGGTGGTGCTGCAGTCCTACGAGGAGTGGGGTGACGGCGCCTTTGACAAGTTCAACGGCATGTTTGGCCTGGCCATCCACGACCGCCGGAACAGCCGCCTGGTGCTGGCCCGCGACCACTTCGGCATCAAGCCGCTGTACTACGCCACCGCCGGCACCGCCGCGGCACCCACCCTGCTGTTCGGCTCGGAAATCAAGCCGCTGCTGGCCGCCGGCAAGCTGGGGAAGGAAGTCAACGAGCGGATCCTGTTCCGCTACCTGCAGTTCCGCATCCATGACGAGGAGGCCGAAACCTTCTTTGCCGGCGTCCACAAGCTGATGCCGGGCGAGAAGCTGGTCCTGAACACCACGGCCACTGAGGCCGGGCCGGCCGGCACCATCACCATCAGCCCGTACACGCGCCTCAAGGAAGAGCTGGCCGAGCTGGCCAAGATCGAGACCCCCTACTCGCAGGCCGTGATCGACGAGTATCGCGACCGGTTCACCGAGGGCGTGCGGCTGCGCCTGCAGTCCGAGGTCCCGGTCGGCACCGCGCTGTCCGGCGGGCTCGACTCCTCCGCCGTCGTCGCCACCATCAACAAGCTGATGCAGGAAAAGGCTGCCGCCACGGATTCCCTGGGCGCCACGCAGCAGACGTTCTCCGCCGTGTTCCCGAACTCCCTCAACGACGAGGAAAAATACGCCGACGCCGTGCTGGCCCGCTGCGATGGCAACGTCACCAGCCACAAGATCCGCCCGCAGGCTTCGGAATTCGTGGAGGACCTGGAGGACTTCGTGCGCACCATGGAGGAGCCGATCATCTCCTCCGGCCCCTACGCCCAGTACCAGGTGATGCGCGAGGCCTCCAAGCACGTGACCGTGCTGCTCGACGGCCAGGGCGCCGACGAGATGATGGCCGGCTACATCCCCTATTACTTTGCGTACCTGCGCCAGCTGAAGAAGAACGGGCAGAACGCCAAGCTCGCGAAGGAGCTGGCCTCCAGCTCGGACATCCTGTTCCGCCTGGCCCGCTTCCGCATCCAGGGCGCCCTGACGTTCAAGAAGGCAAGCGGCATCACGCCCCTGTTGAACAAGAAGTTCACCGCCAGGTACAAGTCGGAGACTTTCTCCAACATCCCGGACAACTTGAAACTGCGCCTCATCGACGACCTCTTCCACAAGTCGCTGCCGGCAGTGCTGCGCTACGAGGACAAGAACACCATGCGCTTCTCCCTGGAGGGACGCGTGCCGTTCCTGGACAAGGAAGTGGTGAAGTTCCTCTTCAGCCTCGACGACGAATCCATCATCAAGGGCGGCTGGAACAAGCGCATCCTGCGCGACGCCACCCGCGAACTGCTGCCGGAGATGATCAGCAACCGCCGGAACAAGATCGGCTTCACCACGCCCGAGGCCGAATGGTTCTCGCTCATGAAGGAAAAGATCTACGAGATCTTCCTCTCCTCCTCCTTCGGCGCCCGCCCGTACTGGAACCAGGACGCCGTCATCTACGCCTTCGAGGAATACCTCAGCGGCAAGAGTGCCGGCTCCACCATGGTGTTCTGGCGCCTGATCAACACCGAATTGTGGCTGCGCGAGTTCTTCGACGTCCCGGAGGTGAAGGCAGGCATCGAGGGCAAGAGCGACTACATTCCCAACGCCGGCAAGCAGCTGGACATCACCGTGCCCAGCGGCGCCGGCACCTTCCGCCGCTACCCGCTGCGCACCGAGGTGTTCTACAAGGAAACCGACTTCGACCCCACCGTCATGCAGTACGTCAGGCGCTTCTTTGACGGCCTGCCCGCCGCAGGCGGCGGCCACGGCACCGCGACGGCGGACACGCCCTGGTACCTGTTTGTCTCGGAAAAGATCGTGGCCATGACCCAGGGCCGTTCCATCCCGGTGTGGGACATCAAGGTCTCCGGCGCCGCACGGTTCTTCAGCAGGTTCGTCACCCGCAACCCCGGCGGGATCGGCCTGGCCAGCCCGTGGTCCATGCAGCTGGCCATCGACGAGGTGGGCCTGCCCCGCATCATGTACGCCTCCGCCCGCTCCGTGCTGGGCAAGCTGCAGGGCAAGTCCGGCGTGTTCTACGAGGTGGTGGGCCACAACATCAACGCCATTGACGGCGCCGCCGGCTACCAGGTGGGCACCTCGACCCACTCGGTGAAGTACGCGCCCCTGGACCCCGACGGCGTGGCGGCCCGCCTGAGCGCCCTGGTCCGCAGGACGGTGCCGGCCGAGTACGCCGCGACCTTTGCCGGCACGGCCGTCATGGACGCCAACGACCTCGGCGTGGTGGCCCTGGGCCACGACACGGCGCTGACCAAGTCGGTGCTGCAGGACATCTTCCGCGACAACCCGCAGGGCCAGACCACGGAAACGACCCCCATGTCGCTCGTGTTTACTCGGAAGTAGCCAAGCCTCCGCAAGCCCCGCGCGACCCAGGGACGACGGCGAAACGCACGTTTCGCCGTCGTCCCTGGGTTTAAAACGTGAAAGAGTCGAAGCATGACTGAGGAAGCCACCAGCAACCCGTTCCTGGCCGCGAGCACGCTCCAGTGCCAGCTGCCCGACTTCGCCGCCATCCGCGACGCCGACTACCCGCCGGCCTTCGAGGCGGGCTTCGCCGCGCAGCTGGCGGAAATCGCGGCGATCACGGCGAACCCGGAGCCGGCCACATTCGGCAACACCGTGGCCGCCCTGGAACGCAGCGGCGCCGTGCTGACACGCGCGGCCAACGTGTTCTTCAACATCGCCGCCGCCCATGGCACGCCTGCCATCCAGGAGATCGAGCAGCAGATTGCGCCGCGCCTGGCCGCCCACGCAGACGCGGTGCTGCTCAATGCCGGGCTGCACCAGCGCTTCCTCAACGTGCCCGTGGACGGCCTGGACCCGGAGCAGGTGCGGCTGCTGGACGAAGGCCGCAAGGCCTTCACCCGGGCCGGGGTGGGGCTGGACGCCGCCGGGCAGGAACGGCTGCGTGAGCTCAACGGCGAACTGTCCTCGCTCGGCACCCAATATTCCCAGCGGGTCCTGCAGGGCGGCAACGACGCAGCCGTGCACGTGGAGGACGTCTCCGAACTCGACGGGCTCAGCCGCGACGACCTGGCCACGGCGGCCGCCGCGGCGCGGGCTGCCGGGCACGCCTCGGGGTACCTGTTGACGCTGATCCTGCCGACGGCGCAGCCGGCGCTTGAGGTACTCGTCAATAGGGACATGCGGCGACGGCTGCACCTGGCCTCCGTGGGACGCGGCAGCGGCGCCGACAGCTGCAACGTGCTGGGGCTGGCCGCCACGATGGCCGCGCTGCGTGCCGAACGGGCCGCCCTGCTGGGCCACGGCTGCGAGGCGGAGCGCGCGATCGAGCCGCAGACGGCGCCGTCGCTGGAAGCCGTGCACGCCATGCTCACCCCCCTTGCCGGCGCGGCGGCACGGAATGCACGCGTCGAGGCCGAAAAACTGGGCGCGGTGGCCGGACACGCCATTGAGGCGTGGGACTGGGCCTTTTACTCGGAGCAGGTCCGGCGCGACGAATTCGGCGTGGACCTGGCCGCCCTGCGGCCCTGGTTCGAGCTGGATTCCGTGCTGGAAAACGGCGTGTTTTACGCCGCGTCCAGGCTGTACGGGCTGGGCTTCACGGAGCGCACCGACCTGGCCGCCTACCACCCCGATGTACGCGTCTGGGAGGTGTTCAACGAGGACGGTTCCGCCCTGGGACTGTTCCTGGGCGACTACTACACGCGCGGGACCAAGCGCGGCGGGGCCTGGATGAACTCGTTCGTGGAGCAGTCTGCGCTGGAGGGGACGCGCGCCGTCGTCGTCAACAACCTCAACATCCCCAAGCCGCCGGCCGGGGAGCCCACGCTGTTGACGTATGACGAGGTGGTGACCTGCTTCCACGAGTTCGGCCACGCCCTGCACGGGCTGTTTTCCGACGTCGGCTACCCGAAGTTCTCGGGCACCAACGTGCCGCGCGACTTTGTCGAGTATCCCTCCCAGGTCAACGAGATGTGGATCCTGTGGCCGGAGGTGCTGGCCAACTACGCCCGGCACCACAAGACCGGGGAGCCGCTGCCGGACGGCACGGCGGAGCGGCTGCGCGCCGCATCACTGTGGGGGCAGGGCTTCGCCACCACCGAATATCTGGCCGCCGCCTTGCTGGACCTGGCCTGGCACGAGCTGCCCGCCGGGACCAGGGTGGAGGATCCGCTGGCATTCGAGGCCGCGGCGCTGGCCGCGGCCGGCGTGGACCTGCCCGCCGTGCCGCCGCGCTACCGCACCGGCTACTTCAACCACATTTTTGCCGGCGGTTACGCGGCCGGCTACTACTCATACATGTGGAGCGAGGTGCTCGACGCCGACACTGTCGCCTGGTTCAAGGCCAACGGCGGGCTGTGCCGCGCCAACGGCGACCGCTTCCGGTCAACGCTGCTGTCCCGCGGCTTCTCCGTCGACCCGCTGCAGGCTTTCCGCGACTTTGCCGGCAGGGACGCGGACACGGCGCCGCTGCTGGCCCGCAGGGGGCTGGCCTAGCCCGTGGTGACCCTCGCAGACTGCGAACGCACGCAGCACGCCTGGTTCAGGGCCCAGGCCGCCGCGACGGGCGGGCGCGCCTTCGGCACGCACCGCATGGACTGGGTGTGGCTGCCGGAAACCCGCGAAATGCTGTGCCTGTTCCCCACCGAGATCACCGAGGCAGGGCTCCTGCCCGCCCTGGCCGAGGCGGAGCGCCGCGGCGCCGCAGCCGTGGGAGTCTGGCTGAATGCGGCCGTCAAGCCCACGGAGCTGGAACGCCGCCGCTTTGAGCGCGGCTGGCAGCCGTGGTGGATGACGGCGCCCGTGGACGCCTTGTTGCGGGATGCCGGGGATGCCGGCCCGGACCCGCGGGTGGGCCTCGACGTGCCCTCCGGCGGCGTCTGCGCCCTCGAGCCCCCGCAGGCGTGGCTGGCAGCTGCCCGGGTGGGTGGGGAA
>Ga0134128_10004126_pt1 | contig 17830 bp, 13 predicted proteins | sample KB31754_FD_96462 | JGI IMG/M metagenome (GOLD analysis project Ga0134128, IMG submission 96462) | Terrestrial soil microbial communities with excess Nitrogen fertilizer from Kellogg Biological Station, Michigan, USA - KB3-175-4 | ecosystem: Environmental > Terrestrial > Soil > Unclassified ... | reverse complement strand
ATTACGCATGTTGTGCGCCATGCTTCGCCAGCAGCAGCTCTATCAACCCGACCGTCGTCGGCTGGCCGCGTGACCCGCCATACAGACCTTTTCGGCTTGACTCAAAGGTGGGGAGTCCGCGCCTATCAACGTCCGGCGCAGGACGTAGGGCCTCGCCCACGTATAATTGGTAAATGCAATTGCGCGGAATCTTTGCCGCTCTCACCACTCCATTCGATGACTCCGGCGAGCTTCGGCTCGACCTTTTTGAGCGCAATCTCGCCAGTTACGAGAGCACTGAGCTGGCCGGCTATCTCGTGCTCGGCTCCAGCGCCGAGGCCATCTACTTAACTACCGATGAAAAGCGTGCCGTTCTTCGAGCCGCCGCCAACGTCCAGAAGATCAAGCTCGCCGGCACCGGCGAAGAGTCCTTGCGCGCTACTGTCGAAATGACCCGCTACGCCGCCTCGCTCGGCTACGCCGCCGCGGTCGTGCGCACGCCGCACTACTATAAAAAGTCCATGACCCCCGCCGCGCTGATCGGCTTCTACCGCGACCTCGCCGACACCTCGCCGATTCCAATCATTCTCTACAATATCCCGCCGCTCACCGGCATTGATCTCACTCTCGATGCGACCATCGCGCTCGCCTCCCACCCCAACATCGTCGGCCTTAAGGAATCCTCCGGCAACACGGACAAGCTTGTCCGGCTCATGGCCGCCGGACTCCCCAATTTCGCCGTTCTGGTCGGCGGCGCGTCCACGCTGTACCCGTCCTTGTGCGCCGGAGCATCGGGCGCCATTCTCGCCCTCGCCGCCGCCGCCCCCGAAGCCTGTCTGGCAATTGAAAACGCTTACCGCGCGGGCAATCACGCCCGCGCCCTCGCCGCGCAGCAAGCGGTATTGCGGGCGTGCGCCGCCTTTGAAGCGCTGAGCATCGCCGGCCTCAAAGGCGCGGTTGACGTCGCCGGCGACGGCGCCCGCTACGGCGGACCGCCGCGCAAGCCGCAACTGCCGCTCACCGCCGCCCAAAAGCAGGCGCTCGCCGAGGCGTTTGCCGGCCTCCGAATCGCGGTCCCTGCTTCATGAGCGGCGATTGTATTGACCAACGCCGCCTGCCGGGGACCACGAAGCTTTTTGCCGACTATCTCTACAATTTCCCCGCGCTCTCGAAATTTTATCCGGCCCCCTTCTCGCCCGATATCGCATCCCTGGCCCGGCATGCGCCGCAGGTTGAATACCCCGACCAGCGCCGCGCCGGCATGGCCGCCGATTTAACCAGCCAGAACGCCGCCGCCGGCTTCGCAACCCGCGAACTCCTGCGTCAATTTGCCGAACCCGGCTGCGTGGCCATTCTCGCCGGCCAGCAGGTCGGCTTGTTCGGCGGCCCGCTGCTTTCGCTTTACAAGGCCATGACCGCGGTGCTGATCGCCGAGCGCCTGCGCGCCCAAGGGACCATGGCGGTACCGATTTTTTGGATGGCGACTCAGGATCACGACTGGCCCGAAGTCAACCACGCCTGGGCTCTCGATGGCACATCGCAGCTTCATAAAATCGCGCTCGCCTCCGACCCTGCGCACCCCGGCGCTTCAGTCGGCCCCCAGCCTCTGCTCCGCGATATCGAAGCCGCGCTCGACCAATTCGCCGCCTGCTGCGGGGCCGACATCGCCGCGCTCCGCGCCGCCTACCACCCCGGCGCCACCATGGCTGAAGCTTTCCGGGGCCTGCTCGAACACTGGTTCGCCCCTTGGGGCCTGATTGTCTTCGATCCCATGGCCAGCACAGCCGCCCCGCCTCTCTGGGCCGACTTCTATGCCACCGCGATCGCCCGCCAGCCGGAGTTCTCGCGCCTGCTCGCCGAGCGGTCCGAAGCGCTAACCGCCGCCGGCTTTGCGGCTCAAGTCGAGCACAACCCGCACTCGACGCTTTTGTTCGTTGAACGCGATGGTGCCCGTCAACTGCTCCGTGCTCCTGTCTCCGATGAGGTTCGCGCCTTCGTTCGCGACAACCCCGCGCACGTATCCCCGGCCGCGCTGCTACGCCCCCTTCTTCAGGACGTCGCCTTCCCCACGCTCGCCCAGATAACCGGCCCCGCCGAAACCGCCTACCTCGCTCAATCGGCGGTTCTCTACCAGGCGTTGGCAGTGCGCCAGCCCACTCCCTGGCCCCGCGCCAGTGCGACGCTTCTTGACCCGCGCGCCCAGCGCCTCCTCGCAAAATACGAGTTGACGGTTGCCGATGCCTGGTCTGACGATCTCGAAGCGCGCCTCGCCCGCCACTCGATGCCCGCCGGAATTGATCGACAGGTCAGTCTCATGCGCGCCCAATTCGACCGCGAATTCGCCGTCCTCGAAGAGGCCCTGCGCACACTCGATCCAACCCTGGTGGATGCCGCCCAGGGCGCCGTGCAAAAGATCCGCCACCAACTCGAGCAACTCGAAGCCCGGGTCGCCCGCAGCCACGCCCGCCGCACCGGTGAAATCGCCGCCCACGCCCAGCACCTAAGCGCCAGCCTTTTTCCCAACCGCCATCTGCAAGAGCGTTGCCTCGCCGCCGCCAGCTTCACCACCCGCTACCGCGATCTCCCCGAACGTCTGCACGCGTCCCTCGACCCCACCCAACCCGCCCACCAGGTCATTGCTTTGGTCTAGACTGATCGTATGGCGGGCGCTGCAGCCACGGTTCATTCAGTTGAGGAGTACCTGCGCTCCGTGTATAGGCCGGATCGCGAGTTTGTGGACGGCGAGATCCAGGAGCGAAAGTTGGGCGAATGGGAGCACGCGGAAGTACAGTCGGCGTTGGTCGGCTGGTTTAGAGCGCATCGAATTGACTGGGAAATTCGAGTCTTTCCGGAACTGCGGGTGCAAGTGGCGCCAACCCGCTTTCGAGTTCCCGACGTTTGCGTGCTCAATCAAAAAGCGCCACGCGAGAAAATCCTCACCCGTCCACCTTTGGTTTGCATCGAGATTCTCAGTCCCAAAGACCGCTTGTCGCGGACCATACAGCGCGACGCCGGATTGGGGCACAGGGGTCCCCATTCCGGCGCCGCGCCCAAGCGGGTGGCGCGGCGACAGCCGCGCGGGGCCCCGCGCCAATCAATGGAGCGGGTTGAAGACTATAGGCGTTTCGGTGTTCCGAACATTTGGATAATTGACCCGTCGAAGCGCGAGGGTTTCGACTGCCGGCCCGACGGCCTAATCCGCACCATTGCCTTTACCGCCGCAACCGGCCCCGTCCGCCTCGACCTTGAACAGCTATTTAAGGACCTCGATTAGCGCTAAGCGCGCGGGGCCCCGCGCCTATCATTTAGAACTGGCCGCGCTCGTCGCCTGCGCATTTTTCACGTATTTATTGAACCACGTGTCCATCTCCCAGATCACGTGCTCAATCGTTTCCTGCGCCAGGTATCCGTGCGCCTCATACGGCAAATACACGAACCGCACCGTCCCGCCAAGTCCCTGAATGGCGGCGTACATGCGCTCCGATTGAATCGGAAAGGTCCCGCTGTTGTCGTCCGCCATGCCGTGGATCAGCAATATCGGCGCCTTGATATTCTGCGCGTAAAAAAACGGTGACATCTTCTCATAGAGCGGCGAATCGTCCCAGAACGTCCGTTCTTCATTCTGGAAACCAAACGGCGTCAGGGTTCGGTTATACGCGCCGCTCTGCGCATTCCCGGCCTTAAAAAGGTTCGAGTGCGCCATCAGGTTGGCGGTCATAAACGCACCGTAGCTGTGCCCGGCCACGCCCACCCGGTTCGGATCAATAAAACCCAGCCGCGCCGCCTCGTTGACGCCGGCCGTGGCGTCCTCGACCAGTTGCTCGACGTAGCTGTCGTTGGCATCGCGCGCATCGCCGTCCTTGCTGAGAATCGGCATCGTCATGTTGTCGAGAATCACGTAGCCGTCGAGCGCGAGGTACAGTTCCGAGTATCCCGTCATCACCGTGAAGCGGTCGCTCGACCCCGACACCTGGCTCGCCGCCGCCGCGCTCCCGAACTCCGCCGGATACGCCCATACGATCGCCGGATACCTGGTTCCCGGCTGATAGTCCGGCGGAAAGTAAACCATCGTCGACAACTCGACCCCGTCCGAGGGCCGCTTGTACTTGATCAACTGCTTGTGAATCCGGCGCACCTGCGGCACCGGGTCGGTGTAATGCGTTAGCGCCCGCCCCAGCCCGTTCGCGTGCGGCGCCGTCACATAGTAGTTCGGCGGATCCGTTTGGCTCTCATGCGCGATGACAAAGCTCGACGCGTTCGGCGTCAGCAGATCAGCCACGGTCTCATAGCTGCCCTCACGGCTCTGAAACAACCGTTCCGCCTTCAGCGTCTGCGTGTCGAAACGATCCAAAAACGGATGATCCCCGGTATCGCTCGCCCCCGCGCCCTGGAGATAAATCGAGTTCCCGTCCTCCAAAAACACACTGGCGCCGCCGCCGCGTCCTCCGCCGCCGCCCGCGCCCCGCCCCGCCGCCGCGCGCCCGAACGCCGCCACCGGCGTTCCCGGGTCGCCGTAACGGTCCTGCGGCGGACGATTCCAAACCAGCTTCATCGAGTCCTTCGGGTGCGACGGCGCAAAGAAATACGCCCGCGTTCCCAGCTTCCGGTCGTTGTCGCGCAAGATCGCCAAATCGTTCGACGATCCCCATTCAATGCCGGCAAATCGCCTCTCCGTCCTGAGATACTCGACCCCGTCGCCCTGGAAGGGCGCCGGCAGCATCATCACCCGGTCGCGGAAATCCGCCTTCGCATTGCTGTCGCCGCCATCCAGCGCGACTTCATACATGATCGTAGCCGGCTGCATCGGCTGCCACGCATAGCCGCGCGGGCCCGGCTCGATCATGCCCCGCCGTCGCGTCCCGCCCATGGGCTGCTCGCGCAGCATCCGCTCAAGCCGCCCCGACATTGACCAAATCTCCACTACCCGCGGAAACTGCGAATCCGGGATCAAGTACGAGTAGGGCCGATGAATTCGGGTCACGAGCACGTGGTGGCCGTCCGGCGAAATGCTGTCCTCGGCGTAAATCCCCGGCTTTCCCATCGGCGTAGTCGCGCCCGTAGCCGGGTTGACCGTCGCCAACTGCGAGGTCGCGTAATAGTCAAACAGATCTTCATCGTGTGGATTCTTCAGCAAATCCTCATACGTCGCCGCCGGAATCGCCGACCCGTCGCTCTCGCTCACCGTGGGTCCGATCGGCACCGCGCTCTCCTTGGGCGCCTCGCCCCGTCCCGCCGGCACCAGCTTGCACAGCAGTCCGGTCGAATTGGGCAGCCATTCAAACGGCGCTGCCGTCACTGCGTTCAACCGCACGCCCGCCACCTGATGTACCTGCGCCGTCGCCGTGTCCCCGACCCAAAGTTGTATCCCGTGCGCCGTGACGTTGGTAAAGGCGAAATGCTTCCCGTCCGGAGACCAAACCGGCGCCGTCATATGCGTCACCGTGGCCGGCACTGTCACCGGGACCGACGTCCCATCCGCGATCTTCTCGAGCCGCAAATTGCGTACCCGGGGGGTGGCATGCAGCCCGTTCGTCGCCGGATCAATCCGAATCCCGGCAATGCGCAACATCGGCTGCGCCAAATCGGCGATGTCCGGGTTCGGCACGGCGTCCATCAATAGCATCGTGTCCCGCGCCGGGCTGATCGATGCGCGCGGCGGACGCGGTGCGGTCACCACATCCAAAATCGCCTGCGGCGGACGCTGATACTTCACCACCGCCTGCGCCCCCAGGCCGGTCGCCGAAATCGCCAAAACCCCCAGACCCACGCGGAAATTCAAGTTGCGCATAACCATCATAAGGATGCCGCCTCCCGGCGGTTGTTCAATCACGGTGCATATGTTATCCCAAACCGGCCAGATTACGCGCATCCCGTATCCTTGAACTATGGAAGGTGGCGGCCGGCAATCACTCGGCGCGGGCTTGCTGCTGGGCCTCGCGCTCGGCTGCAGTTGGCTCGCCCACCGCGTGCCCCAGCTCACCGTGCGCGTCGTCCTGATCCTCGGCGCCGGGATGCTGACCCTCATGGCCACTGCCCTCATCCTCTCCCTCGGCAGCGGGCGCGGCGGTAGCCTGCGCTGGCGCCAAAGGTTAGAGGCTCCCTTCGCCTCCGCCGGAATCCCATTCTTCGCGCTCCTCGTCATCCTCGCCGTGGGCGCCATCACCTCCGGTAACAATTTGCTCTATTTGTTGGTCAGCGGACTCCTCGCCGCGCTCGCCGTCTCCGGCCTCGCGGCGGCGCTCAACCTCAGCGGCATGGTGCTGCGCTTCCGCCTGCCCGATGAAATCTTCGCCGGCCAGCCCGCGACCGTGGCCTTCACGTTAAGTAATGACAAAGGATTCTGGCCCGCCTACTCCCTCACCGTGCAGGCTTCCGCCGATCCTCACGACAGCGAGCGTCCATCGGCGGAGATGGAGCCGATCTATTTCGCCTACCTCGCCCGCCGTCAAAGTTTCACCGCCGAAAGTACGATCACCTTCCCGCACCGCGGCACCTACGCCGCCACCGCCTTTGCCCTCAACACACGCTTCCCGTTCGGCCTGCTGAACCAGCGCCGCCGTTTCCAATCCGGCGAGCGCGAGCAGCCCACCCTGGTGTACCCGAAACCCCTCCCCGTGCCACCCGTCGCTATCGAACACCTCCGCGCCGGGCGCGAGCTGGCCCGCGAAGGACGCGGCGATAGCCTTGAGCTCTACCGCATCCGCCCCCTGCAAACCGGCGACAGCGCACGCCAGGTTTACTGGAAGGCCAGCGCCCGCGCCGGCGCCTTGCAGGTCCGCGAATTCAGCCGCGAGCAGGCCTCGCGCCTCCGTCTGCGTCTCGCCCTCGCGCCCGGCTCGGACCCAACCGTGGTCGAGTCCGCCCTCGGCCTCTGCGCCGGATGGCTCCTTGCCGCCGAGCGCGCCGATTGCTGGCTTGAATTCCTGGGCGAGAACGCGCCCGGCTTGTGGCTGCCCCCCGCCCCCGCCCGCCGCCATCACTCGCTCGTGCTCGACTATCTCGCCCGCGTCAACGCCGCCGCCGAATGGGTCAGACCCGCCGGCGTGGCGCTCGACCCCGACATCGTCGAGTTCTGCATTACGGAGACAGCGACCGAGTCCTCCACGGAGTAGATCGAGGTCGCGCCCCGCGCCTATGCGGGTCGCGCGGCGACAGCCGGGCGGGGCTCCGCGCCAGTGAATGCCGCGCGACGCGCGGCAAAAGCCGCGCGGGGCCCGCGCCAATAAATGCCTAGTAATACACCAGTAGGTGCTGGCTGATCATTGCGATGCCGGTTAGGTCGGGCGCCTTCGCCAGCGCCGTATAAATGCCAATCCCGTTGCCGCCGGTCTGGTCCGTAATCACCGCGCCATATTGCTGCATCGCCTTCATAATCGCCTTGACTGCGGTTGATACCCCCGTCAAGCTGTCCACGTTAATCGACGGATCGAATACCAGCTTCGCGCCTTCGCGGAAAATCGCGCCTCCCACCGTTCCGTCCGTCTTCGCCGCCGGCGCCTGGGTTCCTACCTGGTTGCTGTTCATGCTGCCGGGAACCACGACATTCAGCGCGTGTTGCAGGCAGGTTTCACAATCAAGCTCCCCTGGCAGGATGCCGCCCGCCAGCCCCGAGATTTCAGCCGCCGTCGTCCCCGGCGTTCCGTTGCTTGTCGCCAGATTGCCGTTCACGATTTGACCCACGTTGGTGCTGGTCGGCTGTCCGTTGGCGTCAACATAGAGCTTCCAGAAATCGTAGTAGTCACCAGTTGTGGAATTGACGATTACCAGGTGCCCGTCGTTCGCTCCCCAGCCCCCAACCGAAGGCCAATAGCCGGACGCCGGGTTCGGTACACAAATGTGATCGCCAAAGTTGTACTGCAAGGTGTCGGTAAAGTTGGTGCAGCCATGACTGCCATCGGTCGTCTCGACCGGATAATCAAACCCGCCGTCGTGGGTGTTGAGCCCGATCGGAAGACCGCTCACCATGCTCGAAATGTTGAGGCCCGTGCCACTCGCCGGACTATAAAGCCACGCTGCGCCCGGAGCCGCAAATAATTTCGGCGCAGCCGGAGCCGCCGGCGGAGGCGGTGGAGGTGGCGGCGGTGGTGGAGGAGGAGGCGGCGGCGGAGGCGGAGGCGGTGGAGGCGGCGCCGTGATCGTGACCGTCGCCGTCGCCAGCGGCGCCCCGCCGTTCGCGCTGGCAATGCTGACCGTGTAGCTCCCGGGTGCTGACCCAGCCGTATACGAATCTGACAGCGGTGCGGACCCCGCGGCCACCGCCCCTCCCGTAGCCGACCAAACGACCGCCGCCGGAGCCGGCCCCTGGAAGGAGGCGGTAAAAACCTGCGCCTGTCCCTCGGTCAATGAAATAACCGCCGGCTGCAACTGCGCCGATACCGCGGGTGACGGCGATGCGGCGGCCGTGCCGGCGCTCGCCGCCGCTCCGCCGCATCCCCCAAGGCCTATCGACAACAACAGGAAACCAAAACCAAAACAAGCCTTCAATCGACTCACAGTCGGGCCTCATTTCCAAACGAGGCGGCGCAATCAGTGAATCGAGAATAGGTCTATCGAATGAGTCCCACCATGAGCCAAAGCGCTTGTGCAAACCAGAAAAAACCCGTAGCCAATCCCGGCTACGGGCCTGAGACAACAGCGAAGCGCGTTAGTAAAAAATCTGCAAGTGCTTGCCGACAATATCGAAACCCGCCAGATCCGGCTGCCATGGCAACGCGGTGTAGATGCTAATCCCATTGGCGCTGGTCTGGTCGGTGATCACCCCGCCGTACCGCTGCAACGCGATCAATATTGCTTTGGTCGCGGTCGAGGCCTGCAGCGCATCCACGTTAACGTTCGGGTCGAAACGGATCTTCGCGCCTTCACGAAAGATCGCTCCATACGCGCCGCCATCCGTCTTTTGCGCCGGAGCCTGTTCGCCCACCTGGTTGCTGTTCATCGAACTCGGCACGATGATATTCAACGCGTGGTTGAGGCAGGTTTCGCAATCCAGTTCGCCGGGCAGAATATCGCCCGCCAGCCCGCTGATCTGCGACGCCGTGGTTCCGGGCACGCCGTTGCCGTCCAGTCTTCCGCTGATGATCTGCCCCACGTTGGTGCTCCACGGAACTCCGTTGGTGGCGCCCAGCTTCCAGAACTCGTAGTACGTCCGGTTGGCGGTGTCCACCACCGCCAGGTGCCCGTCGTTCGCGCCCCAGCCGCCGAACGACGGAGCGAACCCGCCCGGCGGATTGGGCACGCACACTTTGTCATTCCATCCATAAACACCATAGTCGGTGAATGTGGTGCAGCCCAGCGATCCATCCGCGTACTGCACCGGAAAGTCGAATCCGCCGTCATGTGTGTTGAGCTTGATCGGAATCCAGCTTGTCATCGCCGAGATATCCATGCCCTGGCCACTCGGGGCTGAATACAACCATTGCGACCCGCTGCCGGCGAACAGCGCGCGCGTCGTTGATGAAGAAGGTGAACCCGGGCTCGAGGATTGTGCCCCACAACCGAGACCAAGGGCGAGGAAGCCCGTTAGGGCAAAAACAAGAAAACGGGAATAGCGCAAGGTATGACCTTTCCGAAGAGGGGGGATAAAGTAAAACCAGAGTACCCGCTGCTTTCACTGTCCCGCCCCCGCAATTCGCCTTAGCTCTCGCGCTAAATCCACCGAGTGTGAATATCCCGCTTCACAAACACGCGCGCGCAGCTCCAGCGTGCGGCGACGTGGCCCTACATTGGCGTTGCGCGTAAGCGGGTGCCCGGCTGCAGCCGGGCACCACCTAATCATTAGTAATAGAGAAAGAGGTGCTGGTTCGCTACGCTCAATCCCGTCAAATCCGGCTGTGAGGGCAGGGAAGAGTAGATCGAAATCCCATTGCCGCCGGTCTGATCGGTGATCACGCCGCCATAGAGTTGCAGCGCGCGCAAGATCGCCTTCGTCGCCGTCGAGGCGCTAAGCGTCGAGACGTCGATCGAGGGGTCGAAGCGAATCTTGGCGCCCTCCCGGAACACTCCGCCGCCCGAGCCGTCGGTCTTGGTCGCCGGCGCCTGCGTTCCGACCTCGCTGCTGTTCATGCTCCCCGGCACGACGATGCTCAGCGCATGGTTCAGGCAGGTGGCGCAGTCGAGCTCGCCCGGTAGAATGTCGCCCGCCAGCCCGGTGATATTCGCCGCCGTCGTGCCCGGCGTCCCATTGCCGTTCAAGCTGCCGCTGAACACCGCTCCCACGTTGGTGCTTGTCGGCTGCCCGGAGCTATTGACATACAACTTCCAGAAGTCGTAATAGGTTTGGGTCGCGGTGTCCACGACCACCAGGTGGCCGTCGTTTGCGCCCCACCCGCCGACCGACGGGAAGTATCCATTCGCCGGATTCGGCACGCACGGATGATCTCCGTATTGGTACTGCAGCGTGTCGGTAAAATTCGTGCAGCCGTGGGATCCGTCCGTATACACGACCGGATAATCAAACCCGCCGTCGTGCGTGTTCACGCCGATCTTAATCCCCTGCACCATGCTCGAGATGTTCAATCCGCTCCCGGTCGGCGCCGAATACAGCCAATTGGCCGCCGCGGCGGGAAACAGCCGCGCGCCCGCCGTGGGCGGCGTTGGCTGCGTCGGCGGAGCGGGCGTGCCCGCCACCAGCGTGGTCACATTCATCGCCGGACTCAGTAGATCGGGATTGCTGTAGTAGCTCGACTCCGCGACCACGGTATACGCGGTGCCCGCGTTCAGCCCCGTTAACGCGACCGAATGCTGCGTGCTCAGCGTCCAGCTTGCTTGCTTAAGGTTGGTTGCCCCGTCCGCTCCGTAATGAAGCTGCGTGTTCAGCGCCTGCTGCGTCGTCCAACTCACTGTGAAGCCGTTCGCGGTGATGTTGCTAACCTGTACCGCCAGGCTGCTGCCGGCGATTGGCTGCGGCGTCGGCGTGGGCGGTGGCGGCGTAATCACCCCGGTCCCCGCCGTGGTCGCGCTAAACACCGCGCTGGTCAAATCGGGATTCGAGTAGTAGCTCGACTCCGCCTCCAGCAAATAGCGCGTACCCGGCTGCAATCCGGTGATTGTAACGCTGTGGCTGGTTCCCAGCGTCCAGTTGGCGGAACGCAAATTCGGGGAAGCGGTGCCGTAATGAAGTTGGCTGTTCAGCCGCTGGCTGGTGCTCCATTGCACCGTGAGCGATGTGCTGCTGACCGCCGTCACCGTCGGCTGCAGCGTCTGCGCACCCAGTCCCAGGCCGAGAAAAAGTCCGAGCGCCAGGAACCTGCGCGGCATAAGCGGGAGCCGCGTTGCGAACGCGCCGGGCCCCGGCCCAATTAGAGCGGGAAGTTTTTTCAAAGTAACGTGCTCCTTCTAGCAAGTGGAGTACGAAGCGGCGTTGAAAAGACTGTAGCCGCCGCTGACTGCTGAAACTAGGCGGGGAACCACTCAGTTTCGCTCTAAGATTCGTCTGTCAGTTGTTCACCCGCGCCAATCAATGCCGCGCCGGCAGCCGCGAAATCACTTTGCCTTGCGCGTCCAGAAACTCGATCGACGCCTCCCCCGCCGGCGTCACGCTCAACCGCAGCCGTGCATGGCCGGCATGGTCGCTGAGCGTAATCTGCGCCGACTGGTCCAGTGCTTCGCCCGCGAACATCCGCACCGCGCCGTAATCCCCGCGCGCCTGCGCCGCCGCAAACGCCTTCATCTTGGCGTCTTTCGCGGGCCCCGCCGGCATGGCGCGCATCGCCTGAATGCTCTCGACCTCCTGGGCCAGGTCCAGTTCCGGACGCTCCCACACCCGCACCCCGGCTGACCGCTTCCCATCCGTCTGGTCGTACATGAGCCCGACCTTCTGGTCCTGCTTGTACTGATCGAACAGCAGTCCGCCGTCGGCGCTCTTCTCCCCGTTCGGCCCGATCTTGCTGCCAAACGTCAAGCCGCCGTCCTCATCCCCCTCCGCGTTGTAGAAAATCAAACCCGCATTATCGTGTCGCCCCTGGCTGGTAAAAGTCTTGCCGTCAATAAAGCCTTCGGGCATGTCTTGCCGGCTTGAAATGACAAGCTGCAACTTGCCGTCCGGCCCGACAATATTAATTCGCCGTGCGTTAATTTCCCCCGCCGGTGCCACTGTCTGACGAAATGCGGCCACGGCAATAACCACCAGAGCCAGCGTCGCGACTGCCGCGTACGCCCTCAACCACCGCAACTCCTTGTTCATGGTTCGTCTCCTGGGGCCAGGGCCCGAGTCGTGTCGGAGGGGTGGTTTAGCAAGCGACGCGGAACGCGCCACGGCGCCGTAATCGCCCCGCTCTCCCGATTACTTCAATGTCACGTTTTCCGCGCTACCAGCGTACACACCGTTAAACAAGAACTTGAAGGTTCCATGCGGCTGCGCCCGGAACGTAATCTCCGGCCCAATCGCGTACACCATGCCCTTGCCAATGCGTCCGCTGACGATCGCCGATCCGCCGTTGAGGTATGCTTCGCCCCACGCCCATCCGCTGACCAGCGTCTTGTCGCCGTCGTACCAGGCGACCGAACTGGCGTGATGCGTCTCGTTCGGCACAATCCGGAACACCGGGCTATGGTCGAAATCAACGTCCGCCGCCTGCCCCATGCCGTACGCCAGCGGATTGGTGTTATCCACCGTCACCCGCATCAGCGAGCCGGGGATGTAGAACTTCGTCGTCGGCAGCGGCTGCTCCTGCCCATTCGCACCCATCTCGGTCAGATAGTCGGCAATCGGAAGGCCCAGCGCCGAGGCGATGTTCGTGCCCGCCCCGATGGTCAACACGCTCCCGCCGTCGTTGACGAACTGTTCGAGCGCCGGAACCGTTTTCTGCTCGCTCATCGCGCCCATGCGCGCCTTCCATTCCGGCGGCACCGTCTGCATCGCCTCGCTATCAGGCGCAAGCGCACGTCCGCCCCGGCCGCCGAAGCCGCGTCCCCCGCGACCGCCCGGCAGGCCGTTGTCCACAAACACGATCACGTCGTACTTGCTATGCAAGTTCCCGGCGTCGAGCATCGGCGGATACACCACCTCAAACGGGAAGTCGTACTGCTCGAACATCCAGCGCACCCAGCCCGACGGCTGGCTGCCGCCGTATTGATCGTAGAGCCCGATCCGGATCGGCTTCAGTTTCATCGCGCTACCAGCCGGCGCCGCATCCACGCCATAAGCCGTCACGCCCAGCGTTTTCGCCGCATCGGCCAGAATCGGTGCCGCCGCCGTTGAGGCCGGCACGTAAATCGCGCCCAGCCCCAAATCGTGCCCCTGCACGGTCTGCGGAGTGCGCATCCAGTAAACGTCGGCGCCTGCCTTGAGCAGCCGGTTGACCACGATGAAAGAGTTGTTGACCTGGTGCGACAGCAAATACCCCGTGGTCGATGTGCCAACCGTGGCCTCCGGCATCGGTTGCAACTCCGCAAACGCCAGCTTCGTGAACGGTCCCGAGAAGCCATCGAGCACGCGGTCGAACTTCACTCCCATCTGATCGGCCAGCGTCCAGCCGGCGGTATCGTAGGGAGGAATCGGCGGCCCGCCGGGATAGGTGAAGTCATTCGGATAATGCTGCGGCTCGAACATATCGAGCACAAACGGGCGATCCGCCTGTGCCGTCATCACCACAAAACTTCCCGCCGGATAGTTCTTGCCGCCGACGCTGAAGCTGCTCGTCGCCTTCTCGATCTCCGTGCCGTTCTTGATCAGCGCGTTGATGAACTTGGTCGCCGTGGCGAAATCCGCCTGGTCGCTGGGAATAATGTAGCCCCGAGGATCCCGGGTTTCGGGACTATGCAGCACGCTCGTGTACAGCGCGGTGGCCACCCCGCCTCCCCGTCCGCCAAAATCGGTCGGCGCCGCCGCCGCGCGCCCGCCGCGCGCGCCCCGGCCCCCGGCCGGTGCCTCCTCCGCCACCGCCGCATTCACCGCCGCAATGCTGGCCGGCGTAATCGTCCACGAGTCCTCGCTCCCCCGCTCGATCGAGCGATGGCCCATCAGATAAATGTTGTAGAGCAGATTCTCCCGGTTGCGCGAAGCGTAATCCAAAATCGCGCGGTTGTTCTGCATTTCGTAAGCGATCGATTGCCGGTAATGCCACGGCCCCGGCGGAATCGGCATCGGCCAATCTCCGGTCGGCAACTGCTTGGCCGGAACAAAGGGAATCGTCATCGGCGTCGGCTCGCCGATGATCTCGGTCAGAATGCCGATGATGTTGTGGAAGTACGCCGTCGTCCGCACTCCGCCATCCCACCAGGTCGAGTAGCTCGAGCCGCTGCGCATTTCCGATCCGCCCATGTTGTGCTCGACCAGCCGCTGGTGCATGGCGGTTCCGACCGCCTCAATGCCCAACGGCACCAGAGGATCGAAATTGTAGTTGAACGGGTCGCGGAACGGCGGCATGAAGATCACTCCGCCCGCCGGCCCGGTCTGGTGGTGGTTATAAAGAATCTGCGGAAACCATTCGGTGTAGAGCACCTTGTTCATGTTGGTGGTTTCCTTCATGTTCGACATGTAGCTGTCGCGATTGTCGTCGTGCCCCACGTACTCGTTGTAGACGGTGGGCAAACCCGGCGCGTCGGTGCGCTGGTCGGGTGTCGGGATGCGCATGTACCAATTGGCGACCATCTCCGAACCATCCGGGTTGATGGGGACATACAGCCCGATGTCGTCGTTCAACAGTCGCAGCGTCTCGGGATCGTTGCGGCTGGCCATCTCGTAGATCATCTCGACCAACTGCTGAAACCCAACCGTTTCCGAGGCATGCAATCCACCGTCAATCCAAACCACCGCCTTGCCCTCGTGGGCCAGCGCGTGCGCCTGCGCATCGTCGAGGCCCTCGGCGCGCTCGAGCTTGGCCGAAATGTCGCGATAATGGTCGAGGTTCTTGAGGTTCTCGGGCGAGGTGATGATGACCATCCACTCCGTGCGCCCCTGCTCGGTCTGGCCGATATTGACCATCTTCATGCGGTTTGACTCGCTGGCCAGCTTCTGCCAATAGGCCACCGCTTTGGTGTAGTTGACCTCTTCGTAGTCGTCGCCTACATTGAAGCCAAAAAACTCCTTGGGCGTGGTAATCCCGCTGACTTCATCGGAAGTCGCCGCCGCCGAGCCGGATTTGGCGGTTTTATTTTTCTTCTGAGCGGCGAGCGGAAGGGCAATCAGCGCGGCGGATAAAAAAGCAACCCACGCGGCAAAAGACAAGCGACGCGTCAACATGAATGTTTCCCCCAATACAGCCGCTAAGAGAGTACATCAATCCACACCAGCCGGCAAACCTAATACGTCGATACGCAGGCGCCACCGAGTCTTCCACGGGAAGAGATCGAGGTGGAAGGGGGGGCGTGAGCAGCATCATGACATCCTAGATTGATGGTGGCGTCGAAGTGCATGAGTTTGATTTAGCTCCAATAAAAAAGGCAGCCACCAAGGGCTGCCTGAACAATCGATTTCGGCGGCTATCTACCGGCCGCGTTTCGTGCCGAACGCCTTCTCGTAGGTGCGACGCTCAATGCGCCCCGCCCGCAACTTACGCATGAGGCGGATTGCCAGCACCAGGCCGGCAACAAAGGCCGTCCATGTGGAGATGCTTCCCATACCGCCGCTGTGTTGCCTACGCCATTACCCCGGGCCTCGCAAGCGCCTGCCTATCCGAACCACCCAATGCCCGAGCTTGCGGGCAAGGCGATGATCGCCAGGCATCTCGGGCCCTGCGGGCACCCGCGCCCAGACCCGATTCATCCGCCGGTGAAACACCGCGCTCGACAGCAAAGGCCAAAGGATCGCTCGCCCCATAACTCCAATATAGCTCTTCCAATTGTCAGTTGTTTGTCCGACGAATGGTTCTGAGGTCCAGCACGTCCGGCACCGCTGCCGGCATGGACCGGGCAACTACCGTTTCGGCTCTTCGTACAGTCCGAACTCATTCCCGACCGGATCGGCAAACGCCCCGAATGCGCCCATCGCCTGCCCGATGTCCGTTCGCGGCGTCAAGACGCGGCCGCCCGCGGCAACGATTTTGGCCAGCGTATCCGTAATGTCATCCACCATGATGTAGACGCGCGTTCGCTCCTCCGGCGTTCGGTCGCTCTCCTTGACCCAGGTGCCACTGACGCAGCCGGTGTCGTCAAAGGCCAGGTTGCCATCGCCGCGCGGACGTGACTGACAGCCGAATATGCTGGAGTAAAAACCGGCCGAATCTTCCGCCCGTTGAGCGGGAATTTCTAAATAGCAAATCTTTCCGTGCGGCATCGACGCGCCTCCGCTACTGATTTTCGCAAGCCGGCTTTTGGCCAACTAGGATTATGTACGACATCAGCCCGCTTCGGAGCGCCGCGATCAAGAGCGGGATGGCTCCGACATAGTCCCGCATTCGCGGCGGTAAAGCCCGCCACAGTGGCCCCACCCATCCGACTCGCCGCTGACAAATATCCCAGGTCGGCATGATGCCTTTGCTCAAATCGCGCGCGGTCGCAATTCTCAACCCCGAACCGAGCATTTGCGCCTCATATTCCTCTACCGTTTGAAACCCCGGGCAAACCGCCCGTGCCGCGATCTCCTGCACGAGCGGCTCGGACATCGAACCAGCCCACGCGGCGACCAGCAACCAGCCGCCAGGTCGAAGCCGGCGCGCGGCTTTCTGAATGCAACCGCGCTTGTCGTGCAAGTGTTCGGAAGACTCCATCATCCAGATCAGGTCATACTCGCCCCGGAAGGCGGCGCTCTCCGCATCGCATACATGAATCGCAATCCGGTCAGCAACACGGGCTCGTCGTGCGCGGTTCACGGCGATTTGGCCCTGCTTTGGGCTGATGGTCAGCCCCTCAACTCGGCAGTCGAATTTCTGAACCATGTGAATTGCATTCCCACCGTACCCACAACCAACATCGAGCACCAGTGATGACCGGCGAATCTCGACCAGCCCACAGCAAAATTCAAGCAGTTGAATTTGCGCTTGGCGCGGCCCCTCGCCGCCGGTCAAAAACAGTCCCTGATGCAGATGCTCGCCCCAGAACAGGCGAAACGGCAATGACCAGCGGTCATAATGCCGCTTCACATCCTGCGAGGTAATCGCTCCCCGAGCCCCCATTTCGTACCTCAAGCGCCGGATTGACATCGGCGAATCCAGAACTGCGCCTCGGCCCGGACGTTCAGCATTTCGCTGCGACAAAGACCCCACTGTTCGAGCCCCATCGGCACGCCGTGGAGTTCACACAGCACCGCGCCAATGCGCCCGGCTCGCAGCAACTCATCCGCGCCGCTCACCACCTGCGCTTCGTAGCCTTCAACATCAAGCTTCAGCAGGTCAATCTTCTCCAGGCCCAGGCGCGCGGCCTCGGCGTCGAGCGACCGCACCTCGACCGCGATCGTATCCGCCAAATCACTCGACCGAATTAGCGACGGACTGTGGTTCGCATCCCGCTCAATGTATAACGTCCCCCGTCCGGCGGCATCCCCAAGTGCGGCTTCGACCACAGTGACCTGGCGCAACCGGTTGCGCTCGACCATCGCGCGCAGCCGCGCGCTGGCATAGGGGCTGGGCTCATAAGCGATTACCCGCCCCCTTTCCCCGCAACGTTCGGCCGCAAGCGCGGTGTAGAAGCCAACGTTGGCGCCCGCGTCAACCACCGTCATTCCTGGGCGCAAATAATCCGCCACCGCGCGCGACTCCAGCGCCTCAAAGCACCCAAAGTACATCTGCCGCTGGATAAACTCGCCCAGATCGAGTTCGAACTCCGCCCCAAAAAGCGTGGCCCGCCGGATCCCGCGCCGCGCGCTCAACCGCTCGACCAGCCTCCGCTTGCCCCTGATATTCAGCCGTCGCGCCATGTCGCCCACATCCACGCGCCCGATCATAACAGGGAACGAATCCGCCTCCCGACCGCTCTT
>Ga0134128_10004125_pt1 | contig 17832 bp, 17 predicted proteins | sample KB31754_FD_96462 | JGI IMG/M metagenome (GOLD analysis project Ga0134128, IMG submission 96462) | Terrestrial soil microbial communities with excess Nitrogen fertilizer from Kellogg Biological Station, Michigan, USA - KB3-175-4 | ecosystem: Environmental > Terrestrial > Soil > Unclassified ... | reverse complement strand
GGAGAGCGAGGATTTTAGCATCGTTCGACTGCTTGCAACAAGGACAAGTGGTCATATTCTTCTGACGACACGAACTCAGTCGGTAGCCAACCTTGCTCAGAACATGTTGCTAGGCACGATGTCCCCAGAAGAGGGAGCACAGTTTCTTCTTCGTCGATCCCACTCTCTTGAGGTATCCGATCCTTTGCAGATGAGGGAAAGGACAGATTACGAAGCAGCGCTAGAACTGTCCCGTCTGCTTGATGGTCTTCCACTGGCCCTCGAGCAGGCCGCGGCATACATTTATGAAACAAAATATGGACTGGATGATTATAAACAGGTCTATGAAACATCGCGTAAGGATATTTTGAGCACCCCTGTTACTTATAAACGGCTCTATACAGACTATAGCGAATCGGTCTCGACAACCTGGCTTATCTCGTTCCGGCGCGTTGAACAACAATCTGCTGTGGCTTCTGACCTGCTCAAACTCCTGGCCTATCTTGCCCCTGATGCTATCCCAGCCAGTCTGATCGTGAAAGGGGCAGAAAAGCTTGATACCAATCTCTATTCTTTGGCAAATAACACGTATCTCTTCAATGAGGCTTGCCGGATTCTGCTGAACTATTCCCTGATTAAGCGTTTCTCCTCAGGAGCAATGCTCTCGATTCATCGGCTCGTCCAGGCAGTGTTACAGGATAGTATGCCGGTTGATATGCAGCGTCTATGGGTGGAACAAGCATTGTGCGTTGTGAATCGGAGTTTCACTGATGCATCGGCAGAGGAAATCGCCAGTTACCTTCCTCATGCTCATCTTTGTGCTACATCTATACAGAAATGGAATGTACATGGAGAGGAAGCAGCGCGTCTTCTAGAAACGACAGCAAAAGCACTATACGCTCAGGGATGGTATGCTCAGGCACGCCCGCTCTACCTGCGCGCGTATGAAGCTGCAATGGACATCCTGGGCAAAAATGATCTCCATGTGCTCTCTTTGTTGCAAGAAGCGGCAGAGATTCATCTGGAGCTTGGGGTGGCCCCAATGGCTGCTCGTATGTATAGTTCAGCTATTGAGAGTTTTGAGGAGCAGTCAGGGGCAAATTCTCCCACCGTGATTCATTGTCTTCATCAACTGGCAGAAGCTCACATTCGTATGGATTTGCTTGGTGAGGCTATGCAAACATGCCAAGCTCTTCTTTTGCGTTACGAACAAGGACCGATCTCTGATGCTGCTCAACAGGCCCAAACGAGGATCACGTTCCGTTTTTCTCTCGTCAGCCGAGAATAGCAGAGCAAAACATCAATGGAGTATCCTATGAGCGAACAGATCGCCTTTACAGGACGACTCGAAGGTTCTTCAGCAAAGGGTGAGTCAGGTTGGAATCTTTATACGATCGAGGGAGAACGTGCTTCTCCACATCAGTTAACTGTTGATCTCCTCATACCTCGCTTTTCCTGGTCTCCCAATGGACAGTCTCTTGCTTTTGTCGCCTGGAGCATGCGAGGGGGAAGACGGGTCGAGACGCTGTATCTTCTTGAGCCAGAGAGCTCGAAACTACGCCGTCTGACAGACGGAAAAGGCTCCATTTTCTGGAACTGGTCGCCAGATGGCAAGCAGATCGCCTTTACCTGCTTGAAGGAGAATGTGGCAGTAAGGTGGCCCAGCCCTCATGGTGAACTCTTCATCATGAATCTTGAAAATGGCGAGATTCGCCAGCGAACCCGGGAGACCGCGTATGTCATCTGGTCACAGGAGGCCAACGATATCGCCTTGTTTTGGAAGCACGATGATCACAACATTGCTGTGATGGATGCGAATGGCACCAATCGCCGCCTCCTTTTCCACAGTCACTTGCTGGTCTCTCCCTACCGTTGGTCACCAAACGGCAAATTCCTGGCTTGTAATGTTGCGAGTCGAAGCCACTGGGGGGCAAAGTATAAGGACTTTGATTGGCTCCATGTCTTCGATGTCAATGGGAATCTTGTGTTGCAAAAATAGTGGAGAGTGGATCTGCTCGCTTGGTCACCAGACAGCCAACGAATAGCCTGCATCGCTCCATCTGAAAGTGAAAACAACGATGAACAACCCTGCGTCTATGTAATGAGAAGGGATGGTTTAGCACTCCAACCGCTGGGTTTAACCAACAACGAAACGGAAGTTGCTTGGTCGCCAGATAGCCAGAAGCTTGCTTTTATTGGCTATGATATCGATAAAGGGAAGTATGCTCTGGGCGTCCATGATATTGACAGCCAGAACCCGCGGTCTTATCCGATGAAGGGTGAAGATCTGGTGGGAGATGTGCATCCCCATGCACCCACCTGGTCACCGGACGGTCAACAGATCGCCTATAATGGGCCTGGACATCACCACCTCCACCTTGTGAAGAGAAGTGAAACGCTCCCTTACCTCTTCACAAACAACGCTTGGCAACCATTCAGCAAGGAAAACCAGGCGTATATCGAAGGGGTTCATCCCAACAATCTTATCCTGGGTCCGGCTTGGCAACCATAAGCAAACGTATTTGCTTAACAACCGCATTTTTATTTCTGTAATCTCCCTCTTTTATGGAAGAGAGTCGGAGACAAGGCATCACACAAAAGGCCACTTGGTTTCGTAACTTGCGCAAGGGTCAGTATGAGAAGAAAATAGAGGCAGAGGCTTGTGACTGTTGTGGCTATCTTTGACCAGCCGTCGCTCTAAACTCTTCGATGCGCAGCAGCGCACTCAAAAGCCTCCCTTCGATTTCCTCGATGCATCGATCTTTCCGCGCAACTTCCTCTTTAATGTCAGCGTTCTCGCGGTCAAAGGTGTCTCGCTTCTTCTTCCGTCATACTCATAGTGTATCAGCTTTATCCAGCCCGATCCTGTGGATGGACGAGGTGTATCTTTTTGCAGGCCCTACGGGGACACCTCGCCATATGATGCGCAGATTCGGGTGCGCACTCGAATTGGGCAAAAAACTTCACGCCTGATCACCGACTTGACCAATCCTTCGATAGGAAGGTATACACTTCTTTTGAGAAAACTGACGCACGACACGGCCGAGTGCAGAACCTTCGATAGTAGGACATCTTTTCACCGCTTTTTGTGTTACATTGTGAGAAAAAGGCAGAAAGGAGCACACGTTATGGCTGAACAACTGATGGAGACAACGTTGCGCACCGCTCTGTGGCAGCAGTTCGGCGCGACGATCGACATGCTCGAAAACGCTTTGTTTGCCTGCCCCAGTGTGCATTGGAATGGACTCCTCTGGAGTGACCCGAAATCCCCAGAATACCCGACATTCTGGTCGATCACCCATCACACCCTCTTCTGGCTCGACTTGTATCTCACAGGTTCACTTGAAGGATTCGCTCCTCCTGCGCCCTTCACCCTGGATGAGCTTGACCCGGCAGGTGTCCTTCCCGAACAGCCCTACACCAAGGAGGAGCTACACGTCTATCTGGTGCATCTGCACAAGAAGTGCCAGACAACGATTGCTGAGTTGTCTGACGAGAAAGCGCACCAACAGGTCGCTTTCCCCTGGGCCAGGGGAAAGCAGGTGAGCTATTTAGAGTTGCTCTTGTACACCATGCGTCACGTGCAGGAACATGCGGCCCAACTGAGCCTCTTTCTTGGACAGCACGGCATCCCGGACGAGGCGCTCGACTGGGTCGCGCGAGCGAAGGGTGAAGCGGGTCTCTGAGGCGCGAGTGGGCTACCGGTTGGTTCGCCTTCGCATTCCCAACTCGAGTGCGCACCCGAATCTGCGCATCATATGGTGAGGTGTCCTACGGGGCATGTGCAGCAGCAATCAGAGTCTCGGCAGTTGGTCAACTGCCGAGACTCTGATTGCTTTTTCGCGAGGGATGTGAAAGCTATTTTTGAAACAGATACAACCCGAATCCCAGCGTGTCACGCCCCCAGCGCAGGTATATGTCGCGCCAGGAGTGAAGCTGCGCGATAAGAGCTGGCAGACCAGGATCATCGGGCGAGCGTTCGGCAACGCGTTCATACATCCGGAGCCACTCGAAACGGTCCCATTCGTCTTCATTACACACACAGGCATACATTGGCACGAGGCTCAGGGAAACACCCGTCGTCACATTTTCCGCGTGCGTTTGCAACTCGGCGCGCGTCGTCTCTAAAGCTGCCAGGTACTCCAGGGACGGTTCCTGCTTCCAGTAGCCGTCTCCCACAAGCACGTATCCACCCGGACGGACGGAGTGCGCCAGACGCTCCAGCGTTGGCCGAAAACCGCCATAGATATGGCAGGCACCCAGGCAACTCACGAGGTCAAAGGAATCCGGCTCGGACTCGAACGTCTGTGCATCACACGCTCGGAGTTCAAGTCTGCCGGGAGGAATACTCGAAGCTGCCTGTTCAAGCGCTTCCTGAATGGAGGACGAATCCAGTTCCAGCCCCAGCGCGTTGACCTGGTAGCGCTCAACCAGCCGGAGAAGCAGTTCGGCCTTTCCCGAGCCAATATCGAGAACGACTGCCTGACACAAGACACAGCGATATGCTGACCAACTCAAACGCTATCTCCCCAGGTTAGATCCACGGTTCGGAGCACTTCCTGTTTATCCCGTGCTGGCTTTTTCTGAGAAGACGGATATTCGCGCCATTTACAATTTTGATGCAGGCATTCTGCATATTTCGCAACCCCCAGCTTTCTTTGAGAAATATGGGCATCCAACATTTTCACGTACTCCTGCTCCCTGGATACAGTAAGCGCTTCGGAGACTCCCAACCTGGGATCTGGTATTGACAACCCGAAGTGAATGGCTCAATGGCTCTCTTATAGAGAGAGACTTTTGCTTTAAAGCCACTGATGGACGTCAGTATACTCTGCCTTACCGACAAATTCAGAGCATTGAAATGCAAAGAGAAGGAGCATTCTCTGCGTATGACGTTCTTACTGTTGCATATACAAATGGAAAAACGCAATCATTTTCCTGTGTAAGTGGTGAAATTCGGCGCAGACGTTTCAAAGGAGAGGAGCAAGTTCATAAAGTTAGAAATATAAAGAAGTTAGTAGTTGGAATAGCAAACAAGGACTAAAGAGCGCCTTGATACTACGCTGCCAATAGGAAGGAGAAGGAGCAATGCAGCCTTCTAATCAATATTATCAAGACCATGATCCAAATCAACCACCTGACTGGATTTATGCCTTTATGCCCAGCTATGGTGGCAAGGCATTCCTGGCTTTTATCCTTTACTTTTGTGGGTATTTTCCCGGTTTGATTTTGAACATTGTGTTTTTGATCGATGCATTCTCCACAAAAGGACGTTTCGGACGGTCGCCTGAGGGATTAGGATGCCTTGTAACATTATTGTTTATGGCTACGATTGGCCTTGTTTTGGTTTATGTACTCTGTTATGCTATGCTTCAAAATCTCTTTCCAGGGCGCTCGTAGCTCTCTTTAGCTGTCTTCACCTGACAGCAACGCCGCTGGACAACAACCGATTTTGCTAGATATGCGTGAATTCATCGCTGGTTTTGCGCTCGCGATAAATGCTGATAAATCCTGGAAGGCTGAGCGGCTGGGATTCCACAAACAGCGAGCGAGTTGATATGAAAAATGGCCTGGCGGCCTTTCCGATGCACGACGTGGCTTTTGATCAAGGGTATCTCATGGCCAACGGATATCTGGCCTATCATCGGGAAAATATTTTCAAGGGATAATTTCTGTGTGTATTGTGAAGAAGGAAAGGCTTGAGATGGCATGGACTAAGGGTCATGAAGCACATCTATGAAGAAAAAAACTGATAAGAGGATACGCGATCTTGAGCAACGTGAGAAAGGCGAACTTATCGCCATTATAGAACTCATGTTGCAACAACAGCCTGAACTGGAGTGGATTTTGCGGTCATCGCTACCAGGTACTGGTAAACACACCACCTCTCTCGATGTGAACCCCTATCGCCGCCAGATCGAGGCAGCGGTATCCGCTGTGATTGCGCACGACCGCGATCTCTCGTATCGCGAAGCGCTCCGCAATACATTGGCAACGCTACAAAAGGCAGCAGACGATTTCACTGAGCAGGAAGACCAAGATGCTGCGCTTACCCTCTATGAGGTGCTGGCAAGTGAAGCTCTCAAGCATTTCTGGCGCATTGAGACAGGGTATCTGATTTTTCCTCCGGTCCTGGCGAACTGCATTGATGGGCTGGATAGTTGTTTTGCTGAGGCAGAAGAGGATCAGGAGACGCGGCAGCGCGTGCTCATCCTGCTTTTAAGGATGTATCTCTTTTCGCTGTCTGCCCCCACCGATGTAGGCGAAGACATTCCAGACCTGCTTATCGGTAACACGACGCCTGTGGAGCGCCAGATGCTTGCTGGTCGGATCCACGACGAAATGGCGAGGCTTTCCAAGGAATCTGCTAGAGATGAACACCATGACTATTTCCGGCTTCTGCGCAGATTGGAAAAAGAAGGCTTATGACAACAAGAATGGGCCTTTGTATAAGTCTCACTCATCAGCATGGATTCAACACCAGTGCCAGATATCCTTCAAATGATGCCTGGCACTGGTATTGTTCTTGCAATGGATGGAACGTGAAATGGAAAGGAGCCTGGTAGACTGATCACAGGTGATCAAAAAATAGGAGAAATATACTGGCTAAGAGCTTAAGCACGTCAACCAGAAAGAGAAAGCATAAAAATGAACAGGAAGGTGGGTTAAAGATGAGAGATAGTCTTCGTCATAAAAGAAAAAGTGAGTTCGAGGCGCTGGCTGGGCCTGATCTCTGTGCTCTCGATCCAAATGGAGGCGTGTTAGTCGTCACAACATATTGGCGGCCACGAACAGGCGATCCCAATCCTGAGATGCCTGGAGAAAAACTTTCTGCTCTGAGTTATCTGCCAACAGATGCTCAGGATCAGTGTCGCTGCGGGAGTGGGAGGTGTTTCGGGAACTGTTGTCAGCTTTTGCCGTACTGGCGGCCTGTCTGTCCGAATCCAGGTATGCAAGGCTATAGTCTGCTCCGTCCACAATCGGCTCGCTTGCCACTCTTTTCCAATGAAGCAGTCGTCGACTTCTTACACAACGATGAGCGGCTCTATTGCGTTGAGGAGAATCCCCACCAGATACATTGGCTCTATTGGGGAGATCCCGCTCTTGATGAACTTCCCTATGGAACACTATCTTTCGGAGATCTCGAACTACGCGATCATCGTTCCTTACTCATCAGCACACTCAGTGATGTCCGCCTGGAAACCTTTCTTGATCTCCTGCGTCCGCTCCATCTGGGCAGGCCGAAAAAACAGCGAGATCCGCTCCCGCGTTTGCCAAAGCCTGGACAGAGAGCGTCAGGAGGAAAACATCAGCCTTCATCTTGAACGGGACGGAGGAAGAAACAAGATGCTTTGGCAGCGCTGGAACAATTCTGATGATGAAGATTCATGCAGTCTCATTTTTAAGAAGATACTTCATCTGGTCTGGTCAGATGTTGTAGTTCCTCGTCTGACCACATCTCCCACCTGGGTTTTGAGTCAAAGATTTGCTGCAACTCATACGTATTGTCAAGCACGCTTGCCCCAACGAAAATGTTGCGTTGGCGAAATGGCTCGGGTGTTGGTGAGTGAAAAGGGTCTTTCTGAGACATTGGCGCAAAGTAAAACCAGGGTGTTTCGAGTATATACTCAGGTCGATTGACCCAGGCAGGAGATGGGAAGGATGTTCTCTTGCATAATTCTTCAACAGTAGCGGCACAAAAAGCTGCCCAACGTTTTCCCTCCTCAGTGTGGGGCTGAGAAGGTGGTTGGTGAATCAAATCCAAGCGCTGATCGATGGAGTAACACCACCAATCATGGAGAAAACTGCTCAAGCAGACCCAGGGATTTTCTCTCTGATCGATCTGCGCTACCACCTCAGTAATCGAATGGGTGGTGTATGGAAGTGGCATAGCCGTGAGCATCTCCTATTCTCAAATCTCTTTCCTTCCCTCCTTACTATACCTCAAATTCGAGCGTATCGGTTGAAATAGACGTATCCAATTTAGCTAGTGCCTGAGTATGTATTGATGCTCAATGCCTACGCAGATTTTTTACAGGCCCGTGGATGTATGGAAGGGGCGAGGCAGTATCAAAAGCAGATAACAGAGTTGCTTCATCGGTTATCAACTGAGGGACCAAGATATTCATAGAAGCTCTCACCAGCAGAGGATGAAGAAACAAAGGATCAGCTGGCCCCTGGTTTCTCCAGTTTTGAACAAACATACAATGCTAATGTGCTCACTCGATCAAATGCTCGTCGTTGATGTTGTCAGCGCCGGTTGCTTTCTAATCTGATTGAGGAGCGTTTTGCTTCAATGGCTGAGTGGTTGTAGAACACTTCTTCTCACGTTTTGATACCATCCCCCTGGTTGCGTTTATCTCAGTGCATAGTCTGGAAATGGTAGCAATGAAATCGCCCCATTGGTGTGCGGAAGAAAGGACTCTCCTCAATGGACGTGCTTGCTCTGATCATAGCGGTGGTCCTCATCATCTACCTGATGCAGGTGGGTTTTCCACGTTCTGCACGTCAACGCTCCACCTCTCGCACATTTCTCGGCTTCTATTTTCGCCGCATCTTCTCCTCCTGGGTAATACTCGCTATTCCAGGCATTATTCTCCTGCATGACGGTATTTCTCTCTCCAGCATTGGTCTGTTGCTCCCCAACCCCTGGTGGCCTACCGCGCTGGCGTTCCTCGGAGTTGGTATCCTTTTCTCTTTGCTCCTGGTGAGCCATCTACGCGCCATGAACGATAAGCAGTTGATAACGAAACTAGCCAGGGAGAGACGCAGGCTGGCGCTTCCCCGTATCTTGTCTGAGCGCCTGATGTGGGTAGGAGTCAGCATCAATGCGGGTATCTGGGAAGAGATCGTGTTTCGTGGTTTTCTCCCCTGGTATATCGTCCACCATTTGGCCTTTTTCGGTTTCTCAGTCCCTTTCGTCTGGGCAGTCATTCTCTCTCTCATCCTTTTTAGCCTGGCTCATCTGTATCAGGGTTGGGGAGGGGTGCTGGGGGTGGGTTTTGGTGGGATCACTCTGGCGTTGCTTTATGCACTCACGGGCAACTTGTTGGCCTCGATTCTCTGGCATATCCTTTTTGATGTGCGCTTCTCGTTTGGGGGGCCAACAATGGAAGACGCGGTACAACAACCCATACATGCAGCTGAAGTCAGTCCCAATCGTGTGGATGGAGGTGAGCCAAGGCCGGGTCCGGGCATATGGCATAGTCGGCAGCAGCGTCGGTGGCGCCTGCAAAAGGATTGGAAAGAGCAGCCACATGGGCATGAAGGTGAAGAACCCACACTGTTGGATGCGTCGAAGATGATGACTGAGGGTGAAGCGTCTCTCCTCTTGAAGACGTTAGAAGGAGAACCCAAGAGTGTGAAGTCGGCACCGTTGGATGTGCGAAAGGTAGTGCCTGAGAGCAAAGAGACAGCACATACAGATGTATCTACGAGAGTTCCTGAGCGACCTGTCAGAGGACGGGCTGCGCGGGAACAACTGTTGCGAGATATAGGAGGATAAACATGAGGCCTGTTCTCTTCGACTGCTATCCAGTATTGTACAGATTTGCCTGTCATTCACTTCTCAACTGAAGAAGAGGCAGGCTCTTGCTCTTTCCTCCAATCTCATCTATACTGCACAACACATAGAGATCAGATGATCAGGGAGGATCAGGGACAATGGCAAGCGACGCACTCTCGATAGAGGAGTATCTAGTTGGCGAGCGATATCAATTAGGGGAGCCGCGCGGAGTCTATCGCCGCTCTGTTACCTTTTCCGGGCAGGTGGCGTTCTTTGCCTTCATGCTGCTCGTTCTTGATCTGGTCATGGTTGTATTGCTCCTGGCCGTAGAGGGACTCGCGGGACTATCTGCCGCTGCCCCACTGAGTGTTGTCCAGTTCATGATAGCTCTGGCCAAGATATTCTCCTCTGTCCGACACGAAGCAGTCGTGATGCCATTCTCCCGGAAGGTCTCGGTCTCTATATATCGTGAGGGCCTGTTGTATCGGCGCGGTTCCCGCACCAGGGTGGTGCGCTGGGAGGACATCATAGCAGTGAGGCGCACGTGGAGGGTTGAGCGTAGGAAGGGAAAGCTCAAGAGAGTGACCTATGCCTATATCTGCTCAGTACGAGCGCAGCCAGATCTGGCACTCGATGCTGGGATTGATCGGGTGGCTGAATTGGGGAAGCTTATCGAACAGGAATTTCTCCGACGTCGGTTGCCCCAGTATCAGGAGAAAATACAGGCTGGTGAGACGGTGGCTTTCTCGGGCCTCTCCCTCAGCGCGCAAGCCATCCAGTACGGAACGCAGAGCCGAAACTGGTCACGGTTGCGCAAGATTGAGATTGGCCCCGATCGGCTGGTGCTTCAGGATACCGACGACGCGGCGAAGGCATTCACCATCCCCCTGACCTCTTTATCCAACGTCTGTCTCGTAGAGGAGCTGCTCACCTGGCTGAGCACAGAGCAGGAACGGGCGTTCCTCGTGACGTGGGAAGAACCCATACCGCGGAAGGCTCGACGCTCCTTTCCCTCAGACGCAGTGAAGAAAACGTCGCATCCAGGGAAAGTCACCTGGATCACTCGCCTGGCGCTAATGGGTATCGTTGTTGGAGGACTCGCCCTGCAAGCCCTGGTGGGGGCAGACATCTTTCAAAACGAGCAGGTGGATGTCTTAGATTGGAGTACGGCGCGGTATAGTCATGGAAAAGTTTTAATGCACACATAAACTTCACATAAGTAAAAGTATTTTATAGTCCAAACCCATCTATTCGAAACGCTTGTTAGCGACCAAACTCGATGAGGTGCTCTGGACACACGCCAGCGCGAGTAAAGCTCGGTTCGGAGGTGTGAGGCCCACCGAAAAGCGTTTCTATGTGGCAACCTGCCCAGCCGAGTCGCTGGAGTGTATTGGAGCGCTCCTGTGTCCAGAAGATCGTATAAGCCTGAGTCACGATACACCTCTCAGAAATAATTTTCAATCAGAAGATTCATGCATCCTCTCTCCTGAAACACTTCTTTCTGTGTTAAGCCGGAGCGGAAATGAAGAGCCCTCCGCAAAGATAACCACGATACTCCGGGGAGAGTTCCTTTTTCTACCGCTATTGCCGGTATTTCCTCCGATTTTGGATGAGAAAATGTCATCTAAAATGTGTATTTGCCAATCGGCCTGTGAAGCGCCTTGAGAGAAAATTTTGGTCAATGCCCTTTTAGGATTAGAATATATATTTTAAGGCTTTTTTCACACATCTTTTTTCTTTCTGTTTCTCCTTTGAATGGAGGTGGCGAGGGAGAGATATTCCCCACCCCGCCCCATCTCTGCGGGGAACATCATGCGTTCTTTTTTGCATTGGGGAAAGCAGGCAAGGAATCCCCCCACCCCCTCTTGGCATGGCGAGGCACAAGCGTGGCAAGAGTGGACACGTCGACGGAACGGCGAGAATGCGCTGGAAGAAAAGTGCTGGGGCAACACATCTGCGATGGGACTTCTGTTCACTGGGTAAAGGGTCAGGGAGCATGGGGAGATGGGCCTGGATCAGGCCCAGTAAGTTGTAGGCGGGGAGGGAAGTACGTCGGGCGGCGGGGCAGGGCCGCCGGGAGGAGTCGGGGATGGCGTTGCAGAAAGGATCGCTGTTTCAGGAAGCACACGTTGTCAGTCACGCGCAGAAAGAGATTTGCACGGTCCAGGAGCCACGTGAAGACACATTGGCCTTGCTTTTCGGAGAGAAGTCAGGTACAGATACAAGTAGAAAGAGCGAATCCATAAGGATCAGGTGGTGACTGCCACCCATCGGCTGTGGGTTACCCCAGCGAATAGGCAGAGTGTTTGACGATCCCTTCACCAAAAAGGGTCGGATGGGGAAGATGTCTCCTCATCGGCTGTGGGTTGCCCCAGCGCGCCTGTAATTGTTCAGGCGAAGCATCACCTTCTCATAGGAGTGCCAAGAGAGTACTCATGAAAGCATGAAAGAGGAGAAACTGGTGTAAAAAATAGGAAGAGCTTTGGACTCATGCCCACCTACTCCAACTTATTCAGACAAGGGAGTAGGTGGGCTGGCCTGCCGCTTGTTCGCTGCAAAAAATGACGCCCACCCGTATCGAATGCAACTCTTGACGAAGCCAGCAACACTCGTTATACTGCAACCATGCAACAGCAAGCTTTATTACACACAACCAAGAGTTATTATTACCGACCTGCCTTTCAGTGGGATGGATCGGTTGTTGCTGTGCGCATGACATAAGTTGTAAAGAACGTTCCATAACACGCTGAAGGGCAGCAGAGATGTGCATCTCTGCTGCTTTTTTATTGGCAAAATCAGAGCGACAGGAGAGGAAAAAGCATGAGTACAGATACTCTACAGGAGCGGCTGTTAAAACGGGGAGTGGTCCAGATTGAAAAAGAAAACGATTTGCGGCGCTTATTGTCAGAGGGGAACAAGGGTCAGCCGCTGCGTATCAAGCTGGGCGTGGACCCAAGCCATTATGATCTGACGATTGGCCATGCCGTTGTCTTTCGCAAACTGCGTCAGTTCCAGCAGATGGGACACAAAGCAGTCGTGGTCATTGGCGATTGGACGGCTCAACTTGGTGATCCCAGTGGTCGTGAACATGCACGTAAGCCCTTAAGCGTTGAGCAAGTGAAGGCGAATGCGGCCACCTACCTGGCGCAGTTCTTCAAGATTGTTGATCCACGCCTGACAGAGGTGCGCTGGCAGAGCGAATGGTTTGATGGCTTTACCCTTGCTGATGCCCTGAAGCTGCTCAGCTACAAGACGGTTGCTCAGATGCTGGAGCGTGACGATTTTGCGAAACGCTACAAAACTGGCCGGGAAATCTCTCTTTCAGAACTCGTGTATCCCTTGTTGCAAGGGTATGACTCGGTTATGCTCCAGGCCGATATTGAGCTTGGCGGAACTGACCAAACATTCAATGTCCTGGTCGGACGCGAACTCCAGCCGCTTTTTGGCCAGACTTCGCAGCAGATTATGACCATGCAGTTGATTGTTGGTCTGGATGGGTACATGAAGATGGGGAAATCGTTGCATAATTATATTGCCCTGACCACGCCTGCCAGTGATATGTACGGCAAACTGATGTCGCTGCCTGACCATGCCATGATGAGTTACTTTGAGACATTGACGGATGTCTCGCTGGCTGAACTGGATGAGTTCTCTCGCAAAATGGCTGAGGGGTCACTCAACCCCAGGGATGTCAAAATACGTCTGGCGCGGGAGGTTGTGGCCGGGTTTCATGATGCGACCGCAGCCGAAGAAGCTGAAGCCGCTTTTATCCGCCAGTTTTCCGAACGTGCCCTGCCAACTGCTATCACAGAATACAGGTTAAGCGAACCAGTGGATATTCTCACCTTGCTGGTGGATGCGCAACTGGCAAGGAGCAAAAACGAGGCCCGTCGTTTGATCCAGCAGGGAGGGGTATCGTTCTATCCGCAGGGCGAAACTGGTGAGATGCAGCGTCTTATTCAGAGCGATTTTGTTGTGCCAGTACAAGCTGGAGCGATTTTGAAAGCAGGCAAATTGCGCTATATTCGCCTAATCGTATAAGTTTGTCCAGGCTTTACAGCAGGCGCATGGTTTGCAGGTGCTCGGCCAATCCAGTGTTCCGCTGGGCAACGCGATAGTTTTTGATCGCCAGTTCCAGCACATGAGGCTGGCTGATAATGATGCACAGGCGCTTGGCGCGGGTTATCGCGAAGTAGGTGTACCTACTCCAACAAAGAGAGTTTGCCGGCTTTGAGCCTGACGAGACCAGCTCTCTTGGTCCCAGTGCCTCTGGTCTGGGAACGATAGCGAACTATCTCCCGAGGTTGCACCGCCTCGGGATGTGGGGGACGACCCAACAGGGATCGATCCAGGGAACCTCGATGTGATGGCGAGTCGAGGGACGAATCAGGCCCAGATCGCGGCCAAAGCGCACCGCGTACTCTAAGGGAGTCAGTCCACGCGAGAGCCAGCCAGGAGTCAGATCGAGGGCAACCTCAAAGACCTCTACGCCTGCTTGCCCGGCAATCTCCACCTGTATAAGGCATGATAGACTTGTACCAGGATGAGGCAGCACCACAGTTGCACCTGCACCACTGCCCACTTTGCGCTCCACAGGTGGTGCAGATTGAGATGATCTTTAATCGCCCGGAAGGCCAATTCGATATCCCATCTGCGCGCGTATAAGCCTACCACGTCCGAAAGCTTCAACACGTGCGGGTCAAGCACATTGGTCAGGTAGCAATAGTGCCGACCATGGAGCCAGAATTGGATCGAGCGCACGGAAGAGCGGGCCTGGTTGTCCAAAGATGTTCCCAGATACACAATCGCATCTTTTTCTTCTTTGACAACCCCTCTTTCAGAATTTGTTGGAGTAGGTGGACTCATGCCCAGCTATGTGCGTATGTTATTTTAGCGCTCACACTCAATAATGCCTTTCTGGTAACAGGATACGAAGCGCCTTGCTTTTGTTTTGTGGAGTCTCTGTGTTTTGTCAGCGGCATACGTGAAGTATGTTTTACTCGTGCAGGAGATGAGCTGGCGCGTTGCTGCGGTGCTGCCACTGTCTCATGGAAATTGCAAACCGCTGAAAGGATCTGTGGCTGGAACGTGCTAGGGAGAGGTTGAAAAATGCAGTTCTCATAGCCTCGATGGCTTTTCCCTAAACGCATATACGTTAATTTTTGGCATTTGTCAGGCCCTCTTGTTTATTCATTTCAGAAGAAGATATAATAATAATACAAGAGGTTAATTGCGTATAGATGGCTCAGACCTCTTATGCAGGAGTTGTAACTATGACCTCTACCCCAGATCATACCCATCCCAATGAGTATGATCAACTCAAAGATCTCCACGATCGCGCCCTGCTTTTGACTCGTCAGGGCCACATTGAACAAGCTGAGCCTCTTTTTCAGCGTATTCTTGAGGTGCGTAAACAATTACTGGGAGAAACCCATCCTCTCACTGATGAAAGTCTGAACGATCTCGCTCGGTGCTACCAACATCAGGGGAAGTTCCAGCAAACAACGTTACTGTACGAGGTAGCTTTTCCAGTCTACAGGCAAACATTGGGAGACGAGCATCCTCAGACTACCCATCTGAGGTGCCATCTCGCTAGCAGCTACGCGGAGCAGGGCAAATACGACCTGGCTGAGCCGCTTTTTGAGCAAGCCGTGGTCATTGCGAGGAAGGTGCATGGCGATAACCATCCCCGTGTGGCTGCCGACTTGAACAATCTCGCAACCTTCTACCAGAACCAGGGCAAGCTCGCACAGGTTGAGTCGCTTTTTGAGCAGGCTCTGGCCATCTTTCGACAGGCGCTGGGCGATGATCATTCCCATACGGCGACCAGTCTGAACAGCCTTGGGCGTCTCTATTGGGAACAGGGCAAGTATAAGCAGGCTGAACCCCTCCTTCAGCAGGCGCTGGCCATACGTAAGAAGGTACTGGGCGACAAGCATCACCTGACAGCCGATACCTTGCAGAATCTGGCCCTTGTCTCTATGGATCAGGGGAAATATGATCAGGCTGCAACATACTACCAGCAAGCCCTGACCATCTACTATCGCAGCCTTGGGCGGAAGCATCCTTCGACAACCAGAACGCTGCAAAATCTGGCTCTCCTCTATTGGAAGCAGGAAAAGTACGATCAAGCAGTGTCCCTCTGTCAGCAAGCGCTGGCTTTCCAGCAGGAAGTGCTTGGACGAGATCATCCTCTGACGCAAACCACGATGAAAAACTATGCCGCCATGCAACAAAAGATGCGCAAGCGAAGAGGCTTGTTCCGGTTGATATGATTGGTAATTCACGGCAGACGCACGTGCGTCACTGCATCAAGTTGCCCCAACAATCTTGCAGATGAAGAATAAACTGATCGCAGCCCGAACAAACCTGCAACTGTATGATCTAAGGAGAGCACAATGAGGAGGGCGGATCCTTCAAAAGAGGCAGGTCAAATAATTCTACAATTTGGGCGGAGCCTCGCTTCTACCCGATAATCGACGAGATCACTTTCTGGAGGAATGCTGTACTAATGCTCACAATGCATACATCTGACGAGGCATTTCAATTGGCAGCCACGTATGAACTGGGCGAGCCGATCAGAGTCTACCGTACAGAGAAACGGTCGCATGTGAAACTTTTCGGATGGGTTCTGGCTTTTGTTTCTCTTTTCGTTCTCATTATGGTGTTCATTCAGGCGCCTTTTCGTTTTACCTCGACAATCATCACGCTCTACAGTATCATGCTGGCCATTCTGCTGTTTGTGGCGCTGCTTTTTCTCCTCCCGCTGTTAGGGGTTCGCCGAAGTACTATTTATATTTGTTCTGCTGGCTTCATTCTCCGCCGAAAGCATGCCGATCAGATTGTGCGTTGGGAAGAGGTTGAATGGGTTCTGTCAAATAATGGTCAATGCGTTGTCTACCTGGCAAACAAACAACGAGTAGTGATAAGCCGCTTCATTGGGAACCTCGACATGCTTGCACAGGAGATCGAACTCAAAGCGCGATTGGTCAGGCGCCCTGAAGGGCAAAACAACCTGGAGATACAATTTGAGCATCTGCGGAGGAGCCAGGAAGTCAGGGCACAAGAGCGAGGCGCTCACTTGACGGGAAACCACCGATCCATTGGAAAAGAGACGCAGGAGGAAGCGTCAGACTTGCAAGAAGAGTATCGATTAGGTGAAGTCATAGCGACCTTTCACGGTGGTTTCAAGGGACTTTTACGTCAGGAAGCTGTTGGTTTGCCTTTTTACTATTTCTTGCTCCTGGCATTCCCATCGTTGCTGGTCGGGCAGCCTTTTCAGTTTCGGTTTTTCCCAGGAGGGTCATTTCTGGCCTCAAATATGGGGCTGCTTTATCTGGCTTTGTTTCTCCTCTCCTCCTTCTTTTTCCCTCGCTTCTTTGCTCGCTTTCTTCGGTTCCATGTGTACACCGAAGGCTTTGTCCTTATCAATGGAAGCGTATTTGAAGTCGTGCGCTGGGAGCAGGTAGAGAAGATCATTTACCATAAGACGATGCCCATTCTCTCTGCTCCATTGTGCCATATCTACCTGACAAATGGTAATACGTTGACGATTAGTAGCTATATCCATGAGCGCAGTACCGTCAAGCAGATTTTCGATGAGCATGTGGGCAAGAAGGTAGAGGCTGGGTAGCAAAGCAAAAAGAGTGCCTGCGTTGGCATGTTTCCGTTCAATGGCCACCTTGCCTTTGTCGCTCTTCACATGATTGAAGCTGGCGTTGCCTTCTGAGGAACCCTCTGCCCTTGCCGTGTCTTCATGTTCCATACGATGAACCGTCAGGGCCAATGATAATGGTTGGCATCTCGTCGAGCCAGGAGGATGGAAGGGTACGCAAGGCGAGCCACGCCAGGAGGACAAACATCTGATCAGTTGTGGGCAGGGCACGAAAGATCTCCGGAAGATCAATTGCCCAGCGAGGATAATCGTCGGGAAGCCGATCCTGGTAGTGCTTGCCATTTCCCAACCGCATCAGCCAGGTACACAGCTCATCGCGCGCCTGGAGTACCTCAAAATCGTCCATACGCTCTAGCAACGTTTCCCAGCGAACTGCTTGTGACCAGCGAAAGAACCAGCGCAGATGTGGAATGAGGAACTGAACCAGGTATCCTTCGAGGGCATCTTTTCGAGAGACAAAGTGTTTTTCCAGCCCCAGGCCACGCGCGAGAATACGCAAATCACGTTGCCGCTCGTGTTCATCCGCCGTGCTGTTTATCCGGTTGCCGTTCTCTTTTGCCAGATCAAACAGGAGGAAGAGAAAGGTCGAGAAGTGTGCACGCCCAATCCGTTTGCGAGCGCGACGCAGAGGTTGCCAGTGCAGAGGGCCCTCGGCATAGTGCTCAATCTGGTC
>Ga0134128_10004124_pt1 | contig 17832 bp, 13 predicted proteins | sample KB31754_FD_96462 | JGI IMG/M metagenome (GOLD analysis project Ga0134128, IMG submission 96462) | Terrestrial soil microbial communities with excess Nitrogen fertilizer from Kellogg Biological Station, Michigan, USA - KB3-175-4 | ecosystem: Environmental > Terrestrial > Soil > Unclassified ... | reverse complement strand
TAGGCCCCTGACATGCCTAGCAATAGTCGGACGGATTGATTCTTTACCTCGTAGGGAAACTAACACTAGATCTATAAACATATAATTGTGCAAGGAAACAATATGTGTGAAGTACGCGAGTGATAGTATTGTTATTTGTACTCTAACTCGATATCAATTATAATTTGAAGGTTTTAGTCGCGGCCAATGATGTTGTATAGCGCTATTATCACGCAAATAATGGTACTGAGATCTTTGACTTTAGATACTTGAATAATACAATCAACGTCATTGCTCTCAGGTTACCTTCTATCTTATGACCAGTCAGGAAAAAACAAATTGCTAATGACCACATCGTGACTCCTATAACAGGATTAGTATGTAATCCAGCAAAATATTCAATTATTAAGGTCCATCCCACAATATAGATCGGTAGACCTACAATATGCAAAGTCCTGTTGAGAGGGTTTCTGTGAGTACTCCGTATTGCCTTTCTCAGACTGAAGGCCATGTATTTGAATTATCATAATCGCGAATTAAATCTATCCCTGCTAGATTCAGAAATCAAAGATATCCATCAGGTTTTGATGATAAGATTCTCAACATATAATTTGGATATAAGGTCTACACAAAAGGTAATTCTTTGAACCTTCAACATTTTTGTCATTATTGGCTACCTGGTAGTCTAGAGCATCGTATGTGTGTGGCCCATAAAGCAAACCACCAGGGTTCTACACGCGATTTCAATCTCTTACCGACATTCGACTTGATCTATACACCTGATTTTTGGCCAGATACATTTATTATTCTAACTTTGCATAGGTATGTTAGATGTCACTCACTACAGACTTTGATTTGGATATACAGGAAACAGTGAGACCGTTAACTCTGAAGGAACTTGCGCCAAAATGGGCTAGCAGATTGGAAACAGGAAATAAATTGCCGTTTCCATTGACCTTCACTTGGTTTAAATGGTATTACGAACTTGATCATCCTTCAAAATGTGTTGTCGGCGAAGCACATGGTAATAGTCCTACATATCAAAAGGAGTGTATGGAATGTGACAAATTAGGTTGGGAATTTGGCGGATCATTTCTTCTTCACTCAAAAGAAGCATTGGAGAGAAACATTGACGCATTTCTGAAACACTGGAATGAAAGACACATTCAGGAAAGAATTACGACCTGATATTTGTCATGTCCTAGGTATTCTGTTCTCTTCAAGATAAGTGGTAAATGAGATAGATGTAGTAAGCTTCGAATCGAGCACAACGAAATTATTTTGGTTATGGCGGCCTTACGCTGTGTAGTTGATTCAAATATTCAGGAATGAATCTGAATGATCTTTTTTTATGTTTGTAGTTAGCTGACTTTATTAGATGTATTTAATGTGGATTTAGATTCACAAATGGCTAAGTGGCGTTTTTAAATATGCTGGTCTGAATCTTAAGCAGAATCTACTGAATCGACAGCGCATAGCTTGCTTGATTGATTTAACGTATTCTGGCTACTTCAATTCATATTGATTTATTCACCTGAAAAGTATATAAGTATCAATTTTTCAAAAAATGTCGAGTGATTACAATCTTCTAATAGCTATTGAGGGGGTTGGATCTCTCTTACACTTAAATCAGCAAAATCCCAATCCATGTTATCTGATCTGTACGTTACCAATGGCCCTGAATTCGTAATTATATAGTCTTTGGGTCTACCACAACCTGCGCTGTAAAACTCTTGATTTGAACTTCTAGCGTACCAGCCGCCATTATCTACTATATCAGATACTTTTTTCCAATGGTTATTATCATTATCGTCTAGATAGGCCTCCATCTTTACGGCTTTGTTGTCATTGATATTGTACATTACCACCTTCCAGCCAATCCATCTATTCAGAATTGAATCAGTAACATGGTGAGTGTCTCTTGGTTTTGTATATCCTCCAGTATGCCAAATTTCCTTTAGCCACGACACATCTCCATCAACAGAAATTGTGCCCTTTAATGCAGTACCCTCACAAGGAACATCACTACTATGAGTTCCACCTCTTGCATACCAATCCAGATCGTCTGAATTAGAATCAGCTGATAACACTCTGGCATATCCTGTTATTTCCACATTCTTCCACTGTTCCTGACTGGCTGGCGTTCCGACAGTCATTCTAACTTGATCTTCGTATTTGTTTCCTGGTCTAAGGTTTCCATTTATCTCCCATGACCCGTCAGCTTGCTGTTTTATCGGTGAACCCGGATCAAATATACCATCGCTTGTTGGATTATTCCTGTCGAGGAACCACTCTCTGCCACCGAGTCTTGTCTGGTAAATTTGTTTTACTTTGAAAGTATGTCTGAATACGCTGGGAGGAGGCTGAATTGTTTGAAGATAATAAAAATAAGATAGAATCAGTACCGTACCTACAATAATTACAATGTCTATTATCATCCAATTTTTCTTATTCATAAATATCTTACGATTAGACTGCCAATATAATAAAAATGAGGCGCGATTACTGATTCAATAACAATTTCAGGAGATTATATTCGCCTGGCTGACTTTCAAGTTTCTTCAGAATAATGCTTGACATTATCTGCAGCTTAATCAGATTTGCAGCCAGTTTCAAGACATGGTGGTATACTGCTGTAAGAGAGTCTATCCGCCGTCATAAGCGAATCAATGTTCGGTTATTTGTGACTTTAGAATAGCGATTTAATATTAAAATTTTCAAATTGTAAATTCAGTTGCATAATTTGCCCACAAAAAAGAAGGTTGCTGGAATTTTATTAATATAATTCTATACTTATCTACTTTTTCACTCATATGACGCCCTATTAGGATAAAGAATCAATCTAAACAGTATACCCATACTTTTCTTGAATTCCTAAACCCGTTGGGCAGATAAATTAACATTGTGTAGTCTATTATGCATAGAGATTCTAACGAATAGAGACCGTACATCATAAACGAATGTCGCTGATGGCGCCAAAATTAGCTCAGTTATGTGGATGTAAGACTCAAAGACAGTAATATTACATTATTAGAAGGTATTTGATTAGCCTCTAACAATATTTACTCGTTTGGATATTTGTACCATAGCTTACTTACGTATATCATTAGAACGCTATAGTGTGCTTACAGTTACGAATACTTTCTATCGTGGTACTTTTAAATATCATACAAATCCATGCGGGATCATCATATTAAGAATAGCTAGATCTTACTTTGTATAAGACCATCATTTATGATGGTTGCGTCAATTTGCTTTTAATATTGGATAAAATGTAGTTGGATCAGAGAGGTTAGAAATATCAGCTTCATTTTAAAGTAGCAGAATTCCGATTATTACGGTTAAATAACACAGAGCACTGTGACCCAATACTCAACAGACGACACGTATTGGTAAAGACTAAAATTAATCGGAACAACTAGGGATTCTGAAATCGAATGGTTGTACTGACTAAAACCGTCCAAATTAAGTCGAAAGGAGAAAACGATATGATTGATATTACACAAGAGACAGCAGCATTGATTGGAGAAGGCAATCTAAAAAATGGAATAATTACAGTATTTGTCGCAGGATCTACTGCGGCGGTTACTACAATTGAATACGAGCCAGGATTAAAAAGCGATTTTCGAAATATGTTATCACGTATAGCGCCTCATGATATTGATTATGAACACGACAATACTTGGCATGATGGAAATGGACACTCTCATGTTCGTGCATCCTTAGTTGGGCCAAGCTTGACGATCCCTTTTAGAAACCGCAGTTTAATGCTAGGTACATGGCAGCAAATAGTTTTAGTAGAAATGGATACACAACCTAGACAACGTAGCGTCATAATTCAGATTTTAGGTGAATAAGCTTAACCCGAAGATTATCTGATCTATTCAACTTACTGCTACTTGTGTAATGACGAATAATTTAGATCTTCTTGACAACCAGTGCAGAATTCAATTGAGAGCCATAGTCCATAGAGAGATATAACCCATGTCGACGTGATGCTAACCCAATTCAGGTGATAGATTAATCTGTTTAAATATCGTTTGCCTCTAAACCGTTGAGTAAGGTTACCCATGAATGGATAGGCGGAGAGAATCATAATGCTTAGAGCATTTTTTGGGTACCCGTACGCATGATGAATGGCCTAGTGTTCTAGTCCTGAAATGTTGCACGAAAAAATCTTGAACATTCCTCAGTGGTAAGTCATGGCATAGCAGTTATTGACGTGTAGAAACCTAGAGTCCCTGCTTCATAATAAAAAATGATTTATACAACCTCAAAATATCGAAGGATATTGACGTCATATGTGTCAACTCGGATTGAAAGGGATGGGCGTATTGCCAGGATGAATAAAATTAAAGCAGAATTGCGTAAACAGCCTGGGATCGAATTTCCTGCTCCTCACGATCAACCTCATATACTGATCATAAGAATTAATTTGAGTCGCCACGTGGACTTTGGCCACAATAGTCCAGATAACGATCAAGTAAGAAAAGGACTAAAGCGTATATGCGGGCTTTTTGAGCGAATTTGGAAGGGAGAAAAGACAATTGACGAGTTGGGGCAAGATGGCATGCTTAGACGCAAACATTTAGTAGATGACTATGGATTCTCAGCTACAGTCGGATTCGGATTAGGATTTTTTGACCGGTTAAGTATTAGTGACGAGAAGCGTCCCAGGCACCTAAGAGAGATGCCCGACCATGTCGGACTAGGGGACGTTAGTCCATATAGCCTTACCCAGACCGATATTCTTATTCAGATCGCCTCCAAATCTGACCATATTAACAGATGGGTCCTTGAAAACACTTTACAAGCGCCTCTACAAAATGATATCGGCGAGGAACAAGACATAAAAAAAGACTGCCCAGAGGGAATAGATCTAAAGCCAAACCAAAGATGTTGTCCAGATGGACAAATTTTAGAACTAGGTCAAAAATGTACTCCTGATATAACAAGCGCTTTGGAAGGTTGGGCTACGGTGGAAGATGTACACGCAGGATTTCAAAGACTTGACGGTCGAAACTTGTTAGGGTTCAATGATGGTGTTTCCAATCCATCTCCAGGTACCGGAGCTTATTTTGACAATGTCGTATGGGTAACGAAACAAGACGAAGGTGAGGTTCTAAAGGACGGAACATATCTGGTGTATCAGAAGATCGAACATGACTTGGATCAATGGCGCCAATTATCATTGGCTCAACAAGAGGATTGGGTGGGAAGGAAAAAAATTACAGGATTACTGAAAGGAACTCTAACTGATGAACAAGACAAAAAATTAGCCCAGAACTTGCAATCACCTAATCAGCGTGTTCGCGAGCAGGCGGAGAAATGTCTTAAAGAACTCACGAAACAGCAGCGGGACCCAACATATCGATTCTATGATGAGGATAGATTTAAAAAGGCTGTTCCGGTGTGGTCTCATGTTAGGAAAGCAAACCCTAGAGAGGAGCTAATCGATATAGCCAAAGGCAGCAAAAATGGAAGAATTGGGTCTCATTTGATCTTCAGAAGAGGATTTTTGTTCGTAGAAAATGATGAAAACGATGACGTCCGATCTGGACTTCACTTTATCTGTTTCCAGAGGAATATTGACGAGGGATTTGAATTCATAAAGCGAAATTGGTTGAACAATAAGAATTTTCCGACTCCATTTCCTGCCCCCGGCCTCAAAAGGACTTTTACCCAACAAGAATTGGACAGTCGGCGTAGACGTGGACGGTTTACGGGCGACGAATTGATTAGAATCAGATATGACCTGGGTAAAAGAAGATTGATAGGCCTGGAAGCTGAAAAAGATTTTAATCAGGCACTGCATGACGCTGGATTCAATTCCAAAAGATATCGGGAAGATTCTACAAGGGATCGCTCTTCTGGCATTCCTATAACTGTTGATACTCAGAACACCGGTCGTGAAGGGCTAGCAGGACCATCTGAACTAGGTGTAAATCCAACTGGCCAATTTTTGGCTATTAGTCCGATGGGAGGAGGGTACTACTTTGTGCCTCCAATTCCGAAGAAGAGTATAAAAGACATTGGTCAACAATTCTTTGAATAGATAATTTTACTGGAGATTATATAAATATCCAAAAGAGGAAAAGGCTTATTTCTTAGCGGTTTTTCTCCGCTTGCATTTCACACAAGTTCCATTCAAGGGGTTTTGTTAGATTATCAACGATCTAGATAAGGTAGAGTAATGTCAGTGGATATGCACTATCAGTGTATTGTAAATTCCGAAAAACTGTATAGGATCTGAACACATCACATGTACTAGTATTCCACGTTCCTGTTATATGCATTCTGATGATCCGATTGGCCCCATGACTGACATTATTGTTTAACTTGGTTGCAGGTTAGAAATTGGAGTTACACATTCCAAACTCTGACAATCTTATTCGGATGTCTATTGTTGCCAGTTAAGAATAAGGTAGATGAGGCAGAATAATAACATGTTTATAAATGATGGACTTGATAACTCTACAATGTATTCTGTTATCCATCCAAAAGAATTGTTTCGTGCCAGAACGTACGCAGATTATCTTCAACAATTTTGGAACTGGCTATACTCTATTAATTGTGATAGGTATAACGTCGGAGATGTTGCCTTCTTGCGAGGTATAGCAATCGGAACCGATCCTGCAAAAGGCTACATAGGGGGTCCCGTCATAAACGTGGCAGACAATGCTCTGACTGTTTCAAAGGAGCAGGGAATATTCTTTTGTAATATTACCACGAATACTGAAGCTATTAATGATCGGGAGCAATATTCAGAGGCTCAGCTTCGAGGTCACTGTATTGCTGACCTTAATCAATCAACCGTGCCTACTGAGAAGCAGATCCTCATAGACGGATCTCCAATCGAGTTACCTAGGAATAGTGTTCCAAATGATTTTCGGACTATTACCTCCGAGTTTACTCTGGCTGTTCCGGAAACTGCATATGGAGAATCTGTGGCACCATATTTGGATGTAGTACTTAGTCCTGGCCAATATCGTTGTGTGGCTGCTGCAATCTGCTTCATAGTCGTTTTTGATGAGCCTGGATTGCACACTATATACTCGATAGGAAAAGGCAAGCCATGGATGCGAGGTGATTATTTTTCTGAACTTTTGTACGAGATTAATGTTTTGGGAACATCGATTAATCGAGTACCACTGATAGCTAAACCACACGAAGGACCAAGATTTTTAGTTACTCAGGAAATATATTCGGAACTTGAAAAATTGAAAAATAATAAACAAATAGATGATGAAAAGCTAGAATATCTAAAGGAAAAAATTAAGGAAAGAGTGAATGTCTAACAAGGTTTCTTGACTCTCATGATTAGATTAATCCAATACATGACATTCTCATAGAACAGATTAGCTGCAGTACAGTAGAACTTTATTCCAATTACTAATGCTCTACTTTAGACAATAAACCTACAGACGTGGCTATATATAGCATCATAAGCCTGCTAATGCTCTAAGTGATTTTATGCAACGATTAAGTCAAATAATTCAGATTCAAAATAGTAACGACAAAATGTTTGATCTCCAAGAAGTTTCCGTGCGCTAGAGTTAACATTTGATATATCTGTGTGCGAAGCTGTTTGTAAGTATTTCAAGAATTCCATTATAGAATATACTGGGAAAAAGATCAAACTAATTCCTTTTTTGATTGAGTAAAATATTCAAGATTAAAGCGATAACAATCTAGTATGTTGATAATACCAAGGTCTAATGAAGATTAGAATCAGACGTTGTAATCTAATTGAGCTTCCGTGATAGCTTATTTTGACTATAAAATAAGAAATTAACCTGTAGTATGTTCACAAGTCTACGCTTGAAGCATAGATGACGTTGGTATAAACGCGCAGATCTTTTATTCGGGATCTATTCAAAGTATGAATAAGATTTATTCCATTGGTTTTCAGTCATGTGGAATAAAGTTGATTTTCTTAAGACAGTAATCAGTATGCAAGCTGAAAATTGTAGGTATAGAGTAAATTTAGAGTTATATGCAATTAACGGCTTCCTATTTATACAGATAATAGGATAGTGGTTTCTAACTATTGATCATTAAGCTACCTAATGAAATTTATTCACTTTATGAATATGGTATAGAATCCGTCCCTTTTTATCAGTTCAGATGTAGGTCCAGCTAGGTGATCCGTAACATGGAATTCTATCGTATGTTTTCCTACCGGTAGAGGAGACAAGAATAGAACATATGCATCAGCAATACCTCTAGACTTGCCAGGAGGTCCAAAGTCAAAGAGATTTTTAACAGCATTTGATGGTACCGTTACGTTGTAAAAGCTTGTCGTAACCCTATCTAATTTAGACGGATCTATATTTGTCCCATCTATTTTAACATCAGAATGATTAAAATCCTGAGGTGAAATTGCACATGTTTTAAGAGCTTGATCAGCACTGGGATCAGGTGCCAGCTTGTTATTATATTTCTTAAATTCTGGGTTAGCCAGCCAGCACGAGGAGGTTGAGAGGGGAAAGAATATTGCCTTATCTCTAGGTATTACACATGAATACTTCACGGAGGCATGTGTTAGTTGACCTTTCGGCTCAACGTCAGGTAGAAACCAAACTGGTCCCCGTTGATGAACCATACATGTTTTAGGATCGTAGTTTGGAAAAGGATGTTCATTATTCGGCATACCTATCCACCACTGCCACCAATTCTTAAGCCATCCCCAGTATGGCGTCCCATAAGGTGAAGAACCCTTATGAAAGAGCATTGGTGCATTACTAGAGGCATTAATGTAGGATGGCGTTAAAATTATTAGCGAAAGGATTAGAATTAGACAGCCAGATATCAAGGCATTATTCAAATTGTTTAACCTACTATTACTAATAGCCGTTATTAAGGCTTTAAAGGCATGGAGAATATAGTTCTATCGAAACTACTTATTGAAAACTGTTAGTTATTGATTGTTAACCAGATGATTAATCTGTGTACATTAACCATCATTGTTATTATTTCTGGGTTTAGATCTGTACCTTATTCCTCATTTTTATGATACTGAATGGCTTTACAGACACTGTTAGCGAGCCGAAAGTGATATATCACTCCTATCTAATACATCGATTAATAGTCAATGGAGATTTCCCATGAAGACAATTTATTAAAGGTCATATGAAATGAGGCTTCTGTTTCATGTTCGTAGCATTGGTAATAGTTTATTAATTGTAATTTTACTAATCATCGTGGTTCTCCTCCAAGTTCTGGATAAAACCTTTGGTAATACATTTACAATATCCCTTGGGAATATATTTCCCCAGGCTGACCTAATGGTCTTCGGTTTGATGGTTATAATTTCTATCGCCATACAAATAGTATTAATGAAAAAGACAAGGGGATCGGTAAAGGTAGGAGGATCTAAATCTAATCTTGGAAAGAGTATCCTTATAATCACGAACTTACTCCAATATGCTGCCTCAGGCATTCTTGCGATAATTCTATTAGAGACTCTATTAACTTCAAAATATTATGTCGATCTCTTGGAGACAGTGGTAGGAATAAATCTAATCACTTCCAGTGTATTATTAGCAGTTCTTTCAACGAGATTTGTACGTACATATAGAAACTATCCGAATAAAGTTGTACTGGCTTACATGGTAGCTATTACAATTCTTTCGCTGAGCGGCATTATTACCCTCATATATGTTGACAACTTCCTTCAGGGAAAGCCTGATTATATAACATCTGATTTTAATCCGTTTATCTCCTACTCTCCAACAATATCGTCCGATCTTGTTTTCGCATACCAATTAATCTTATTCATATCTTTCCTAAGTTTGTGGATAGCCACCATATTTTTGACCTATCATTATGCTATAAGATCTAGGAGGATAAAATATTGGGCCATAGTTAGCATCCCACTTGTGTACTTTGCAAGCTTATATATGATACCGATTCTAGATCACCTGGATCTACTAGGGGTCTTAGGAGTTGAGGACAGTCCTACATATACCTACTTATACAACTTTTTCCTGAATACTGTTAGAACAGCTGGTGGGATAATGTTTGGTGTTGCTTTTTTTGTACTTTCTAGAAAAATATTGCACACTCAACTAAAGAAGTCTATAATAATGATTGGGATTGGCTTAATTATTCTGCTTGGCGCAAATGCTTCATCCCTTATAATATTGACTTCCTATCCTCCATGGGGTGTTATATCAATGACTTTTTTGATAACAGGTTCATACTCTTTAATAATTGGTTTGGACTCCGCCGCACTCTACTTAGCGACAGATTCTTCATTACGAAGAATAATTGCAAAATCTTCCCGAAAGGACTATGATATTCTAAAGTCATTAGGCCAATCTGAGGCTGAACGCATTGTTACCGATAAGATAGAGAATATCAGCAGTCAAGTATACAAAGAAATTCAGTCTGATAATCTCTTCGCTATATCATCTGAACCAACTAACGTTCGTGAGTATATTAATGAGGTATTTGAAGAAGTTTGGAAGAAAGACCAGAATTCTCTTAGAAAAGCAAAAGACTAACGTCATTCAGAGGATCATGGATAAGCAGGAGGATCATTAGGTGTGATTAGGCAACATACATTATTTTCGAAGAATCCTTGCTAGAGGATATTCGATTTATCTGGACTTTCAATCGAAACCGAATTTTCTTCATGGCTGGATCTAAAGGCCATTTTCTTGCAGTTAAAAGAGATTGTTCTGACACATTCTAATAATGATGGATTGGGTCTTAGCATGGTCTAGAATCCTTTATGGTGCGTCTACCAGTTTTGTCATCTCATAGCTTATCTTCTCTCTACATGGTCGGTAACCTACTAATTTTCAATCAAATCTATTTCGGATTCCCTTGATGAATATATTGAAAGCAGACAAAACATTGTCGGCAGATTCTAGTCTTAAAATATGCTAAAGGGAGCATGAAATTTTTTATGCTAGCTTGATAGCTGTATTTTTATTATGCCTCGTAAAAGTGTCACATCCTCTCTTCCATCACAAATTTACAAACATATCTTTCGATATACCACCGATGAGAATTATTTATAGATAGTTTTTCTTGATCGTTATTATCATAATTTCTGCTAGTTAATAAATGATGATTCTTCTCATAATCACAATAGCAAAAACAAATTGAGTGAAGTAACTTCACCGCTTCAATTAGAATGGACAGGATACTATTTGCTGAAGTTAATCTTTTTATTGACTCAATAAATTCGTTGTAACAAACCGCATTTCTTCTCATATTAGATATGGTTACAATGATGAATGTGATAATACCCATCTATTTTGAAATGACCTTTTTGGAAATACGTATTTTACCCTGAGGTACATCTAAATCAGACGCGAGATATAAAAACCTCATTTGCTCGAAATAATAAATAATCTCGGAGTTTTCACACGAACTAAATATAAGCGATTAATATTAATGTTAGTCTAATCAATGCGAGCTGCGCCGATCCCGGTTTATTCTTTACGTTCAAGGCCATTTGGTCAGACGTATGGAGAATGGAGCGCCACATGGTGGCAATGGTTACTTTCAATTCCGAAATCTAGAAATCCTTTAGACGATCCTACTGGTGTTAATGCACATTTGAATCAAAAATATCAGAATATATTCTTTCTCTGCCAAACCCATGAGAACACCGTACCGCATATCCCATCTAGAACAGTTACTTTACCAGCTGGTGTATCAATATTTATGCCAATCATAAATTGGATCTCTATTTTGAATATTGATGGGGTAACCGATCAAGAATTAACTGAAGTTGCTAATAAAAGAATGGATGAAGTAGGAAATTTAGAAATTACAATAAATGGATTAAACATAAGAAATGGGCTCGAAGAATATAGGTCTCTTTCCCCCTTTTTTGAAGTTTGGTTGCCCGAAAACAATATTATAGGATCAAGGCCTGGAATGGTACGGGCAGTATCGGATGGATATTGGCTTTTTTTGAAACCATTGAAAAGTGACACCACAATATCTTCCTTTGGTTCGTGTTCTTCCGGATTAACTAAGATTGGAGTGAATTACAACTTGTATATAGAACAAAAGGACATCTAACTATTTGGGTACAAATCTATCTTAGATATATACAGTAACCTACAAAATGATTGACTTTTTTTGCGATCGCTCTGTCTTTGGTTGAGATTTTTGCTGAGGGGGATAAGTCGAGTTGGATTGGCCTTGAAAATGCGTAACGAATGCATATAGTCGGGTGCTATTTTTCTTAAACGTAATTGTTTTCATTTTTCTAGTACAACATAGCGAAGCACGTTATGAGGTATTTCGGCTTAGTCGCTATACCAAAATTTACAGGTAATAGAGGTGTGATTAGCAATACGAATTGTCATATCTAACAAGGCAACTTGGAATTCAGCTAGTTCTTGATCCTACCCTTGCCTAAGGAACCCCGACTCCTTCCTGTAAGATTAAGAATTTTTACAGATATGAAAATAAGCTGTGAATGACATTGTGGCTTAGGAATGTTTTGATCGGTTTCTCCAGTTTTAATATCAGAGGCTGGAGCATGGTGAATATACAGCGTGTTTGCATGTATGCCATTAAATCATTCATGAATAGACTACCGGTTAAACCATTTTGGAATACTAGGGCCATTTCATTGACTTATCATATGGTAGATATATTCGAAGTCAGAAAAAATATTTTGACCTTATACTAGCGATTTAAAAAGAGTTCAACGACTATATGTTTGTAACTGTACCTTCAGTGATCGAGTTAACCTGACCTACATCACTTACTGAAGGCAGAGTTGTACTTGAATCTGTATCCTAAGACAAGACTCAGACTAGACTATATAGTTGTAATAAAAGTAAAAAAGACAGGTAGCCAATGAGACTAAAAGCTTTTTTTATTTTGTGATTTAGATCAATAATGCATAGTTGATTCCATCTATCATTCATCAATATTAAGGAGACTATTTGCCTATATTATTGCCTGGTTCAGAGTTTCGATATTCCTATAGTAGCCTATTAAAATGAGAAAATGTTAAGCTAGGATGATTAGAAGCTATGGATCCGACTGATATTTTTTGAGACAGCCAGTTAAATGCACTAATTACGATCTCCAATGACTGGGTCGGAATAATGGATTACGATCATAATTCGATAATACAGTACTAAGATGTCTTACAATACAATTTGACGCTCGTAACGTAAAGCCCTAGGTAGCTAGAGTTGGTAAGAATCAAATATATCGCTATACCAATATTTTTGAGCTCTTAATTGCTACGACTTAACAGTGTGAAGAAGCATGTTACCGATGGTGGTAATACGTTGACCAGGATACGATCTTCAAAGGATACCATTGTCGAAATTACTCCTCTTTGCAAAAAAATTGGTGTCACAAGAGTTTCAGACATTACACATTTGGATAAGTTGTGTATACCTAACTATTCCGCTATATTGCCTGGCACAGAGGATTCGATATGGGTTTATAGCGGAAAGGGAATTACGAGAGCAGATGCCGAGGCAAGTGCTTTAATGGAAGCGATTGAGAGATATTCATCTCTTTCCACAACCTATTCGATGGCTCCAATCCGAGGAACGTTTGCGGAACTATCAAAATCATACAACAGAGTTTTGCACCCTGAAGAAGTAATTGAACCTGTTAACAGTATCTACAATGACACAAATTCCATCATTGATTTTCTACCGGGATTTGATTTACTGAGTCACGAAATGGTGTTGGTTCCAGCACAACTTGCGTTATCAAGATATTCTGCCGAATTTCCGACAACCGACGTGTTTCCATATTCTCATACTAATGGGCTTGCCTCTGGCAATGTATTGGAAGAAGCAGTATGTCATGCTTTGTATGAAGTGATTGAAAGAGACGCAACAAGCATTGCGGACCTATGTGCATCTTCTATACCGTATAATATTATAGAAAGAATAACAGATTCATTGAGAACTGCCAAAAATGGTGGATATGCCATAGAACGCGTACAAGCCGCCGATAATTTTGTCGACGATCCTACTATTTTTCCCGAGGTCGATATTTCTGAAATTGCAAATGAAATAGATCCGATTAAAAAGTTAGTCAATAGATTCATTAAGTCAGGAATTTCTTTAACAATAAAGGAGATAACACAAAATGATATTGGAATCCCAACTTTTGTTGCAAGTAGTATTGAATGGATAACACATGAGTATGGTTATTTTGCTAAAGGGTACGGAACACACAATGATGCTAAAGTTGCACTGATTCGTGCAATCACAGAGATGTCACAAACTAGAGCAGTCAACATTCAGGGGGCACGAGATGATCTCAGAAAAATACAATATAAAGAAAATGATGAGATATACAAACGAAAGTGGCCGTTTATGGCCACGCCCCCGCAAACAACAAAACAAATCGACGAGAACAAGTGCAAGATCAAATTCGATGAGATCAAGACCTACGAGATGGATGACATATTAGATGATATCAATCTGATTCTAAATAGATTGAAACTGGCTGGATTAAAAAAAATAATAATTATTGACTTAACAAATCCTAACTTGGGAATACCAGTTGTTAGAGCTATCGTTCCAGGTCTCGAAACTTTTGAAGTCACACAAACAATAATGGGTACGCGAGCAACCAAATATTTTAACGAGCGTTACCATCATTAAAACTAAATATACCCAGAATGGCCTTTGTAGAGAAGCCCAATGTTAGAATACTTAGATATTCTAGGCGATCCAAATATGTCCTAATCCATTTAGGAATATATGATCAGGGGATACAATTCTTATATTAGCGACCGTTTCAGAATAGTCCTCGTAAATAGAAATGTCACTGATAACGTTTGAGCGGCAGTGGATAAGAAGAGTGGCGTCCTAAATGTTCATACAGAGTATATTCCGTTATACCATAACTAACTAAGCCTTCATTGTTTACATTAAGGCCCTAAAAGGGGTTTTGTCGAATAAAACTTTCTACCTATCTGCGTTTAACCGAGATAATACGCCTCATGATCCCTCCAGCGGTTTAATAGCACTTCCAGGCAACCATAAATACGGCTTGTTCAACGTGTCTGGTATGTGAATATTTCACATACCTATCTTAGTTGTGTCCCACCACAGTTACGTCACCTGGAGTACGTTTTATGGCAGTTTTGCCGGTGTAGTGTACTGAGGCACTGCCAGTAAGTAAGCCCTTTAAGATTACAAACTTCTTATGCATATTATTATGAAAGTATCCGCAGTAATAAATAAAGTAATCTGTAGCTAGGTCTTAATAGCGGCTAACTACTAGTTAAATTATTAGATGATTCGGTATTGTATGTGAATTAAGCGAGAAGAGTTCAGCAATCACTCGACTATAATATTCGAAAATACAGACAGATTCAAGGTCGATGAAACATTTATGACCGGTAACAAGAGTCAAACTTAAGATATAATAATGGTCAACGTGCCAAATTATAGAAATAGTCAAAACGAAAATTACCTGATACCTTCGAATTCCATCAAATAATTTTTTGATAGATAGGATTTAAATAGAAAGTTCAATATAAAAGCGAGAGGTTGAATCCAAAGATATTTCATCTGACCATTTGGATAAGAGTGGGAAACACCTATTTAGATCGATATGAATAAAGGTTGAAATATTTGCTGAATACAGGAGCATATATTAAGTAAAGGAATGCAGTTGAAGTTACTGATTGCACACTTGATAGAAAGTTCGGCCGCAAGAAAGTGTTATGCATCGTAAAAGAATTACTGGACCTTAGTATAAGGACTCAATCGGGCTGGAATTGAAGTAGTTGGATGAGAAGTCATATTCACGCTATTTGCTCAAAGTTAGTATATGAATCGGGCATAAAATAAAATCAATAAATTTTACGAGAATAAACTTCATTGAGAACCCCTTCATTTTAGTGATACTATCCTATTTAACCAAAGGCTACTTTAATGACTCAGTCAAGTTTTCAATCAGATCCTTAAGCAGTTCCGTCTATATTGGAAGATGAATCAAAACAAATTGTACCATAGAAACCTGTCCATATTCTCATGAGTTTGACATCCTATGTGAAGCGTGATAATTAGCAATCCTACTGCTAGCGATTCCCAAGCACTTTTGCACCCACTTTATCTCACTAGCCATTTTTCACGGTTGCCATCTGTCCGAAACTGAGTATCTCAATTTCTCATAAACTATCGGAGGAACCATAATTATCATGGTTCAATATACAGTGCATCTTTGTTCTGGAGATGCAACATGTCAAATCATACACAAAAAGCGCGACTTGGCCAAGTTTGATCGCAATAGCAGCAACTTCATATTGTATTGTAGACCCTGACTAAAGGCTTGATATAGCGCATATCCTTCGAAACATGACACTTGTACATACGGCAACCCTCAAGGTCTAGAGTTTGCGGAGATGTCTTAAACATGTTATCGCGAATCTGCGATGTCGCTACGGTCTTGCCTCTAGTACCATGTTAAAGTTGTTTTTCAGAGCACATCTGAATTTCGTAAAGCCACAGGTTCGTAGTAAACTTTCGATGCTATTCGCACCAGGCATTCCCCCCAATGGAAGATCGACTACTTCGCAATCTGTTTTGGCAAACTTAGCCGATTTTTTCATTTGTGCAAAGGCGGTTGGCAAACATATCAATATAGATCCAGCATAGCCATTAGTTCCAACAGGGCTCTCTATATTCTCTTCCAATTTGTCGCTAGATGTCGTCTCTACTAACATCAAAGTTCCTTTTGGCTTGAGTACATCTTTCACATGTCTAGCAACGGCAAATGGATTACCCATATCGTGGAAGCAATCAAAGAATGTAACAAGATCATATCCATCATCCTTTGGGAAGGTTTCTGCTCTAGCGGTGATAAACCTCAATCTATCTTCATTATCTAAGCCCTGTTCTTTTGCGCTTTTACGAGCTACTTTGATAGAGCGAGCATGATTGTCAACCCCAATGAAGCTTGAATTTGCGTATGCTTTAGCCATGATAATGGTGGAAACACCGTAGCCACAGCCAATGTCGGCCACTTTTGCTCCTTTAGGACTACGCAGCTTATCTTCTACATCCATTAGAGATGATATCCATTTGTCTGTTAAATTAGCTCTGTATTGATTGCTGTTAAGACGTGCTTGGCCTTCAAATACTCCATTGTCGTGATCGCCCCATTCAAACCCTTCTCCTGTACAAAATGCTTGTGCAATTTTAGGCTGCTGTCTTAAAATAGAAACCAACAACTGAAATCCACCAGCTAAATAATTGTGACTGTTTTCATCAGCCAAAACCGCGGCGTGCTCTTCTGGTAATGTATATTTGCCCGTCGACGGATCATAGAAGACATAATGCTTAGATGCTTGTTCAGCTAGCCAGTCTCTAATGTATCTTTCATTAGTACTAGTAATATTTGCGAGCTCTCTAGATGTTATTCCTTTGTCTTCAGCCTTGGCCATTGCTTTGTAAAGTCCTAGTTTATCTCCAATATATGCTAGCGCGCAGTGCGCAGTTGCATCCAAATCGTGCATTACTTCCAAAGCAAATTCATCAATCTTATGCTCATCTATAGGCTTCCGGGAGCCCTTAGGGCTACTTAACATCTGACCTTCCCACTCGAAAAACTATCGAAATCTGATATATAAGCAGATCTTCGGCTCTAGTTGCTCTAATCATAAGGGTATTTAGGAGGTTTGTAATCCTTCTGGTTCGTGGGTCTAGCTTACGTTGGTAGAAATGACCTAATATGTGAAATTAGAAATGATGTAAATACCTGGGGGATACTATTAAATGCAGTATGAATACAATGTCATCTGCATCGGTCTCGCTGTTTCCTATTGACTCCAAGCCGTACGGCTTAACTTACGGCCAATGGAGCGCAAAATGGTGGCATTGGTTGCTC
>Ga0134128_10004123_pt1 | contig 17833 bp, 21 predicted proteins | sample KB31754_FD_96462 | JGI IMG/M metagenome (GOLD analysis project Ga0134128, IMG submission 96462) | Terrestrial soil microbial communities with excess Nitrogen fertilizer from Kellogg Biological Station, Michigan, USA - KB3-175-4 | ecosystem: Environmental > Terrestrial > Soil > Unclassified ... | reverse complement strand
GGGGCCCGCAGCATCCCGCGAGAGCGAGCAAATATAAGTGCGGTCTTCCACGCGGGCTACGTCGCTGGGCGAAGAACGCGCGTAATAGCAGCCGGGCCACAGTTCCTGGTTGAGGCGAGTGAACGTCCCCGCCCGCACCAGCCGCTCGCAGAGAAAGTCGTACTCGGCCTGCGATCCATCCACCCAGTGGATGCTGTCAGGGCGGCACAACTCCGCCATCTTTTCCACCCAGCGAATCAGGTGCTTGTTTTTGGTGAGGACCTTACTACCCCGGGCAGGCTCGACTGCTACAGAAGCTTTCATGCGGGACCGAACTCCTCATCAACATTTTACCCATCGCGGTTGATCCCTGTGGCTCGGGGCGGGCGGTGGGCCGCAGCGGACCGGTGGTAGAGGCGGCAAGGAGATGCACCGCGTGGAACCCGCCGCCGATGTCGCCCTTTCATGATGGAGTCAACCGGACCGCGCGACAGGGCATCTCATGTTCCCAGCGGAGTTGCGCGAGACCATGGCGGCGTCAGCGAATTCGAGCGATTACATCCTCATCACCGGTGGGGCGGGGTTCATCGGCGCCAACCTTGCCGCTCATTTTCTGGCAGCAACCAATGCTCGCGTCACGGTGCTCGATAACCTCTCGCGGCCGGGATCGGACGCGAATCTGGCATGGGTGCAGTCCCAGGCGCTCGCGGGCCGTTTCCGCTTTGTGCGCGCGGATGTGCGCAGCGTTTCAGCGGTGCGCGAAGCCGCAAGCCAGGCTGGCGAGATCTATCACCTGGTCAATCACTGCGCGGATACCGCGAACTCGCAGAGCGAGTTTGATGTGCACGTGAACGGCACCCTCAACGTGCTCGATGCGGCGCGGCGTTCCGCGCTCAGGCCGCCAGTGATGTATTTGTCCACGGCGAAGGTGTACGAGCCGATGCCGTCAAACATGCTCAGGGCGGAGGGGTCGCGATTCGTTCCGGTTGAGCCCGGGTTTCGCGGGATTCCAGAGCGGGCAGTGACCGAGGCCGACTCTCCGTACGTGTGCTGGAAGGGCCTGGCGGACCGGCAGTTTCTCGAGTATGGAAGGGCCCATGAGGTCCCCGTCATTTCATTGCGCTGCGATACCGTGGCCGGCCCCAGGCAGTTTGAAAACGAAGGGCACGGCTGGGTGTCGCACCTGGTGTATTCCATCCTCGCCGACAAGCCCGTAACCGTATATGGAAGCGGGCTGCAGGTGCGCGACATTCTCCATGTGTCAGACGTGGTAAACGCGCTTCTCGCGGCAAGCGATTTCTGCCCCGTGATCGCCGGAGAGGCGTACAACGTAGGCGGCGGAGCCGCGCACACGGCATCGGTGCTGGAGATGATCCAGTGGATTGAACGCACGTGCCATCGGCGCGTCAGCGTTCGCCACGCTGCGCCACGCGCCGGCGATCGCGCGTTCTACATGGCCGATGCTTCGGCGTTCCGCAGGCTGACAGGGTGGTCTCCGCGCCGGTCGCTGCAGCACACGATACGGGATATAGCGGCGTTCTGGCATGCCATGCACGGCCAGGTGCACCTGCCTGTGAGGCACCCAGGGCGCCTCGAACGCCGCGGCCTTCCGCACGCCGCGTGATCGGCGAAAAATGGCGGGCTCAATTCCGAGGCTTGGCTTTTTTGCTGCCCTGGCCGCCCTGCAGGTTCAGGGTTACGGCGGCGCGGATGAGCGCCTTCAGCGCCTTCTCATTGATCGTGTCGCCTTTCTGCAGATCGATGGCGCGCCGCACGTTCCCATCCAGGCTGGAATTGAACAGGCCCGCTGGATCCGGCAGTGAAGCTCCTTTGGCAAATGTCAGCTTCACGTGCGTCTTATAGGTCTCGCCGGTGCAGATCATGCCGCCTTTTGACCAGACCGGAACACCCGCCGGATTGGTGGGCTTCACCCATTTCCACTCTTCCACGATTTCCGGGTCCGCCGCATGAATCACGTCCCGTATGTGGACGAACATCGTACTGCGCCAGTCGCTTTGCAGGTCCAGGTTCGTCCCGGTGCGTGCAGAGCCGGATTCTGTCCTGATTGGCTTTTTCATCAAACGCTCCAGTTCTCTCTCTGTGCGTCGAATCGCACTACGCCGCTATCAATTCTCCACGGTTTTTCCCTGCGCAGAGCTCCTCGAAAAGAGCCGCCGCACAACATGCCCTTTCCACATCCACAATCCCGTGAGGACCATGAGAGGAAAAAAGACATACCGCGTTTGCGGAGCGTAGGACGGCAGCTTGTCGAACGGGCTATAGATGTAGCCCAGGATCGGAATACTCAGGATGAGGTGAATCAACCGAAAGATCGTACGCTGCTTCATGGCTTTCTCCGTTCTCAGGATTGTTGAGGCGCTTTCGCCGGAAAGTCCAGCGTTTTGATTCCGAACTGTTCGGAATACTCCCTGTTCAGCCGCTCCCAATCAAACTTGATCGCGTCAGCGCCCACCTGCCGGCCAATGGGCGCCTCCGCCAGCAGGCGGTCGAGCACGTCGAAGCAGATATGCCAGCCCGACGCACCCCACGCAATGAAGCGGCGATCGATGTTGTGCCACAGCGTGAGGCGCGTGCCGTCGCCCAGCGGCTCGAGTTCCCAGCGCAGATCCTTGTCGCCCCAGTTGTACTCAAGCAGACGAGGCTTCTCGGCTCGCTTCACCGTTGTCTCGGAAACGTGGGGCACGGGTGCGCCCGCCGGAACCATCTTCACTGTCGTGCCGGGCACCGCCAGGTTTCCATCCACGTCGAACGGTGCCCATTCATGCAGATGCACAGGGTCCGTCAGCGCCAGCCATACCTTCTCCGGAGCGTGTCGCAGTTGCCGCACCACAATGAGCGTCCACTTCTCTCCGTCCTTGTGCACGTGCGCCCCGCTGGCCGGCCCTGGCTGGTATTGCGCGCCATCGTTCATCGAACTCTTCCCTTCTCCGGGCCCACCGCGTGCCCCGTTTTTGCCCAGGCCTCAGCCCTGCCACTTCATCAGTTGCGTGATCTGGATGAGATTCCCGCAGGAGTCGTTCACCATGGCAATCTTCGAGGCGGTCACGTCGCGCGGCGGCATCGTGAACTCGGCCCCCAGCGCCTTCATGCGCTCGTAATCGCCCTGCAGGTCGTCAGTAAAGAACATGGCCGCAGGCTGGTTCTGCTGGAACAGGGCCTGCTGGTAAGTCTGCGCAGCCGGATTGTTGTTGAGCGCCAGTTGCAATTCGGTCCCGTCAGGGTCTTCGGCTGAGGCGACCGTGAGCCAGCGAAACGGACCCTGGCTGAAGTCGGCCTTCTTCACGAACCCAAGCACATCGGTATAGAAACCGAGCGCCTTCTCCTGGTCGTCCACGTACAAGCTGGTAATTTTGATCTTCATTTCGTCTCTCCTTGGGAGTGTTCTCGGTTAGGGCGGCGGGCGCGCTTGCCTGGCTTCCCCTTCGCCTGAGATGGTTTCTGGCCCTCAGAGACAGCGGTCTCCGATACGCCTGCCTCCGGCGTGCTCGCGTAGAGGGTCAGCCCTTCGCCAGATGGAACGTCGTCCATGCGGTCGAGGTGGCGTTCGAGCGCGTCCACATGCGCCGACCAGAATCGGCGGAACGGCGCCAGCCACGCATCGAGTTCCTGAAGCGGTTCCGGCCTCAGACGATAAAGGCGGCGCTGCGCGTCCACGGTGGACTCCACAAAGCCCGCCTCGCGCAGCACGCGCAGATGCTTTGAGATGGTCGGCTGCGACATGCGAAGCCGGCGCTCGATCTCTCCCACCGACTGCTCGGACAAGATCAACAGGCTCAGGATCGCGCGACGGTTCGGCTCCGCAATGACTTCAAATACAGATTCCACACCATGTATATACTGCTAACGGTATATACGAGTCAAGGAATATTAAAGCCAAATCTTCCACAATTTGCTCCTATTCCTGACCCACCATTGAAATCGGGATGTTTATCGCCAGCTTACGGCCAGGTGCCACCGCAGTTCGCGTTGTGCTGTCTTGCGCAACACGCGCTCGTATTCGCGCAGTTCGGAGACCACCGGAGCGGTTTCAGACCCCAGGGCCGCCGGTGTGCGCTCCAGGAACTCCATGAGGGCACAGACGGATATCAATCCGTTGGCGGGATCAAACCATTGCGGCGCGGGGAGATGATGGACCCAGTCAGGATTGCCGCCGGCCTGTTCGAGCAGCAGTGCCATCGAGTTTTCATCGGCAGAGAAGAATTCCAGCAGGGGGCTAACGGCCAGCCGCTCGGCGAGGCGCTCCAGGGCATCCTCATTCCGCGCCAGCGCGTGGCCGTTCACAAAGATGTCGAAGCCGGGATCTTCTCCCTCCACCACGATATAGAGGCTGGTCGGCATAATTCCTGCGGCAGGAACCAACGCCCGCCGGCGGTAAGTGATTGCCAGGTGCGCGTTTTCCCGGTTTTGGATAGTCTACGGATGTGCTGACCAGCAAACCACCAGGAACCGCCAGGGGGGACCACGGAAAGCACGGGGAACGGCACCTCCTCTGTTACTTGCGTGTTACTTTGGTACACCCGAAAGTACAGGTACTTTCATGCGCCCATACCCCTATAATCTGTGATTCAAAGCCAACTTTTCTAGAGAGGGCGTGGCACCCTCCCGTAAGAGGTAAGGTGAGTGCTGGATTTACTGGACTGGAGTAAATTACCGGACTTGGTCGCCGTCGGATTACTGGCCGCGGCGTTCGCCTCTGTGGCCCGTAACAGCGCCACGCCTGTGTCGAAGCACTGGCTGACAGCATGGCTTTTGATCGTACTGCACTTCTTCTCGTTCATATTTTCGCCGCTGCCTGGAAAAGCAGGCGGGATTGCCACGTTCCTGGGCGTTCTGACGCTGGTATGGGCTGGGCTGCTCTTTACCCGGGCTTCGGTTCCCTACCGCCAGGAACGTTCCAGCTTGACGATGCTGGTCATGATCCTGGGGTCATATTCCTTTTACCTGGCGGTGTTGATGTTCGGCGGGCCGGCCTGGACGCTGAACGCGGGTGCGATCCTGCTGGGCGTCGGGCCGCTGGTCGTAAGCGTGACAAATTTGCGGCGTTTTCAGCATCCGCTGCGCTGGGCCACCATGGGTGTCCACATCGCGTTGATGATCCTGCTGCTCGCCGTGCAGAACCGGCCAAACGGCTCAGATTATGCCCTGAATGCCATCCTGTTCGCCGTGTATTTCTGCGCCGCGTTTCATTTCTGGTACGCATTCCGGCGCGCTACGGCAGGCGCCATCATCTCCATTGCGGGATTTGTCCTCTGGGCCAACGTGTTCACCGTGGCCCCCGCGCTCGCCGCCTGGTACCCCAGGCTCCACCTGGAAAGCGAGGTGTGGAACCTGCCCAAGTACATCGTCGCGGTGGGCATGATCCTCGTCCTCCTGGAAGACCAGATTGCGCACAACAAGCACCTCGCGCTGCACGACGTCCTGACCGGACTGCCCAACCGGCGGCTCTTCCAGGACAGGCTGAGTGGGGCGCTCGAGCGAGCACGGCGGACGGGGACGCAGATTGCCCTGCTGATGATTGATCTCGATCGCTTCAAGCAGGTGAATGACACCATGGGCCATCACGTTGGTGACTTGCTTCTGCAACATGTCGCCCTGCAGTTGAGCGGCCGGATCCGGCGCTCCGACACGGTGGCGCGCACCGGCGGTGACGAGTTTGCCGTGATCCTGGAGGGGCCGACAAGCCGCTCGGAAGCTAAGCACGTGGGCCGCTCGCTCCTCAACCTGCTGGAGCAGCCCGCGACTCTTGAGAATCGAATGGTCCAGGTGGGCGCAAGCCTGGGCGTGGCCATCTTTCCCGAGGACGCACACGATGAAGAGGCCCTCTGCATCTATGCCGACCTGCGAATGTACGACGCCAAGCGCGGAGCACAAGCGATGCCGCCGCAGGGCGCCGAGCAGCAGTCCAAGCCGCGCAGTTCACGCACCAGCGGCGAGCCGGCGCGGACCTAGCTCACATTTCCCGTTCTTTGCGGCCGGCTGATATATCCTTCCCGCATGAAGACGCTTCTACGCACACTGCTCTACCTGTCACTGATCGTCTGGCTGGGCGCGGAAGTATTCTTCCCCGTCGTCGCTGCGGTGAGCTTCAGCACGCAGCCCGACACGCACATGGCGGGAACCATCGTTGGCGAGTTGCTGCGCATTCTGCATTGGATGGGCATCGTATGCGGCGTAGTGGCCTTGGCGCTGCTCGCGCTGGCACCGGCGTGGAACATCTACAAGCCGAAGACCGCCCTGACACCCATGGTGCTTCTGGTGCTGATGCTGGGATCCACGGCTTATTCGCAGTTCGGGATCATCCCCGCGATGGAGCGCGACCGTATTGCCGAAGGCGGCGCCATCAACACGCGAGATACTGCAAATCCAGCTACAGCGGACTTCAACCGCCTGCACGAGCGCAGTACGCACGTGGAAGAGGCAATCCTGCTGCTTGGACTCGCCACGGTCGTGTGCGTAGCCTATGCGGAAACGGCCAGAGCGTGAACTCAGTTGTCAGTTTCAATTGCGAGAGTCGTCGCTTTTCGCCTAATTGTTTTCGAGGACTGATAATGATCGCGTCAGTGATTCGCCGATTACCTGTTCCCTTGACCACTGACCGCTCGATCACCTGACCGCCTGACCACCTCACTATTCTTGTGAGTACCTACTCTGAGTCCGCAACATCCGCCTTCTCGTAAAATGAACCCATGTTCACCGGCATTATCGAGCAGACCGGCACCCTTGTCAGCGTAGAGAGCCGCGGCGGCGTTCACCGCATCACCGTCGAAGCCCCGGGCATCGCGGGACGTCTTCGCGAGGGCGACTCGCTCGGTATCTCCGGCGTTTGCCTTACCGCCCTCGATGTAGACCCGACTTACTTCCATGCCGATCTCGCGCAGGAGACCGTCGACCGCACCTCTCTGGGCACGCTCAAGCCCGGCGCAAAGCTGAACCTGGAACTCCCCACCGCCGCCGGTAGCCCTCTTGGCGGCCATGTGGTCCAGGGCCACGTGGACGGCACGGGCACGATGACTTCGCTCGAACCCGTAAACGACCGCACCCGGCCCGGCTTCGACCTTCAAACCACGGACTGGACCCTGAAGGCGCGCGTACCAAAAAACCTGCGCCAGTGGATGGTTCCCAAGGGTTCCATCGCCATCGAAGGCATCAGCCTCACCATTGCCGGATGGGAAGGCGAGGAGGTCGCAATCGCCATTCTGCCCCTGACCTATTGGCGGACCAACCTGCACACGCTGGAACCCGGCGCGCCGGTGAACATCGAGGCCGACGTGCTGGTGAAGCTCGCCTGGGCCCAGATGCAGTCCCAAAATAAGCCGGCCTTCGAGTTAACGGAACCCTGGCTGGTAGCAAACGGCTATTAGAAAGCACTGAAAAAGCGAAGTTCTATCTATCAAGAGAACTGCAGAACAGCAACGCTCGCCCGAGCCAGTGATTTTGCGGCCTCTACATAGCAAGGCCGGTCTCAACAACGCTCTCCGGAAACCTGCTTCCACTGTCCACACCGGATTGATTCGAAGCGTTCAGCGAACGCTCATCCCTTCCCGCGCGTCTATAGGTCAGTAGGACTGATAGGCTTGGAAGCAAGGGAGTTGCCGGAATCCGGGCCGGGCGGAATGGCCGCCTTTGGGCCCCCGGGAAGCGCATGGCGGAATTCGTAATCAGGATGGCCGATGAGCGCGGCCGGGTGCAGGAGCAGGTGCAGACCGCAGCCTCCGCGGAGGAGTTGCGCGCCCGCTTTGCGCACGCCGGCTTCCACGTCTTTTCGGTGAAAGTGCGCGGCGCGGGCCTCGGGGTCTTCGCCCGCCGCAAGGTCAAGCTCGAGCCCTTCCTCATCTTCAACCAGCAATTTCTCACCCTGATTCGCGCCGGCCTGCCCATCCTGGGATCGCTGCAGATGCTGGGCAAGATCCAGAAAAACGCCAAGTTTGCCGGCCAGCTTGAAGATGTGTCCAACCGCGTCAAAACCGGCGAGGCCTTGTCTGCGGCGTTCGAAGCGCAGAGCGGGTTTCCCCTCATGTACACCACCACACTGGTGGCCGGCGAGCGCTCCGGAAACCTGCAGGAGGTGCTCGAACGATACGTCGGCTTCCAGCGCATCTCGCTCACGTTCCGCAAAAAACTCATCTCCTCGCTCATCTATCCCGCTGTCCTGCTCACGCTCGTTTCGGCGCTCATGACCTTCATGTTCACGGTGGTCATTCCGCAGTTTGCCACGCTCTATGACCAGATGGGCAACAAGCTGCCCGCCATCACCATGGACCTGCTGAAGTTCGGCACCTGGACGCAACACAGCATCGGATACATCGCCGCCGCCGTGCTGATCCTCGCGATCGCGGCGTGGCGCTTTGCCCTCAGCGACCGAGGCCACGATGTGATCGACACCATCCGCATCAAGGCTCCAGTGCTGGGCAAAATCTGGCTCAAGTACCAGGTGGCTTTGTTTGCCCGCACGCTTTCCACGCTGCTCACGGGAGGACTGCCGCTGGTGCCGTCGCTGGAAACCGCGGCGAAATCCATTTCTTCGCGTCGGGTATCGAAAGCGGTGCTGACGTCGATTACCACAGTACGGGAAGGCAAGTCGCTGGCCGATTCGCTTGCCAAAACCGGAGTGTTTCCAAGTCTCGCGACCGAGATGATCCAGGTGGGCGAGCAAACCGGCGCCCTGCCGCAAATGCTGAATTCGGTGGCCGAGTTTTTCGAAGAAGACGTTCAGACAGCGCTGACCGCCGCGCTGGCGCTGATCGAGCCCGCCATCCTGATTGTGATGGGCGTGGTCGTGGTATTCATTCTCATCTCGCTTTATCTGCCCATATTTTCCATGGGCCAGTCCCCCACGGGACAGGTGTAGACGCATATGGCTGAAACGACGATATTGTCCGTTCCCCTCCCCAATGGCGGCGACGAACGGGCGCAGGCCGAGATGCTGGCCAGGCGCTATCGCGCGGAGTTCGTCGACCTCAAGAATTTCCGCATTCAGCACGACTTGCTGCGAACGGTTCCCGTCGAACTGATGTTCCGCTATAACTTCGTGCCCATCGAACAGCAGGGCGAGGCGCTCGTCATCGCAGTCTCGGATCCCTCGCAGTTGATGGTGCTCGATGAAATCTCCGGTCTGCTCGGACACCGCGTCATCGCCCGCGTGGCCACGTTGTCGCAGATCACCGAGGTGCTCAAGAAAACCGAGCAATCGCAGCGCGTGCTGGAAGAAGCCAGCGAAGGGCTCACCTTCGACGTCCTCACCGGCGATGAAAACGCCGACGAGAACATCTCGATCGAGAAGCTGACCAGCGAAGAAGACATCAGCCCCATCATCCGCCTGGTTGACACCACCATCTTCACCGCGCTGGAGCGGCGCGCGTCCGACATCCACGTGGAAACGATGGACGACTCGGTGGTGATCAAGTACCGCATTGACGGCGTGCTGCAGATGGCCATGGCGCCCATTGCGCGCGAGCATCACACCACGATCCTCTCGCGTATCAAGATCATGTCCGAGCTCGACATCGCCGAGCGGCGCGTGCCCCAGGACGGCCGCTTCCGCGTGCGCTACAAGGGCAGGCTGATTGATTTCCGCGTCTCCATCATGCCCACGGTACACGGCGAAAATGCCGTATTGCGCGTGCTCGACAAGGAATCCATGTCTGAGAAATTCCGCAATCTCACGCTTGACGTGGTGGGCTTTGCGGAATCGGACTTGCGGCGCTTCCGCCGCTACATTCGCGAGCCTTACGGCATGGTGCTCGTCACCGGCCCCACCGGTTCAGGCAAGACCACCACGCTCTACGCGGCGCTCAACGAGATCAAGAGCGACGAAGACAAGATCATCACCATCGAGGACCCGGTCGAATACCAGATTCGCGGCATCACGCAGATTCCGGTGAACGAGAAAAAAGGGCTGACATTTGCCCGCGGGCTGCGGTCGATTCTGCGCCACGATCCCGACAAGATTCTCGTCGGCGAAATCCGCGACCAGGAAACAGCGCAGATCGCCATCAACTCGGCGCTCACCGGCCACCTGGTCTTCACCACGGTCCACGCCAATAACGTAGTCGACGTGCTCGGCCGCTTCCTCAACATGGGCGTCGAGGCATACAACTTCGTCTCCGCCCTCAACTGCATTCTGGCGCAGCGGCTGGTGCGCACCATCTGCGACTACTGCGGCCACACCGTGCAGTATGACGAGGAGACGTTGCTTTCCTCGGGCCTCGATCCGGCGGAGTGGCGGGACTTCGGTTTCCGCGAAGGCCAGGGCTGCATGGAGTGCGGCGGCACCGGCTATCGCGGGCGAACGGCCATCCACGAGTTGCTCGACCTCACCGATCCCATCCGCGAATTGATTCTGGAGAAGAAGCCAACGTCTGAAGTGCGCAAGCTGGCGCAGAAGGAAGGCATGACCTTCCTGCGCGAGTCGGCGCTCGACCGCGTGCGGCACGGTATTACCACACTGAAAGAAATCAACAAGGTTACGTTCATCGAGGCATCGAGATAGTGGCGCTGCTGGAATACAAACTGAAAATGAGTTCGATTTCGCCGGCCGTAGGGCGTCCCCAGACCGCGGTGGAGATCGCCCCCGAGGGTGCGCTCGCCGCTTCCCTTCCCGGCGGAAGCGCCGCGCCGGTGTACGCCTTCGCCGCGCTGCGGCCCGGAGCGCTGAGCCCCGGCGTCGCCGGCACCAACGTGATGGTGCCCGATGCCGTCGCAGACGCGTTGCGCTCGGCCATCGAGCAGGTTTCGCCGCGCAACCGCTCGGTCACGCTCATCGTTCCTGACATGGCAGTGCGAGTGTTCGTGCTCGATTTCGACAGCTTTCCCGCCAAGCCGGCGGAAGCGATGCCGGTGCTGCGGTTCCGCCTGCGCAAAATGGTGCCGTTCGACGCGGAGCATGCGGCGCTCAGCTACCAGGTGCTGGCGCAGCCTTCGGCAGAGCCGGTCAAGGTGCTGGTAACCGTGATGCCCGGGCCGGTGCTTGCCGAGTATGAGGCGGCGGTGCGTGCGGCGGGCTTCGAGCCCGGGGCCGTACTGCCGTCGGGTCTTGCGGCGCTGGCGGCAGTCAGCCCGGCGGAAGCCGCCCTGGCAGCCAATCTGAGCAGCGCCGCGCTCACCACATCGATCACGCGAGGAGACGACCTGCTTCTGTATCGCACCATCGACCTGCCTGAAGACAACGCCGCCCGCGTCGCCGAAGTGCAGCGCAGCGTGGCTGTCGCCGCAGCTTACTATGAAGACAAAGTGGGCTCCCATCCGCGCCATTTGCACTACGCCGGAGCGGTTCCCGTGCAGGAGTTTGCCCGCGCCGTGAGCGATGGCCAGTTCGACGTCATTGAAATTGCTCCCACGCCGTCGACAGGAGCCGCCTCCGTCCTCGGTCCAATCGGGTTTGCCGGAGTGGCCGGCGCGCTGACGGGGGTGGCCTAGATGCGCGTATCCATCAATCTGGCCACTCGGCCGTACACCGACCTCGGCCCCGCGCTGCGTCGGCTGCGCTTCGCCATCGGCGGTCTCGCCGTGATTGCTGTCGCCCTCGCCCTGGGGCTGCACTTCATGCACAATGCGGCAGAGGCGGCGCGCGCACGCGAGCACACCGTCGATCAATCCATCGCCAAGGTGAACAACGAGCGCCAGCAGTACATCACCTTGGCCCAGCAGCCCGACAATGCCAAAGTGCTGGCGCATGTGAGCTCGCTGAACAAACTGATCGACGCCAAGGCGTTCAGTTGGACCCTCGCCATGGAGGACCTCGAAACCGTCCTGCCGGGTGGCGTGCAGGTCACCACGCTCGAGCCCGTCGTCGACAAGAAGGATGGACACATCACGGTGCGCATGCGCGTGGTGGGTCCGCGCGATAAGGCCGTGGACCTGGTGGCAAACCTGGAGCACTCGAAGCGCTTTCTGCTGCCCCGCATTGTCAACGAAACTGCGGAGTCGGCCGGCAACGGGAACAAGCAGCAACTCGAACCGGTGAGCGCATCGAGCCGCGTCAACTTCGATCTTCTCGCCGACTACAACCCCGCGACGCCGGAAGAACGGAAGACCGGCAACAGCAAGGCGCAGACCACACATCCGGTGTCGACTGAGCAGGAGCAGACGCCGGCGCGTTCGAAGTCACGGCGGCCTCCCGTAACGCTCCCTCCAGTGAATCCGCGAACTGGACGCCCCGGCCAGGTCCCCGCCCCCAGAGGGTTTCCAACCGGGCAGCCGGCAACCCGGCCGCAGCCGGCCACCCGGCCCGCGCCGGCAACCCGGCCACTGGGCACCGTGCAGCCCGGACCAACAGGAGGTGCGCGATGAACGTGACTCCGGCTCCCGCCTGGCGCGAGCGGTTGGCTTCGCCGCTCACGTGGCATTACATTGCCCTCGCGCTTTTGCTGGTCACGGTCATCGTGCTGGGCACGCGGTATGCAATGGACTGGGCAGTGACCAGTTCGCGCACCGCCGAGGCCATGGCGAACAAGCAGGTGCAGTTGCACGCGCTCGAAATTCAGACCGCGCCCCTCCGCGGACTCGACAAGCGCATCGACGTTGCCCGCGACCAGGTGAAGTCGTTCATAGACGGCCGCATTCCGGCGGACTACTCCTCGATTTCGGCGGAAATGGGCAACCTCGAAGTGAAGTCCGGCGTGCGGCAGACGCGCTTGAGTTACGCGCAGAAACCTCCGCAGAACAACCTGACCGAGATCACCCTCGACGCCGGCATTACCGGCGAATATCCGCAGATCATGCGCTTCATCAACTCGCTCGAGCGCGACAAGATTTTCTTCGTGATCCGCGGAATGGGTCTCACTGGGCAACAGGCCGGCGCGGTGAATCTCCGGCTCCAGCTCTCCACCTGGCTGCGCCCTGAAGATGCTGCGGCCAGCGGAGTGCCCCAGGCGGCAGCAGCCAATCCATCCAGCAGCAACGGCGCCAATCCTCCCACGGAAAACGGGGGTGACGCGCAATGAAGCTTGGCACAGAAGACAAAAAGAAAGTCGCCATTCTCGCCGTCATGCTCGCCATCATCATTCCCGCCACCATCTGGGAGCTGTACGGATACTTTGCTTCTCCCTCGGCGCCTCCGCCGCCGGCTCCGGCAGCCAGCGTAAAGCATTCGCCGGCGCGTCCTGCAGCTACCGCCGCCTCCACCGCGAGCCAGCCCGCAGCCAGCCCCGATGCGGACGCGCCCGAAGCGGAAAAAATTGACAACGGCCTGATCGACCCCACGCTCCACCTGGCAAAGCTGGCGCAGGCCGAGGACGTGGAATACGCCGGAACAGGGCGAAACATCTTCTCCGCAGAGTCGGCGCCCGCCATTCCCGAACCCGTCAAGAACCCGCGCGACAACAACGCGAACGTCACGGCACCCACAGGCCCTCCGCCTCCGCCGCAACCGCCGGCAATCGATCTGAAATATTTCGGATACGAGCAGCCGAAAGACAAATCGTGGATCCGCGCCTTCCTCGTCCATGGCGACGACATCTTCGTGGCAAAGACCGGCGAGGTTGTCGACCATCGCTACAAGGTGACAAACATTTCGCCATCCGGCATTCAGGTCACTGACCTGGCGTATAACAACACGCAGACACTGCCGCTCATCCAGCAGTAGGCGCATCATGACCCCAGTGCTCCGAGTCGATGCTCATCGCCGTTTCCCGAGAGCCGCCCGCCGTCCGGGCGAAGAGGGTTACATCCTGCTCGGCGTCCTGATTCTCCTGGCCATATTCATCATCGCCATGGCGGTGGCAGCGCCCAAAATCTCCTACGACATTCAGCGCGACCGCGACATCGAAACCATGGAGCGGGGCAAGCAGTACATCCGGGCCATTAAGCTTTACTACCTCAAGTTCCAGGCCTATCCGCCGAACATCGACGCCCTGGTCAAGACCAACAACATCCGATTCCTCCGCAAGAGGTATATCGATCCCACCACGGGCAAGGACGATTGGAAGCCAATCCTGTACTGCCAGAACAAGGCGCCCATTGCCATGGGCTTCTTCGGCCAGCCGCTGGGCCCCACAAGCGGGTGCGGGCCAATGTTGGGCACGGGCCCGGGCGGCGGCCCAGGCACCGATCCCAATAATCCCATCGGAAGCCCCACTCCCGGCCCCAGCCCCGCCCAGCCCGGATCACCCCAACCCGGATCACCGCAGCCCGGCTCACCCCCACCCGGATCACCCCAGCCCGGATCACCTCCCGGTGCCGTCACCCCGGGTGGCGCCGGCACGAACGGGAATTCCACTGACACGAGCAGTTCCACCGGCATGTTTGGCGATAACCCGCAGGCGGGTGGCGCAGGCGGCATGATCGGAGTATCCCCAGCCAGCGACCGCAAGTCGATCCTGGTCTATAAGAAAAAGGACCACTACAACCAGTGGGAGTTCACCTATTCTCCCATGATGGACTCGCAAACCATGATGGGCGGCGCCGGCGGCGGGATCGGCCAGCCCGGCGGGGGACCAAGTCAGCCCGGACAGCCCGGAAACGGGCCAGGTCAGCCTGGGTTCCCTGGGCAGCCGGGAGGGCCAGGACAGCCCGGCAGCCCTTCACCCACCCAGCCGCCTTCAGGTTCGCCACAGCAATAGTCCGGTTCACGCGTTCGGACTGCTCCTCGTATTCGCGCGCTCTTCCCAGGGATAGGATTCTCTTGGCCCAACGCATAAATGCGGGTAATCTATTGCCCTGATCACGATGAGCACCCGAATGAGCACACCGGATTCCGGCATGAACGATGCCATAGTGCATAACCTGTTAAGCGTGGCCGCAAGTTACGCGCAAAGCCGCGGCTATGGATTCGAAGCCGGGTGTTGGGCAGACCTGTCCACGTTCTTCTCCCATTCCGTCGCCACGGCATCGGGTGCAGCACTCGCGGCGTTGGGGCAGGAACCGCCTGTCTACCGGCTTGTGGACGCGATGATCGAGGAAGTCGCGAGCCACAACGCGAGCGACACGATGCTGCACGAGTGGTCGCTCTCTGGCGCACTCAGCCGCATTTGCCCGCTCTTCCCGTTCTGCTGATTATCCCGGCGCAAGGAGATTCCCAGTGGAGATGCTGGAGTATCAGAAAAAGGCATTCGACTTTGCCTCGGACCTGACGAAGCAGCTCATCACGCTCTCCACCAGCATTGTTACGGTGAGCCTCTTATTCGGCGATCACTTCCCAAGGCAAAGCAGGCTGGCGCTGTGGGCACTTACGTTTTACCTGGTGTCGACCGTCTTCGGCCTATGGGCACTGATGGCGCTGACCGGCACGCTGGCCCCTTTGAAGTTGCCGCCCCAGGATTTCGACTTGCATGGCAACGTGCGGGTTCCTTCAGGACTGCAGATCGCCGCATTCGGCTTGGCGGTTGGCTTCACCATCGCGTTTGTGTGGAAATGGCACGGCTAGCCACATCACTGCTGCACGCACAAAGACCTGCCGAGGGAGGCAGGCCTTTTGTGTCGCATAATCCGCGGGAAGCTGGTCGGGCCGAAGGCCCCGGAACGCTTACACGTTAAACGAGGAGCCGCAGCCGCACGTCGACTTGACCTGCGGATTTTCGAACTTGAAGCCGGCTGCCTCCAGCGTCTCCACATAATCGACAATGCAGCCGTTCAGATACATCAGCGACGTGGCGTCCACGAACACCTTCAAGTCATCAAAGCTGAATACCTTGTCCATCATGCCGCCCTGGTTCTCGAAAGCCATCGAGTACTGGAACCCGGAGCAGCCTCCGCCGACCACGCCGATGCGCAGCCCGGCCGGAAGGGGATCCTGGGTCGCCATGATCTCGCGGACCTTGGCGATGGCCTGGGGGGTCAACGTGAGGGGCGCCTTCTTGATTTCCTGTTCGGGTGTGGTGGCGGTGGTGGCCATGGGTTCTCCAAATGGTGAAATTCGGTCCTCTATTACTGTACCGGGCTGCGGACCGGGAAACAAGACCCATTCCGGCAACCGTCTCATTGGATGCCCAGCCAGGGAACAAGGTTCAGTTTCATGCACCCTGCACCCTGCACCCTGTCCCTCTGTCCCTCTGCACCCTGTCCCCTGTACCCTGTACCCTGTACCCTGTCCCCTGTCCCCTGCACCCTGTCCCCTGTCACCTCCCGTGACGTTTGTCGCCCCCGCCCAGGTCAATTGGGACTATCATGTTGGACCGTGGAGGCCCCGCGAAACCGCCGTGTCCTCTGGACGGGTGGAATGCGGGGACCCCATGGCTCGGAGGTGAATTATGACCCTGGTCCCTGTGATGACCCTGGTCCCTGTGATGTGGGCGGTATGGGGTGCTCTGGTGCTGATCCTGGCCGGTGTGTGGATCTATCGCTCGCGGCTCGAGCGCGATGAAGAAGATCAGATCTTCATCGACGATGCGTTCAGCCACGAAAAGTTGGCGCAGGAGGCCATCGTGGCGAAGGTCAACAAGGTGCAGCCGATCATGCGGATGATGCTGATTGTCACCAGCGTAGCCACGCTCTTTGTGATCGGCTACTACCTGATCGACTTCTTCCAGCAGTTCAAATAGCTGCGGAACAGGAAACCGGCACCCGCGTTCCCCTGTGGGGCCGCGAGGGCGAAGCTTGTGTCCCCGGGCAACCGGCAGTTTTCGATCTGCGTGATCGAGCGAGCGATGCAAAAAGCGGGATGCGGCCTCACATCCGCATCCCGCTTCGGTTTCTGTTTGTCTCGCGGCCTACCGCCTTCCCAGGGCGGGCGGCTCGTCCTTTGCTGCTACTCCACTTCCGGCCGCGCGCGATACCCATCGCGCGCAATCACGTCGTACTTGAGCGGATGGTGCTTCTCGTCCTGGAAGCGGAGCGGCTTGCCCTCTTCGTCCACCAGCTCCACGCGCAGCTTGCGGAACGTGCCATCCTGCTTGGGGTTGGTGGGGTGATACAGAAGCTCGTACTTGGAGCGAATCGTCTTGTTGATGTCGCCAAAGTCGTCGGGTAGTTCGCCGACGAAGCGCGGAAAATAAGAATTGCCGCCAGTCATCTTGGCGATTGTGCGCATTTCATTATCCGCCTGCAGATAATCCATATCCCGCATCGCGCTGTTCACGCCCGGGCCGCCTTCGGTCATCGCGCGCAGCGCGCCCCCGGTGGAGATGGTGTAGATCGTGATGTCCTGCGAGTTCTTCACCTTCTTCTGGAGCTGATCCCAGGTGAGCTTCGAGAAGGTGTCGCGGCCGGAACCGATGAGGATGATGTATTTACGGCCTTCAATGCGGCTGAGGCGGTCAATGGCCTCGGACACCGCGTCGAACATGTTGCGCTCGTTGAAGCCGGGAATGATCAGGCTGCGAATAGCCTCGTAGATCTGCCGCTTGTCCTGCGTAAAATCCGTGATGATATGCGTGCGCATGTCATAGGTCATGAGCGCCGCGTAGTCCTGCGGCCGAAGCTGCTGAGCGAATGCCCACGCGGAGTTGAGCATGTCCCAGTTGAATGCGTAGGTATAGTTGCTGCCGGCGAATTCGCACAGGATGAGCGCGGTGATTGGCGCCTCCACCCGCTTGAACCCTGTCACCTTCTGTTCCACGCCATCCTCATAGACCTTGAAGTTGGTGGGCTTCAGCCCGGGAACGAACTGGTGCGTCTTTTCAAGAATCACGCCTACGTCAACCGTGACTTCAGGCACTTCGACGCGCAAATTATAGGTGGGCGTGTTTTCAGGGTTCTTGAACTTCGGCTGCGCCGGCGCGGGAGGAGGCGTGTCCGTCGTCTCCTTTTTCTTGGGCAGGGCGATGGCGCCATTGTCCGCATCGGGGCCACCCGCATCGGGGGCGGTCTGGTCGGGCGGGGTCTGCTGCTGCGCCGGCTTCTGCGGCTGCTGCGGCGCCGGAGTCTGAGCCATCACGGCCATCGGCGTAGCGGCAAGGCC